>Ga0209603_1000183_pt1 | contig 83631 bp, 87 predicted proteins | sample COGITO_mtgs_1206_FD_184812 | JGI IMG/M metagenome (GOLD analysis project Ga0209603, IMG submission 184812) | Pelagic marine microbial communities from North Sea - COGITO_mtgs_120607 (SPAdes) (version 2) | ecosystem: Environmental > Aquatic > Marine > Epipelagic ...
GAACTCACATTAACGGTTTCAGCATCAGTAAAAGGAAGAATGTGAATTTTACATACTGTGCCCGATGCCCCCTTAACTACATTTGGAACAACTAATCTACCATCAGTTCCAAATTCCCATTTATGATCACCATAATGTGATTGTATTGTAAATGGTGTATCAAGTACATTATCTCCCCACTTTAATAAAGGTCTATAATTATCTGCTGTATTTCCTTCAATACCAATAAACAAACCATCAGAAGAATTTTGAATGTTTATACCCATTGAACCAGTTGGAGGATATGCTGGATAACTTGTGGTATTGGGAAAATCGTCAACCACTCCTATCGTAATTCTTGTATCAAACCCTACATCCGATGAAACCTGTGCGTATAGCATATCAATTTTAGGAGTTTCACCATATGCACCTAAAATCAAATTGTCTCCATTGATGTCTCCAACGACGTTTAATTGATTAAAAGTGGGACTGTCACTGGTTCCTACTGGTTGTCCTATATTAAATGTTGTGCCTACTAAACCCATTCCAGTTCCAGCACTATAAGTTGTATTTGTATCAGTATTAGTATCTGTTGATGTAATTGTAAAATTTGGATATGTTCCTGTTACAGTAGTTGCTCCACTTCCTGATATTGTTACGGTTTGGTCTGGTGCTGCATTATTAAACGTAGTTCCATCTAGAGACAATCCAGTTCCAGCAGTATAAGTTGTATCAGTAATACCAGTTAATTGAGAACCATCACCAATAAATGTTGTTCCTATAACGTTACCACCAATATTTAAATCTCCTGTTGTTCCCCATGCATTATTATTTGTGCTATAAACAAATTCATGTTCTGTTCCACTTACATTTGCTATAATGCCAGCGTCTGTTGTAGAACCACCTGCATTTACAACAATTTTATTATCTCCAATATCTAAAGTTGTAGCATTTACAATTGTTCTTGTTCCATTTACTGTTAAGTTTCCGGATACTACTAAATCATTACTTACAGTAACATTCGAACCAGTAATATCATCACTATTTAAGGTTCCATCTACTGTAACATTATTAAAACGAACATTATCATTTGTTCCTACTGATTGACCAATTGATATAGAACCATTGCTATATGATACTCCGGTTCCTCCTTCTAAATGAGAATCTACTAAACTAGTAGAAAAATATTTATTTGTTGAACCCTCAGATAATTCATCTGTTGTATGATTTGATAAGGAAGATACTATTCCTATTACATTACCAACTAAATTACCATTTACTGTTAAGTTTCCGGATACTACTAAATCATTACTTACAGTAACATTCGAACCAGTAATATCATCACTATTTAAGGTTCCATCTACTGTAACATTATTAAAACGAACATTATCACTTGTTCCAACTGGTTGACCAATAGATATAGAACCATCGTTGTATGTTATACCAGTTCCACCAGATAAATGGGAATTTACTAAACTATTAGAAAAATATTTATTTGTTGAACCTTCTGTTAAAACATCTGTTGTGTGATTTGATAAGGAAGATACTGTTCCTGTTACATTACCAACTAAATTACCATTTACATTGCCATCTTTTATTAAGACATTTTCTATTGTTACACCGCTATTTGCTGTATATTCTATTATTTCATTTGTTTTTACTTGTCCTGTAATTTGTAGATTATCATCTATTTTTATATCATCTCCTGTTGGATTAGAAACTGTCATTCCATTTGTAATATTAACGGCTGATTTTAATTGAATAGTTCCTGTAGTAGATGTTAATTGTAAATCATCTCCTGCTGTTATTTGAATATTATCATGAGAATTCATATTTATATCTCCACCTGAGGTTGTAGTAATTGTTATATCTCCTGTATTTCCTGTTTTTGACATGGAGATGCCACCTTCTGCACTTTGTATTTGTAATTGACCACCTGCTCCAGAAGTTTTTATTTTTAAATTTTGCCCTTCATCTGTTGTAATATTTATAGTATCACTATTATCTTCTATAACTTTTTTATTATTTACATATAAAGAACCTGGACCAACATAAACATCTCGCCACATATGTGTTGATGAACCTAAATCATATGTAATATTTGCTGTTGGTATTAAATTTCCTTCTACTCTTGTTGAATTGCTTGTTGTTAGTGTTCCATCTAAACTTAAATTATTTGTTGTTGTTGTTGTCGCTGTCATTGTTACTGCATTTACGTTTCCACTTAAATCTCCAATAAATGTTTCAGCATTTATATTTCCACCTGATAATTGAACGTCTCCTTTTAATTGTATTGAACCTGTTCCACTTGGATCTAAAATAATATTACCATTATCACCATTTGCTTGAATAGTTAAACCATTTGATGCATCTGAAATAATTACATCTGTATACACATTAACAGAACCAGTATCTTCATTTTTATTTAATACGCGTTGTCCATCAATATATAATGTATTTGGACCAATAAATGCCTCATCTACATGCATAGCAGACGCATATACATTGCCACTAAATGTAGCATTTGTTCCAACTAAGTTACCAGATAATTCTAATGCTACACCAGGCGTGTTTTGTGAACCGAGAGCATTTTTACTTGAACCAATATGAACAGTTCCTTCATTATAATATAATCCATTGCTATCAGAACCTTTATTCCATACAGATGTGGCATATACTCCAGACCCTTCAAATTCTTGTAATACAATAGTATTATTGTATGAAGCATCATAGCCTAAAATTCCTAAAGTATCAGAAAGATCAACTGTTCCATTAATTTTATATCCTAATTTATAGGATATTTCATCTGTTGTATTTGGTTCATCAATTAAATTACTAATATATTGTCCAACAAAACCACCAGTAGCAATATAAGCACCATACATTGTTTCAGAAAATATAGCAAGTGTATTACCATTTGTATCATTTTTGTAAATATAAAAATCAACTTGGTTATCAGAAGACAAAGCAGCTTTGTAATTAACTTTAAATTGAACAAATATTTTTGTATTTGCTGATAATGGTGTTATACTAGCTTCATAATTTGTTGGAAATGAAACATAACTCATTTCTCCAGAATCAACTTTACTACTACCTAAATTAGGTCCAAAAACAGTTACGACTTGCTTTAATACTGTAGGAACATCCCATTTTAATTGACCATCTGCGCCATATACTAATGATTCTCCTGATGCTCCTTGACGCACTGGTAAAATTAAATTATACGATGAAGAAATATCTTGCGGTATTGATATTGTAACATTCGATGTATCAGTTCCAACTCTAACTACATTCGCTAATATTTCACTTAAATTACTATTTGTTCCAATAGTAAAGTTTTCAGTGTTTGAAAGTAACTCAATGTTGTTTGCCATATATATTTAGGTAATAAAAATATATATACCAAAAAAAAAGCTTAAAAATTGTATATAATTAATTAGAAACATTTCCTTTTATTTCTTTATTTTCTATAAGTATTTCATTTTTTTCATTATCATTAATATCTTTTTCAAGATTATTTTTATTATTATTAATACCAATCGTATAATTAAAAGTCTTTGGTAATAATTCAATTGTTTTTGGCATTTTTATAATAAACACATATAATTAAATAAATCTATATTTTAATTAAGTTCCATTTTTTCCATTTTTTCTTTTACATGGCTATATAAGTTATAATTGAGTGAATGCATTAATTGTGCTGGATGTAATGTATTAATATATTCAATAACTACTGGTTTTGTTACAATAAATTTCTTTTCTCTATTATCAATATATTTTTTATGTAATGTATATAAATGTGTTCTAAATTCAAATGGGCAATCTTTTAAAGTAATTTCTTTATTAATAAAACACTTAATATAATAACTATGTAGATTTTTTGTAAAATTGTGAATTTGATTTCTATAACTTGTAAATTTATTCTTGTTTTCTGGAAAATATGTTAGGAAATTTTTAACATTTTGATCTTTACGCAGTGATAAATATTGATATTGTAGTTTTGGGGTATTTCCTCTTAATATTTTGAGATTTTCATAATTGGGATTTCGCATTTTACTTCTAATACCACTATTATGTTTAATAATAATACCCATAATTGTATAATGTGTTTCCATTGATCCATAATTACTAAATAATTGTTCATAATTTTCAAATGTTAAACTATAAGGAATATCAGCTCCATTAATTAAATGAACAAATTCTTTTTTATCTAATTCCTTAATATAAAAATTATTAATATTATATACACCAACTAGAGATAATCTTTTATTAGTAACAGGAATTACAAACCGATTATTTGGATGTTGAATTACAAAACTATAAGAATTATCTTTAGGTAAATTATTAAAATTTACTTGTTTTTCTCTACAAATATCTTCAAATAATGTTCTAAAATATTCTTGTTCTTGAAAAAATTTTACTTTACCACCAATACTATTTTTTGTAGCAATTTCCCAATCATTTTTACTCTCATCAAAAAATAAATTAATCATGGTTCCTTCTACAAATTCTTCCGCAACACATTCATTAGATGGAAATGTATTACTAAAAATATTAATATTTACAGATTTTGGTGAAGAAAAAACTTTAATTTTTCCATTGTAAAGAATAACTGATCTGAATAACCCGAGGCTATTAATATTTTCTAAATTTAAATATTCTTTATTATATTTAATAAAAACAAAAGGCTTATCATTTGTTGTCCAAAATTTCTTTTCTAATCCATATTTTTTTAAATCTTCATCATTAATTTTATTATTATAAATATCTTCTAATGATAAATCATAATATTTAGATAAATCACATTCGATAAACATTATTAAATGTAATTAAAATTATATCTTTAATTACATTTTATAAATGATAAAAAATTTCTATATAAAATATAAGGTAATGGTTGACCAACCTAATATAAATATACAATTAGGAGATATTATAGAAATACTATCAGAAAATCCTACTTTAAATAATAATAAATTTTTTGTAAAATATATTGATTCTAAAAAAATTACTATTATAAATATTGAAAATAATGAAGAAGAAATACTTAAAATTAATCAAAATAACGAACTAGATGAATCCATTGAAGAAATTATATTACTAAGTCGTGCTGATTATCCTGGATATGCTAAGCAAAATAATCTAATAAAAGGAACATGGATTGATGTTTATTTCAAGGGAGATATTCCATTTATAATTATTGGAAAAATTACTGATTTAGTAGAAGATATGATTGAAATAAAAACTTTCCCAGAAAATGAAATAATATATATAGATTTTGCTTATAAAGGTATTCCCGAAGATTTACCAATAGAAAAAATTGTTATTAGAACAAAACCCGATTCTTCTGAAGAACAAGAAGATGAAACAATTATTGGTGATGCTAAAGAAACTGAAAAGTTAGAAGAAGATTTACCAGAATTTCAAGATGAATTTCAAATTAAAGATATTATTTTAGATGCAGATGAAATTCAAATAGGTGCTGAATTAGAAGAAATAACACAAATTGTTGATGTTGCTGAAGGAGAGCAACGATATGGTATTGAAAAACAAACAAATGATTTATTAGATGAATTATTATCGCAAATTCCTAATATTCAAAGAACACCACCGGTTATGAATGAAATACATAAATCAATAGAACGTTACAAGCAATTAAGAAATATGTATTCATTATATGATAAAAATGGTAATATAAGTGAACCTAAAATACATGGTGAAAATTATAAACCAATTATTGAAAATATTGTTAATTTTCATAAAAACTTTTATTGGATGATTCCAATTGTTAGAAATAAAAAGAAAATTTACGATATTGATTTATCTTTAGAAGAAGAAGGTATTAGTGATGATATATTACCTTTATCTCTAAAAGATATTTTAGATGAAGAAGAAGAAATTATGAATATTTATAAACAGAATGATGTTCCAGATGATGAAAATAAATATAAATACTTATATTCTTCACTAAATTCTTACTTAACACCTTTTGTTGGACCAGAATTTGAAGAAAATAATATTATAACTAAATTTGTTGAAGAAAATATTAATGCTATTGTTAATAATTTAGATGATTATTATTCTTCATCAGCTGGTTCAGATGAATGTTGTCCAGAGAAAAAACGTTTCCTATTTCAAGTATATAATACTGGTCTTAAATATGGTAATAAAAAATTAACAAATAATGATACTCTAACATTACGTTCATTTTTAATACTACCAAAAAATGTATTATTATATGATTATGTTAATTCACCAATAATAAATATTATGCAAAAAAGTAATTTAAATCATGCTTTTATTCCATATTCACTATTACTTAATGAAAAAACATTTGTTAATACTAATATTGTTGAAAAATTTGATAATTCAATTGATTATTCAGGGCAATTTTTAAATGGAGTTCAAGAATATATTTTAGATGAAACTATAAATAACAATGATGAAGAAACATTGAAAAAATATGTTAATAATATTATTCCAAATACTACTATTTTATTTGATATTATTAAAAATAATATTTCTGGTGAATTAACTTTATATCATGTTATGGAATACTTATCACCTTTTATGATATTTATTGATGATTTATCAAAACCTGAATATGATATTATAACTAAATATGTAGAGGAGAAAATTAATGAATATAAAATGGATTATGCTGCTAATTATAAAACATTTCAACAAAAATTTATGAAAAAAGAAAGTGATTTACCAAGTAATAATTTATTGGCTATTTTACAAGGAAATAAAGAATTAGAGGAAATTATATACAAAAATTATGGTTTTGAAAGAGAGAAAAAATATAGTGATTCGGATATTTTAAATAAAATTACAAAATTAGATTATGGTGAATTGTATTACAGTGTTATTTTAAGATTAGATGTTGATTTAAGAGGAGCTAATATTATAGAAAAATTCGTTGATGAATATGAAAAATTATCTACCGAAGGAGAGAAATTAATAAATGATAAAAAAAACGTTTGTTATATATTAACAAATAAATACAATAATCGCACTATGCTTCTCTCTTCGAATAATAAAGAAATTTATGCTGATGAAGATTATTTATCTGAACAAGAGAGAAAAAGTGATTTTAAAAAGTTAGTAAAAGATGGTAATTATGCTATATTAAATAACTCCGATGGAACTATAGAATATTATATTCGTAAAAAAAATCAATGGGTAAAAGATAGCAAAATAGTTAATGAAAGTGTATCTATTCAAGAAAACAAATTATTTTGTAATTTACAAAATAAATGCATTGCTGATTCTAGCGAAGATAATACTTGCGTTCCATTAAAAAATGAATTAAATGAATTAAATAAAGAAAATCTTGAATCTATAATTAATGAATTTGAAGATACCTTTTCAATAGAGCAAAATAAAATGATTGATGTTATTGATAAACAAATTCAATATAATATTAATAAAATTGGTTTATTAAAATCATTAAAATATCAAGAGCTTATTAAGTATAATAAAATTTACAATAAAATAGCAGCTGGAATAGAAGTAAGAGAAATTGTAGAATCACCTTATGAAAATCTACGTGATTTAATATTAGGACAAAGTGATTTTGTTAAAAAACAATATGATATTCAAAAATTTGCTATTAATTTTTGTAGAGTTTCTCTCGATAAAGAAGATCCTTATTGGCTTTATTGTATTAAAACAAATATAAAATTGCTACCTGCTTTCATTAGTAGATTAGCTAACATTTTTGTATCAAATGGTGATTATTTATTAGAAATAGATAAAGTATGTGCGGAACAAGGAACAATTAGTGAAGATGGTGATCATTGGGTTGATAAATATAGTGGTTATATAATTAAAAACATTGATCTTGATACTGAAGAAGGTTTCACAGAAGAAGGATTTAGATTAAAAACAAGAGATATAATGGAGAAAGATTTGGCTGATGCTGTATTAGTTGGTGAATCAAAAATAGAAAAAAGTAGCTCACCTGAGAGAACATTAATTATAAATATTGTTAAATCAATGGCGCAATTTATGGGAATTAACTTAGAAACACAATATGATTTTATTGTTAAAAATGTCATGATTATACATGATTCCAGTATTCCAAAAGAAAGTGATTATAATAAAATGATTGAAAAAGCTGCTCAAAAAGGTAAGAAAAATTTACCATCTTATAAAGATACTGTTAATTCATCTTATCTAATTTTAACATTAACCTATATGTTAATTGCTATTCAAATAAGCATTCCATCTATTAAATCACGAAAAACATTTCCAGGATGTATTAAATCTTTTGATGGTTATCCTTTAATGAAAAATAATGATAAATCGGGATTAATATATTTATCATGTATAGCAAATAAAATTAAAAGTTCTACGGAACCATGGGATTCCATTAAAAAAATAAATGAAGCTGGTATAGCAAAACGCATTGAAGCTATAATAGAAAAATATGTAATAGAAAATGTATCTATGAAAGAAATGTTTAATGAAAAATTAGTATACTTAAATCAACAAAATAAAGAATCAATATTACTTGAAAAAGATATTGAAAATGTTTGGATTAACTTTTATCCTCCTTTACAAGAATTAAGCTTACCTAAATTTACTAATGTAAGTGATATATTTAAAAAACAATTAGTTGAAAATATTTATGCTGGTTCTAATTTACAATATAATCAATATTTAGTTTTAAAAACTAAAAGTATTCTTTTTTCTCTCTCAATACAAGAAAAAATTCAAAAAATTGTAGATAAGAAAACTGCTCTTGTTACAAATATGGCTAATGAACCATTCTTAGAAAATGCTTGTTGTGATACAGATTTTATTGATACATTAAAATATTTTACAGATATTAATGATTCTATTTTGAGTGATAATACTATTGTAATTGATTTAAATAATATAATTTATGACTTAAATTCTCTCGCAAGAGCACCAACATTTTTAGATTTACGTGATACAAAATTAAAATACCCGGTTTTTAAGACTGGCTTTAGTGAGGAGACAATATATCGTGCTTTTATTATTTATTGTAAATATAATACTAATCTTGTTATCAGTGATGAATTGAGAGAAATATGTATGCAAAGCCCAGATGATTTTAATATAAATGCTTCAATACAAGAAAAAATAGAACAATTAAAAGAACATGGTTTGAATTATGACCAAGAACAATTAAATGATTTATTGAATATTGTTAATTATAATAATAGAGTGACATTATATTTAAATCCACCAGTTGTCAATAATATTGAAAATATTAGAGAGATATTAGATTTTATGTCTGGTGATTCGTTTGATAATCGATTTATTGATAATGAGTTCATTGATAAATTTAAAGATATGTTAGATACGTTTGATATTAAACAAGACAATGACAATAATGAATCGTTGAGAGAAATGAAAAATTATTTAGCTGTAAAATGCGATGAATTATCACTTAAAATTATTGATTTTGTAAAACAAAATTCTAAATTACCAAAACAAAAACAGAAGAATTTTGAAGATTGTTTGCTTAATATAACAAAATTTCAACAAATATTTACAAATGGCGATGAGAGAATAGATAATTCAGTTTATAAAATGATTTTATTTATAAGAGATGCTATTCGTAATTTGATTGCGGTGTTTCCAAATATTATTTTAAACAAAGTTGATTATAAGAGCGTAAGTATTCCAAAACATTGGCAATTATCTGATAGACATAAAGCAGATGTCAGAGATATAATAGATAAATACTATAAGCCATTATATCAATTTTATGGAGACGATGAATATAATGAAATATTAGAAAAAATACAAAGTGTTTCTAATAGTTTCTATATGTTAGGTGAATATACTAACTATATTGCTTCTATATACAATAATGATGAAGAAATATCTAGCATTTTTGATTCGCGCGTAACTAATCTTCTTTTCAAATATTACTTTTTAAACATTATAAATAATTATATTGAATTAATAAATGACCAGTCATTACTAATTGAAGATTTAGAAGATGGAGAAGATGAAGATGGATTGAAAACAGAAGTAGAAATAGAAGAAGAAGCTCAAGGTGTTGTTGATGAATTTGAAATAGTTAGAGGAGAGAAAAAACAATTAGAAGTAAAAATAAGTAATTTACTAGTTGAATATATGAAAATAATATGTAATTCTAAATCAAAATTAGATTTAAATTATCAATCAATTAAAGATAAAATATTACGTTCAAAAGAAAAAGAAAAGAATGATATAACTGAAGATTTGAAAAATTTAACTGATGAAGAGAGAGAAATTCAAAATCTTTTCAAAAATAATAAATTAGAAAAATGGAGCAAGGGCTTACAAAAAGGATTGACACAATATGTTAAAGAAACTTATGATGAAGAACGTGATGCTCTTGAAAAACAAACATTAAAAGAAAGACAACTTGGTAGAAGAAGTGATGTTACCGATATGAACAAAGATATTTATGCTTTAGATATAGATGATAATGCTGAATTGGTTGAAGAAATAGATAATGAAGTTAACAATTTAAATGAATATCTTGGAGAGAATGATGATGGTGAATTAGATGGAGATGAATTTTATTAAATATTTAATTATATAATTATTAAATATTTATATTATCTAAAAATGTGATAATTATTAGTAATAAATTTTAATGTATCAAAATCTTGAAAAATATTTGGCGTTTGACTTTTCATAAAATTAATTTCTACAATATCCATGCTATTTATATCATATTTTAATAAAGTATCAAATATAAATTTTGCTTTTAAAATATTTAAACCATTATGAACTCTTGTATTACAAGAATTAAAACTATGATAGTCTAAAGCGTCTACATCAAAAGAAATATGAACTTTATTATTCCCAATAAATTCTTTTAATATTTTTTCAATAACTTCTGGTGATGCTTTTGAATCGATATATTTAATTTTTTTCGTTTCAATAATTTGCTTTTCATAAGGATCAATATCCCGAATTCCAATATACAAAATATCTTCAAAAGGTAAATTAATATTATATTTACTTTTTTCTAATCCTGTTAAAAAACCAAGGGGCATACCATGATAATTATTGCTGATAGAACTTTTTTCAGTATTAATATCAGGATGAGCATCAATCCATACAATTTTCATATTTGGTTTATATATAGCATTAATTGTTGAAATACTAATTGAATGGTCTCCTCCAATAAATAATGAATTTTCTGGGTATTCTTTACAATTTTTATAAATCTCATCTAAGTTGGTAAATAAATCATTTTTTTCTGGAATAGAAATAGTATTCACAGAGTTGATATAATGTGCTAAAATACCAGGTGTATATTTGGTATCTATATTTGTATTTCCAAAACCATGAGGGATTAGTAAAATATTATTAAAAAAACATTTAAATGATAATATATTCATCACTTAGTTAATTAGTCACAACTAATATTATAATTTTAAATCTTTTTAATATATATTCTAATAACATTGTGATAATAATCTAAAAATATTTCATATATAAGTATTGCTGAATTATACCAATTATTCCTCCAAAAATACAAGCCAATGTATATTCAAAAATATAAGTTGTATATAAATTTTTTACCATATAAGTATCTATTTCTTTATACCCGAGATTTTCATAATAACCTTTAACACCTTCTCCTGAAATTACTACAATACCTTTATAGAAATGTTGTTTTGTAATACGTTCTGCTTTACTAATTAATTTTTTCCCAATACCTTTATGTTGCGCAGCTCCATTATTTTTATTACCAACAGCATTTACCTGACCATATACATGTAGTTCTCTAATTAAAGCGTGGTTTTTGATACAAGTAAATACAGGATTATGATTTTTACAATTTGGTAGTCTTAATCGTAAAAATCCAAATAATGCTTTTTTATCCCAACTTTCATAAGAAATGAAATACTCTTTTCCATCGCTTTTATCAATACATTTTACATTAATATTTGCTTTTTGATTGTAATATTGAATATGACGCCCAATCTCTCTGCTTCGAATTTCCATACTATTAAATTTCTCTTTTTCAAAGTCATTATCAATCATTTGTCTAAGATTTGAATACGGGTTACCGGCTTCAATATATGAAATCGGAATGTCTCTAACTACTCGCGGTAAACGAATATGTGATGGGCATGTTTTCATAGAATATTTAATAACATCGATTAGATCTTTCATATTTTTTTCTGAATAAGGAATGTATTTGCCTTGTTTATACCATTTTTCGATTATAGTCCAAGGTGTAACTTCACATGGGTATACTTTAACTTGGTCAGGATGAACTACATTATAAACATGGTCAAACATATCTTTGTCCATTTCTGGTGTGGCGTCAGGTAAATCAGGCATAATATGAATGTCAATTTTGAAACAATTATTTTTCAACATTTTAATTGCATCAATAGCTTGTTCAATAGTATGACCACGATTTACTTTTTTAAGAATTTTATTATTTACATGTTGAACACCCAACTGAATACGTGTTACACCCCATTCTCTGAAACGACGAATCCAAATATCATCAATCGCATCAGGACGGGTTTCAATACAAAATCCTATAATATGAACCTTTGCCGTTTTATTAATTTCTATTTCTTTTGAAATATTATATGGTTCGCGTTTTGGACTACTATCAAAGAAAGTATTTGCTGAATAAAATATATCTCTATGATAAATTTCCAAATATTCAGGAGGATACTCTGTATATGTCCCACCTTCTAAAATAATTTCTAGTTTATCAACAGTATGACCATTTGCATATAATACATTCATTCTTGAAATCATTTGTTCATATGCTTTGAAACCATTTTCATTAGCACGATGAACAGCTGGTTCATTATATAAATAGGAACGAGGTTGGTCTTGCCAATTATTTTCTTCATGTGCTGGTTCATTTGGACAATAATAACAATTATGTTTACAACTAAATGATTGTCCATTTGGATGAGGGGACATTACTAATGTAATACTTGTAATTCCTGAAATATTTCTACTAGGTTTTTTTTGTAGAAGCATTGATAAAGTATCATTTTGTTTAATTTCTTTATTATTAATCATATCTTTATACACAATAACCAAGTTCATTTTTTTCATTTCAATTCTTCTTGTTCTAAAAGTAGAACTATAAATTTTAATAAAATCCTTTCGAATTTTTGACAAATCCTTTTTATTTGATATATAATCAGTAGCCCATTTATCCAAATCTTTTAAAATTTCTTTATAAATTATGATATTTTCTTTACTAATATCTCCTCGGCACATATCTTCAAAATCCTTAACATTTGTAATTTGTGTATGAGAACACATTTTATTATCTTGAATTAATATTTAAAATAATAATAAAAATTAATCAATTTTAAAAAAAATTGACATTCAAATAAATTAATAAAAATAAATACTAAAAAATAATGGCCAGTGAAACACCTATTAATATTAATATTACAAAGGATATGGGATGTCAAGAAAAGAATCAATATAATGAGTTCAAGGACTATATTATCAAAAATAATATAATTTTACAGGAAGAAAATAAAAATAGTATTGAAACAATTACTTCTCTCAGAGAAAAGATTGAAACATATGAAGAAGCTGAAGATAAATATGATAATAGAATGCGTTATATGAAGGGTCTTCTACAAAATTTAAATGAACTTAAAAAAGATTATACAAGAATATCTTCAAAAAGTGAAGATAAGGTAAAATTAATACAAGAATTACACAAAAAAAATAAGATTAATTATTATCAAATATATGCGTTTTTACTAATAATTAATTTACTTACATTTATTACACCGTTATATTTTGTAAATCTATTTATTATGTTTTTACAAACAACTGCTTCTATTATTTATATTTATTCTTGCTTTAAAATTAAGAATAATTATGAATTAATTAAAAGCAATTCAAAAGAAGCAACTAATTCTGTTAAAGAAATTACAACAGAAATTAATAAATTAAAAGAAGAAATTAAAAAAGTCGAAGACTCCTGTTTATCATTAGATAACTGGATTTGTGAAGTATAAAACTATTTAAAATATAATAAAAATAGTTTAAAAAAGTTACTATATAAAATAGTATAATAATGATGTCGGTTGCCGCTATTGTTTCCATGTGTGCTTTTACTCCAAATGTTAAACCAACTACTAGTTTCAAATATTATGGAGATATTAAGCCTCTAAATTATTTTGACCCTCTTAATTTTTTAACTCCAACTAAATCTAATGAAAAAATTAGTGAAGAAGCAATTAAATATGTTAGAGAGGCGGAACTTCAACACGGGCGAATGGCCATGCTTGCTGCTGTAGCTTTTCCTATTATTGAAAAATCAATGGATAAATCTGTTGCGATTGATTATCTTAGTGATAGCGAACTTCTATATCAATCTCCTTTTTGGCTTGGGATGCTAGTTTTTGAGACGGTTCGTATGTGTGTTGGCTGGCAGAATCCTTTTTTTGCGAAAAATAAATCAAAAGCCTTTCGTCTAAAAGATGATTATCAACCAGGAAATCTTTTTGATTATGATGTTGATAAAGTATCCGATTTTCTATATGAAAGTGAACTAAGTAATGGTCGTATTGCCATGCTTGCTGTTTCTGGTATTATGGGTAGTGAGCTTCTAACCGGACAATCGTTTTTTTAAATAAAAGATTATTTAATATAAATTGAATATATCTTCAAAATTACTAAAAAGTTTACATTTATCATAAATTAAATATAAATTTCCATCATTATCCCAATCACATACTATAACTATTATTTTTACATTATTTTCCATTGCTTTTTGAACGGCATCTTTATATATTTTATCGTTATTAGAAATCATAAACTTATTTATATCATTTCTTTGAATTACATAACACATGTAACAATTATAATTATCACTACTTTCATTAACATTATTATTTTGACATATTTGAGAAAGTTCTTCAATATGTTTAAAAGCGCGTGGGCTAACTAAATCGGTTTTCTTTTTTCTATAACCATCTGGAAAATAAGCAATATTATTTTCTTGAAGGGGAACAGATTTTACTTCTAAAATAAATTTTCTATTATCTTGTAATTCGCCAGCAAAATCAAACCGTGATTTATTAAAGGTTACTTGTTTCTTATAATTTTTAATATTTATTAAATTACTTAATAAATTATTTTTAAAAACTAATTCAACTATTTTCTCTCCATGAGATGGATCGATTCCTACTAATGAATTATTATTTTTACTATCAAATGAAATTATTGAACGATAACTACATTTAATTTTTTCATTATTAAGTGGCATGCCATATACTATAGATTCTTTCTCACATAATCCACAACAACCTAAAGATGGAGTATGTATCATAAATTCGCTTTTTTCAGAATCATCATGAATAATCGCATCGCCTACGTATGGAGTTTTACATATTTTTGATGGTCTTTTTATAATTTCTATTTTTTTCAAATTATTGTATGATAATAATAATATCTTCATAATAACAGATAATAGATAATAATATAATTTTTAATTTAAATTATATTATATTTGAATTTTATATTAATTGAAAAATAAGTTTTTTATCAATTTTAATTATTTTGTTCTAAAAAATAAAAAAAGTATAACTATTAATATCATAAAAAATATAAATTTAATTGTATTAAATATGTCACTTGCTTTCATTAATCCTTTTAAAAATGAATTATTAGAATCTTTTATTTTTCTTCGAAAAAATATAGAAACTAGTGTTATACTAATAATAATCAAGATTCCAATTAAATTAACCATATATATATAATTATATTTTACATAATAAGAGTTTTTCTTTTATTTTAGTAAAGTAATATTTTAAACGCAATATAAATCTTTGTTTTATTTGATAATTTGTTAATAAGCAGTTTTTTTCAAAATTAAATATTTTTTCTATTTTATTTATATTTTTATAAAATTTCAATAATTTAAAATTATTTTTTATTTTTATTGTGTAATCATTTAAAATATGTTCAGCTAATCTACTATTATCTCTAATTAATCTTATCAAAATTTCTCCATTTGATTTACTATTTATAACCTTCTCTATTATATCTATAATTTTTGTGTTTACCCTCTCAACAATATAATTTTTATTATCCTTAATTTTTTTTCTTAAAGTATATAGCTCATACAAAGATTTTTCTTTTAAATTATATTCATCTAATACTAATAAACTTGTATTATAATAACTATAATAAGCTCTCATTTTTTCTATTATTTAAATATATTTATAATAAAGTATATTTATATTAATTTATCAATTTTGTTAATATTAATATAATTAAAATTTTACATTAAAAGTAATCACAGTATAAAATATTGAATTTTTCTAAATCACTCTTGTCAATTGTATTTTTCTTTAATAATAATTTTGCGAGGTCAGTAAATTCATGAATATTATTTTCTATAATATCTACAGACGCGGTCAAAGCGAATTGAATTAATGACGCAACTTCTCTATCAATCTTACTCTTTGAATATTCACTTAATTTACTTCCTCCATTTGCTAATTCTCTTCCTAAAAATGGTTGGTTACCAGCTGTCGTGTCAATAACACCTAAGTTATTATTTAGACCAAATAAATTGATATATTGTCTTGCGATTGAATCAGCTTGTTTTAAATCTCCTGAAGCACCACTTGTAATATCTAAATTATCAAATTTTTTGAATAATTTTTCATCATGATAATTTGTTGGATCTAGATTATGTTTTCTTTTGAATAAAATTATTTCCGCTCCTCTTCCTCCTAGTGCTACAATTAAATTTGCTAGCATATATTTTTTTGTTGGATAGATCTCATATTGCTCTTTTGGTGTAAATATTGTATAACCTCCTGCTCCACCTTTATTAGCATTAATAGTTACTTTTCTAACATCATAAAAATCATTAAATAATTTTGCAATTATTGTATGTCCTGCTTCGTGGTAAGCAACTAATTCTCTAATATCCTTATTTTTAGTTTGACTTTTTGATGGTAATCCAATTGTAATTTTTTCATACGCATCAAGCATACATTTTTTATTAATTTTAGTTAAATTGTATCTAAGTGATAGAATTGCTGCTTCATTTGCTAAATTTTCTAATTCTGCTCCAGAAAATCCACCAGTTAATAGTGCGATTTCATCAAAATCTACACTTTCATCATAATTTTTATTTCTAAGATGAATATTTAAAATCGATTTACGACCATCTCCATCTGGTAATCCTACTAAAACTTTTCTATCAAAACGACCTGCTCTTACTAATGCTGAATCTAAAATATCAGCTCTATTTGTTGCTCCTAATACAATTATACCTTCTGATTTATCAAACCCGTCCATATTTGTTAAAATTTGATTTAATGTTTGTTCTCTTTCATCATTGCCTGAATTAAAACCAGTTCCACGCTGTCTTCCAATAGCATCAATTTCATCAATAAAAATTACACATGGTTTATTTTCGTTGGCTATTTCAAATAATGATCTTACACGCGCCGCACCAACCCCAACAAACATCTCAATAAACTGAGACCCACTTACAGAAATAAAAGATACACCCGATTCACCTGCTACTGCTCTAGCTAATAATGTTTTTCCGGTTCCAGGGGGTCCTTCTAGAAGAATACCTTTTGGAATTTTAGCCCCAGCATTATTAAATTTATCTGGATCTTTTAAGAAATCAACAACTTCTTGTAATTCATATTTAGATTCATCACACCCGGCGACATCAGCAAAAGAAACATTCACCATTTCAGGATTAATTAATTCTTGTTTTTTATTAAACATATTTCCTGGATTTCCCATTTGAAAACGAGAAAATAATGTAGATAAAATTAAATAAATTAAAATAATTGGAAATAAATTACTGACAATTCCTGTAATTAAATTGCCATTATCAACAATTGAATATACATCAAAATTAATATTATTATTTTGTAATGTATCAACAACCATATTACTCAATTGTGGAACTTTAGTTGGAATATAATGTAAGTTATCAGGAAGGATTAAATTATCATAATGTTTGTCAATGGCAATAATACCATTGATATTATTATTTTGTTCAATTAATGATGCTGAATCAATATTATGTTTATCAATATTATCCTGTAAATCATTAATAGTCCAAATATTTCCAAAAGAATTCTTGGATGTTGTAGAATATTTTTTAATAATTTCAGCAGGCTGATAATTTGTTAATAGTGGTTTATTACCAATATTTAAACAATTTATTTGCTTTAATAAAAACATAATACATAATAATTTCATTTATAAATTATTATTTATCTTTTATTCTTAAATTGGTTTAGAATATATTATAAAATACAAAAAGAAAGTAAAAAATTATAAATTTGTTATATTATAATATATAAATGAGAACAATAATCAGAAAAAATAGGTTATCAGTATCTATTATATTATTTCTAATAATTTTTATTACTATTGTTCAATTCAAACCTGCTTTTCTTTTCAATAAAGATGGTTCTATTCGCAATTTTGGTTTAGGTAAAAGTAATACCTCTATTATTCCTATGTGGTTATTTGGCATTTTAATAGCTATATTATCTTATTTATTAGTTTTGTATTTGACTTCTTTTAATATTATTTAATTCTTCTTTTAATCAGTTACATAATATATTCTTTCTTCATCCTTTTTGCTAATCTTACCATCTTTTTCTAGTTGTCTTTCAAAATCAGCATGTCGTTCTTGCATTTGTTTTACATCACCATTACATCCTTTAGATACAATATAATTTGTAGATGCTGTTATTGTTAATATACCAGTTAATAAATACCACATCGATTCTGATATAATATCTTTCAAACATACAAATCTATACAATCTTTCTTTCATATCAGGTGTTACTGTATTTTTGAATAATCCACCTTTCTTCATTATATTCCATAATTCATTAAATTTATCATAATCACTATTAAATTGATTTAATATTAGTGAAGGATCTGATAAAGAATCAGAAATAAATTTAGCTAATTCTTTACTATTTCCAACACTTTGTTCACTTATTTTATCTTTTAAAATATCTTTTAATAATTGTTCAGAACCCAATAATTTAGTAATACCATAACCAAAAGTATTTGAGAATGGAACTAACCATCCTTTAAATATTAATAAAATCATAAATAATACACCAAAAATTATCATCCATGGAAATAATGTTGTCATGAGTGCAATTCCCCATTGATTACTTCCACACATTGTTTTAGTAATTCCTAAATTAACTAAGAATTGTATTATAATATTACTTAACAAGTAAATTATGAAAATTATATTTTTTTTAAATTTATCTCCACAAGAAGCATATTGAAGTGGAATAAATATTAATAATGTTATTATAACAAATATTAATACTGATGATGATGGATTATATATTGATCCTTGAGAGCTGAAAGCAATAACTATTGTTATCCCTATAAATAATGATAATAAAATAGAAGGAGATAATATATTCATATATAGATATTATTAATAAATTATTTTATTTAAATAAATTATTAATGGAAAAAATTACACCATCATTAATAGAAAATAGCACTAAATTTTATCTAAGAACTGCTTTAAAAGAAAGTAAAAATATTAAAAATAAATATATTACTATAGGTGTCAATATTTTTTTATTTATATTATTTATTATATTTATTGTTGGTTTTTTATTATATAAATATAAAGGTAAATTAACACCTCAGGAAAAAGAAAAGAAAGATAGAGAGAAACAAGAATATTTAATTAATATGATGCAAAGATATTCTGTAGAAAAACAAAAAGAGAGTCAAAGTTTAATAACTAATTTACCATTAAATCACCCACAGATATTTTGATTTAACATTGATATAAATTTTTCTAATTATTAAATTAATATAATTAATTTTAATTAATTTTAATTATAATTATATTAATAATTATATTAATAAATATTATAATAATGGATGATAATAAATTTGAAACTGCTTTTAATGAATTTTTTAAATTAAAACATTTATATGAAGAAAAAATTAATAAAGCTAAGAATATTATTATAAAAAATCCTAATTTAAATTCCCAAGAGAAGAGAGAAAAATTTAAATCATTGAAAAAAAAATGTATTAATTGTGGAAAAGAAGGCGGTACTATCTTCAAAATTTATGATAATATTTTAGAAGCTAAATGTAATGCTTCTACACCATGTAATTTACATATTAAATTACAAAGAGCCAAAACTAAATTATTAAATAATTATGATGAAGAATTGTATAATGAAATAATGGAAAAAAAATCGAAAATAATTGTTAATAAATTAAATTACTTATATGGTTATGAAACAGAAAAAAATACATTAGTAAAATTTAATACAATTAAAAGCGAGTTGATGAAATTAATTAAAGATTATGAAATTATTAATACATCTTATAATAATATTGTTAATAGCGAAGATAAAATAAAGATTATTAGAGAGAAAAAAGATGAATTATTTATTTTAATTGAAAATATGAAAAAATTAATTAAACAATCCATGGAAGAAGACAACGATGCTTTCTTGAAAGAAGGATTAGAGATATATGTAAATTATATTCAACCTATTACAAAAGAATTACTTAACATTAAATATGCTAATAATTCAATATTAATAGAAGAAAAACAGCCACCAATATATAAATTAATTCAAGAACCATATACTTTAAAAGAACTCACATATTCAATTATTGGACAAGATAATAAAATATTAATTAATAAAAAATAGTTTCATAATATATATGTTAGGGAAATATATAAATTTTCCAGTATTTTTAGTTTCTCTCGCAATAGGTATCCTTTTTGTATATTTATTTCAACCAGAATTGAATGTAATTTATGTTTATCCTACACCTGATAATCAAAACAAAATACTCTATAAAGATAAAACTGATAATTGTTTTAAATTTAATGCCGTAGAAGTAAAATGCCCTGATGATACAACTAAAATCAAAAATATACCAATTCAATAATAAATTATTATTATTTTCATTATATTTATATATATATATAATGAAAACTAAGATACAGGAACTTTTACATAGTAAAGCCGGAAAATACATGTTTTCTATTATTTTAGGAATTGGATTAGCCAGTTTATTTAGAAAAGCTTGTAATTCAAGAAATTGTTTAGTTTTTAAAGCACCTGCTTTTTCTGATATTAAAAATAATATTTATAGTTATGGAAATAAATGTTATAAATTTACACCTACTGCTACTAATTGTGATAAAAGTAAAAAAATTGTAGAATTTGCGTAGGTAAAAAAAATAATTAATAATTAAAATATATTATAAATGGCCACTAATCAAGAAACTACTAATATTGATGAATTGCCTTCTAGTAATTCTAATAATGTTAATAGTGCTCCCGTTCAAAATGTTTTCAGTGAAAATAATACCGAAAATATTAAAATGCCAAATTACGGAGAACAATTAAATTCTGAACAAGAAGTTGCTCCCGCATTACAAAATATTGATTATACGAGCAAATTAAATTCAACATTAAAAGATATTGGTAACGGTAATCCTTTACAACTACCAAGCAGAGATATTCCTCAAAATACAGCTTCCATTAATAATGATGTAAATATTCAACCAAATTATATACCACCTAATAATAATGATTATATCGCAAATCATGTTACTCCAAATGAAATAATACAACAAAATAGAGAGAAGGAAATGAATAATGATAAAACAGAAGAATTTTATGAAACAATTCAAATGCCATTATTAGTTGGTTTATTATTCTTTATTTTTCAATTACCATTTATTAGAAAAAATTTATTTATTTATTTACCATCCCTATTCAACAAAGACGGTAATCCTAATCTCTCCGGATATCTTTTTAATAGCGCTATTTTTGCTTTATTATATTTTTCATTTACATATATATTAAAATATATATCAATATAAATAATTATTAATTTATAGATTATTTTAATAATTATTCTACTGTATTACTCATTTCAATTTCAATATTTGAATTTTCATTTACTTTGTTAATTAATTCGTTATTTTTTTCTATTGTTTTTTCTAATTCTGTCTCTGTTTCTTTATCTAATTTTTCTTCACTTATTTCATCTTCTACTTTTATATCTTCTTTGTAGATATTAATAATAAAATGGTCTTCTGCAATATCAGGAAAGCATTGTTCCTTATCTTTGAAATTATTTTTGAATAAAGTTATTGAATTACCACTAATAGAAGGCGCGTCTTGTTGTAATCTCTCATATTCTTCTAATGCCCAATTTGTTAATACATCAGCGGGATTTCTATCAAATCTAGACATTCCCATCTGAAGAGTCATTTTTCTATAATATGAACCAAATTGTTTTGCTATCATATTATGTTCAGCTGCTTTTTCTTCAGCATTATAGAATTTTTTAAATGATTGTATTAATGTTGATAATAATCCAATACCACCTACTCCATAAAGAAAACCGTTTTTAATATTATCATCTGTAACATTGGTGGCTATTAATGATATTGTTGATGCTACACCAGTTACTAATATACCTGAAATAGAAAGATTATCTGCAAATTTTTTCCATTTTCCACCTGTATGCGAGTGCATAAATCTTAATCCAGCTGCTTTCTCTCCCCAATGTTTCATTAATAGTTCCATATTATCTGTCCATGAAGCAGCATTTATTTTTTTTCTCATATCACCTAAACGAACACTAGTTAAAGCCTCTATTTCTTCTAAACCTAGTTGTTCGCTTTTCATATAAAAATACAAAATATTTTATTTTTTGTTATATTTCATTAATTTTATATAAAATATTATATAACACTATTATTCATAATAAATATTAATAGTATAATGTAAAATTTATAAATTATGGTGTCCTCCTAGCTAAATTGCTATTTTTTTGCATTTTTTAATTCTTCAAAAAATTTTGAAAAATGGACAAAAAGTATGTCCAATTTTAAAATCTCGATTTGAGAATTGGCAAAAAAAATGAAAAAATGAGTTTACACCATAATGGTGTTGTTTCTATTTTTATAAAATAAAAAGTGTTACTGAAAATTTTTTAATTATATTCGTAAATAATTTAGGCATTTTTTCACTATCCAATATATGGATAGTATGGATAGTATAATGGATAGTCAAAATAATGTATATAAATATGTATGTGAAAAATGTAACTTTAAAACGTGTAATAAATATAATTATTCAAAACATATTTTATCTCTAAAACATAAAAGGCAAGAAATGGATAGTCAAAAATGTGAAAAAATGTATTATTGTAATTGTGGAAAAAAATATAAATATGATACAGGGTTATACAAACACAAAAAAAAATGTCAAGAAGTAAAAAAAGAAGAAAATACAATAATACAAAGTGATAATAAAGATGATATGAAAGATTTAGTATTTAAACTTATTAATGAAAACCAAGAATTAAGAAAAACAATTACTGAAATGATACCTAAGATTGGTAATAATAATAATAATTTAAAACAAAAATTTAATATTAATGTATTTTTAAATGAAAAATGTAAAGATGCGTTATCAATGGATGAATTTATTGATAAAATAGAAATTTCAATGAAAAACTTATTAACAACAAAAGAAAAAGGTCAAACACAAGGAATAAGTAATATAATAATGGAAAATATGAATAAACTTTCGCTCTATGAAAGACCATTGCATTGCACAGATAAGAAACGAGAAACCTTATATGTAAAAAATAACGAATGGGAAAAAGATGAAAATAAAGAATATATTAATAAAGCATTAAAGAAGGTAGAAAAAAAACAATTAAAAAACATACAAATATGGTTAGATGCTCATCCAAATTATATGAATTGTAGTAATCAACAAGATGAATTTGCAGAATTATTGCGAGAATGTGGAAAATCCATAGATGATAATAGAGAAAAAATTATAAAAAATCTATGTAATCAAGTATATTTAGATAAAGAAGATTGAAATGCTTTATAAAATAAATCTATATGTTCTATTTTATAAATTTATGGTCTCGCCCTAGGTAAATTGTTATTTTTTTGCATTTTTTAATTCTTCAAAAAATTTTCGAAAAATGGACAAAAAGTATGTCCAATTTTAAAATCTCGATTTGAGAATTGTAAAAAAAAACGAAATTTGAGTTTACAGCATAATGGTCTAATTTATATTTTTATAAAATAAAAAGTGTTACTGAAAATTTTTAATAATTTTTTATGAAAAGTATTTAGGAGAATTTTATGAGCATATATTAAGAATTATGCTCGCTGAAAATTCTGTAAAATCCGCAAATATTTTTCATTGTGAAAAATGTGATTATAAATCATGTCGCAAAAATGATTTTAATAAACATTTACAAAGCAAAAAACATAATGCTCAAAATGGCTCAAAAATGCTCATGGAAAATTCTCTTTATATTTGTAATTGTAATAAAAAATACAAACATATTCAAAGTTTTAATCGTCATAAAAAAAAATGCGAAGGAGAGAAAAAAGAAGATATGGTGTTAATACCAGATAATAAAGATGACATGAAAGAATTAGTCTTAAAATTAATTAATCAAAATAGTGAATTACAAAAAACAATACATGATTTAATACCGAAGGTTGGAAATAATAATAATAGTAATAATACAATAAACAATAAAAATAAATTTAATATTAATGTATTTTTAAATGAAAAATGTAAAGATGCGTTATCAATGGATGAATTTATTAATAAAATAGAAGTTTCAATGAAAAACTTATTAACAACAAAAGAAAAAGGGCAAACACAAGGAATAACAAATATAATAATGGAAAATATGAATAAACTATCATTATATGAAAGACCATTACATTGCACAGATAAGAAAAGGGAAACGTTATATATAAAAAATAATGAATGGGAAAAAGATGAAAATAAAGAATATATATATAAAGCATTAAAAAGTGTTGAATCAAAACAATTAAAAAATTTAAATGTTTGGTTAGAAGAACATCCAAATTATATGAATAATCCTGTAGAACAAGAAGAATTTGCTAAATTAATGAGTGAATGTGGAAAATCAGTTGAAGATGGAAAAGATAAAATAATAAAAAAATTATGTGATAATGTTTATCTAGAAAAAATAGACGATTAAGATTTATAAAATAAATAATTATTGTATATTTTATAAAATTATGGTGTCGTCCTAGCTAAATTGTTATTTTTTTGCATTTTTTAATCCGCGAAAAATATTTTGAAAATTGGACATTTTTTATGTCCATTTTTGAAAAGTCGATTTGAGAATTGCAAAAAAAAACGAAAAAACGCGTTGAGAGCATAATTGTCTAATTTATATTTTTATAAAATAAAAAGTGTTACTGAAAAATTTTTAATTATTTTTGAAAAAGATTTAGGCTCTTTTTTATGTAGTATATATATACTACAAATGACTACAAAAAACGAGCAAAAAAGAGCAAAAAGCGATTTTCATTGTATATGTTGTAACTTTACATCGTATAAAAAAAATAATTTTGAACGTCATATTATGACATCAAAACATCAAAGACTACAAAATACTACATTAAAAGAGCAAAAAGAGCAACCGGACGGTAAGAAGTTTGCTTGTGAATGTGGAAAATCATATAAACATCATTCCAGTCTTTACAATCATAAACATAAATGTAATTATAAAAGTAATATAGATTCAAATGCTAATATTATTGAAAATAATGATATTAATAAAAAAGTTGATGATACAATGAATTATAAAAATTTATTTTTTGAATTAATTAATGAAAATAAAGAAATGAGAAGCATGTTAATGAATCAACAAAAACAAATAACAGAAATTATTCCAAAGATAGGAAATAATAATGTAATTAACAATACAACCAATAATAAAAATAAATTTAATATAAATGTATTTTTGAATGAAAAATGTAAAGATGCGATTTCATTGGATGAATTTATTAATAAAATAGAAATATCGATGAGTGATTTAATTACAACAAAAGATAAAGGAATGATAACAGGGATAAGTAATATAATAATAGAAAACATGAATAAACTATCATTATATGAAAGACCGTTGCATTGCACAGATAAAAAACGCGAAACTATATATATTAAAAATGAAGAATGGGAAAAAGATGAAAACAAAGAACAAATTAATAAAGCATTAAAACAAATAGAATCAAAACAATTAAAAAATGTTAAAGTATGGCTAGACGAACATCCAAATTATATGAATTGTTCAAAACAACAAGAAGAGTTTGCTGAGCTATTACGTGAATGTGGCAAATCAATAGAAGACAATAAGGAAAAAATAATTAAGAATATTTGTAATGAAGTATATGTTGATAAAGATTAATTCTATAATTTTTCAATTGGAATATTATGTTCTTCACTAATTTTTAGACAATATTCATCATTATTATAATCATTAATATAATATATTTTTTTGATTCCAGAGGCAACTAATAACTTCATACAATTTAGACATGGATAGTGAGTTATATATGCAAAAGCCTCATTACAAGAAGACCCTCTTTTAGCACAATCACATAAAGCATTTTGCTCAGCATGAACAGTTGCTACTTCATGACCTTTTCTAATAACTTGTTCATGTGGTGCTCCAGGTAAATATCCATTATAACCTTGAGAAATAATTCTATTATCTTTTACTAGAATACAGCCAACATGTAATTTTTTACAAGCTGAACGCGTAGCGGTAATTTCAACTAGTTTTTTATAATATTCACTCCAAGATGGTCTATTTTCCATTATTAATTATTCGTAATAATTATTTTAAGTTATTATCATAATTATTATAATATATGGTTAAAAAAACAAAAATAAATTTGAATACAATAAATACACATATAAATGCCCTAATTGATAATTTAGATAATAAAAAAATTTATAAAAATATAGATTTAGTTTTAGATGGAGGTTTATTTAATGGCGGCTATCAAATAGGGTGTGTTTTATATTTAAAAGCATTGGAAAGGAAAAAAATTATAAATATAGAAAGAATATCAGGCTGTAGTATAGGTTCGCTCGCGGGGTTTTGTTATTTAACTAATAATATGCAGGAATATATTAATAATTATGAACATTTATTAAAATGTTATAGAGAAAATAATAATTTTAAATTATTCAAAGAATTATTATATGATATAGTAGTTAAGAAAGATTATTCATTAGATATGATAAATAATAAATTATATATAACATATCATGAAGTAAAAAATACAAAAAAAGTAACAAAAAATATTTACACTAGTAAAGAGGAATTATATGAAAGCATCGTGAAATCATGCTTTATACCGTATATGTTAAGTGATGAATATTATTATAAAGAAAAATATTTAGATGGGATTACACCTTATATTTTTGAAAAAAGTGACAAAAAAATTATATTTATTAAATTATTATCATTAGATAAATTATTTGAATGTTTTATAATTAAAAATGAAAATAATATAATAACTAGATTATTAACTGGAATTATAGATATAGACAATTTATTTCACAATAAGAAAACCCAATTTTGTTCATATGTAGATAATTGGAAAATGAATGATTATATTATGATAAGATTAAGAAATATAATTTTTATATTTGTAGTTTTCAGTATCGAGTATATTATAAAATTATATAATAATATACCAGAGAAAATAAGAAATTCATATATTATAGAAAACATTCACATGATAATTAATTATATCTATAAAGATTTTTTAAAAAGCCATATTTTATAATCGTAATTTATATCCAAAGAATTTGCCTCTTTTATTTTTAGTTTTTTGTTGTTTTTTACCTTTTTTCTGTGTTCTGCGTTTATTATTTTTTTTAGTTTTTTTAGCTTTTTTATCCTTACTTTCCTTTTTGTCTTTTTCAGAAGGAATATAACGTAAAAAGTATCTATCATATTCTTCTGTTCCTCTTTTATTTTTCAATTCTTGAAATCTTTCAGTTTTTTCAGCTCTTATAGATTCCAGGGTTTCTTGTTTACCATAACAATTAATACTAAAACGTTTTAATAAGCCTTTTTGTTCTAACCGATTTCTAGCTTGAACATTGAATAAATATTGCGCCATACAAAGTAATCTATTTTTATCATAATATGGGCGATTGCTGTAATAGAAAGCTAAATAAAAACTTAAAATAGTATCAATGGTTGCGACCTTAATATTTCTACCTTTGATTTTAATATTGTTATAACTGTGACAAGCTAATGGTTTATATATGAATGCGACTGTATCATTATCTACGATAATTTCATAATGAGGTGCTATTATTTCACCAAAACCAGATTTTTTAAGAATAGTTACATTATTAATACCATTACCTTTTAATCGTTCTTTCGTAATTTGTGCTGAACGTGCAGGGTCATCTGATAATATATCAAAATCAGGATATTTTTTAAGAAAATTTTCTTCTTTTTTACCCATATATTTTGAATATAAAGATATAGCATAACTTCCAAAGAAAACAAGACCTTGATCTATAAAACTATTCCTTATAATATAATATAATTTATCACTATCTTCTTTGGTATCATTTTCAAATTTTCTGGCAAAATCTTTTGGATCACAATTGTATCCTCTAAGTGGATAATGTTTATTTAATAATATTAATCTTTTAAGAACTTTTTCCCATCTAGAAACATCACCTTCTGGCCTTGATAATTCAAGATACATACTCATTCTTAAAAAATTAGGAGGAGCATACATAATACCATTAACATGAATTGATTCCATAGAGATTGCCTTGAATAACTTATCTTCAAGAAATGTGATATCGGCAACTGGAATAAAGTTAACATATACTTTATATGTTCCAGTATGAACACCTGCTTTAGCCTCAACTTCACTGTAACCTTTTGAATAATAAATATCAGCTAATTCTTTGGCATGTTGTAAAGCATTTGGAGAGAAAAAATCATAATCAGGGATTTCAATATTTTTATTATAAAATTGGTCTTGTTGAGGGAGAATATTATTTATAGCTGTTCCACCATAACATATTAATTTTTTAGATTTAATAAAATCTTCAACAATTTTGATAATTGTTATAATTTCAGGAGAATTAGCAATTCTTTTTCCAGCTCTTTCCTCAGCTTTATCAACAGCATGCCTTAATATTTCTAATTCTTTTTCATTAAACTGTTCTTTAGTATATTTTTTCATTAATATATAGAGAGAAAATATACGAATTATATAGTAAATGAATAGAAATCACTTTTAATTGGGCGAGGTTTATATGAGTATTTTTCTGGAGGAGGCGCGGGTTTATCAACAGTAACAGGAACAAATCTAAGATTCTCAGGTTTTAATACAAAAGCAGTATTATTTTCACTAAAAAATAAATCGGCAAATTCTAAATTAGAATCATAATTTTGATAAGCCATAGCAATAAATTGACAACCAAATTTTTGACACATAGAAAAATTAGGATTTACTGGGTCACTTGATTTATCTGGTAAAATAATTGTCATATTTCTTTTATTAAAATCAGCAAAATTATAATCTTGATTATATAATACATCTCTAAATCTAGTTTGTCTCATAAAAACACTACCACTAGCAAGATTTACAAGCTCATCAAGTTCAGTTTTTTGAAAAAGAGGATTATCTCTATTAACAATAATAATTACCTTGTTATAGAATTGTTTAATTGGAAGTTTTCCTAAATTTTCACCATTATTTTCATAACTATAATTAATTCCTAATAATTTAGTTTGTAAAGCACTCTTTAATGAGTTATACATTTCAGTATATATTTTTGTATTGTTTGAATTAATTCTAAAATGTAAAATTAATGGATCATCAGGGTTAGGACAATTACCATCAAAGGCATTTTGATTAATAATATCTAAAGCATCAGAGAATGAAACATAGTTAAATGTTTCTTTTAAATGAAAATCATTTTGAGATGATGTAGCGATAACAGGTTTATCATTTATAGAATAAATTTCAAAGTCTAAACATCTAGTACCTTGTTTAATACATGCTTCTAAAGCACATGTATTTACAAAATCATTTTTAAAATTTCCAGGACTACAAGCATTGAAAGCAGTTTTAATATAATAGTCTCTTAAATCATAGTCTTGATTATTAGAAAATTTTAAAGATTTTATAGGTGGAAAATTTTTATAGAGCAATCCCATTTTAGCGCAATTTGCTCCAGTAGAACCTTTCAATCTTAAAATACTGTAAATATAGTATACGATACCAAAAACAATAGTTATAAATATCAATATTGAAACAATAATAATAATTTGATTATTATTCATTTTATTTAAAGTTTTTTTTGTAGTATCAATAACATTATTTTTTATATTATTGGCAGTATCCATATATAATAATAGTGATAAAATAGTTAAATATATAATTAATAATAATAATAATAATTATATATAATGGGAGGAGGTTTATTAAATTTAGTTGCTTATGGTAATTTAAATGTTATTGTAAATGGAAATCCTTCAAAAACTTTTTTTAAAACAACATATGCAAAATATACTAATTTTGGTTTGCAAAAATTTAGAATTGATTATTCAGGGTTGAGAAATCTTCGTTTAAATGAAGATTCAGTTTTTACTTTTAGAGTTCCAAGATATGCAGATTTATTAATGGATACTTTTGTAGCTGTAACATTGCCTAATATATGGAGCCCCGTCTTAAATGAAAAAGAACAAGATAATCATATACCATATGAATTTAAATGGGTTGACAATATTGGTGCACAATTAATAAGAAGAATAAAAGTAACTGTTGGTGGACAATTAATACAAGAATTTACTGGTCAATATTTATTGAATATGGTAAATCGTGATTTTAGTGAAGAAAAAAAAAAGGTATTTAATGAATTAATTGGAAATGGAAATCAAACATTTGGTTCAGAATTAACAAATCCCGCATTTTATGGTGGTAACCCTGAACTACAAAATGGAAATCGAGGTTTATATCCAAATGCTACTTATGTTTCTGAAAGTCAAGGTGGTCCACAACCATCTATATCAGCAAGAACAATATATATACCAATAAATATATGGTCAACTTTATCTAGTAAAATGGCATTTCCGTTAGTATCATTACAATATAACTATTTACAAATTGAAATTGAATGTAGACCAGTAACAGAATTATTTGTTATAAGAGATGTTTTAAATCCAGATCTAGATACTAAATTTAATAGAGGTAAATATATTAGGGCCGATCAAAATGTTCCAGCATATCAATTTTATAGATTTTTACATCCACCACCAAATAATAATATAACAGCAATAAATAATGACGTATATGATGATAAAAGAACTGATTGGTTTACAGACATACATTTAGTATCAACATATGCTTTTTTGAGTGATGATGAAGTTAGACTATTTGCGGCAAAACCACAGAAATATCTAATTAGAGAAGTTCATGAATATGATTATCATAATGTAACTGGAAATCAAAGAACAAAAATATATTCATTGGGATTAGTAGCTAATTGGATGTGGTATTTTCAAAGAGATGATGTAGATCAGAGAAATGAATGGAGTAATTATACAAACTGGGAATATAATTTTTTACCATATAATTCATTCGGTAATAGTGAAATATCATTTATGGGTTTTATTCCAACATATGGTCATATTAGACCTCAAAATCAAAGGGATATAATGATGACATGGGCATTGCTTTTTGATGGTAAATATAGGGAAAATCCTTTTCCAGCTGAAGTATATGGAATTGTAGAGAAATATATAAGAAATGCTGCATATTCATTGCCAGGATTATATTGTTATAATTTTTGTTTGGATACTAATCCCTTTAATTTACAACCTAGCGGAGCAGTAAATTTAAGTAAATTTTCGATTATAGAATTTGAATATTCAACATATACTCCTCCAGCTGATGCTAATGCTCAAACATTAGTAGTTTGTGATGATGATAGTAATCCGATTGGTGTAAATAAACCAACATGGAGACTTTATGATTATAATTATAATTTACATTTAATGGAAGAAAGATATAATATATTAATATTTGAATCGGGTAATGCAGGATTAATGTTTTCTAGATAAAGTTAATAACCATCTAAATCATTCATATATTCATCATAATCTAACTGTTCTTCATTTCTACTATTTTTATTTGAATCATTATTTCTATTATCATATCTATCTCTTCTATCTTGATAATCGCGAATATTATGTCTATGACGTCTATTATGATTAAAATCTCTATTTATTTTTCTATATCCATATTGATTATACACATCATTATCATTATTATCATTATCATTATTATTATTATCATTATTATCATTATTATCATTATCATAATTATCATTATCATTATCATTATTATCATTTATCCATTTATTTTTATGATGATATACATGATGACATATATTTCTATGACAATTTATTGAAATTTCATCATCTTTATTTTTATCATTTTTGTGTTTTCTATGTTTTTTATCTTTTGAATTATCATAATTGGAAGTGCTAGGTTTTATAGGTCCACAAGCGTTAAATGAATAAGGTCCACAGTCAGTAAATACTCCAGTTATAGAAGGTCTACATGTAAAATTTCTTGTAAATTGAGATGAACCTTTATCATATTTTTCAGTTTTTTTATCATCTTCATAAAGATAATGTTCATGTGGATTATCAACAATATCTAAACCTGATTTTGCATTAGTCCAAGGATGTGTTGGTAAAAAATCAGCGGGAACTTCAATATTATTTATATTTTTTGTTATTGTATTTTTTTGTGAAGTATTATTTTGTTCAAAATTCTCTGTTTTTGCATAACAATTTGTTAAATATAAGAAAAATAAGATCAATAGTAAAATTAAAAATGTTTTTAAATAGAGTTTTATATTTTTATTATTAATTATATTATTTATCATATAATTAATACAGAGATAAAATTTATTTACTAAACTATAATGAAATATATAGTAAATAATAGTCAATATAATGAAATAAAAAATAATATTATTAAAACATGTATAAAAGAAAATGATTTATTAAATGAATGGAAAGAAGGAAGAGGTTATATAGATGTTTATAAAAAAAATGTAGAGAGAAATAATAATAAAGCGATAATTTTTATTCATGGTGGAAGTTTTTTACAAGAATCCCCAAGAGAAGAATCTTATGTTTTTTTTTGTTATATGTTATGTAATTTGACAGGTTATGATATATATGTTCCAGATTTTGTATTGCCACCAATAAAAAGTTATCCAGCTCAAATAGATGATATAATGATATTAAAAAAATTTATAGAAAAAAAATATGAAAGCATAATTATTGGTGGCGATTCTTCGGGTGGTTGTATAACATTATCTACATTATTAAAATATTTAAATGAGTTTTCAAGTGGGTTTTTAATTAGTCCTTGGTTAAATTTAAATTGTAATACATCTTCATATAAAACTAGAACATGGTGTGAAAATATGAAAACAGGAGATCCAATATTTAAATTATCTCCTACAAAAAATGCTGAATATTTTATAAATGATGCAAGAATTTATTTAAATGATAGGAATTTATTTAATAATAAAATAGCAAATCCATATTACGCAACAAGTTCAATTTTATCTAAATTACCACCATTGTTAATATTAGTTGGAGATAGTGAAACAATAAGAAATGACTCATTAGATTTTGCTAGTAGAGCTCAAAAAGTAAATAAGAATATTTTTGTATCAATGTATGATAATATATGGCATGATTGGTTATTATATCGTGAAAATTCTTCTGGAAAACGAGGTTTAGATGCTTTTAGTTATATAAGTAGTTTTTGTAAAGGAGTAAAAAAAGATAATTTATATAATTTTGATAAAAATCACATAATATCAAAATTAAATTTAGAAATTATATTATAAATTAAGCATAAATATTGTTAACTTGTTGTGTTACTCTAATAAATGTAGTACATTTACTCATATCCTTAATATTTTTAGCATTAATATATGTACAAGTGCTTCTTAGTCCACCAAGATAATCTAAAACTGTATCTTCTAACTTACCCTTTAATTTAATTTTAATATGTCTTCCTTCTGATGAACGATATTTATCCATTTTTCCATAATGTGTTTCCATAGCATGTTTTGAACTCATTCCATAAAAAACTTTATATTTAATACCATTTTCTTCAATAATTTCTCCTGGGTTTTCTTCATGACCAGCAAAAATTCCACCAGCCATTACAAAATCAGCTCCACCACCAAAAGCTTTGCCCATATCACCAGGGCATGTAATACCTCCATCCCCAATTATATGCCCTTTAACACCATGAGCAGCATCAGCACATTCAATAATAGCTGATAATTGAGGCATACCAACCCCGGTTTTGATTCTTGTAGTGCAAGCTGAACCAGGCCCAATACCAACTTTTACAATATCAACCTTTCCATTTAATATTAATTCTTCAACTAATTCTCTAGTAACAACATTACCAGCAATAATAATTTTATTAGGGAAAGCTTCTCTAACTTTTGCGCAAAATTCAATTAATTTAGATATATATCCATTAGCAATATCAATACAAATCCAATTACAATGAATTACTTCAAAAATAGATTTTAATTTTTGAAATGATTCATCACCAATTCCAGTTGAAATCATAAATAAATTAGGATTCGGAGAATTTTTTTTAAATTCATAATAATCATCAATAGAATAAAATTTATGAAGCGCAGTAATAATATTATGTTTACTTAAAATATTATAAATTTCAAATGTTCCAGTTGTTGACATATTAGCAGCAATAATAGGTTTACCATACCATTCTACATTACTATATTTAAATTTAAAGGTTCTATCTAATTCAATTTCAGACCGACTATTTAACGCTGTTCTTTTAGGTCTAATAAGAACATTATGAAAATCTAATTTAACCTCTGATTCAATCTTATTCATTATAAGGATATGTATACATATATATTTATGTAATGTTTAATATATTTATATAATTTATTATATACAAAATATATAATGACAGATACTTTAAATAATATATTTGGTAATAATTCGAATGTAGATGATATAATAGATAAAAAACGATTAGAAAAAAATATAGATAATATACCTGATAAAAATGATACCGAAGAGAATGAATCTTCTATTGGTTCTAGAATATTATCCGGGATATTAATTTTAGCAACAGTAATATTTTCTATAATATTTACAGTATTAATTACAAGTAATTTAAGTTTTTTGATAACATGTGGTAGAGTATTAACTACAATTGGTAAAGATGGAAAGAAAAGAACGTTTAATGATTTATGGTTTCCATCATATTATTTTTATCAAGAAAATAATCAAACATATCCATTTTGTCAAGGTTTGAAATTAGATCAAAATGGTTATTTAAAAGGAAGAGAAAAAATATTAAATGGATTTTCATTTTCAACTGGATTACCTATTGAAAAATATAAATTTGACTTTTTAACTTGGTTTACAAGATTACAAGCGGGGATGGCTGAAGGTATAATAAAAACAATTATGGATATAATTATAGATTTCTTTAATTATTTTAAAGCAGTATCAGAAAAAACAACTGTAATAAATAATGCTAGAATATTAGATTTATTACAAATAATAGAATATATTATGCCAAATAATGCTTATTATAGAAATTTAATATTATTTATTATTGGAATACCATTAATATTAGGAATAGTATTATTATCAGGATTTTCAAGTTCATTTGTATATATTTATAATTTATTAACAACAAGTTTACCTTTTAATTTATTATATTTAGTATTTTTAAGTTTAATATTATTAATAGTAGTCAATTTCTTTTTTCCATTTATATTTTTAATACCATTTGAAGTAATATTTTTTCCAATAACAAGTATAGTTTATACAAGTTTGCTTCCAATAGCATTTATAGCATTAATTATAATATTAACATCATATAACTCTTTGATTTACAATATTATTACAATGATAAAATTAATGTTTATAGGTTATTTTGCCGGAGGATATAAAGCAATTAGTAAGAATGCACAAGAAAATAAGCATATGTATATGTTTTTTGTAGGATTAATATTAATATTAACTTTTGTAAGTTTGATAATATAGTTCTAATATTATACTTATTATAAGTATTATAATGTATAATATAATAATTATAATATAAAAAAATCTTATTTAAATAAATATATATTATGGGAAAAAAAACAAAAAAACCAATGCATTTAATAAAACCATTAGTAAGTATTTGTACTCCTACATTTAATAGAAGACCATTTATAAAAACATTAATAAAATGTTTTGAACATCAAACATATCCAAAAGATAAGATGGAATGGATTATTATTGATGATGGAACAGATAAAATTGAAGATTTAGTAAAAGATATTCCACAGGTAAAATATTACAAATATGATGAGCAAATGGTTTTGGGTAAAAAAAGAAATATTATGCATGAAAAATGTAATGGAGATATTATTGTTTATATGGATGACGACGATTATTATCCACCAGAACGGGTGAGCCATTCAGTTGAAATGTTATTAACACATCCAAAAGCATTATGTGCTGGTGCCAGTGAAATATATATATATTTTAAACATATTAAACAAATGTATCAATTTGGACCATATGGACCCAATCATGCTACAGCGGGGACATTTGCATTTAAAAAAGAATTATTAAATGAACATTCTTATGATGATAATGCTGCTTTAGCAGAAGAAAAGCATTTTTTGAAAAACTATACAGTTCCCTTTGTTCAATTAGAGCCAAAAAAAACAATTTTAGTATTTTCTCATATACATAATACATTTGACAAAAAAACATTATTAGATAACCCACATCCTGATTATTGTAAACCTTCTGATAAAAAAGTAGAAGATTTTGTTAAAACTGAAGAATTAAAAGATTTTTTTATGAATATTGATGATGAGTTAGAAAAATATGATTTTGGAAAGCCAATTAATAAACCTGAAGTATTAAGACAAACAAATAAAATAGCAGAAGAGAGAAAAAAAATGGTTGAAGAAGCAAGAAAAAATAATGAAGGCAAAATAATTGTAGAGCAAAATGGAAAACAAGTTGTATTAAATAATGAACAAATAGTAGAAATTTTAAAACAGCAAAATCAAAAAATTCAAGAGTTAACAAAAAAGATTATGGTTCAAGAAAGTATAATTCAATCATATAGAAATAAACAAACAGGTGATAATGTAAATATACAAAAAGATAATAACCATGATGATGAAAATAGTAGTAAATTAATGAATAATACTATAAATGATATTACAGATGAAGATAGAGAAATTATAAACCAAATTAACAACTAAATAACTTATAATAAAGATAACTAAAACTATATAAAAAAATTTTAGTAACAAATTATAATAAAAGATGACAGATTTTATTAATAATGAAGTGGAATATAATGTCGGATTTTTTAATTATAAAAATAGTTATTATCCATCAAATGTTGAAAGACAGCGAATTGTAGATGCTGTAACTGGGGCAGAGTATCCATGGAGAGTTGGCACTTATGAAGAAAAGCGGTTTTTTAAAGTGATGGACGCGAGTGATATTATGGAATCAAATGGAAAGCGTTCATATAATAAAAGAACACCAAATCGTCTTTACTATCAATCACCAGAATCATATATGAAACATAAAAATGTAATTCTTGAGGAGAGTATTATTACAGATTGGTATAATAAATATAATCTTTTATTTCCAAATGATGTCTTTGATCATAAGGCATATAAAATTCTCTATTCATAAATATGTAAATAAATATTAATAATTATAAATATTTATTTATAATTCATTTTCCAAATCATATTCAGTAGAAGAATTATTATTCTTATTATTTTTATCTATATATCTATAAATTCTATTAATTTCAAGATTGTTTATTTCATATAATTCTAATATGTCTTGAATATTTTCAATACTGTATTTATTTCTTAAATACTTAAAAAATGATATAGTATCTTTTTTATCCATTGATAGAAATTTTGATAAATCTTGAAGAAATAATGAATTATTATATTCAGTGCTATATTTTGTAAGAACCTTAGTAAATCTTATATCTTTAATTTTATCTATTTTAAGACAATTATTTTCCAAATAATTATGATATTCATAGTTGTTACTTAAAATTTTTATAATAGAACTCATTTCATTAAATTGCCAAATTTGTTTTTGAAATGTAATTCTATCTATGTAATCTCCATAACATGTATTATTTAAAATAGTTAAATATATTGAAATCGCATTATTTTTATTTTTAAATTTCTGTAATTGGTCAATAATATTTTCATGAAATAATAAACCAATTATAGTTCTATCATTTTCATTAATTAGATAACTTTGCTCTTCAATGTTATATTTATTATTTATTAAAATAGATGTGATATTTTTTGTATCATAATCTATTTTTTTACTATTATTAATATGTATAATATTCTTAAAATATTCTAAATTATTAATATTATCAATATAAAATTTATATAATAAATATATTTTTCTTAAATTATTATTACAATAATTAATAGAATGTTCAATTAATTCTTTATCATTATACAATTGGGGAATTTGATTTTTAATAATTTCTTTAATTTCATTATCCGTTGGAGATTTTAATTCAAAACTATAACAAATTTTCATGAGTTCTTTAATTTTTTTATCTACTTGATAATTGCAAATACATATTATAATATTGTTAGTTATTTCTTCTGCTTTTTGTTTTTTTGTTTTTTTTGGTCTAATAAGCTTTATTAATGAATTTATCCCTCCTTTATCTCCATTATTCATTCCATCAATTTCGTCCATTATAATCGCAATATTGCGTTTTTCTTTTTTAAACAGAGAGAGAATGTTAGATGTGCCCATATTATATTTTGTAATAATATCTAAAATGCTTTTATTTCTCGAATCACTTGAATCAAAATATATAATATCATAATTAAGTTTTCTAAGAAGATTATTAATAAAAAAAGTTTTTCCACTTCCAGATTCACCGTAAATATATATTCCTCTTTTAATTGATAAATCATTTTTATTATTATTAAAATGGTGTAAAATATCAATAATTTTATTTGAAATATTTTCTCTATTTAATATTTTATTATAATTTAGTTTGTCCATTTAATATTTTTTGAAAATTTATATTTATGTGATTTTAAATTATCACTTTTATAATGTTTATTTATAAAATTTAAACATTTCGAAGATGAATTTTTTTCCGCATAATACTTTAAAAATGCCAAATAATTTTCAAATACAATATTTTTAGAGTAAGGATAATTAGTCATTAGCATCCAATGTGATAAATTTCTATAAAATATTGTTTTAAATGAGAAAATATAATCTTTTCTAACAATATCTCTAATATAAGATTCTATCTTGCTATCATTTATAATTTTATCAATATAATTATTATATTTATTGTAAAAAGACGTTGTTAGAAAAATCTTATTTTTTGGTGTTATTAAAGTAAATATATAGTCAATAATATCATTAGGTAAATTATTAATCATATCAAGATTCATTAATATAATTAATATATTATACTATTATAAATTTATATAATTTTTTATCTACATTTATTTAGCTTATCATTATTTGTAATTCCGCCCCATGTCACTTGACAATTTCTTGCCCATCTCGCTTTATTACAGTTTCCATCATGACCTTTGTATCTATGTTGACTAAAATCGAAAGGACCTTTTCCGCATTTGCCTAAATTTTTAGGATTTTCACAACCTTTATCTGTTGACACCCAAAAATCAGGACATTCAGAAGATGCAGGAGGAAATGATTGATTACTTCTATGTTTTGCCAAAGAAAAACCAATAACTATTAACATTAAAATTAAAATTATTGTAGCAACAATAATAACTATTTGCTGAAAATTCATTATATATATTTATTTACATTTTTTTATTGTAGGATCATCATTTGTAATTCCATCCCATTTTACATTACATTTATTAGCCCATGTATATTTTTGACATACTTTCATGTTAGTAAAGTCTTGCCCTTTAGAGAGATCGCATTTACTATCAAAGATATCTAAATGTTCTGGTTTACAAGTATTTGGTTTAGATGGGTCATCAACTTTTACAAAATAATCTGGACAATCTCCTACATCAGGCTTCCATTGATTATTTTGATATCTATTTTTTGCTAAAAAAAACCCAATAACAACAAGACAACATATTAAAATAATAGTAGCAACTATAATAGTTATTTTTTGAAATGACATATATAATATTTATATAAAATAAGATTTTGAAATTAATAGTTTAGTAATTAATAATTTTATTTTTTCTATCAATTTATATAATGACTCAACAAGGTTTTACAAATTATCCAACTACAAATGGAAGAATAGATATAATAAGTCCAACTTTAAATAATCAATTTGAATTATCTGATAAAATACCAGTTCATACAACTGCGGCTTTTAGAGATGCGATGACCGGTAATTGGATGAATACACCTTTATCGTTAGCATATTTCAGTAGTCAAAATATTAATATATTACAAAATAATATAATAAAAGGAGTTTTCGATAAATCGAATGGTGAATTTATAATAGGAATACAAGATGAAGATGAATTAAAAATAATTATGCGTAGTGTATTTTTACAAAATTCTATTAATTTAGAAACTAATATTAGAGAGCAAATAAGAGATTTAAATGCTTTAGTTGAAAGTTATGCGATTGATCAAATCTATAAGGAAGCAATAAGTTATTTAAAGTATAAAAGAGATGCTAGTAATATGTATGCTTTATTGGCTTTACCTTCTAATTCAAGCACAAGAGGTAAAACATTAGAATTACAAAGATTTGTTTAAATATATATTTACTTATCAATAAATATATATTTATTAAAATATTAATTAATCAACTTCTTCAATATTAGGTCCCGAATTAGTATTTTCTGTTGTTGAAGGCAATTCAGTGGGCACTCCACTAGGCATTCCAGATGGCATTAATTTATCCATAATAGGTTTGAATGTTTCTTCTAATTCTTTTCTCTTACTTTCATATTCTTCTTTTGAAGCAGAAATATTATGTTCTAACCATTTAAGAGTGTCATCAATTTTTTCTTCAACCATTTTTTTATCATCTTCTGGAATATTATCCTTTAATTTTTCATCGCTAATAGTATTTTTAATTGAAAAACAATAATTTTCTAATCCATTTTTGGCTTCTACTTTTTCTTTAAATTCAACATCTTCTTTAGCATATGTTTCAGCATCATTTGTCATACGTTCAATATCTTCTTTTGAAAGTCTAGAACCATCATTCTTAATAGTAACATTATTTGATTTTCCTGTTGATTTTTCAAGAGCTGTAACATTTAAAATACCATTAGCATCAATATCAAAAGAAACTTCAATTTGTGGAACACCTCTTGGCATAGGTGGAATATCAGCAAGTGTAAATTCTCCTAATTTATTATTATCTTTTGTTCTTGCGCGCTCTCCTTCAAATACCTGAATAGTTACAGCTGGTTGATTATCAGCATATGTCGAAAATGTTTGAGATTTCTTTGTAGGGATAGTTGTATTTCTAGGGATTAATACAGTCATTACTTCTCCAGCAGTTTCTAATCCAAGTGATAAAGGTGCTACATCTAATAAAAGTAGATCTTCTGTTTTTTCAGATTTATTACCAGCTAAAATAGATGCTTGAACCGCGGCCCCATAAGCAACTGCTTCATCTGGATTAATTGATTTAGATGGCTCTTTTCCATTAAAAAAATCAGAAATTAATTGTTGAATTTTTGGAATTCTAGTTGAACCACCAACTAGAACAATTTCATCAATTTGATTTTTAGATAATTTAGCATCTTTCATTACTTTTTCTACTGGTGTAATAGTATTTCTAAATAAATCACCACATAATTCTTCAAAACGCGCTCTCGTAAGTGATGAATAAAAATCAACTCCTTCAAAAAGTGAATCGATTTCAATAGATGATTGTGTAGAACTAGATAATGTTCTCTTAGCTCTTTCACAGGCAGTTCTAAGTCTTCTCATTGCCCGAGGATTTCCAGTTAAATCTTTTTTATGTTTACGTTTAAATTCTTGAGCAAAATGACTAACAAGTCGATTGTCAAAATCCTCTCCACCGAGATGAGTATCTCCGGCGGTTGCCTTAACTTCAAAAATACCGTCTTCAATACTTAAAACGGAAATATCAAAAGTTCCCATTTTGTTATCGCAAAGACTACTAATCAATGCTTCTGTATATTTCTATACAGCTCAGACTATATCTTATTATATATAGAATAATTATTTATGCTTTTATTTTATATATTCCCATACTTCCAATAATTATCTAAAATATTTTTACATTCTTCTACATAGTTTTTTGGGTATATAATTATATATTTTTCATATATTATATTACCATATGTAGAATTATTTTGTAAAAAATTTTCAACACCATTAACCTTTTCACCCCATTTCCCACTTTGAACTTGTTCTTTATGCCAAATATGATTATCTTTTATTTCAATTAATAATTTTAATTTTGGAATAGCAAAATCAATTTTGTAAGTATGAATTTTTTTACTATTACTTCTATTATATTCAATCTTAGGTCCATTAATTACTGTTATTTTATTTTCATTACAATATCTAATAAATTTTAATTCAAACTTAGATTGATAACAAATTGTTTCATTTGCTAAATTTTTATATGTTCTTATTTTGAAAATATTATTTGTTAAATTACAGTCTTTACAAAGCGCTTTTATTTTATTTTTATGACTATGAAGATCTTTACTAATAAAATTATTGTTACAATTATCACATTTTAATTCAATATTAATAATTTTTTCTATATTATTATTTATTTTACTATATAAATAAGGACAAAAACGAGTTTGATTACTAATAGAAACACATGGATAATATTTAAAATCGTGTGTCATTAAAAATTTTTTATTTTGAATACTTAAAATTTTATTTCTAATATATTCAAATTCATCATTATCCATATTTCGTTTAAAATAATTATCTTTAAAATCACTATCATATTCATGAAACTTTATTTTATCATTATTTAATTTATCTAGTAAAGAAATCTGTTTTATAATGATATTTTTACTATTATCATTCTTATTTGAGTGATAATTTAACATGTAATTAGAATGATTATTTCTTTTTAATTCTTCATAATCTTTACATATTTTACAATTATTTATATTGCGATTAATTTTTCGTAGTATATTGTTTAGACTTACTTTATGTATCGAATTACAATTTATACATTTATAACTAACATTATAGTGATTATTGCGCGTAATAATATTTTCTTCATAGTCAATAAAATTAGAACAATTATTATTATTAAAAAAAAATCTATATAATGGCACTTTTGTATTAGAATATTTATGTGTTATTTTATTAATTGAAAATAATTCAAGTTCATCCCCTTCCCAAAATTTAATAATATTTTTATTCTCCTTATTAATTTTTTCTATTTTTATAATATTTTTTTTTAAAAGCATAATACTATTTTCTTCCATAAACAGAATACCTAATTTATTATTTAAAATAACTTTTAAATAAATTATATAATTATTCAATATATAATCTAGGCGCTATTAGTCGTTGAACCTTATTTATCAAGTGATACTTAATAAATCTTGGCTGCTGATTATCTAATATAGTGAATTTATCAAACCTTCATTATTATCTATTATAATAATAATTGTGGTATTCAATACTTTAAGACTTTCCAGCAATTCACCTAGTTTTTTTTACTTGGAGGCAGAAAGTTTGATTTAATAACAAGCAATTAAGGTATTATTTTCAAAACCAGTAGGTTTACCACCAAGATCATAAATTAAAACATGTTGTTCTTTACTTGATTTTTTTTCTAATCCATAAGCAATAGCTGCTGCAGTTGGTTCATTAATAATACGTAATACATCTAATCCAGCGATGGTTCCAGCATCCTTGGTTGCGTTACGTTGAGCATCATTAAAATAAGCAGGAACAGTAATAACAGCTTTTTTTACTTCATCTCCTAGATATGCTTCGGCAATTTCTTTCATTTTAACTAGAACCATAGATGAAATCTCTTCTGGTAAAAAACTTTTTTCTTCATTTTTGTATGAAACATTAATAATTGGTCGCCCATCTCCTTTGTCACTTACTTTAAATGGAAATTGTTTAATATCAGACTGTGTTTCAATATCATTAAATCTACGCCCAATTAATCTCTTAGCATCAAAAACAGTATTAATAGGATTAGTAGCTGCTTGATTCTTAGCTCCATCTCCAATAATTCTTTCAGAATCAGTAAATGCTACATATGATGGTGTTGTTCTATTACCTTGATCATTAGCAATAATTTCTACTCGATCCTTCTGCCATACTCCTACACATGAGTATGTTGTTCCTAAATCAATACCGATAGCCCCCTCATACACCATTATATATGAATATATACAGTTAAAAATCTTTAAATAAATTATATAATAGTTTTAATTAAAAATATAATTTATTTTCTTTTACTTTTAGTTTTTTTGTTATATTTTCTATTTTTTAATACTCTTTTTTGTTTGATAGTTTGATTTTTTTTGATTTTTTTATTTTTTTTGATATTTTTTGTTCTTTTCTTGGTTTTTGTTTTTTTAAATTTTTTATATTTTCTATTTTTTTTTGTATATTTTCTTTTACCTCCTAATTGTGGAATATAACTATTTATTAAAGATTTAATAGAAAAATTAGGAATTAATGTAGTTGTAATTTGTTGTCTAGTATTTGGGTCTGTTCTATTTCCTCTTGATAACCACCCTTGGATACTTATTCTGTCGTAGGTTTGACCAACGGAATTAACAACTGGATTTCTCATAATTTCTCCACTAATAGGACACGTGATAACATTTAATACTTCTTGAGGAATTCTATCTATAACTTCTTGTGGAATTTCTATAGATTCAACTTCAGTTATTTCTGGTGTTGGAGGAGTAGGTGGTCTCGTATTATTTACATTTTCATTTATTTGAATATTATCCATTCTTCTAATTATATTTTCATTTTCTGTATTATTTATAATATTTCTATTATAACGTATAAATTGCTGATATCTTGTGCCGGCTTCATGATAACCATCATCACCGGGAAGTTCTTCTTGATAATATTCTTCTAACATATTTTCTATAGTATTCAATGCTCTTCTATCATTTATAATAGAAGCAACTTCTCTAGGATTATCACTAATAGAATAATCACCATTAATAATATTTTGAACTATATCATATAAATAATCATGAAAATCTGCCATATATTATATATTTATTTTTTATTTTTTTTTACTTTGATAGTAGATATTTCTTTTGGTTTCTCATTATTATATAATCTCATATATTCTTCTTTTAATATTAATAACTCTTTTAACCATAAATCTTCATTGCTATTAGATTCTAAATCATTAATACTACATGTAATTTCATCCTTTTCTTTTTTCATCTTTTCAATTGATTCTTCACAGACACTATCCATTGGCATTTTTCTTAAATATTCATAATCATTATTATAAATATCATCAAATTTCATTTTATTTAATAAAGTAATAATTTCATCTTTCTTCTTCTTTCTTAAATCAATTTTGTTGTTAAGATTATCATTAATAAATCGCGTTTTATTAGAAATCAACTTTAAATCGCTGTTTAATTTATTAAGTAAAAATTCCTTTCGAATTTTATAATATTCTAAACGTGTATCATAATAATCATCTATTATTTCTTGTGGACTATTGTATTTTTTAAGCTGCTCTTTATTATTAAATAAATGCATATTTGTTGTAGATTGAATTGAATATAATTTCAAAAATTTATGAATTCCATTCATTCCATGTTCAATTTTTTTATCAAGTAATTCTTTTAAGGTTCCAGGTTTAAATTCTATCATAAAATTAACAATCATATCTGTTGAATTATCATTAAAATCTTTTACAATACTATTTTTCTTTTTAGAGTCAATCAATGTTTCTAAAAATTCTTTGTAATCTTGGGTCCATGTTCCAATTGGTAATTCGTTAATCTTTACTTTGTTATCATTAATAATTTCATAACTACCAGTAATTAAATATTTTTTCCCATTATCTAATTTTTCAATATTACCTGTAAATCCTTGATAATAAGGATCTATTGTAATTAGTTTATAATTATTATCTTTCTTAAGCATTAGCTCAATGCGATTTATAATTTGTAAAGGATTATATGACATAATATCAGTGCTAAATCCTGTTCCAATACCTTTTGCTCCATTAATTAGAACCATAGGAATAACCGGAACATAGTATATTGGTTCAACTGATTGACCATCATCACTTAAATAATTTAAAATATTATCATCTACATTTGGATAAATTAAGCGCGTAATTTTATTTAATAATGTAAAAATATATCTTTCTGAAGCAGAATCTTTACCTCCAAGAAGTCGTGTATTATGTGTAATCGTAAAATCTCCTAATAAAAATCTTTCATTTTTATCAATATTCCACCCGCAAAAATTACCAGGACCAATACTTTTAACTTCAATATTATGTATTTTATGAGAATTTTTCATTCTTTTTTGATAAAGAATTTTTTTTCTGGGAATTTTAACTGGAATTCTATCAATATCATCTCCTGTTATTGACAATGTATATATATTATTATAATTATATATCTTTGCTCTAAAACCTAATGAGCCAGCAATAATTCTAAATGATTCTAATAGATGCTTTCTTTCATTACATTGAGAAATTTCATAACTATAAGAATTTTTTTGTTTTTTCAATGTTCCATCTGTATCAATCATACCAGCTAATATTTTTAATCTATTTTCTTCTGAATTAATTATATATTCTTTTGGAACATGTTTATTTTTATAAAGGTTATATTTTTTGAAAATTTCTTTAAATGGGTTAAGATTAATAGCTTTATTACCTTTAATATTTACTCCTTCGCAAAATACATAAACATTAGATTTATCAAAAGACCAATTACATGCTTCACAATTATATTTTGATGTTAAACATCCTTTACATATATTAGAATTATTGTTTAAATCTCCAATTGCTATATTTTCTGAATTTTTATTAGAACCCCTTCGACGAATATAAAATGTATGATTCTCATGTGGTGGAATACTTTTAGAGTGACATATTTCACATCCAATTTTATCCAACCATAAAGCCCATGCTTTTACAATTTCACTATCCATACTTGCGAATGCATGACAATCACTCATACCATCTCCTAACCATAATCCTAATATATAAGGATCGATTTCTAATTTGTGTTCTTCCCAACTAATGACACAATTATTTATAATGCCTTTTATTTTTTTTTGAACACTATTTGGTAAAGCTAAGTATTCTTGAACATTTATATCAAAAACATTATTATCAGTAATGTTTTTAGAAAACTCTAACATTTTTTGATAGGCTTCTTCTTTAGATAAATTACTTTTATTAAAATGATTACTATTAGTAGAAAGATTTGTTCTAATATTTTTATATTTAACACATTTTGTATTATCATCAAAGTAATTCATAGACCATGAAGCCGAAGAATTTTTCCAAATAATAGATTTATGTCCAGAATAATATACAGTTAAAATATGGTGACTATTTACTATATAATTATCCATATTACCATTCGAAATTTCATACATTTCATCTATTCCAGATGTTAATTTACTAACAATTCTAGGAGTTCCATCATCCCCAATTAATTTATCCCCAATTTTTATATTTTTAGCATTTTTTATAGAACTATCCCACATAAATACTGGGGTATCTGGATCAATACAACCAAATTGTCCTCTTGGTTCAAAAATATTTATATTATTACTTCCTACATAATTCTGGGCCATATTAATAATAGCACCATTTAAACTAGCTTCTCCATGATGATATCCAGAATGTTCTGATACATAACCACTAAATTGTGCTACTTTAATTTCGTTATTTAATTTTTTCTTAAAAGCAGCAAATAAAATCTTGCGCTGACTGATTTTTAAACCATCAATTAAATTAGGAATGGATCTGTCATTATCATATTTTGAAAAATGAATTAATTCTTTATCAATAAATTCTTTATAAGTAACACTTGTTTTATTTGTATCTAGATATAATTCTCTATTATAATTACTTAACCAATCTTTTCTATCATCACTCCGTTTTTTATTAAAAACCATATCGATATATTCACTGCTTTCTTCATTATTCCAATTAAAATAAATAACTTTCTTTTCTTTAAAATATTCTTTGAATTCTTTACCAGTGCTAGTGCCTAGACCTTTGTAGTATTTAATATTCCATCCTTTAATATCATTCTCTTTTTTCCATTTTTCAAATTCACCTTCATTGTAAAATTGTTTTATTTGTGAACCTTTTGAAGCTTTTAAAATAGGAGTATTAATATATCCAATAAAATTTGGAATTTGTATTAGCGAATTCCATCCTGAATCAAATAAGTTAATACCAAGACCTTTAATATGACTTCCATCAAGGTCTTGATCTGTCATAAAAACAACTTTTGAATATCTTAATTTTGTATTGACATCATCTTGAGTATATTCTTTTCCGTGTTCTAAACCAATAATTTGCTTAATTTCTGTAATTTCTTTATTATCTCCAATTTTTGTAACAGATTCACCTCTTACATTAAATAATTTACCTTTCATAGGATAAACTCCAATATAATTACGATCATCTTGTGATAAACCAGAAATAATTCCCGCTTTTGCCGAATCCCCTTCACAAAGAATTAACATACAATCTTTAGATTTTGCGGTTCCAGCATAATTAGCATCTACTAGTTTTGGAATGCCTCTAATATTTTTATTTTTACTTCCATCTGTTTTTTTCTGTGATTTATTTTCTTTAACTTCAGTTATAGCACACGCGGAACTCATAATACCCATTTTACAAATATTTTCAATAAATTTATCACTTACTTCACAAGAAGAACCAAATTTACTAGATGGAGTATTCATAAAATCTTTTGTTTGACTTTCATAAGAAGGATTTTCAATATCACATCTTAAGAATAAGGCAATATTTTCTCTTATAGCACTCGGTTTAACATCAACCTTCTTTTTATTTTTGATATAAAGTGTAATTTTCTTAATAATTTGATTCATAATGTAATCAACATGTTTTCCACCTTTTGATGTATAAATACCATTTACAAATGACATTTGATAAAATTCTCCTTCTGGTGCTAGGGCTATAACATATTCCCAGCGTTCATCTGGGCTTTCATACTTATGTTCTGTATCTGAAATAATCATTTTAACATATTGCTGAAATGTTTTAATTGGAACTAATTGCGAATTTAATTTTACTTTTATATTTTTATTTGTAACAGCAGCAATATCATAAATACGTCTCTTAAATAAATTAAGCATATCTTCGGATAATCCGTTACTCAAACCTAGTCTTTTATAATCAGGTTTAAAAGATACTTTAGTATATGATTTTGTTTTACATTTTGTAATTTTTGGCTTATCAATAATATCTAAATTATTGTGAAATTCTTGAATATATTTTAAACCGCGCTTATGGTCTATTGTTTCAATCTTACCCCACGAAGACCAAATAAATACAAGTTTAATACCATATCCATTCTTTCCACCAACAATTTTTTTTTCACTTTTATCATAATTAGTTGATGTTCTTAGATGAGCAAATATCATTTCTGGTATCCATAATTTATATTCTGGATGTTCAGCTACGTCAATACCATTACCATCATTTGTAAATGTAATAATACCTTCTTCATCAATGCCAATATCAATATATGTTAAAGGATTATTATTATCTGAATTATTTTTAATAATTTGCTCCATTCTAACAGCATGATCTCTACAATTAACAATACATTCATCAAATAACTTATATAGACCAGCAATGTAGGAAATATTTTTTCTTATAATATTAGAAGAATCATAAATAAATTCATTAGCATCAACATTTTCTATAGAACCAATATACATATCAGGATTATCTAAAATATGTTCTTTGTCACTTTTTTTTTGATATTTATTCAAATCATTAGATGCCATGTGTAATGTTTTTATATTACAATCTTTAAATAATTTATTTTCAATTTTTAACTAAAATACCTAAAAATAAATAATCATATTAATTTTTATTTATTTTTTTTATTAATTAATTTTTTAGCGTTTGCGAGTTTTTTTACCACCCATAAATTTTTTCATTCTTTGAAGAGTATGAACTCTAGCATTGCGTCTTGAACGTGTTCCTGCTTTTTTACCTTTTCTACCTTTACCTTTTCCTCTTCTACGTGTTAAAGCCATTATATATTAATTATATATTTTATTTTTAGTTTTTCTAGATATTTAGTTTTTTCTGGATTTTTTGCCTTTTCTGGATTTTTTCATTGATGTTCCTTGTTTGACAGCACCAAATTTACCTTTTTTGGTAAAGTAACCATATTTTTGTAAACGTTTTTCTTTTTTGGCTGTTTCGTGTTTTCTTTTTGATACAATACGACCGTGTTTGTTCATGTATAAGTGGTCTTTTTTAAGATTGCCACCAGTTTTGTAAGCAGTTCCGTGCCATACTTGAGCGCGCGAACCAATTAAGATATCATATACTTTACCACCGATGTGGTATTTGTTGTCTGATTCTTTCATGTGTTTTTTAACCATTTATATTTTATAATGAGATAATTTCCTAAACATAAAATTATTTTTATTTTTCTTAGAATTTATTTCTTATAGGGGCGCCACTACCTCCCGGAAATCCAGCATATCTCCCATAAACATTTAAATTATTTTTAACAAATACCGGCTTACCGTGTATTGGTCCAAAAATAGTATTGTTTATACGAGAGGCACAAAGACGCGCTTTGTTTAAATGACTTCCATCTATTAAGAAAGTTCCCGCTGTCCATGAACGACGTATGCCATTTCCATGGTAAACTTTTGGTGGACAACATGTTGTTAAAGTTAATTGATAAGGGTTATTGTCTATATTATTTTCTATAGTCATTTAATTATATATATAATTATACAATTAAATGTATGGTAAATATCTAATAACATTATTATCATAAGCTGTTACTTTAAAAGCATCATTATATCCTTCAACATAAACAGTATCACCATTATATATATTGTCGCATCCTTGTTCACTCATACATCTTCTATTTTTAAAAGTGATAGGTAACTTAATCATATTATTACTTTCTGAAAGTGTATAAAAATTCCATCTATCTCTATTTGTTATTAAAGGTTTGCCCATTAATGGTAAGATAGTCTCTTTTCCACCTATTCTAGTTAAAATTCCTATTTGGCGATAATTAGTATCAACAGATTGTGTTTGAATGTTAATAGGAACTTTATTTGGAGAATTAGTATATTCCATTTGAAAAATGCGATCATCTCTCACAGGTGGTTGATATGGGTTCATTAAAACATCATTACTAATATTTGAAAATGAAAAAGAAGGTCTTGGAAAGAGACCTGTTAAATTAGACAAACTAGAAAACATTGTTTGGTTAGAGTTATTATTAATATCTTCTCTCTTAATGTCTATATTATAATTAATATTTTTATCATTATTTTTTCTATTATTTGAATTATTATTTATAAAATAAAAAAGAAAAAAGACAGTTAAAATAGAAAGAATTACTAAAGTAACTGTCATATTTTCAATACATATTACACCAGGAGGGCATTTTCCGGCCATATATATTTATATAATAAAATATAATTATATAATATATAATGGTTAATGTTCCTCAAAGATATATACCAAAGTATTTATCAAAGAGAGATAAAAATAGATTAAAAAAAGAATTATTAAAATCAAGAAAAATGTATAAAAAAGGCAAATATCACACAAGAAAGAAAGTAAAAGGTTTCAAATCTAAAAAGTCTAATCATGTTTTAAATGCTCAAAGAATATATAAAATTAAAAGTATTAAACCTTCTAAAGATTTAGTTAAAAAAACAAAATGTTCCATGAAAACATTAAAGAAAATAGCAAATAAAGGGAGAGGCGCTTATTATTCATCTGGTTCACGCCCCAATCAAACACCAGAATCATGGGCTCGGGCTCGTTTAGCCAGTGCCATAACCGGCGGCAAAGCATCGGCTGTTGATATAAATTTATTGAGAGAAGGTTGTAATAAAAATAGTAAGGCTTTAAAAATGGCTACAAAAACATTAAAAAAAATGGGTTCAAGATACGGTAGTAGAAAAGTTAAGCAAGTAAGATTAAAAGGTGGAGAGAGAATAAAAGTTTTAAAATGTTCTATTGAGAGATTAATAGATAATAATTATAAATTAATAGCAGGTAGAAGAAAATACATTACAAAATTTTTCTATTTTAATTCACTTGAAAATAATAAAGATTTTGAGCATATTATAAATAATTTACAATTACCAAGTTTATGTATACAAATAGCAAAATACGAAGATATGTTTTTAAAATTATCGAAACAAATAATTTGTAAAATAAAATCAACAAATAATTGTTTATTCTCTCAACAAATGTTTGAAAAATTACAAAAAATAAATAATACTTTGAGAGAAAAATTCAAAGTAGATTTTAACTTTAATCAAATAATTATTGATGATATTCTCTCTTGTAATATAAGTAATTTAACTATTTTTGATAAATATAATTGTTAAGCCAAATAAATTATGAAATTAATTATATCTAATTATATGATTTATATAATTAATCACTTGAAGTTAGTGTTAAAAATTGAATAATATAGAGAAACATATTAATTACGTCAAGATATAAACTCATAGCGGCAAGAATGAAATCATCAATTCTATATTTATATTTTATATGTTTTTGGCCTAAAATCATTTGCATATCAAAAACTATAAAACAAGCAAAAATTAGTGCTCCACCACCCGAAATAATAATTTGAATAATTGTATTATGAAAAAATATATTTACAATACTAATGAAAATTAAACACATAACAATAGCAACAAGATATGTGTAATATTCTGTAAAATCTGTAGTGGCAATAAATGAATATAAAATTAATGATGTTGTAGTTCCAGTAGTTATAATAATAGAAATATATAAAATATCACTTTTAATGTATAAACTTGTAATACCAAGTGAATAAGATACTCCTAAGACAAACAAAGAATAAATTATATATTTTGAAGGTGATTTTCGCAATAGATCTTCACAACATAAACAAACAAACATTGTTAAAATAGTAGTTGATACTGATAAAATATATAATGCTTCTCCGACTTCACTTTTAACAAAAGTATCAATAGCAGGAATGTTTTTAAATCCAATACAAAAACCAAGAGTAGTAAAAAGACTTAATGAAAATGTAAAAAGAGTTTTTCTTACAAACCTTTTTCTTAGTTTTTTATCTTCAAATTGATCAAAGCTAGAATAATTATTTGGATTATTGTCTAATGTATTATCATATACAGGATACATCATGTAATACATTTATATAAATCAACAAATTTTTAAATCTATTAAATATATTAATTTATAAAGGGGTTTTTATTACCTTGTAATTTAAATATTTGTATATTTTTTCTTTTTTCTCTCTCTGTGGGTGGATATTTCTTATTCCATTGATGTAATAATTTTTCATCTATAATTTTATCGATATTATTTTTACCATATAAATTTGACATATATAATATAGATCTTGCGATTTCACCTCTAGATGATTCAATTGGTATAAATATTTTTAAAGCACAATTTTTATAATTATATGTTTTACTATCTAAATTATTATTATCATTTATTTGAATACTAACCATGTTATTATTTAATTTGTATAAAGAATAAACAATAGGAGAGGAATCGCTGTATTTATAATTACTTCTATGAACATTATAGAAACCACTAGTAATTCCCAAATTATGTAGGTCATGTTTTGAAAGTAAATGATTTTTTAAAAATGATTTTGGCCAAATATGTTCTATTGTATAAATATTATTTCTAATATTGTATAATTTATCATCATTATAAGAAATATTATATATATCCCAAACATCTAAAGAACCTTTATTAATATAATTTCTTATAGATTTTTGAGATAAGTAACATGAAGGGGGGTTTCTATGAATATGTCTAATAGATATAAGATTAAATATTGGATAAAATAATTTACGAACAAACATTTTAGTTTATTAAAATAAGAAAATAAAAAAGTATTTATTCTATTTATTATTAAATAAAAATAAATAATAAATGTATTATTTTATTAATCTTTCATAAGTATTTAAAAAATACGCATAATAGATAATTATATGTCAAATAAAGAAAATAATATATTAACAATTCAAACGGTTCAAATTGCTCCTTTTAGAACTTTAATGACAGCATTAAAGGATATATTATTAGAAACTAATATTACATTTCAAAGTAATGGAATAAAAATTGTTAATATGGATAGAACACATACAATTCTAGCTCATTTATTTTTAGATGCTAAAAATTTTGAATTATTTGAATGTAAAAGTGAAAAAATAGTTATAGGTGTTAATATGTTTCATTTATTTAAATTAATTAACACAATAGATAATGATGATACATTAACAATTTATATTGAAAATAGTGATTATAGTGATGGAATTGTTCATTATCTAGGTTTAAAATTTGAAAATGGTGATATTAAACAATGTAAAACACAAAAATTAAGATTAATTGAACCAGATCAAGAAGAATTAGAATTACCAGAAGTAAAATTTGCTTCTGTATTAAATTTACCATCAAGTGATTTTCAAAAAATAATTCGTGATTTATCCTGTATTTCAGATAAAATAGAAATAAATTCAGTTGGTTCAGAATTAATTTTTAGATGTCGGGGGCAATTTGCCAGTGCTGAAATATGTAGAACAGAATCTGATGGAGTTATGGAATTTATCCAAAAACAAGATAATAGTAAAATTATTCAAGGAGAATTTTCATTGAAGAATTTAGGTTATTTTATTAAATGCACTAATTTATGTAGTCAGATAGAAATATACTTAGAAAATGATCTACCATTAGTAGTAAAATATAATGTAGCATCACTAGGTGAAATTAAATTATGTTTATCACCTTTACCAAAATAATTAAATGTGTTTTTTAAAGAAACATTCATTTGGAAATAATCCATTTATATTTTTAATAATGTTAGGATCTGTATTATCACAATTAGAAATCCAAATTTTGATTATACAAAAATTCTTTTTTGGAGATATAGTTATACCATTAATATTATTATTAAAAGAATCATTTTCTGTTATTGTTTCACCCATTAATGAATATGATAAATCTTTCCAAATTTGAGAAACAAATTTATTATTAATTTTATATGAAAAACATCCACCATTTCTATTTTGTTCATCTTCCCATACGGGTGTTATGCTTTCTTTCATTATAAATAACATACAATATTTAATTATATTTTCTGGCAAATTTTCATATAAAGTTAATATAGACTCGACACTATCAAATGTAGTTATATTTTTATAACTATTTAAACCCCAATCACTCTCATTAGATAAATGAGCCCAAAGAGTCCATTTGTTTTTTAAGTAATGTAAATTCTCAATACTTTTTGCCATCAATATAATATAAATTATGATAATATTATTTATATTATTTTATAAATAACATTAGAATTATATAATATCAAAATTATTTTTTTTAAGAATAATATAATTATTGCTGTAAATTTGATGTTTATTCATTAAATTATCATAAAGTTCAATATACATTGATGAATTGTAATCAATATTTAAAAATCTTTTACAAAACCATTCCATAAAAATTTTATCAAATAGTTTATTATTTTCTATATAAAAGTAACTATTTTTATTTTTTATAATATTTGTTATATCATATTCTCTATTATTATGAAAAAGTTTAACTAATATAAATTTATATTCAGTAAGTTGTGGTTGATAATTTGATAGAAATATTTTTTCATTTGTATTATTAAAATGTGTTTTTGTAAATAAATTATATGTAAGTAAATCATGAAATAAATATTTATAAATTATAAAATCATAATCAAAAATTAGATTTGAATCATCAAATTCTATGTAACTTTTTACATAAAATAAATTTTGAGTTTTTTTATTTTTTTTGAATTTTTTACATAATTTATTAGAATAAAATAGAAAATATGTATAGAATTTTATAAGTAAAAAATATACATTATTTAATAATATTATTACTTTATTCATATTATTATTAATGTCTTTTCTTTTTAAATTATAAATTATTTCTAATTATGTTCTTCATAATATTCTTCTGTTCTTCTATTAGTTTTATTTCTAATCTGTTTGTAATTATCATTATCATCATAATTATCATCGTAATTATCATTATCATCATAATTGTTATTGAATTTATCATTCTTTTTATGATGTTTCTTATGGTGTTTTTTATCAACCTCCTCATAATAATTATTTAATAATTCACCATCATCATTATTATATGATGATGGTTGTCTTTCTGGTTCATAATATTTTACTTCATAATCTCCTACAAGACCTCTTGATGGTGTTAATCCAAAAGTAAATAATAATATAGATGTTATTAATGTCATAAAAATAAAAGGGACAAAAACTATCATCCAAGACACAACTCCTAAACCTTTTTCACATAAAATATTTAAAAGTATTGTAAAAACAATCATTACTATAAATTTAAGAAATGCTGTATTATATAATTCTTTAAAAATATCTATTATTATTTGTGTTAAAGAAAAAACTAAATATATTAACGCTGCACCACATAAATTATTAATTAACATATATTATATTAAAAGAATAAATAATTAATCAAAAATAGCTACTCCATTTTTATCAAAAATTCCTACCTTGTCGCCAATATCTTCATCATCTAAACATTGATAAATAGTTCCATTTTTTTCACTATCTGTGTAATAATTTTTTCCTTGGATTTCAACTAGAAAAACTTCTTCTTCTTCATCTCCATCTTTATTTTTTTCACCAACAATACTTTCTTTATCGTCTTCTATTTCTGTTTCTTCACCTTCTTCCTGTTCTTCACCTTCTTCCTGTTCTTCACCTTCTTCCTGTTCTTCACCTTCTTCCTGTTCTTCACCTTCTTCCTCTTCTTCACCTTCTTCACCTTCTTCCTCTTCTTCACCTTCTTCTTCTTCACCTTCCTCTTCTCCACTTTCTTCTTCTTCACCTTCTTCATCTTCTTCACATTCATCTTCTTCACCTTTTTCTACTGTTAATTTAGAAGTATCATTTACTTTGATACTTTTCTCTTCTTCATCATCCTCGTCTTCTTCCTCTTCTTCGCTTTCATCTTCTTCGGTTAGATTTTTTTTATCTTCTTCATGAGTATTATTAATAATAATATTATCAGGATTTTCTAGAGAATCAATATTATTATTACTTTTTAATATTTCATAATCACTAATACATAATTCAACTTCTTTAGAATCTTCGGGTAGAATAATATTATTTTGTAATTTATTTTTTAGTTCTAAATTTTCAATAATTAATTTTTTATTGGATTCATCAAGTAATTTATATTCGGGCATTGATTTTAAAATTTCATTAATAATATTATTTTTCATATGAATATTATCAACAACTTTTAATAAAGGTTCCATATCTTTTTTGAAATTCTCTGACCATTTATCGATAACATTTGAAAAAATTGTATGAATACTTTCGTTACTATTCATATGTTTATTTATATTAATTATATCTATTTAATATCATTTAAAAAATATTATAAATAGTATTATAATGATAAATGAAAAAGTATTTGAAGAAATGGCGTTAATGGTTACACGTCAAACAGAGTTATCTTTAGAAGAAGCAAAGAATAAATTAAAAGAAAATAATTATGATTATATGAGTGTTATTAAAAATGAGATGGGAATAGAGAAAAAGAATGATAGAGACTCTGGAACAATAAATCAAAAAATTTATAAAGAAATAAGAACATTAATGGATGATGGTTGTAAAAGTTACAGAGCAAAACAAGAATATGAAAAGAAAAAACAAGAATATATAGAAAAAATGCAAAAACAAATAAATACTATGAAAAATAAAAAACTAGAAAATATTGAGGAAAAAGATGAACCACATATAGAAGAAGATAAGGAGTAGATTTACCAAATTATAAAATAATTTAATAAAAATAAAATAAATTATTTTAAATTAAAATTTTCACTCAATATATTGGTTTTTGAAATAGTAGTATTTTTTTTCATAATAGAATTATTTTGTAACCCTTTATTTAAATAATTATTATCATTATTTTCATCATATAATTCTGGTAATATTCTAGTTAACGGTTTATCCACAATTAAAAGTAATCTTTCATTTTTTAATAATTTTCTATATTCCTGAATACTTAAATTACCATAAAATTTTTCCAATGTATAATAAGGATTAGGAGCAGGTTTAATATTTTTATTATAATTATATATTTTACAATAAATATTATTTAATAACTGATATCTTTCAAAACGCGATGCATTATCAATATCTTTATCATTCATAAGAAATGCACATGCACATTCGGGGCTACAAAAACATCCATATACATTATATGAATTATTTAATTCATATTTTGGAATATATATAGGTGTATTATCAAAATCATATGTGCACCAAAAACAAGCAGATTTTTTATCACATACATTATTAGTGTGTAAATTATATGATAAAATTTCTATTTTTTCATGAATATTCTTACTATTATCAGAAGTAGTTTTATCATTCTCTAAATCATTATCTGTATTATAATTACTTGAATATACAATGTTTTGCTTTTTATTTATTAGTTCATAATTTAAATCTCCAATTTTAGTTTCGTTAAATTGAAAATGTTCAATATTTTCATCATAATTTTTATTGTCAATATCACTCAAACTACATTTCAAATGTAAAATAATATTATTTTTTTCATTAATAACAGAATTATTACTATTAATTTTTGGAAATATTTTTCCACCTCTAGGTTTTCTTCCTCTCTTTTTAGGTTGTTTAATTTCATTATCTTCTTCGTGTTTTTCTAACTCTAAATTTTTCATTGCTTCAAGTTCTTTCTTTGATTTTCTCCCACGTTTCTTTTTTTCAGGTAAATGATTAGAATCCATTATTAATTTAATAAAAAAAAATTAATTTAAATACTTTTAATAAATGTTTTAAGAATATTTAATCAAATTATCTTGAATTATAACATTTTCTACATAATGGTATATAATTTTCAACACCAATAACCTCTTGTCCCTTTTCATTTGTAATTCTAAAAGTAAATAGAGAAGGCATACTACAATCATTACATGTTCCTTTTAGTTTAACAAGACAGTCAGAATATGGAATAAGGTCCCACATATCACCAAATTTTTCTCTCTTAAAATCAGAGTCTAAACCACAAATAACAACATTTTTATTATATTCTTCTACTAATTTAATAATATTTTTTTTTAAATCAGGAAAGAATTGAGCTTCATTTATAAAAATATGTGTTCTTTTTGAAAAATCATCATCTTCAAATATTTCTAATAATGTTTCTATATTAATAGAAGGAATTTGATTAGAATTATGAGAAATAATTTTATTATCTCCATAGCGAGTATCTTTATAATAATTAAAAGCAATAATTTTTTCTTCATCTAATTGTTCTTTACATGTATTATACTTTTTGATAAGTAATTCTGTTTTGCCTGAAAACATTGGTCCCATAATTATATCGAGTGTTCCCATACTTTATTATAAAAATAATGTTATATTTTTAATTAAATTTAAAAATCAATTTAAATTTAATTTGAACAATAATTTTAAATGATAAATAATAAAAATAATATTCCATGGGTGGAAAAATATAGACCAGATAATTTTGATGATATTGTTCTAGACAATTATAATAAAGAAATATTTGAAAATATGTTAAAAAATAATTACATACCAAATTTGCTTTTATATGGTCCTCCTGGTTCTGGAAAAACAACAACTATTATTAATTTAATAAATAAATATCAAGAAAATAATAATGAAGTTAATAAAAGTTTAATAATACATTTGAACGCATCAGATGAGAGAGGAATAGATATAATAAGAAATCAAATAAATAATTTTGTCAATAGTAATTGTCTTTTTATAAAAGGTTTGCGATTTGTAATTTTAGATGAGGTAGATTATATGACTAAAAATGCGCAACAGGCCTTAAAATATTTATTAGAAGACAATAAAAATAATATTAGATTTTGTTTGATTTGTAATTATATAAGTAAAATAGATTATGCATTACAATCATTATTCATAAGAATAAAATTTAATGAATTACCAAAAAAAGATATAATATGTATGTTGAATAATATAAAAAATAATGAGAAATTGGATTGTAATATTAGCACATTTGAAAATCTATATAATTACTATAAATCTGATGTTAGAAGTATGATTAATCATCTTCAATCAAAAAAAAATGATAAAATATTAAATAATAAAAATTATGAAAATATAACAAAATATGCAAAAACCAATGATTTGAATAATTTTATCAAATACTTAAATAGTATAAGTAATAATTATAATATTGATAAAAAAAATATTATTAAAAATTACTCTTCCTATATAATTTTTGACTTTAAAGATAATATTATAGAATATATAGACAAATTCAAATTTATTATACATAATTTAGATATCAATATTAATTACATAATATCATATTTGTATTTAATTATCAAGAAATACTTGTAAATTTTCATAACTTTTAATTCTAGCTTCTAATCTAGATTTCCATTCTGAAGGAGGAGAACACTTGCTAGGATTAAAAGTATTAAAATCTAACAAACATTCATCTACTTTGTCATTTTCTATTTCTTTTTTCTCATTATTTTTTTTTACTATTTTAATAGGAAGAGATTTTGGTATAACAGGTTCTTTATATTCATTTGAATAATTATTCATTTTAAAATATAATTAGAAAATAATTGAAATATAATTAAAAATAAAAAATTAATTATATTAAAATGGAGGAAGTTTTGGAAGAAGAATGGGAAAAATTTTTATTAAATGATAATATTAATATTAGTGATATTATAGATATAAATAATCAAAAAGATATTCCTAAATCAAGTGAATTATATATTTCAACAAAAACAAAAATATCCTATTTATCTACTCCAATAAATCTACATGAAATATTTTGGAAAATTCCATTAATAGAGTATAATATTCCTAAAGTTGGTATAATTAAAAAGCAGATGAAGTTCAATTTTATAAGTAAAGAAGATATTGAGATTGTTGAAAAAAAATTAGAAAAATTAAAATATGTTGAACAAAATATTATAACGCAAATTATGAATCCAGAAGGTAGAATAAAGTTTAAAGATATTCGTAAAATTAGTATTGGTTTGTCTAAGAAAGATATTGTAAGTTATAGAACAAAAAAGAAGAGTGCCTTTTATAATTGTTTTGTTTTGATAATGAGACTTTTATATAATGGTATTTTTAGAGAGATACACGTTAAAGTATTTAATACTGGTAAATTAGAAATTCCTGGAATACAAAATGATCAATTGTTAACAAATGTATTAGATAATTTAATAGAAATATTAAAACCACATGTTTGCGATAGTGATATTCATTATTTGAAAGAAAAAACAGAAACAGTTCTTATTAATTCAAATTTCAATTGTGGTTATTACATAAATAGAGAGAAATTATTTGATATTTTAAAATATAAATATAAAATAAATAGTTCTTTTGATCCGTGTTCATATCCAGGTATTCAATGTGAATTTTATTATGATACAGACAAAGATGATAATACTGGTCGACAAATTAATAATATAGATATTACTAATAATTCAGATAATATTTTTAAGATTTCATTTATGATATTTCGCACTGGAAGTGTTTTAATTGTTGGTAAGTGCGACGAGCATATTTTGTATGATATTTATAATTTTATTAAAAAAATCTTACAAGATGAGTATTCTGAAATAGTTACAAATAATATTACTACAGAATCTTTAGTTAAAAAAAAGAAACAAGTGAGAAAAAAAATAATTTATGTTAACTCTTAATTTAGAATAATTATTTTATCTTATTTTATCTTATTTTATCTTATATTATATTATAATATGTTTAAAAAAACATTTAAAAAACATAGAACAAGAAATCACAAAGTAAAAAAACATAGAACAAGAAATCACAAAGTAAAAAAACATAGAACAAGAAATCACAAAGTAAAAAAACATAGAACAAGAAATCATAAAGTAAAAAAACATAGAACAAGTAAAAATAAAAAAGGGGGATATAATTATAATGGATGGCCAATAAAGGCCGAATTAGCTATGTGTAATAATAGTAATCTTAATATACATCCGGGATGTAAAAAATATTGTTGCGACCCTAATCAAGAATGGGCAAATCAAAATACTTATACTGGTATTAGATGTTATAACTGCAATCGTATGAATGAATTTAATCGTCCACAATCTCCTTAATTTACATTAATTATAAAATTTTTTCTTTTAATTTTTTTTATTATACTTTGTAGATTTACTATGAAATTTTCACTATTATTATTATGTTTATTCAAAATAATTTCTACTATTTCTATTTTGTATTGTAAATCGATATCAATATTATTTATGAATAAAACTTCTATTAACTTTTTTAATATAGGTAATATTTTATTTTGAATATTTTTATAAATATTTTCATCATTTATATTAATAAAATCATCAATAATTTTTTTACTCAATAATATATAATTATTAATATTATCTAAAATTTCTCTATTATCTTTTTTAATAGAAAAATCTTTTCTTATATCATTATTGATTTCAAATATAGTTTTTTTGTATACAAATAAAGTAGCATCTTTAGAATTTAATTGTAAAAAATTATTATTTTCATCGCCAATTTGTGTAATAAATTCAATATAATAAATAAAAGATTTTTGTGTATGATATAATACTAATTCTATATTATTTGTATATAGCAATAATATTTTGAATATATTATTTATACAATTTACTCCATTAATTATTATATATTTATAATACTGATTATAAATATTAAAGTTACTCTCTTCTAAATGCTTAAAATATTCAGTGAGAATGCTTAAATATTTTTCTAATATATTTTCAACATTATAATTTATAGTTTGCTTGTAGTTATCATTATTAGTAATGCTATAACTATTTTTATTAACAGACATAATATATATATATATTATTTAAAATATTAGAATTATAAGTATTTAAAGGTTATATAATTTTACTAATATAAATGGCTGAAGAAAAAACAAGTTTCCGTTTACCACCAGCTTCTCTTTGGGAATCAATTGCAAAACTCTCTATTGTTGAAGATAAACCTATTATGTTAGATTATTGGAAAGATTCACTTGAAAAAAAAGTTGTTCTTGGCGTAAAAGAAAATTCAGATGAAAAATTATTAGTAAAAAATTCAGAAGAATATACTAGTCCTATTGTTAACTTATTAAAATCGGGAGATGTGTTAATTATTTGCACAGAAAATTCTATTTACTTAGTTTCGGCTGAAATTAAGAAAAAGTATATTAAAAACTAGATATATAAAAATAATATTTTATTTGCTATATTATTTTTATAAAATATTACTAATTTATAATATTTTATTATTTTTACGATTTTTTAGCATATAAATAAGTATAATCTTTTGCTGTTTTAAGAAATTCTTCTTTATTATTTATATATTGATTTGCTATATCTGGCATTAAAGGATCATTTGGATTTTGATCATCAAGTAATGATGATATACTTAATAGTATTTTATTTACAGTTAACGCTGGGCTCCACATATCTTTTAAAATATCTAGACAAATTCCACCAGAACTATTAATATTACAATGATATATTTTTGTTAAAAATACAATTTTTGGTGGTTTGAATGGATAATCTTGTGGAAATTCAATTCTCAATTTAAAAATACCATTATGATATGGACTATTTTCAGGACCAATTATTTTAGCTTCCCATGTAAATAAATCATTATCATTTAGTAAATATGCTGAACAATTAGGTAATGGATATAAAAATAAATCATTAAATTCTTTTTTCAATCTCATAGTTGTGCTCATATATCTGTATTAATTAATATAATAAATATATGTATTTAAATATATTTATTATGATAAATGATTGAGTATTTCTTCTAATTTATTAGCACTATTTTTATCAATATAATCTGGATAAGAAATATCAAAAATAATTATTAAGTTGCCCTTCATATTATCGCGTTCCATGCCAAAATTTTTTATAATTTTAGTTGTCATTGGATGAATTATATTACCCTTTTCATTATTTATTACAATAATTTCATTATTTAAAAATTGTATATTAAATTTGAATCCGCACAATGCTTGTTTTAATGATATATTTTTATGATAATATAAATCTAATCCACTTCTTGAAAAAGTGTATGTTTCATTTATATTAATTACTATTTTAACATCTCCTTTTACATTATTTATAATATTTCCTTTTTTTTCTAATAATATAATTTCATTATTATCTATACCTTTTGGTAAAGTTACATATATTGTTTCGTATTCGGTATAATTACTATTATTTACTATTTTACTTCTTTCAATATTGATAGGAATCATATAACCACTATATGATTCTTTAAGTGTAATATTTTTATTAATTATTATATCTTTGGGTATTTCTTTATTATTTCTTTCACTATTTTCGTTATATATTTTTTCACTTATATCAATATTTTTTATTTTATTTTTATTAGCTATATTATCTATATTAACATTATTAAAATTAGTTATTTTATTGTCATTGTGTATAAAATAATTATATGCTTCATTTAAAATTTCTCTATTTTTGTCATTATTTTTATAATATTCGAGAGTTTTTTTTCTATAACTTTTTTTTATTTCATCGAGTGATGTATTTTCACTAATATTTAATATTTTATAGTAATCCATTATATTAAATAATATAGATTAACTTAAATAGTATTTTAACTAATATTATAATGGATGAACCCTTTATTTTTAAATATAAACCAAAAACATTAAATGATTTTTTATCAAATAATAATTTAAAAGAACTAATTAATAGTTACATAAATATAGATGAACTAAATATTATATTTTTAGGTGATTCTGGTTCTGGAAAAACTACATTAATTGAATGTATCTTAAAAGAATATTATAAAAATAATATTCTTGATTCTGATATATTAATTATAAATTCTTTAAAAGAACAAGGTATAAGTTTTTATAGAAATGAAGTTAAAAACTTTTGTCAAACAATAACTTTATCTGATAAGAAAAAAACAATAATAATAGATGATATTGATAGTATAAATGAACAATGTCAGCAAGTTTTCAGAAATTATATAGATAAATATAGTAATAATATTAATGTTATTATGTCATGTTCTAATATTCATAAAATAATCGATACTTTAAAATCTAGAGTGAGTATTTTAAAACTTGAGTCCATTAATAAAAACATAATAGACAATATTGTTACAAGAATAATAACAAAAGAAAACATTATAATAGAAGATTCTGTAAAAGAAAAATTATATCAAATAAGTAATTATTCTATTAGAAACATAATTAATTATTTAGAAAAAATCAAATTATATAATAAATCAATAACTGAAGAAAATTTGTATATATTATGTTCAAATATATCATATTTCTCACTAGAAAATTATACTAAATTATGTATGCAAAATAATTTTAATGAATCACTAAAAATACTTTATAATTTTTATAATATTGGATATACTTTAATGGATATTTATGATGAGTATTTTATTTATATTAAGTATTCCAATATTCTAAATAATAAACAAAAAATTATAATTAATAAAATATTATGTAAATATATCTCCATCTTTTACAATAATCATGAAGAACCCATCGAACTAGCTTTCTTTAATAAAGAAATTATTCAAGATATATTAAAATAAAATAATTTAGTATAATATATTATTTGTATATATTAATAGATATATGACTTCACAAATATTTAAAAAAGTATATCCAAAAGAAGCTTTAATAAATTTTATAGATAAATTTGCTTATAATAATAATAATAATTATTATTTGATTAATAAATCATATTATAAGCGAGCTATTTTTTTAGATATTATTAAAGATTTTATTGATGATATAAAAAATTATTATCATGTATCTAAACGTAAATATGTTTATAATGTTGATAATTATTCAAAATTTATGACTATAATTAGACAGTTGTGTAAAATAAATAATATTAACTTTGCATCAAAAATAATTTATACAAAATCTACATATGATATAACATATTATATATATCAATGACTAGATAATAATATATATTTACCTATATTTGTTTCACTTTCAAGAACTTGTTTTTCATTAAGTCTAGCAAACCATTGAAAGTTAATTCTATTAACTATATCATACCATGGAATATATAATCCATAAGAGTCTTGATGAATATCTAAATACGTATTATTTATTAATTCGTCAACTATAACCATTTTTCCATTAGCGTCTTTTGTGCCAATATATAATCCATCAATTTTCATTATATTATTATTTTCTAGCCATAAATTTGCTGTTCCAAGAAAATCTTGTTCTGCTACAAAATCTTTTGAATTTAATATAGTTAAATAATTTATATATTTTTTCATATTTTCCGATTCTTGTTTACATCCTATAAAGTTGGGTTGCATAATAAATTTACTTTCGTTAGCACTTGATGTTCTATTTACAAACTCAAATGAAAACATATTGGCTTTACATAATGAACTGTAATATAATTCATATAATGATTTAAAACAAACAAATGATGATGGAACTAATAATCCACCATAATAATAAAGAATATTCATCAGTGCTAAATTTCGTAAATGATATTTAATTGGTAGGGCAACTTTATTTAAATCAATATTCCAATTTGGAATAATATTTTTAAAAGAATTGTCATCAACTATAATAATATTAAAATCATTTTTACATTTATTTATTATACTATTAATTGTAAGATTTTGGAATGGCATATTTAAATCATTTGTATTTCTAGAACCAAAATTTAACCATCTTCTTTGGTTTTTACTTGGAATTACATTATTGCTATTTTCAACATATATCCATAATAGAGGTTTCGAATTTTCTAAATTATCATTATTTATTAAATATTTGTTAACATATTCAATATGTTTTTTCATTTCACTGTTATTTTCATTATTTAATAATTTATGATAGTAAATATTTATAAATAAAAAAATTACAATAAATAATACATAGTAATAATTATTCATATATATTATTTACTTATATTTTCTTTTAGATTTTTTATATTTTCTTTTTGTTTTATATTCTCTCTTTAAATTTTTAGATTTTTTTGATTTTTTGTATTTTCTTTTATTTTTTTTCTTACTTTTTTTTTTACCGGTTCCAGTTTGTGAGTATTTTCTTTTACTTCCAGTTAATCTCTCAGTGTGTATTTCTTTTGGTTCTATGTATGGATTTTCATCAATCGGTCTACAACCAAGTATAGATACTTCAAAATAATCTGTATTATAATAATTAACTGCGTTATTTCTAATAATATGTAATAACTCTTCTAAAGTATATGTTCTTCCTAATAGAAATCTATATATTGGAGCATCTAAGTTATCACATATATAAATACCAAATAATCCCTCTTCTATTTCATTAGTAGCAGAAAATTCTGTATTATCTATTTCTTCTCCATATTTCAATCTTTCTTTTGATATAATATTTTTATTACACAGTTTATTCATTTGATCAATCAAAAATTCTCGATGATGAATAAATCCCAACATTACATTCCCTCTAGTACAATAATAATTAATTGTAGCATTATAATTATTTTGAAATGTAGCATATGATCTTACTTGACCATGCCCAACTATTATATAATGTGGCAAAATTTCAGGTCTTTTATAACTTTTCATAACATCTAATTTGTACTTTTTTTCCATTGGTTCTTCGTCTTCTTGATAATCTGGCAAATCATCTATTTCTGTCATATATAATAACTATTTATTTTATTTGACGTAAATTTTTCCACCATTCATTATTCAGTTTGTTATTTTTTTCATTTTCTAAAGCTAGATTGTAAGCTCTATTTATATTAATTTCTTCATCATTATTTTTAATATCATGCAAATATTCATTTGCTTGCTTGAGAGAAAGAGGTGTCAAATTTTCACTATTTCTATGTCTATTTAATTGTTCTAAATTATTAAATATATTTTTCTCATCAATATCTTCTTCTGTAACTGGTATAACACTTTCAATATGTGCTTTTTTTAAATCCTCATAACGAAAATTACTAAAAATATCAGAAGAATATTCTTCAACTTCATTCAAACCCAATATATTATTATCTTGTAATTCTTGAATACTTTTTATTTCTTCTCTCTTCACTATACTTCTTAACTCTTTTTTTTTTTCATAAATATCTCTTTCCATATTATTTTTTGTTGTAGTTCTATAATCCATATTTTCTTCTGATTTTAACCATTCTTCATAACCATTGTTATTTTCTTTAATATTTAATTTTTCAAATTCTTTATTAAACCATTCATTGAAATTATCTTTTTTTAATATTTTTTCTATTAGTAATTTATTATTTTCATCTTCTTCAATATAATACTCAGTATTTTTGTCATCTACTCTACTCTTAAAATTATATATTTGAAAAACTATTTTATATGCTGATGAAAAAAATAAAAAATATTTTTTATCTAAATTTGACTTATCAGGATGCGTTTTTAATACAATTTTTTTAGCATTTTTCAAATCTTCTTCAGTAAAATTATTTTTTAATTTAAATAAATTCAAAAGATCATTTAAATTATAATTTTGTATATTCAAATCAAGATTTTCTAACATTTATTATTTATATATTTTACAAAAATAATTTTTATATATTAATATTCGCAAAATTATTATAGTTGGAATTATACAACCGCTAAAATTTACAAAATACTTAACTTGATTTTTTGTTAAACTTATATCAAATAAATTATATATTAAATCATCAATGTATTCTTTTTCATTTTTATGCATTTTACTTATATGACAACCATCAAATATAAGCCAATATATAGTTATTCCTATTGGAACTAGAAATAATTTATAATCAAGTATAAATTTTAATGGTAGAAATGGTAATATCACAAAACTTAATGTTAGTAGATAATGTATATATAAAAAGATTTCCATATATATATTATTTAATATGTTTTCTTATTCTATTAAAAAAGTTGTTAATTTCATTATGGTCTGAACCAGAAACCGAATCATCTGGTAAAAACCATTTTTCGCGACTATTTTTACCATAATATACCATTAATTTTGGAATTCCATTTATCTGTTTTTTAACTTTATAATGACCATATATTTCAAAATTATCATCTACATCTAAATCTACACATATTAAATTATCTGAGAACGTAGAAAAATTTTGCTCACATACAGATTTTATTTTTTGACAAGGACCACACCAAGTCGCTCCAAACTTTATAAGAATTGCCTGTTCTTCATTTAAATTTTTTAATAAATTTTCCAGAGTTTCTTTTGATAATTCAGTAAATACTGTTTTCTTACTCATATTATATTATATACTTAAATATAATATGAATTTTATATATTTTTTATCTTAATTAATTAATTTGGTGTTTCTGGATCTTTTGGTTCTTGTAATCCACTTACAATATCTTCATCGACATCTATAGATGTATTTTGTTCACCTGAATCAGTTTCTATATTAGAAATAACATTGTACATTAATATACTTGTCAATATGGCTCTAAATATCACAGAAGAACCAAAACTATAGCTTTTAAATCCTCCATACTTTTCTAATAAATTATATAAATCTTTTCTAACTACCATCATTTCATCAACGGTATCTTCAAAACATAAAGACCAATCTAAATAACCAAAATTTTTACCTGTTTTTGCTTGTCCTATAGCTTGACCTATTTTAGTTGTTATTCCAGGCGTTACATTATGACACCCCAAACAATGACGCATAATAAATACAGATTTTAAACTTCCATATGTCGAGTTATCTAAATCTAAATCATTATCTAATTTATAATTTTTTGAATATCTTCTTACTAACATATATAATAATTCTCCATTTATACCAAATATTAACTGTATTATGTCTAAATTATCAAATACACCATATTCACGCTCTTTTTGTAATCCTATTTTTTTCATTATTCCACCGCCATAAATACCTTTCATCATAACGGTATCTTCTATACTAGGTTCATTATCATATTCTTTTGTATATATATCCCCATAAATATCACTTTCATCAATTAATTCACTTTTTAAAATATAATCATATAATTTACTCATAAAACCAGAATGACTTACAATAAAAGAATTTTTATTAAACGCAGTTAATGCTTTAATAAACATTTTTGGATCATTTTTAGGAGAAGTAGCTCCTTTTGAAGTAGAAAGTGTTTCTACTGAAGTATAATTACCATCTATCTTGGCTGGTGATATCGATGAAAAATTAGATTCAAAAACTTTATGTAATGCATATAATGCTTCTAAACTAGTAAAAGGGGCATTTACTTTATCTAAACTAACAGGACCTTTAAGTTCTTCATTACAATATGGAAATATTGTATAACTATTAGTAAAAATTTTCAAATTATTTTTCTTTACAAAATTACTTTCTAATCTTGTAATTAATTCATCATAATTAGAAATATCATCGCAACTACTTTTTTTTAAAGAATTATATTTACTTTTATTTTGTTTCCAACGAGTATTTTTTTTTGTAAAATTACCTTCTTCTATTACTTTAAAACCACCTTTATTCTTTTTTCTACTTTTTTTTCTATTGTTTTTAGATTTTCTTTTAATATTTTTTGTTATTTTACTTTTTTTACAATTTTTATATAATTTCTTTTTTGTAATTTTATTTCTCATTTATAATAAATTTAGATATTAATTTTTCCAATTCATCTATATTTATATCAGGCATTTCAATATGACATTCCCAAAAATATTTACAAAAGCTCCATTTCACTTTATAATCTAAACGATACCATTCTTCATGATTTGTTATCAAATATTTGAATAAATTTTCTGGTAGTAATTTTAAACTATTTCTAGGTAATACGTATGCTAATTGCGTGTATTCATTTATATTATTTGTATTTTTATTATCTAGTAAGTCTGTTTCAAAATATGGTATATATTTATTTAAATCTTCCAATAAGGGGGGATATTCGTAATTATATTTCCATCTCCAATCACAACATTCATTTGTATAATATTTGTATGTCCACTCTAATCCTTCTAAATAATTAATACATATTTGTTTTCTTCTTTCATCATTAATCTCAATATCAAATAATTCTTTATAATATCTATATTGCCATCCTTCACTCCCAATATTAATATGTTTTTCTATTTTTCTATCTAAAATTGGAGATAATAATTGTCTATCTTCTTCTTTAACAGTTTGTTTGATTTTTTTCTCCATTTTGTTTCTTATTTTCATTTCTTCAATTCCATATTTTTCTTCATTAATAGCAAGTTCATTTATTAATTTTTTGAAAATTTTCCAATTTATTTTATTATTTTTAATTATATATTCTTTATTAATACTAATAATATTTTTATAAGTTTTAATTAAATATGTTAGACCATTTGTTCTTAAATTTAATACTGGAAAATGTGGTAAGAAATCATTTCCAAGCATAAAACAAATAAAAATATAATCCATAATACAATCGTCGTGTGTATTAATCTCACATAACATATCTTGTTTGATATTTTCGCATAATTCATAAATATCTAGTAAATATTTTTCTTCTGGAAATAAATTATTATTTAATGAATTTATAAAATGAGGCGTCTCTCTAAACAAGTATATATTATTACTAATATATAAGTGTGAAAGACATAACATTATTAAGTCAGCATCTAACCCATAAATAATAGTATTAGTATTATTATGATATTCTTTATTATTTCTAATATGCTTAAAAATTTTATGCTCTCCTTCACCTATTATATTTGATCCACTAACCATAATTTCAATATTTTTGTAATTTTTATGATTTTTAAAATGACTATCAATATATTTATTTAATTCGTTCATAAATTTTGTTCCAGGTGTTATATTACATGTGTCCCATTTATCAATATTACTATTATTTTGAATCCAACTTTTATATCTTCTATTTCTTTGCTGCTCTAGTTTAGCAACCGGTGCGATTCCATCAAAAGCTATAATGATTTTATTTTTAGGGTTAATAATTTTTATATATTCATCTAGTTTTTCTGAAACATACTTATATAGTTTATAATTATAATTAGTATCATTATTATAAACTATATTATTAATAGCATCATAAATAATCGAATTACTATCAATATATAAATTATTAATTTCTATATAATTCTTTGAAAATTTTTTAATAATACTCGAATGTGATTTGATTAATTGAACAAAATAATTGGGAATCCCCATTTGTAATTATAAATAATATAAAATAATATTTAAATATTTTATAAAGTTAATTAAAACAATTTGTAAAATTATTAAATTTGTATAATATAATATAATGAGCAATGTAATATCTAATATTAATATTTATAAAGATATTGAGGAAAAAATTTCTTTTTTGAAAGATATGATAAAAGAATCCTTCTCCACTATGCAAAATTATAAAATTATGGATGTTATTTCGGGCAATGAATTAAATACAACAATTAATAGTTTTGATAAATTATCGAGTAATTTAAATGAATTGAATAAAAAATTAATGACTGATATAAATATTGATTGTGAAAGTATATACAACGAAATAAAACAAATTAAGAGTAAATTACTTTCTATATTTAGTAATTCGGGAACAAAATATTTAAAAAAATTAATTATTTTATTAGTTGATAATAATATTGAAAATATTGATAATGATAAATATAACTTATTATGTAATTATACGCACCCTGTTGGTTATAAAATTTTAGATTGGAAAAATTATCACCCCTCTACTAATAAAAACAAAAAATATATACAAAAGAATAAAATTATTGATGATAAAATGATAGTAGAACATGCTAATAATTTAGAATGTTTAGATTTATCCAGAACAAATAAAACATTTCAAATGCAAGTATATGGTATAAAGGTCATTATTCATAATGCTAAGAAGAGAGAAACATATATTATTTCGTGTTTAGTAGATGATATACTATTATCATGTGTAGATAATTATTTTATATTAGATAAATATTCTAAATTAGATAGTGAAAAACCAAAAGATAATGAATACAAAAATGAAGATTGGGAAAATTTCAAAAAATTTTTGACTTTAAAAGATTTTTTATTATTAAATAATAATGAAATATATAGCAAATATATATCAATATTGACACAAAATAATTTTTATAAGCAAAAAAATATTTCACAAATTGTTAATGAATTTTTAAATAGTGACTTATTTGTTCAAAGAAATATTTTAATTAATTTATTAGTTAAATCAAATGATAATGAATATCAATATATGTCTTATTTATTATATGATTTATTATCAAATGATAATCAATCTTCAATCGATACTATAGAGCAAACTATGTTATATGATAGTTTACCTTGGCATTGTAAAGTTTATTTTAAAAATGCTATGAAACAAACAATTAGCTATACAAATCAATTATGTAATTATGATGAAACAAAAATTCCATTGGAACAACAAATATGTTTGATGAAGGCTAGTAATAATATAAAAGAAAAGGCAATGGTAAAGTTAAAAGAAATTAAAGCTAAAAGCGAAGATACTGGTTCTAAAGCAAGACATTATTTGGATGGTTTGTTAAAAATTCCCTTTGGAATATATAAAGAAGAATATATATTATCAGTAAAAAAAGAATTAAATTCACAATTTATCTTTTTATTACAATTGCCCATATTTAAAAATATAGATAAATTTACAATTGATAAAAAAAATATTTATACTATAATAGAAATAAAAAATATAATTAAAAATATTAATGAAAATATTCTTCCAGAAATATTAAAAAATATTAAAAATGATTATATTATTAATGTTAAAAAATTAAAAAAACCAGATATTATAAAAATAAATACAAAGATAAATAATTTTATAAGTAATAATAATTACAAGTATGATAATTTAGTTATTGCTAATAAAAAAGTTGATTTTTTACTTAATAATGTTAATAATTTTATAAATTCTTTAAAAGAAAAAGATCTTATAGTTAGTTATTTAAAAATATTACCTGAATATGAAAATGAATATAATAATATTCAACTATTAGAAAAAAATATATTAGAGATTACAGATAAAATAGATACTATTTCACAATATATGAAAGATGTTAAAGCAAATTTAGATTTATCAGTATATGGTCATGATAATGCAAAAGAACAAATAGAAACTATTATAGCGCAATGGATAAATGGTGAAAAGTCAGGATATTGTTTTGGTTTTGAAGGTCCACCTGGTGTGGGTAAATGTCTCGCTAAAGACACACCTATTATGCTCTCTAATGGAGAAATTAAAATGGTTCAAAATATAACTTTGGAAGATAAATTAATGGGCGATGATAGCACACCACGTAATATATTAGCTTTGGGAACCGGAATAGAAAAAATGTATAAAATAGAGCAAATAAAAGGAGATGATTATATAGTAAACGAAAGTCATATATTAAGTTTAAAGATGACAAAAGCAGGAAAAAAAGGAGATAAACATCAAATGATATTAGGAAGAAGATATTTTAAAAATGATATAGTAGATATTAGTATAAAAGATTATTTAAGTTTACCATTGTATTTAAAAGAATGTTTAAAAGGATATAAGGTAGCTTTAGATTTTGAAGAAAAAGAAGTAGATTTAGAACCATATGCTCTAGGATATTGGTTAGGAGATGGTGATTCATCAACTTTAAGAATAACTACTATTGAAAAACCAATCGTAGATTATTTTAAACAATACGCCTTCAATAATGGTTTACAAATTACACAGGGAAAAAATGAAAAAAGTATGATAACATATCATATAACAACTGGATATACAGGAGGGAGAAGTGATAAAAATAAACTATTAAATTATCTAAAAAGCCATAACTTAATAAATAATAAGCATATTCCTCAAATATATAAATGTAATTCAAGAGAGAATAGATTAAAATTATTAGCTGGTTTAATTGACAGCGATGGTTATTATAATAACCTAAATAATTCATTAGAAATAACTCAAAAAAATAAGAAATTAGCAGACGATATTTTATTTTTAGTTCGCTCATTAGGATTTCGTGGAACAATGAAGGAATGCTCCAAATCTTGTATATATAAAGGCGAAAAGAAAACAGGACAATATCAAAGAATTATTATAACCGGTAGTGGTCGTGAAGAAATACCTGTATTATTAGAGAGAAAACAAGTAAAAGAACATAAACAAATAAAGGCTGGATTAAATACAGGAATAAAAATAGTTCCTTTAGAAGAGGATAAATATTATGGATTTCAAATAGATGGTAATTCTAGATTTTTGTTAGGTGATTTTACCGTAACTCATAATACTTCGTTAGCTAAGAAAGGTATATCTAAATGTTTACAAGATTATGATGGAAAATCAAGACCTTTCTCTTTCATAGCAATAGGCGGTTCATCTAATGGTAGCACTTTAGAAGGTCATAATTACACATATGTTGGATCTACTTGGGGAAAAATTGTCGATGTCTTAATGGAAAATAAATGTATGAATCCAATAATTTTTATTGATGAATTAGATAAAATTAGTAAAACTGAACATGGTAGAGAAATAATTGGTATTCTAACTCATTTAATTGATTATACTCAAAATGATTCTTTTCAAGATAAATATTTTAATGGTGTAGATTTAGATTTGTCAAAAGTATTATTTATTTTTTCTTATAATGATGTTGATGATATAGATAAGATTCTTTTGGATAGAATTCATAGAATTAAATTTAAACATCTTTCGCTAGAAGAAAAAATAACTATTACAAAAAATTTTATATTACCTGAACTATATACAAAAGTTGGTTTTGAAAATGTTCTTTCCTTTCAAGATGATGTATTGATTAATATAATTAATAATTATACTTGTGAACCTGGAGTTAGAAAATTAAAGGAAATATTGTTTGAAATTATTGGAAAAATTAATTTAAAATTATTGAATAATGATTTTGATGAAAATACAAGTTTCCCAATAAATATTACATATGAAATTATTAAAAATGATTATTTAAAAAATAGACATGAACTGAATATTAAAAATATTATTTCCGAACCGGATTTTGGTATAATTAATGGTCTATGGGCAAATTCATTAGGTCAAGGTGGCTTATTGTATATAGAAGTAAAAAAAATAATATCTTCTTCTTTATTAGAACTTAAATTAACAGGTATGCAAGGAGACGTAATGAAAGAAAGTATGAATGTTGCCAAAACAGTTGCTATAGAAAAATACATGAAATCATGTAAAATTGATAAAATTGTTGAAGACTATAAAAATATTGGACTCCATATTCATGTTCCAGAAGGAGCAACTCCAAAAGATGGACCATCAGCGGGAGCTGCTATTACTACAGCTATTTATAGTGTTTTAATGAATAAAAAAATAAATAATTTATTTGCTTTAACCGGTGAAATATCATTACAAGGTTTTGTAACAGAAATAGGAGGTTTAGATTTAAAAATATTAGGTGGGATAAAATCAGGCGCTAAGAAATTTATATATCCAAAAGGAAATACAAAAGATTTTAATGAATTTTATGAAAAATATAAAGAAAAAGAAATTTTGAAAGATATAGAATTTTATAGTGTTGAAAAGATAGACGATGTTTTCAAATTGATTTTATTAGATTAATATATATTATAATATTTATATATATTAATATGATTCCTGGACCTTATAATTTATTGATGTTATTTGGAGGTTTTGCTCCATTATTTTTAATATTATTTGTTATTTTAGCAAGTGCTTTTAATGGAACAATTCAAAATGGATTAATATATTTTTCAGGTATAATAGTTATATCTTTTTTTGCTTTTTTAATAAGTAAAATGATGGATAATTACAATATCACAGAATCAAAAATGGCTAGTTTAAGTTGTAATATACTTGCTGCTGGCCAAAAATGGACAACCCCTAATTTAGATTCTACAGTATTAGCATTTACTTTTGTTTACTTATTATCGCCTATGTTAGCAAATAGTCAATTAAATGTAGAGGTATTGGTTACTATTGGTATATTATTTGCTGCTAATATTCTATTTCAGTTGAAAAATAATTGCTTAGGAAATAGTTACATGCTTGCTATTGTGGTTGGGTTATTACTAGGATCTATCGGTGGATTTTTATGGTTTTTAATGTTATTTTTTACAAAAAAAGATTTATTATTTTTTAACGAATTATTATCAAATAATGTTGTATGTAATAGACCATCAAACCAAAGATTTAGATGTAATGTATATAAAAATGGTCAATTAATAAGTAGTAGTTTCTCTCAATGATTTATATAAAGTTTTAATTTTACCAAGTCTTCTAATAACTTTTTTAAAAAAATCTTTCTTCTAAACGAATCAGATAGCATTTTTTCATTATAAATAACACTATTATAAACCTTAAAAAATGTAATAACTATCATATTCAATTTGGCTGTTGAGTAATGTTTTTCTACTTCTTCAATATTTTTTGTAGGTTTTTTTAATTTTTTATTAACAATATTATGAAATTCACAAAGAAATGAGATTAATTCTTTTTTATTAGATATCTTATTTATATTTGAACTTTTTAAAAGCTTAATAGCATGTTCTCTACAATCTGGACATGGTAAGTTATTACATATATCAAAAATTATTCTAATTAATATTTGTTTACAATTAAGAAATTTATTTTCTGTAACTTTTTGTGCCAAACTATGCATTAATATCCATGAAATATTTCCCCAATCTTTTTTTGACATTTTAATATAATATAAAGAATATTATATTATATTAAATAATGAATTACGAAATAGAAGGCAATTTAGATTTTTATAGTTTACTAAATACTTCTAATAAAGAATTAGAAAATGATATTTCAAACAATAATTTATGTTTAATATCATATGAAAAATTAACAGATAATAGTATTACTTTAGATTGTAAACATAGTTTCAATTATTATCCTTTATATCAAGAAATTTATAATCAAAAAAGAAATTTTAATAAGTATTTTGATATAAATAAACTAAAAATAAATGAAATTAAATGTCCATATTGTAGAAATATTAATAATAAATTAATACCATATATACCTTATAAAAATGTTAAAAAAACTTCAGGTGTTAATTATCCTGAAAATTTATGTATGAAAAATAAATATTCATGTTGTTGGGTATTTAAAAGTGGAAAAAATAAAGGTTCCGTTTGTAATGCAAATTCTTATATTTTAGAAGGAAAAAATTATTGTTATAATCATCATAGTAAAATGAATAAAAATAAGAAAAATGATCTTTCTAATGGAATACAAGATAATTGGGATATTAAATATGATGAATATATTAAAAAATATAAGGTAGATGAACTTAAACAAATTTTGAGAGAAAATAAACTACTAATTGGTGGTAATAAAAAACAATTAATTATTAGAATAATAAAAAATAATATTACTTTATAAATTTAAATAAATAATGTTAAATAGAAGAATATATTATTTATTTAAATGAATACAAAAGAAGAACTTGTTGAAAATATCAAAAGATGGGTTAGTTATGATGGTGAAATTAAAAATTTACAGAAATCTATCAAGGAAATAAGAGATAAAAAAAAGGAATTAACTAAAAGTTTAATCGATGTTATGAAAAACCACGATATTGATTGTTTTGATATAAATGATGGTAAATTACTTTATACAAAAAATAAGGTTAAAACACCTCTTAACAAAAATAATTTAATGATTGCTTTAGAGAAATATTTTGAAAAAGAAAGTGTAAATGTTGAAGATGTTACTAATTTTATTTTAGATAATAGAGAGATAAAAATAAAAGAAAATTTGAAAAAAAAATAGCTGGTAATATAATATTAATAAAATATATATGAATTATTTCTTACGCATATTATTTTCTATATTTTTTCTAATTTTATTACTCAATATATTACCAATAATGTTTAATTTTTTAGATATTAAATTTTCTAGTTATAGTCTTTACATGTTTTGGATAATAGCATTAGTTATATTATCTATATTTTTACCATTTCAAAAAAAAAATATTTTAACTATGAATCTTTAAATTCTTTTCATTTAATAAATATAAAATTGAACTAAATATATATTTATTAAATAATTTAAATAATGGAGCGTCGCGTAGCAAAGAAATTAGATAGTCATTTTACTGATTTTAAAAATGATATAAAAAATTGGTTTCAGGAAAATAGTTGTGAGATTATTGGTGATTCTAATAAAAGTGCCTTTCTACAATATATCTTTGATTATGATAATGTTTCTTTAAATAAAGAAGATTTTCAAAAGAGAAAACGTATTAAAAATATTGTTCCACAATATGATAGATGTTGTGCGTATAGAGCTAATAATGAACAATGTACGCGTAGAAAGAAAGATTGTTCAAATTATTGTGGAACTCATATTAAAGGAACACCACATGGAATTGTTTCTTCAACTGATGTAACAGATGTAAAAATTAAAAAGAAGCAAATTTGGGCTGAAGAAATTAAAGGAATTTGCTATTATATTGATGATACTAACAATATATATGATCATGAAGATATTATTAAAAATAAAGAAAATCCAAAAATTATTGCCAAATATAAGGTTGATTTTGAAGGAAAATATTCAATTCCGGAATATGGAATTTAAATATATAAATATAAATTAAATATATTTATATGTATGATAATAATTTTTTACTTGAAATACTTCAAAAACTTAATATAAGTTGCTCGTATGAAGAATTAGAAGGGTTAATGATAGAAAGAACATTATTACTTAATAACGAATTATATAAAAAACTTTATGAAGAAATACCAAAAATTAAAACAATTCTCTCTTCATCAAAATATAATAGCGTGCATAGCGTCGCTGAAGAAAAGCAAAAATGGCCACTTATTAATCTACTTAGACAATTATTAAAACAATACAATTTTACTTTAACACCAAAGCGAATAAGCGATGGTTATGATAAAGATGGTAAAAAGAAATATAAAAGATTTTTTATAATAAATAAAAAAATATAAAATTTATATATTTACTAATTATACATACATGTTTCAAATACTTATGATACTATCTAGTTATTATAGTTGTTATGTTTTAACTAATTCTATTTATAATAATTTTGCTATAAAAAACAATAATTATTATAAAAAGAATAACAACTATAATTATAATTTACGTAGATTTAACTACATAATGACTACACAAGAGCCTTCCGTTTTTCAAAAACTTAACAATATAAAAAAAAATATAAATGAACGATTATTCTTTTTAAATATTGATAATATTAAACATATTGATATAGGTGATAAATTTGTTAATTTTAATTTTGATCCTAATCTAATTATAAATCATAAAACTGATGTTTATATACATATTGAAAAATTATATAGTAGATTACCTATATATCATATTGGCGTATCCTTTTTTAATGGTTACAGAACGGTAAGATATGACTATAGACCTTTTAATGAAAATGGTAGTTATATAACAATTGATAAAAAAGTAAATGATACCTTTAAAAATAATATTATTCATAGTAAAACTATATATTGGTGTCAAATAGATCTTCCACTTAATTATATTGATAAATGTGAGAGAGAAATAGTTGATAGTTATCCTAAATATAGACTGGGAATTAATGATTGTAGACATTATGCTAGGCGATTAACATCAAAAACTACAAGAAAACCTAGTCCAGTTTGGAAATTATATAAAATATGGAATTCTATATAATTACCTGAATGTTATATTTATTTGTCTAGCTGTTGTATTTGTTGTATTATTTTGTGTAATTTCTTGATTACCGGTTTTTAAATCAGTTATAATTGTTTTTTTACTAGTATTACCATTTGATTGTTCTATAATAGTCTCTATTTTTTTTCCATTTATAATTTGTATTTGACTACTTCTAGAAAGAAAATTATTATTTCCCATATTTCCACCTTGTGTATTAATATTAAATGTTGAAAACATATTATTCATATTATTTATATTTATTCCCATCTCTCCTCTAAAAATATCTTTGAATATATCATGTGGATTAATATTTCTCATAGAAATATTTTTATCTTTATTAGTTAGTAAAGCATATGCCTCTCCAATTTCTTTAAATTTTTCTTGAGCATCTTCATCTGTGTTTTTATCAGGATGATATTTTAATGCTTTCTTTCTATAAGCTTTTTTAATTTCGTCTTCATTACTATTATGAGATACTTCTAATATTTTACATGCTTTATTAATATCCATTTTATAATAATATATTATATTTAATTTTATATACTTATATATAATTAAATATTATAGTCTATTTTATTGGTATATTATCTACGATATTCAACATAAGGATTATAGTCTATATCAGTGCAGTTTCTCGTTAAAGTAGAGTGTCCTGTTTTTTTACAATGGCAACCTGGTTCCGCTGCTCCTGGCATTGTAACTCCATTAGTTTTTGGAGCATACATAGGGTTATTCTCACAACTTGGAGAATTTGGTATACAAAAAGCATCCCATGGTTTCATATTAAATGTATGATAATTATCATATTTTGTAAATGTAACACCTTCTTTTAATTTGAAAGTATTTTTATAAATGAAAAATCCTAAAACTAAAATTGCTAATATTGTTAAAAATGTTCTCATATATATAATGTAAATAATTTAAATATTTTACTATAATAATATTAGTCTAAATGCGTTACTATAATGATATGGAATCTTTGTTAGAAACTATTAAAATGGGATTTATTCTTAATATGAAAGATAATAATGGATATTTTGAGATGTTTAATAGTATTCTTTTAATATTTTTATTTTCCTATATTGTAAAAAATCAATCTTTATTGAATTATATTTCTGAAAATAGTTTCGAAAAAATGTTATCTTTTTTTTGTAAAAAACCAGTTTCTGTTAAAATAGATGGTAAACGTTCTACTAGAACAGGTGATTATATTTGTAGAACAGATAATTTATTTAGTAATCGTTTTCAGGCAATTTGGCATTATATTAATATTTCTCATAATAATACAACTATTTATAGTGTTAAAGAATTTGCTACAAGTAGTAATAATTATGACGATTATAGAATGGCGGGTAGTGATTGTAATGAAAAAACAAATAAGATGACAAATGATATTTTTATTGTAGATCAACTACAAAAATTCAAATTAAATGATGATATTTATTGTAAAGTATATATTTCTTCTGATAGCATTGAAAATAATAATAATAAAAATAGTTCTACAATCAATGTTGAAACAATATTAATTGAATTATTTTCTTACACATTATCCTTAATTCAAGTTAAAGAATTCGTTAATGATATTACAGAGAGATATATGTCTCACATTAGAGATAAACGCCATAGTAAGAAATTCATTTATACTTTTATTGGTGGTTCAAAAGATAATGGTAGATATGAAGACAATTTATGTGTTTGGGAAGAATGTGAATTTAATTCAACAAGAAATTTTAATAATCTATATTTTGATGATAAACAAATTCTACTTGATAAAATCAATTTTTTCAATACAAACAAAGAGTGGTATTCTATTGAAGGACATCCATATACTTTAGGTATTGGTTTATTTGGGCCTCCGGGAACTGGAAAAACTTCGGTTATTAAATGTATTGCTAATATGCTAAATAAACATCTAATAATAATTCCATTAAATAAAATAAAAACTCAACTTGAATTTTCAAAGTATTATTTTGAAACACAATATAATAGAAATAATGATCCTAATAGTATTAATTTTGATAATAAAATTATTGTATTGGAAGATATTGATTGTATGGATGATATTGTTAAGCAGCGAAAAATAAAAAAAAATAATGATGCCGATGATGAATTTTCTGAAATTAGTTCTTGTGAAGGAGATAATGATATTGATAACAATGAAAATATTAAAAAGAAGTTTGATAAATTAAAGAAAAATTTAAATAATTATAAAAATAGTTATAATCTTATGATGAAAGAAAATGATAATGATAATATTACATTATCTTTCTTATTAAATATTATTGACGGAATAAGAGAAACACCTGGCCGTATTTTAATTATTACAAGTAATGATTATCATAGTTTAGATAAAGCGCTTGTTAGACCTGGAAGAATTGATTATACTCTAGAAATGAAAAATTGTAGTATTAAAACTATAAGTCATATGTATCATCATTATTATAAAGAAACTCTAGATAATAATACTATTAATAAGCTAAAAGATTATCAAGTAAGCCCGGCTTCAGTTGTAAATATGCATCTTATGAGTAATAATAAAAAAGATTTCTTAAATAATTTATTAGAAAAATTCGAGTAAAAGGGGTTGTGGGGAAATTCCCCACGAAGAAAAAAATTGAAAAAGAAATGAAAAGAGAGAGGGTATAAGGAAAAAGGATGAATTCAAAGATGGAGAAAGCGATGTCAAAGATGTTGTTGGAAGTAGTATCAGAGATAAGTGTGAAGTATGGA
>Ga0209603_1000184_pt1 | contig 83472 bp, 65 predicted proteins | sample COGITO_mtgs_1206_FD_184812 | JGI IMG/M metagenome (GOLD analysis project Ga0209603, IMG submission 184812) | Pelagic marine microbial communities from North Sea - COGITO_mtgs_120607 (SPAdes) (version 2) | ecosystem: Environmental > Aquatic > Marine > Epipelagic ...
TCATATCATCTGTTGCGTGAGAATCTTGGAAATTCTGTAAACCTGGATAACTTGAATAATTAGAATCAATTAATGGGTTTGGAGAGTAATCCGAACCTGCTCCTCTTAAAATTCTTTGTGCAGTTGGGTAACCACTATGCCATGTACCTGTTTCACCTTTAAGAATACCAATCATATTTGCTTGGTCGGTATCATTGATATCTGCACCTGATGAAGTTACCATCAGTTTAATTGTTTGAGCAACTTTTTCAGTAAATGCATCTGGTACTGCTGATTGAGAACCAGTTGCTGCTCCTTGTACTACCTTTATTCCATTTACATGAAGTGATTTACCATATAATGTACTATTTGTAGAATCACTAACAAGTGCAGTACTTGTGTAATCTGTACTTGTTACTGAACCACTAAAGTCATATCCTGCAGTTAAGTTACCACTTGAATCAACAGATATTCCTTGTCTTGAAGAGGTATAAGATTGTACTACTTGAGACCCATAGTTTGGTGAATAACTAACCGATAGTTGTGAAGCATTTCCTGCTCCAAATCCACTTGCATCTCTAATAGTTGAACCACTTTCAGATGATTCAATTATATAAGAAGTAGTATCTCCTCCTAAAGTACCAGTATCTGCTTGTGAGATTGTTAAACTTCTACTATAAGTTGTAACTTCAGAATAGTTATCTGTTATTACTACGTTATAATCATAATCTCCTGCTGATAAATCAGAAGAAGGTTGTAATTCCCAAGAAGTTCCATTTGCATTTTGTGATACCACACTAAATGAACTTGCGTGTGTACCAGTAAGTGTTACTACATATGGAGTATTTGATTCAGTATCAGAAATACTTGTTATATCTACTAATGAAGTACTACCAGTTGCTTGGTTAGTGTTAAAGAATGAACTATTTTCAGTAAATGTTGCTGATGCTGGATTGTTTGCAAATACACTAACACTTAAAGAACCACTACCAATGTTTCCATATTGGTCTACAAAAGTAATATCTGAAGTAATCGTTTCTCCACTTTGAGTTACTGAACCACTTAAATCTAATCCAAGAGTTATATTACCACTTGTATCGATATTGAATGCTTCGTTTGATGAAGTATATTCTTGAACACTTGGTGAACCATAATTTGTATAAGAAACTGATAATTGTGAAGCGTTTCCTTGGTTATAACCAGTTGCATCTCTTAACACATCTCCACTTTCTGCCGATTCGATGATATAAGAAGTTGTATCTCCACCTAAAGTACCAGTATCTCCTTGTGCAATAGTAATTGTTCTACTACTGTAAGTTGTTGTTTCTGAATATGCATCAGTTATAGTTACATCGTATGTATAAGTTCCACCAACTAAATCTTCACTTGCTTGTAATTCCCAAGATGAAGAAGCAACGTTTTGAGGTACTGCATTTAATTTAGAAGCATCTGTTCCACCAATTGATAATTGGTATGGTGAATCTGATTCTGTATCAGAAATTGAAACTGAAACTAAATTTGTTCCACTTGTTGCTTGGTTAGAATCAAATACAGATGATTGATTTGTAAATGTTGCAGTTGGTGCTTCATTTCCAACAACATCCAAAGTTAAACTATCAGTAGTTGTTGTACCAAAAGTATTTGTAAATGTTATTGTAGAATCTACTGTATCTCCACTCTGAGTTACTGAACCACTTAAATTTACTCCTAATGATAAAGTACCATTTGTGTTAATTGATATTGCTGAGTTAGATGAGCTCCAAGTACCACTTTGATTTGAACCATAATCTGCTGAAGTAGAACCATAATCTGTTGTTTTTATAGTTGTACCACTTAATTCAGATTCTTTGATATACGGTCCTGCTGACCAGTTATCTGTAAGTGTTGCTGGTGTATCATCATCAATATTAATTGTTATCAATGCAACATCAGATTCTCCATTATATGGGTCTGTTACTTGTACTCTGTAAATATATTTGTTAATTAAATCAGAGTTTAAATAAACACCAGATGTTCTTGTTACAATACCACTTGTACTCATTTGGAATGGTTCTTCATGTGGGTTTGTTAATTGTGATGAACCACTATAAGAACCACTTGTTACCGTACTACCATCCAATTGTAATTCATGTAATTGAAAGTTTACAAATGTTATTGTGTTACCTTCGTTATCTGCTGCAGATATTGAACCAACAGTTGCACCATTTGAACTATTTTCATTTATAGATGAAAGAGTTTGGTTGTTAACAGTTGGAGTTAAGTTATCAGTTACATTAATAGTAATTGGTAATCCTACAATAGAATCAGAATCTTGTCCTGCTTCATAATGTTCATCCGATGCAGATATACTGAATGTATAAGATGTTTGTTGTTCGTAATCCAACGAACCTGTATTTTGTCTAATATCAACATAAGTTGAATATTTTGTTACATCAAAATGATTGTTATCAATTGATGATGAATAAATTGTTATGTTATCTCCATTTGAATCTGTAAAGTAAACTCGTTTTACCAAAGTATCATTAGTTGAACTTTCATTTAAGTTTGCAGTTACAGAAGTAATTACGTTACCACTTGTAGAAGTTTCTCTAAATACAGGAGTTGAGTTTGGAGTTACAAATATGTAAATATCTTTTTCAGTTGTAGTACCAAAGGTATCTGTTGCAGTTACTTCAACTTTGTGTCCATGTGAACCACCAGTTTCATCTGTATTGAATGAAGATGATTCTGCCAATGCGTTTAATGTCATTACACCATTTGATGCAACTCTTACTAAATCATCTGTATATAGTGATGAAGTTCCAAATGTTATTGCTTGTCCTTCAGGGTCAGTTCCACTTACTGTTGTAATTGTTGTTCCACTTGTTACATATTCTATAATTGTTTGGTTACCAGTTGAAATACTTGGACCTGTATTTGGATAGAATACTGCGTTTAAGAAATCAATAACAGAACCAGTTGTAGATGGATTTACTGAATCAGTAAACAAATCTCCTAATTTATCATTAGAGATAGTTCTGTTACCATCGAATTCAATTTGTTCTGAACCAGATACTACACCCGTAGGTAATGATTCGATAATTTGTGCAGATGATGATACAGTTCCTGCAGGTGCGTTTCCTGCCGCTACATTAGTTATTCTAGTATCAACTGATGATGAGAATGATTCAAAATCAACAGAACCACTTAAAATATCAGTTCCATCGGTTGAGAATGATTCTGATACAAATCCTAAAGATGTTATTTGTGCAGAACCGGATATAATATCATCTGGTAATAAAAGTTGTTGTGCATTACTTACCTGACCATCGGAATCTACATCTGCAGAAACAATAGTAGATACAGTAGTTAAAGAATCACCACTACCACTAACAATTTGTAAAGATGATGTAGTAATTAATATATTACCAACTCTAATAGCATCCTTTTCACCACTTACTTGAGATACAAGAGCCCCATCTCTTACGAATCTTACTGAACCAGTTGTTATGTATAATTCACCAAATGGGTTTGAAATTGAACCTAAATCATGTATTCCATTACCAGCACTTGTTGCTTCAGGTATAATCGAACCACTTACAATTTGATTTCCTTTAAATGTATTTGAACCCGTTGTTGCAAATGAACCAGTCTCGATAGGATTACTACCACTTTGAGCTGCTTCATAAATTGATTGCGATAAAGATGAAGATAAGTTTGTTAATTCACTATCAGTTGCATACGTAGCATCTAATGAACCAGTAAATGATTCTAATGAAGTTAATCTTTGTCTACTTGAAGTATAGTGATTTGCGAATGCAGTATCGTTTTCTGCATCAGTTGAGTTAACTAAATTAACAATTTCTACGAATTGGTCATAATCTGCATTAGCACCACTTAGTATATTATCTATTCTACCCTTTTCAGTTGATATCTGAGTATCAAATGATTCACTCAATGATGTGAATGAACCACTAATATCAGAAGCAATTTGTTCTGAACCACTAAGCAATCCACTTGGTAATTGTTCTGAACCACTAAGTAATCCACTTGGGATATCACTTAATTCATTCCAAGAAGATACTCCACTACCACTTTGTGCTGCATCGTAAATAGATGCAGATAATGATGATGATAAATTAGTTAATTCAGTATCAGTTGCAAATGTTGTATCTAATGAAGAAGAAAAGTTTTCTAAATTTGTAATTCTTGTATCTGTTGAACTTGTAAAAGTATTTAGAGCAGATATATCAGTTGGACTTGCACTTACCCCATCAATTGATGTAGCAATTGATGCACTAAATGATGTATAATTTTGTGTTTGTGTGATATCAATTTGCTGTGAACCACTTACTGTTCCTGCTGGAACTGCTCCTGCAGATATACTATTAATTCTAGTATCTACCGATTGTGAAAAATCAGTTGATATTAAATCAGTATTTAAAGTAGATTGTTTTACAACACCTTCAGAAGTTAAAACATCTTTTACACCTTCTTCAAAATGAGATGATGTTACGTTTAATCTTAGTTCTCGTGTTGATGAAATATCACCACCACCATCTAAACCATCACCTGCATTTATTAAAACTGTGGTATGGTCTATATGTTCATCTGCTACATAATTTGTAACATTTCTAAAATCAATTTGTTGTGAACTACTAACTAAACTTTTTGCATCAAAATTAGATGAAGATGCATAGACATTTTCTATTGTAGTTGCTAATGATGATGAAATATTATTTAAAGACGATGTTAATGCGAATCCATTTTCAATAGATGCAGTATATTGTTGTTCTGATGAACTTACTATTCCACTTGGAATATTTGTTAAGTTTACATTCCAATCTGCTCCACTACCACTTGCTACAATTACACCAATTCTTTGGTCAAATGATGAAGATGCTTCAATATAAGAAGCAGAATCTACAAATCCAGCAGTATGTCTTGAAATAACCCAATAAGAATCATTAATTCTTGTTGCATCATCAGATTGATTTACACTTACTACATTAAATCCAATTTCTCGTGAACCAGTTTCATATGATGAAGAAACTGTTGCTGTAATTGTAGTATCTCTATCAAAGTTAGATATGTAAACAACATCATTAAGTTCATAGTGTAATTTTCTATCAGTATTTAATCTAAACTTAAATGGTACATTACCAGTTAAGAATCCATCAGTATCGGATGCTTGATTTGAACCAGATTTTATATATTTGTTGTTCCAAACTGTATTTGATAAATCATAGTACATCCCTACACTACCTTCAATAGTATCTAAACGAGAATCTACTGATTGTGATTCTAAATAATTAGCTCCACTTACTTCACTTAATAAATCTATCGCATCAGCAACAGAACCACTAAATGAACCACTAACTACACCAGTTGGTAACGAATCTATAACTTGTTGAGAACCACTAATACTTCCATTAGGTAAATGGTCTATAACTTGTTGAGATGATGAAACTAAACCACTTGCATCTGTTATTTGAGTTGAACCACTAATTACTCCACTTGGTAACTGTTCTGAACCACTAATTACTCCACTTGGTAGTGAATCTGTAATTTGTTGTGAACCAGAAACAATACCACTTGGTAATTGTTCTGAACCTGAAATGATACCAGTTGGAAGTTGAGATACCAATGAACCACTAAGTACTCCCTCTGTATCTAATTTTGTTTTTACATCAGAATCTGCATAATGAGTTAAATCACTAATTTGAGATTCTGTAATCGTTATTTGAGAACTTCCACTAACTACACCAGTTGGTAATAGTTCAGTAACTTGTGCAGATGAACTTACAATACCACTATCGATTGAAGTGAGATATGATGAAGTTGCTGAACTTAAGGTATCAACTTCACTTTGTATTGATGAAGTAAATGTATTTAAATTAGAAATATCTGTATGTGATAAATCTGAAATCTGTGATTCGCTTATTGTAATTTGTGTAGAACCACTAATTACTCCACTTGGTAGTGAATCTGTAATTTGTTGTGAACCACTAACTACACCACTTGGTAAATCTGCAACAACAGAACCACTTACGATTCCAATAGAATCAATATATGTTTGTACATCTGAATCTGAGTAGTGTGATAAATCAGAAATCTGTGATTCTGTAATCGTTATTTGAGATGAACCCGAAATCAATCCTTGTGGTAATTGTTCTGAACCAGAAATAGTACCTGCAGGAATTTGTGTATGAGCTAAATCAGTAATTTGTGATGATTCTATCGATATCTGAGATGAACCACTAACTGTACCAGCCGGAACTTCTGTTAAGTATGAAGAGGTTGCTGCTGATATAGCATTCACTTCAGTTTGTATAGAAGAAGTGAATGTATTTAAATTAGAAATATCTGTGTGTGATAAATCTGAAATCTGAGATTCTGTGATTGTAATTTGTGCAGATGCAGAAACTAACCCGCTTGGTAGTTGTTCTGAACCAGAAATAGTACCTAATGGGATTTGTGTATGAGCTAAATCAGTAATTTGTGATGAAGAAATGGATATCTGAGATGAACCAGAAACTACACCAGTTGGTAATGAATCTATTACTTGCTGAGAACCACTAATCGTTCCTTGTGGAATCTCTGTAATATAAGATGATGTTGCAGAAGTTAACGAATCCACTTCAGATTGAATAGATGAAGTATAACTTTCTAATGAAGTTATTGATGATTGTAAAGCGTTATCTGCATTATTGAATTGATTTATTAAATCATTTCTTACTTCAGCAAGTTCTGTTTCGATTGAAGAACTATAATCAGTAAAGGTTGAACCAGATATCAATCCTTGTGGTAGAGATTCTACATAAGAACCACTAACTACCCCAATTGAATCTATATAAGTTCTAACATCGGTATTTGTATAATGTGTAAGGTCAGATATTTGAGATTCACTAATAGTGATTTGTGCAGATGATGAAACCAATCCACTTGGTTTACTTGTTACATCTGAAAAATCAACAGAACCACTCGATGTTAGATAAGATGAAGTTGCTGAACTTAAAGTATCAACTTCACTTTGTATTGATGATGAGAAAGTGTTTAGTGATGATATATCTGTTTTTGAACCACTAAGAACACCACTTCCTCCTAAAATTTGAATCGAACCAGATACTATATTACTTGGAATGTTACTTATTTGTTCCCAAGAAGTACTACCGGTTGGTATTGTAATAGTGTTTCCACCTAATATTGTTAATTGGTCTCCACTAATAGATAAAGATTGTGCATCAGAACCAGTTCCATCTAATACTGCGTGAACTGTGATTACATTTGATGATGAGGTAATAGTTACGTTGTTACCACCAACAAATTGAGGTGTATTATCTATTTGAGAATAAGTAATACCCGTTAGTCCACTACCATCACCAACAAATGATGAAGATATAGCGGAAGCGGTAACTGAACCTAAGATTGAATTTGAACCTGTAACTGTTAATGAACCACTAACAAGAAACTCCCCATGTATTACGGAGGAGGTTACAATCCCTTCTATCTGTTTACTTTGAATTAATGTTGCCATTCTTATCTACTCACTATTTTTCCTTTCACTTCGAAGTCATCAGTATCATATAAGGATTGGTCTAATCCAACTGCTTCGGTGAAATTTATTATAATATCACTACCATTATCTGTAACTGTATAGACATCTCCTTCAAGTTTTAATCCTTGTAGGTATAAATCTATATAGTCTGATAAATCATCAACTGCTATATCTTGAAATACAAACTTTTTGTTTGTAAGAGTTACAGTTAATAATCCACCACTCAAAGTAACCGAATTTGGTATATGAGAAGTAACGAACGTATCTGTTATTACTTCAAGTACCAAATCTTTTATTCTTTTCTTATCATTAAATGGAGTTATGATATTTGGTTTATTCTTGCTCATGTTGATACCACATCTCCTTCTAATTTTATGTTATCAGTAGAGGTTAGAGTATAAGGAAAATTAGATTTTTTGAATTTAACTAATAAATCTTTACCATCTTGTTCAAAAATGTAATCCTTTTCTAAAATATACTGACCATTTATAAATATATCGAAACGTGCGTGTTCCTTACGAAACTCACGAATTTTTAAATCTAAATCTCTCATCTTTGCATTTGGAATACTCCATATCCAATATAGAGGGTGTTCAATACTAACTTCACTTAACTGATATTCGTTAGGTGCGTGTACTTGTAATAATATTTTTTGTAAATCCTTTATCATAATTCAATAAATTTACCAGTTATACCAATTTCATCACCACTATCTATCTCATAACCTAAATCTGTTGCGGTTATTACAGAACCAGTACTAAAATTAAAGGCTATTTCGTTATCAACATACGAACTAGTGTAAGAATACTTTGTAGGTGGTATATAAACACCATTTATGTACACTCTAAACCTATCATCTTCATTAAATGAACCAACCAATTGAGGTGGTAGTTTTGGAAGTTCTACGTTTGTTAATTTTACTGAATCTGCATCTACAAAAGTTCCTTCTTGTGAACCACGAACTGACATAAAATCAATTATATCGGAATATTCGTTATACATTTTTTGTTTTGTATCAGAATTTGTTCCAGCACCATCTCCACCAGTTAAATCCCATTCTAATCCCCAAACTACCTTTTTTGGTGAAAGAGATTTAGTGTGAGTTGGTTCATTATCAAACTTTTCTGGTAGTAGATATGCATTTACTACCATTGTAAATGTAGTTCTTACTATTCTTTGAGTTCCTTCACCAACTTCTGTTGTGTTATCAAAAGAATCTATCTTAACTCTAAATTTAAATCCACTTTTATCTCCCCAATACTCATCTGTTGCGTATTGGAACGCTTCTACAATCTTATTCATATGTTCTGTAAAATCAGTCCATATAATAACTTCGTAAGAAATAGAAACATAATCAGGCATTACAACATCATACTGTTGAACTGGTCTTGTTGTTCCAGTCATTGCAGAAAATCTATCGTATTTGTGTTTTTTTGAGAATTTAGTAACAGTTGGATACGAAATATGACGATTCATCGTATTTGGCATGGTATCATCTCGTGAAATTGAATTTCTTTTAAACATAATCAATGGAATTTGTAACATTCCATTTTTACCTCTAAGATATCCTTGTTTTTGAACTGAAGCCCATCGTTCTGGATTACCATACATTACCGGTACTTTGATTTTTTCATTAAATGCTTCAACAGATGGCACAACAGTATCTATCATGTGTTCAGCAACTGCTAAATCAACATCATAGAGTCTAACACCTTTACCGAGTTCGTTTCCTTCTCGTTTTATTTGTGTTCCTCTGTTAAAATTAACATTTTTTAGTGGGTCTACTGCCATTATACTGTCCTATCATCTATTTGTATTTGTGATTTTCTTACCATATGAGCTGATGCAATCAATGTGTTGTTAGTACTCTCAAATTCATTAGTTGTTTTGTCAAATATTTCTGGTGAACCACCAATCCATTGAGGTTCTTTTACATTATCTATTTCATAATAGATAGTATCATATAAAACAATATCACCGACTTCAGGATAACCAACTGTAAGGTTCTGAATTGCTTCAGTTGGTACAAGAGTACCATTTACATCTCTAACCTTTGGTACTGCGTAAGATTCTTCTCTTAATCTTTGTCTATTGAATCTAAATTCAACTATACCTTGTCTATCTGCACCAAATCCTTCATAAACTATATTAATTGGCTCTCTGTCTACAATTGCCATTATAGTAGAAGGTTCTTTCCATACCTTTCCTAAAGATTCACCATAGAGATTAGTTTTTGTTTCACCAACAGATACCTTAAATAAGGTTACTGCTTGTTCTACAACATAATCCACTACTTCTTCAGAAATAGTTTTAATGAAATCCAAATCTTTTGCATTGAAAAACTTTGGCATAATTTTATCCTACATAAATGTTTAATGGAACTCGAGTCATTACTTGTTGTTGTTGTTCAACCATAGCTGCTTCATTTTCCATTCTTTGTTTTTTACTTACTTCGTTAAGATTTTCTCTTAATTGTTCAATTAAAGAATCTTTTTCTGTTTGTGCTTCTGCTCTTAGTGCGGCTCCATCAAGAGATACCTCAGAACCAGGAATTGGAACTGTGTTATATTTCTCTCTAACTGCACCTAACATTTCTTTTGCAAGAGCAAGAGTATATTTTCTAATCCATTGTTTACCAACATCATTTATTTTGTTGTATTCTGCAAAGTTATATCCTATATTTGAATAATCTGATACAACATTAGGAGTTATAATAGTAGAATTTTCTCTTCTATCTTTTACAACTTGATATTCAAACCAAAGTTTGTATTCAGATGTTGGTTTTGGAAATATTTGTATTTTATTATTTACTATATTAAAAGTATGTGCAGATTTTCTAATTTGGTCATTGAATTCAATTTGTTGAATTCTTAACATATCTTCATAAATCGGCATTAGTATAAATTGTGCTGCAGGAGAGAATGAACCAAATCCAAATTCATCAATTAAGTTTAAAGTTCCTTGTCCACTTACTGAGTAAGGGTCAAAGAATCTGTTAATTGCTGGTGTTGTTTCGTAAAATACTTTAGTTACATCAATTCTTTCACCACTTTCACTTACATCAGCAAAGAGTGTTTGTAAATCATACTCTTGTGAACCAGTTCCTACTGTTATATAATTTTTCTTTATATCAGTTCTACCACCAACATTAGCAAAATTACCATAGGTTTCTGCAATTGTTGTTATATTATTAAGTTCCGAACCCAATACTGATTGGCCTGTGTAATTAGCACCGGTCGCCTGTCCTTCTAAAGAACCTAGGTTATTTCTTATATTAAATTGGTTCACTTGCGATGAATACTCACTTGCGGCTTCTTCAAATACTGCGAAAAAGTTTTCACCCAGTAATTCGATATCAATGATTGGGTATCCTAATCTTTTAGCACACCATGATGCAACTTTAGGTGCATCTGATGTAAAAGATGAATCCGAATCAAAAATTCCAAATGGAGTTGATGAACCTGATGTGAAATCAGCCGAACCTGTCCAAATTCTTGCTTGAGACATATATTACTCTCCTTAACTTATACAATTATACTACTATAAATATAAAGTATTTAAAAAGGAGAGTATAGACATAAAAAAAGGGGACCGAAGTCCCCTTTTTAAGAATTATAATAATCTTTAGATTATAGATTTGATAAATCTTTAACGTAGATTTTACCATAAAATTCTGGTCTAACCATTTTCTTAGCGTATCTCGTCATAACTCCTCTTCTTGGAGTGAAGTTAGTCGGGTCATACACTAGAGGTGTCATGATTAATGGTACATACGGTGCGTAAACAGCTCCAGTCTCAAGGAAGTTGCTTCCTTTGAATCCTAATAAGATTTCGTTAGAAGTCATATAAGGGTTCTTGTAAACTGTGTATCTGTTTGATAAAGAACCAACACTAGTTACACCAGCTGCGAAAGACAATGCGTCTTTATCTGCAGATACTGTAAATCCTGGGATTGATTCTAAAATTGTACATACGTCTGGAGATGCAACAACGAAGTTAGCACCACCTCTAAGAGTCAATTGGTGAATCTTGTTAGAAACTTTGTTAAGTTTCGCACCAAGAGTCTGGAACCAAGAGTTCTTAGTATAAGCTGCTGAGTTAGAACCTGCTAACCATGAGCCTGCTGCTGAATCATACTCTTCACCTAAAGTTACTGACCAGTATTCAGTTGTTAAAGCGTTAGCTTTTAACATATCAAGGATTTCTAGGTCAATCTCTAGTGAGATGTACTCAGATAACATTGAAGTTAATTCAGCTTCAGCATCAATACTGTGGTAAGCATTTAAATCTTGAGCAAGTTCAGGTGTCCATACTGCCTTTAATTTTCTAGTCTTAGCAACAATTGCTTCAGATTTCAATTCAAGGTCAACTTCAGGAATACCTATATCAGTTGCTGGTTCAGATGGAGAAGCATCTTCGAAGTCTCCTCTTGTAATATCTGTTGGTTGTAAAGAATATTTTACGTTAACAGTTGATGGGTCACCAGTTTTCTTTACGATGAAAGAAATGTTAGTTCCATCTTCTGATGTATGTGCAGAATATACTTCTGTAATTGCTGCATCAACAACGTTAAATGCTCTTACTGCATCAGTATCAACATTACCAGTTAAAGAAGCAATTGCTACCTTTAATACTCCGATTTCTTCAGCTGCAACAGATGCAGATAAAGATGAATCAAAGTTTACATCTGCAAGTGATGCAGAAGTTAATGATGCAACTGCTGCACCAGTTTCAGTTGATTCGTTTACTGTGTAACCGAATGCACCGTCTCCGTAAAGACCGTTTTCAGCTGCTGCAGTAGTACCAAATCCAGCACCTGCTGCAGAAGCTGCACCAGTACCACCGAATATTGATGAATTAGCTCCACCTGAAGTTCTACCTGCAGTTGAAGTACCATATTTAAAGTCTAAATAGAATATTAGACCTGATGGTAAGTTCATTGGTTGTACACTAACGAATTCTTTCGATGCAATTTCACCGAAAATTCTTCTTACTAATGGAAGGGCTACACCACTCCACTCTTCAGAATTTGCTGAAGTACCTGTTGAGGTAGCTTCATCAAGCAATTGTTTTGCTTGGTTTTCTAACAATACAGATACCTGTGATTGTTCTCTTTCTCCTAAACCTTCAAGAAGTCCAGTTTGTTCCCATTTACCTTTAAGTTCTCTAGTCTCTGCTAGCATTACTTGCTGTGGGTTTCTGCCTTCTGTAAGTTTAGATAAATCAAAATTTGCCATTTTTATCTCTCCTTAAATTTTTGTTAAATTATTTAATGTTTGCTAATTTCTTAAATCTATCCGCAATAGCGTTAGTTGATTCATTGATTACTTCCTTTTTAGGAGCAGTTGAAGCAACAGGCTTAGATGCGAATGATTCGTTGATTTTAGCAGTTTGTTTTGTTTTTCTCGTAGTTCCAGTAAATTTGAATGATTCAGCTAATGTACTGAATACCAATTTTACTTCTCTTACGTTACCAGTTCTATCTAATGTCTCAACAACTTTCATTTTTTGTTCGTTTGTTAAGTCATAAGACCTGAATAGTTTGTTAGTATAAAGAAGTTTTGCGTTAAGCAAGTTTACTTCGTTAATAGTAGATTTAAGTTCCTTGATAGTATCCATTGCTTCTGTAAGCTCTGATTTTACTTCTTCAAGTTCGTTAGTTTCTTCTACAACTTCTTCAGAAACTTCTTCTTCTTCTTCAGATTCATCTTCTTCACCGTATCCCATTTCTCTTAGGATTTCGTTTAAGTCGATTTCTTCATCCAAATCTTCTTCTTCAGATTCTTCACCTTCGTGATTAGATTCTTCAACCTCTTCACCAGATTCTTCTTCTTCAGATTCTTCACCGTCAGAATGCATTTCTTCTTCGTGAGATTCGATTTCATCAGATGCGATGTCAGATACTTCACCTTCTTCTTCATCATCAAGTTCTTCTTCAAGTTCTCTAATGATAGCTTCTAGGTCAAGTTCATCTTCTTCCTCTTCAGATTCCATAGTTTCTTCTACTTCTTCTTCAGATTCTTCTTCAGATACTTCTTCTTTTTCTTCATCTTCTTCCTCAGTTTCAGTTACAGTTAATGATAATGATTCATCAACTTCTTTTTCTTCTTCGGATTCAGATACTTCAGATTCAGATACTTCAGTTGATTCCTCAACTTCTTCTTTATCTTCACCTTCAGTTACTTCTTCAGCTTCCTCTGAGATTTCTTCACCTTCAGTTACTTCTTCTTCAGTTACAGTTTCTTCTGTTACTTCTTCAGTTGCTTCTTCTACGGTATCAGTTGTCTCAACTACGTTTTCTTCATCCATTGTTTCTTCATCTTCCCCTTCCATTTCGGCTTGGAGTTTTTGAGATAGAATAGATTGTAAACGTGGTGTGAAAGCTTCTTCTAAAGCTATCTTAGCATTAGCAATTGCAGTTTCTCTAACAGCTTTTGCATCAGCGATAGCCTCTTTCAATAATTTTGAATTAGACATTGTTAATTACCTTTCGTTTATAATTTGTGAAAATATTAAGGGATTTTCAATTTTGGTTTTAATAACGTCGGTCGTTGTGTTCATCCTACATATGTGTGGATATTCATAAACCAACAAGTGAACCCACATAGAGGTGGGTTATTTTGTATATAAATATATCAATTTTTAATTAAACGATAATAATTTATATTTTTTTATATAGTTTTCTATATATTCTGCTATTACTTCATGTCCTTTTTCTGAAGGATGTACATCATAAAATAATGAACTATCATTCTTTTCTTTTAAAATAGAATGTAAAGAATGGTTTTCTAAATCCTTATTCATAAATCTTATTGAATCTACTTCATCCCATAATTCTGGTTCTGAACTTCCTTGAAAATATGGGGTGTTTTCATCATCTTGTCTTTCATATTGAGATTCATTAAAAATATTAATATATTTTGAATCATACCATTCTAAAATTTTAGGGGAATAATTTGTATGATAAAATCCTTGAACAATTAGATATGGTATTTTATATACTTTACAAAAATTTTGAAATGCGAGTATCTGGTCAAGATATCTTCGTAAATTATCTAAATCAGATTGTACCAATCTTGAGTAGGTATCGGCAAATTTATTGAAAGCAAAATCAAGATAATCATGTTCCCAATTTGGCCAAATAGTTTTCCATGTAGCAACTCCATCATTCTCTCCCTTGTAATGAAAATCTCTTCTATCAAAAGATGAAAGTTGTACAACTACAAATACATCTTTAGATAATTTAGAATTTTTTATATAGTATCTGTAAAGATAGTTATATAGTTTTCTAAATATTTTATCATTTGAATCTGCAGGGAATGATAAATTTTTTTTAAAATTAATATTTAACTTTTGGGATAATAGTGTTGGGAATATATGCTTTTCTCGATACTTAGTATTTAATATATCCCACTCATCAATATGAGTTTCAATGGATGGGTCGATAATTTCACTACCAAACATCCAACTATCACCTGTTACTATTAAGTCACACATTGATTTAAAATTACATTTTTAAACCAAAAGTTTTTTTTGGTTCTGTATTTTTATCGGTTTTGGGTTTGGGATTATTATTAGGTTTTGTTTTTTTCTTTTTAGTATAAAACCTTAAACTAGTATCACCATCGGCAATTTTACCAAGTATGGTTTCTTTTTGTTGTTCTCTAATAGCTTGTTGTTTTGCTTTTCTACGAACTGTTGTGGGTTTAGTATAAGTTTTTCTTTCTCGTAGTTCTAATAAATGACCAGAATCATTTACTCTTCTCTTATACTTTTTTAATGCTCTATTAATATCTCCTTTGATTACTTTAACAGAAACTAATTTTATTTTACTCATTCTCCTTTATTTAAGTGTAACTTTGTTTTATATAAGTATATACGTTTGAAGTTTTAAGAACCCTTGCCAGTTCCTGATTTTCTTCCTTTAGTGTGTGTAGAAACATTTATAGGTTTTTTACCTTGTCCTGCTGATTGAGAACCGCCACGATTAGATTTGTTTTGTGCTGCTCTTTTTCTACGAGTTGCAGATTCTTTTTCTTTTTTACTCATAGTTTTGGCTTTAGCGGCAGGAACACATTTAGCATATCCTTTTTTCTTACCACTTGTACCACATGGGGGATGTTTACCACTTTTATCTTTTTTACCGATATTAACCCACTTGGATTTGAACCAGTTTCTTAAATCTTCATTTGTAGTTTCTTCAAATATCTCGTCTATGATATTTTGGAGTTTCATCTTTTTTCCAACTTATACTTCATAATGGTTCTATCATCTAATAGTTTACCATTAACTGTCATCAACCTTTTACCTTTATAATATACATTCCAATTTCCTTTTGGAGTTGCATCAACAGTAATATCACGAAAATCTTTTATCTTATTATTAGATACTTGAATTGTATCCAAAAATTCTTCTGCTTTTGGGGTAAGTGAAATTTCGTTAAGAATATCTAGTAGTTTCATATTAGAGTTTTGCTTGATATAGTGCTTCTTGTTTATCGGCTGAAGTTTTGTATTTCTTGGGGTTTAATTTTAAATCTTTAAGAGATTTATCTAACCATTTTTCAAATACCCCTCTACCATACTTTCTTTCAATCTTATCAAGTATATCGTAGAATGCAGTTTCAGATTTTGCTTTCTTTCTAAAAGCAATCACTTCTTTTTTACTTTCACCAAAAAGTTTTTTAGTAAGTCTTGCATTTGGATTATTAGGTTTACCAGCCAATGCCGATGCAAAGTTGATTCTACCTTGTAGGTTTGCTTTCTTAAGAGCTTTGAATAATTTCTTATCGTTTATTCTATTCTTATCAATAAAATCTTGTACTGCTGAACCACGAGTACCAGTTAGTGCTGCAATACCCATTGCTAACTTACCAGCTTCGTTTACTGATTCTCTTGTTAGTTTGTATCCTTGTTTTGCAAGTGTTCCAACGAAATCACTTAAATCTTTTTTGTTCTTGAAGATTTTTATATCAAAGAAATCACTGCCATCTTTGTGTTTCTTTTTTCCATCGTGATAAGATACTGTGTATTTTGCTTTACCAATACCATCTTGTCTTTTGAATCTTTTCTTACCTTCTTTTACATCAACACCTTTTACATTCTTCATTGATTGTTTGTCAAGAATCATTGTGTTGTGATTATTTCCTAAACTCTTAGCAAATTTTTCAGCATCTTTTCTATCTTTATATCCAGCTGCTGCAGGTTTACCAAAGACACCTTTCTTTTGGTAAAGAACATAGAACATATTAGAATTTCTATCTTCGTTTACTGATTCAATTGCGTATTTTGCTTCTTTATCATCCCATTCTTTTTTAGACATAGAACCAATAGAGTCAACACCACTCTTAGATAGAATGTTATCCATATTCTTTTTCAAGAACATATTTGCTGCTCTTTGTGATTTGAATACTTTAAGTAATTTCTTACCTTTACGAGTGTCTATAAATGATACAAATTCCATATTTTCTCCTAACACTTCTTCCAAGTTCCACCTTTACCCTTGTAGTTCTTAGCTGCCCAACCATTAGCGTAGGCAGAAGGATAAACATCAAATTTCTTTTTTGCTGCTGCTTTAGATGCAGACCATTTACCAGCATCGGTAGGACAATTCTTTTCCATTAAGGTTTCAACCTTTTTTCCGAATTCGTAAAGAGCTCTTTCTTGTTCGTTTAATTCGTTTTCTTCTTTGATACGAGTTACGATATTACCACTCTCAGTTCTTTTAGAGATTGTTACTGCTTGTTCGTTTACTGATTTATCACCACCACATCCACAACCACAGCCACATCCACCATCTTTAGATTCTGATATACCTAATCTTTGTTTCATCTGGTCCTCTGTGATTTCGCCAATCTTGTAGTACCTTGAAAGAATGTGTCCCATATCTTCATATAATCCACCCATTCTTTGGTCAAGTGCCTTAGCTTCAAGAGCAACTTTATCGAATTGTTTACCCAACTTATCCAATTCACTCATGTTTCTCTTAACTGTATGCTTATCGAACCAATCATCACCTTCTCTAATAGCAAGTGTTCTAGCGGCTTCAGTAATTCCACCAAGTGTTTCAGCTACCTTTACGATATCTGATTTTCTATCCATAGATTCTTGGTATTTGTTGTAAGTAGAAACAATTTCTAAGAAGTGTTTTTTTACTTCATTAGAAAGAGGTCTTTCTTCGTTTTCTTTAAGTAGTTGGGTTAATTTCATTTTGTTCTCCTAATTATATTCCTCTTATCAAACTTCCTATTTTTAATCTTCCTTCTTGTTTTTGTTGTGCATCTTTGAAAGATTTTAATATTGTATTTGCCAATTTATGTGAACCATTCATTTTTAAATCGAATACTAAACCTTCAATTGCAGTAGCACCACCCCATCCAGCTTCTTGAGATGATTTAATTCCTAATTCATATGCATCATCATCAACATCATCTGCGTATTGAGAAGCATATTTAGCTCTAACCACATCCATTTTTTTATCGTAATCTTTATCATCGAATTTTGGATAATCTGGTTTCTCTCGTAACTCTGGTTTACCTTCTAAATCTGCAACTAACCATCTTGCTTCAGTATGGAAATTAGAATCAGTTAATGCTTCAACAGCTGCTTGAGCCATTTTCTTTTCGTATTCTTCTTTACCTATTTTTTTTGGTGAGATTCCAGCTTTCTGAGCTGCTTTACGAATTGCCTTGTTAACTTCTGGGTTTGCTTGGCCAGTTCCTTCTACTGAATTAGGAGTTGATAAATCTTCGCCACCATCCTTCTTAGGTTCATCTTTATCTTTATTAAATATGTTTACTTTAGGAGTATCTTTTTTACCAGGTTCTTGTACGGCACTATCCTTATCATCTTTTCTTTTTTCATGAGTACCCGCTTTGATTGCAGAATCTCTTGCAACTTTAGTTTTGAATACAGAAGTTGTACCAGTTTCTTTACTTGTAGCAGTAAATACCTCAGCCTCATTTATAAATTGTGATAGTTTAATCATCTTTTTAGTTCCTTTTTTAAATTTATTTTGAAACAGTTATGTTACCACCAATAGATGGAGACTTTCCACTTGATGTTGTTGGTTTTGTTATACCACCTAACGATATTTCCTTTGATTCAACTGGTTGAGTTGGTTTTGTTGGGTTTACATCTCCTATTGCCATAATTAACTCCTATTTTTAAATTTATATTCTTTTGTTTCTTCTTTATGCGTGTATAAATCAAGTTTACCATCTTCAGTTAACTTAACTTCATAATTAGTTTTTCTAATATCATTGTGGCCTCCTTTAAATGGAGTATCTCCAACAGCTTTTTTAACTGTTCCAAGGTCAATTGTATTTTTGGCCATATAATCTTGAATACTAAATCCCATAACTTATTAATTTAATTCTGTTATAATTTCTCTCATCATATCTTGAGCTTTACAGTAATCTCCACAAACAACTTGTTCTTGTAATTGTTTATTTACTGATTCATTCATTGGAGTCATAAATGCTCCATGTGTTGATGGGTTAGAAACAAAATCCCAACCGATTAACTCAAAATCTTCACCTACTTGTACTTTACCACCTGATAAAGGTTCTACTGAACCCATACCTCTTGATGATATACCTAAAAGAATTCCTGCTTTAAGTAGTTCTTTTAAGATGTTACCACTCGGTGTTGGAAGTATCTCTACTGTACCTACTAAATCATCATTATCCCAATGAATCTCTCTTACATTGTGTGATACGTTCTTCAAGTTGATTACTGAAGAATCTGGATGGTCTAATTCACCAAGAGCACGTCTTTCTTTTATAAGTGTTTCGTACTTCTTAGCTTCTCTTTGTAGAATCTCCATTGGATATATTCTACCATTCTGATTTTCTGCACCAGCTCTCTGTAAAATACCTTTAACAATAGTTCTTCCACTATCATCTTCTTTTACTTTACCTTCGAATAATCTGGTTTCTATTAGTAGTTTACTCATTATGCTCCCCACATTTTACGTTTCTTAAATAAATCAAAGAAAATTGCAGATACTTCTTGTCGAATTAAATCTCGAATAAGTTTTTCATCGTCATTCGTGATTTCTTCGCTGATTCTATCCAATTTTACATTTTGGATTTCTTCATTGATGATATCGTACAACTCTCTCTTAGTCATTTATTTTTTTTCTTTTTTCTCAATTGCCTTTTGAAGTGCTGGTGGTAGTTTTTTCTGAGCTGCGGTCAACTCTTCTGCCACTTGTTCTTTTTTTTCTCCTCTACCTTTCCAAGTAGCATCGATTTTATTAAAGAATGCCTTCTTTTCTTCATCAGACATAGATGGAATTGATTTTCCAGCTTTTTCCAATGCTTTTTTGAAGAATTCTTGATATTCGTTTTCTTCAATCATTGTTTCTCTGATGATTTCTTTTAATCTATTTTTTGATATTTTCATTTTTCAATCTCCTGTATTGTTCGAGCGATATTAATTAATCTCTCCTTTATCTTATAAATATGATTATTTGTTCTTTTCCAATACTGATTGGAATCCAACTCATTCATAGTTTTGATTTTATTATACCAATTGAAAAATTTCTCAGTTTCTCTTAGTTGATATTTTAATTCTTTTAAACCCATTGCCATCTTCTTATGAGGATGCATTGTTTCATCGTTCTTTAATTCTAACCAACGATTAACAGGTCTTTTCACTTTAGCTTCGTTTACTGATTCTTTTAAATACTTTTTCCAATCTGAAAAATCTGGTGCTTTGTCAACTTCAATAAAATTACTTTTATATCTTAACTTAGGTTGTTTACTTAAATCATATCCTAATCTAACAGCAACTTTCTTTTTTAAATCTACATAAAAAAGTGCACCATGATAATCAATTAAGTATGCACCTTTTTTACCATCAATAAATCCAGGTATATTTTTTAATAATACACCAGGAGATGTTAATCCTAAACCAGAATGTCCTGCAATATATTTTACAGGTGTATCTTTAGTAAGTTGAAAATATTCATGTCCTCTTTTTGGAGATACCAATCCTTCATTAATATCATCTTCATCAATCTTACCAACTATCTTCATACCAAATTGAGTTGAAATCTTTTTCTTTCTTTTCTTATCTTTTCTACCACCATCAGAGAAAGCACCAGGCACATTATAACCTGCCACATTACCTGTTGCAGTTGCTTCATCTAATTCTTTTTCAATTTCTTGAATTAGTTCATCAATAAAGTTATTAAGGTTTTTTTCCATTGACATTTTTTATTTCCTTTACTAACTCATAAGACATCATTAAAGCGGAAACCTGGTCATCGTTAATTTTCTTACCGATTTTTTGTTTTTTCAAAACATTAATAGTTTCACGCAATTTAATTTTTGTAATCTTATCTTTCATTCCTTTATACAAATCATGTAATTCGGTAATTGTTCTTATAAGTTCTTTCTCAAAGTAATCACCAAATTTAGATGTGTTAGTAATGTTGTTAATATACTCTCTTAATAATCCTTTTTGTATTTCATTTAAGTTAGTATATTTTTTGTTGAAAGTTTCTACAAGAATTTTATAAGTAAGTAATCTTAAATCCTTTTCTTGTTTTTTGTAATCTTCAACGAGTCTGTCCTCTTTTTGTTTAAGAGTTGGAATTGAGTTGGAAATATGTTCAACGATAGTAAGTTTAGAATCAAAAATATCTTTTACATCAAGAATATCATTTTTCTTTCCTTCAAATAATTTATGTACTGATGCTAAAATCTTGTAATTGGTAACAGGCGAAGATAAAAGATTATCAATTTCAAAGTTTTCTTTTATTGATTTAACAAGATTGAATTTCTCTCTTTTTAATTTTGAGTAATTAATTTTCGTATGTGCTTCTAATATGGCATCAATAAATTTCTCAGCTTTAAGTTCTGAGTTATATTTTTCATTTATTAACAGATTATACAATCGAAGTTCTTTGGCAAGTTCAGTTTTTCCACTAAAGAATTCTCTAACAATTTCTTTAGCTTTTTCTTCACCACCATTTAAAACTTCAAGTGTAATCTGACGGGTTAGTATTTCGAAAAGAAAACCCGTATTCTTGAATTTTGAATGTCTTACTTTTTTCATTTTAATAATTTCCAATTACAATATTATAAAATTACTCTATTATAAATATAAATTTATAAAAGATTAACTATTTTTAATCATTATCGAGGATATTGGATTCATCCAACATATCCTTCATTTCATGTAAATACTTACGTTTTGCTGATATACCGTTGATAACTTTCAACGCTTTTTCCTCAGAAGTACGAGAACGTTTTGATGTTCTCTCCTTATCACCTAAAGGGTCTCTACCTAATGGATGTTTATCTTTTCCATAAGTTCCACCTTCACGAGGCCTTCCACCTTTATCTTTAATTTCTTGTTTGATATTTTCAATTTGTTCTTCAATATCATCTGGTTCTTCAGATTCCATTGCAGGGTCGTTACCCTCATCTTCAATCATACGATAACGATATCTATCTTTAATATCATCAAGTATTTTTGTTCTTTCATCATCTTGAGCACCATCTGCAACTTTAAAGATGTTTTCGTAAACCCATTCTTTAGATAACATATTTAATCCTTGAATATCTTGAGCCAATCTAATTTTTTCACTCCACAAGTTTACTTTTTCTTGTTCGTAAATTGTAGATGGATTTACAAGTTTTAATTCAAAGTTAGTCATTTCAAAATCTTGAATTCCTTGTGAGTACAAATGAACTATTGCAATCTTAGATAATTCTGAAATAAGTGTTCTTTGGATTCTTTCAATCGTTCTTGCAAATCTTACATCTTCTGCAGCAAGAGTTGCTTTACCATTTATATTTTCTTCGTATCCTAAATAAGCTTTTGGAATCTTTAATGCTGCAAACATTTTGTTTTTTAAATAATCAATATCATCAATAGTTGCGTACTCTAAACCTGCAAGGTTATCAATAGATGTACCACTATCACCGCCACGAACAGGAAGATAGAAATCTTCTGTTAAGTTTTGCATATTGTACTTTAAGTTGTAATCACCAGTATTTCTATCGATGAAAGGAACTTTCTTCATCTTGTTGATGATTCTCTGCATATAGTTATCCACTTCTGTTGGTGGGATATTACCAATATCAATTTTGAAAACTCTTTTTTCAGGTGCTCTCATGATTCTATGGATTAACATAGCATCTTCCATTAGAGATAATTGTTTCCACAATCTTCTTCCATTCTCAATCATAGATTTACCATATGGTAACCAGTTAGTATCTGCTAACAACCTAAAATGAGCAATTTCAAAGTTTTCATATTCTTCTTTTCCATTCGGGTCCTCAGTAATTTTAAACTTTACTGAATTTGGATTCGATGGGTCTGTTCTTTCTAATCTTTCTGTATTGTAAACTGAATGAGGAGTAACATTTACGATACCTTTACCTTCTGCAACTTCTAAACCTAAGAAGAAATCTCCATATTTTACCAAGTTTCTTGTCCAAGGCCATAGGTTAAACTCTACATTAAGAATATCGTAGAATAAGTTTTCTAATAATCCTTGTACTTTTGGATTATCCGATTGAACAAGAAGTACATCACCAAATTCGTTCTTTAATGTACATTCATCTGCATATATATCAAGAGCCGATGCTAATATCGGGTCGTTATCCATTGCATCGTAATCTCTAAAAACTTCTCTACGAACTTGTTGGTATGCCATTGATTGTGCACCACCTGCTTGTTCAAAAAAAGATTTCTGTAATTTTGTGTATCTATCTCTTAAAGAAGATAAGTTTGTTTGTTGACGTTCATCACCATCAAACACTTTTCGTTTACCATCTTTATCGATAGTAACTACTGCTTGTGCTCTAAAGAGTTTTGTTAACCTCCCAAAAAATGAAGTATCTGCCATGTTTTCCTAATTTATGTTATAACCTTTATTAATTAATTTATTACCATTTTCTACAAGACCAATATCTTGCTTTGTGTCTTGGACCTGGTGAATCACAGTTGTGTCTTGCTCTAAATGCTTTTCTTGCATCTGGATTATTCTTTCGAATAGACATTGTTTTTTCTCCTGATTTCTTTGCGGAACTTCCTCCATGTCCGAAGTTTACTTTGACAACATTTCCTTTAGGGTTTTTAACATATACTTTGAATTTCTTGGTATCACCTTGCATCGGTTTACCTAATTTTACAGTTCTACCTTGATATTCTGCTTCATTTATATCAGATTTATATTCTTTCATAAATTCACAAAATTCTTTTATATCATGGTAATTTTCCACAGTATATTCTTCTGTATGTACTTCTTCTTTAAGTAATTCCTGCAATGATATCATATTTTATTCTCCTAATATATAAATATAGAGTTATTTAATTAACCAAGTTAAATCTTCATTTGAATCACCAACTCTCATTTTCCATGGGTTTTCTTCCATCGCTGAATTACCACCAAAGCCCATTCCTGCAACATCCAATTGATGTGCTCCAATACCACCTAATGCTTGTTTTGTTAAATCAATTCCTTCTTGTCTTAATCGGAGGGCAGTATCTCTAACCCACAATCCGATTGATAATGACATTGTTAAATCATCATTATAACCTCTCATAGCTTCTGCTCTATTACCATTCCATATAAATGTAAATAATTCATCGATAGTTCTTGATGAACGAATAGTAATATCCTTTTCTCTAATATATTGTTCTAATTTAGATATGATTAAAGGTCTTGTTTTAGATGTTGTACTAAATCCAGCAACCATTCCTCTATCTTGTCTATTATATTTGTTATTTAATTGATTTTCGGTATCTACATATTTTAAGTCCTTACTCATATAGAAAGTATTTTGATAACCTCTATCAATTACTTGTTGTAAAACTGCCCAACCAATATTTGCATTCTCAACTACAAGTAATGCGTTGTTATAATCAGTTGCAAGGGAAACTAAAAAGTTTCCAAAATCTTTTGTATCTAATTTACCTTTATATTCTGCAACTTGCGCTGCTTCTTCTATATCAATTACATGACAAGCTGAAAAGTCACTTGAATCTCCACGAGCAACATCCGCAACTACCATATAAGATTTCTGATAGTTTGGATATTCCCATTTCCACAAGTTTCCATCAAATCCTGTCTTTTCAACAGGTTCTTGTACAAATGATTCTTTATAGAACATTAAAAGTTGTGGGTCAATCACAGTATCACCCGAAGATACAAAATCACAATCACATTCTTGTGCTGCTCCTTTTTTTCCTAATAATACCTCTTGTTCATCTCTCCAATCTTGGTCTCTTTCTGGATGTACACTCCAATGTAATCTAATTGTGTTAAAAGTATTTGTTTCTTCTTCTGCACCTACCCAAGTTTTGTGAAAGAAGTTTCCTACACCATTTGGTGTTGAAAGTATGATTGCATTACCACCAGTCGATAGTGTAGATTGTGCTGATACCCATATATCTTCAATCTTATCAATAAATGCTGCCTCATCAAATACTAATAGAGATAGTGCTTCAGAACGACCAGCATCTCCAGCGGCTGAAGTTGCTTTTATCTGAGAACCGTTCGAGTATCTTAGAGATAGTTTATTATCCTCTACTGTTGTTTGTTTTAACCACGATGGTAAGTACTGGTTCATCACACGAACCTTCGTTACAAGGTTCTTAGCAACTTCTTGTTTAGTTGCAATTACCAATACATTAAAATCTTGATTGAATAGCATTTTCCAAAGAGAAAATCCCGCGGTTAGGGTTGAGATACCCGTTTGTCGAGATTTAAGAATGATGTTGTATCTATGTTCTGCAAACTCATTTAAAGTTCTTTCTTGAAACTGATATAAGTGAAAAGGAATTTTACCTCTAACTGGATGTTGTATCATACAGTACTTCTTCATGAAGTATATAGGGTCTTGAGCACATTTCTGATACTCAATTTTTATTATTTCCTTTAAACTTTGTTTAGCCATTTTATTTTTTGCCTATTTTCCAATACATAGAACCACCAACGAATGGTTTATACAAACCAAGTTGATTTGACATTCCAATGTTTAGACCATAGATGTTCATCTTTTTAGTTTTTACTAAAAGATTACCACTAAAGTTATTTAATCCATTTGTTTGGTCCATACCTAATCCAAATCCATAGTAGAATTCTAATTTAGGTAGTTCTTTTACGATAGTTGTATTGTAAACTGTTGGAATCTTAAAGAACCAATCAATTTCTCTTGATTCGATTCTGTTTTGTGAGATAACATCAGTAAGAATACCATATCCTAAACTACTTGCTGGTTTATTACCTAAAGAATCTGTAACTTCTTTGGGGAAATCATAATCAAGGTTTAGAGTATCAGTTACAGTTACCTTAGAGAAGTAATCTTTAATGATAGCAAGTGAATCTACATCTACTGGTATCTCAACTTCTTTAATTACTTCCTTTGTAATGTACTTTGGTACATACTTTGTTACTTGTACTTCTTTTTCAACGTAAATTGTATCAGTTTCTTGTTTGATTAGTTCATAATCTTTACCATCTACCTTTACAATTTCTTTATCACCATAATCAGTACCACATCCTCTTTGTAATGCGATAATAACTACAAGCGAAATTATTATTATTTCTTTTATATATTTTTTCATAAGTAATGTTCCATATTAACTTTTCGTAACTTATCAAAAACTTCGTTTCTTTCTTTTTCTAATTGTTTAATTTCTTTTTGACCATTTTTTATCATTTCGTTTATATCTGCACGAACTTCTTCGATTGGTTTTGGAAGTTTCCACGTTTCAGTAACCTTTCCATCTGAACCTATCATCTCATATTCTTCTTTTAAATCAGCTAAAGATTGTTTTAATTCATCTAATTTAGCTTTTCCAAAAATTAACATACGAGTAAACACTCTGTAATTAGAATATTCTGTAAATACTCCCTTTACTTTTAATTCATGTTCTCTTTGAACAGTACAATCTAAACAATATCCTCCTTTTTGAATAAGCTTCTTATCTGCAGGAGTTTTTTTAAGTGTAGTACATTCAGAATTTTTACATTTTGATTTATCTTCAAGATATTTTCGAATCTCTTGGATTGATTCGTGGTTTTTACCAGTCTTTAGGATATATCCTTCCTTTTTCTCATATCTATTATGGTCATCTGTCCAAACATCACCCACTTTACGAGTTTCTTTTGCTTTCGTATATCCAACAGTAGTATTTTTAGCATACTCACCTGTTTCAACCATATCAACCAACTTTCTACGAGTTGGGTGCATATATTTCTTTTTGAATTCTTTACCCATTGTTACATATTAGGTTATAATGTTGTATATAAATATATAAAATTAAAGAAACCGATAAATTTAAAAGAAAATACCAAGTATTTGGTTTACCGATGCGAATGTACCTGTAAGTTTAAAAGTATTTCCTTTATATAAGAATACAATACCTTCATTTGGTACAATTTTCTTAGAACCACCGATAGATTTTAATCTACCAAGTTCTAATTTAAGTTTTTCAATCTTTTTTGGGTCACCTGATTTCTTAACATCTTTTATTGTCTTATCAATTCGTTTTTTCATATCTCGAACTGCTGAATCAGGGTTAACTGTTAATGCAGATGAAGTGAATTCTAATACTTCTGCACCTAAACCTAAGAATATTTGTTCAAACTTCATTAAGTTCTTCTTACCAATCTTCTTTTGGTCATCTTTATCTGTTTTCTTAGCCCATTCTAATGTTTTTTCATCAGTAATGTTCTTTTTATCTAATCTAAATCCTTTATCCATGAACGCCCATCTCTTAACTAACCCCATTTTGGTTTTATTATCAAGTGATGAAGGTGAGTTCTTATCAACCCATTGTTCCCACCATGCTTGATGGTAGTTTGCAACACCATCGGTATCCTTTAAACTGAATTCTTTTTGTAATTTAGATATCTGTGATGAGTATTTGCTACGTTTTTTAGTTAAATCTTGTGATTTTGGTAATTTTACAACAGGTGGACCTTTGATTGTGTAACTATCTTGTACATCTTTGTTCACTTGTTTAATCATACCAGCTAATATTCTAGCAGCATCACCATTTTCACCAATTGCAACACCTTCTTCATTGAATTCCATAGTACCATGGAACACAAGTAACGCCTGACCATAAGGAATAACGTTTACTGATGTTGGGTATATCACTTCAAGATTCATAAAACACGCACCTTGTTTGAATATCTTATCTCTTTGTTTATCCGATAACGATTTGATAGCATTTGAGAGGTCTTTCATCGCATAATTGTATGCATCACTCAATCCACCCCTACCTTGGAACTTATCCGATACCCCTTTGATATCTAAAGCGTTCTCACCTCTGTTCTTTAGGTGTCCTTTGTTCCTCGCTGCCACTAACCTACCATCTCTCCATGAAATAGCAAGTGCTTGACCATCTGTTTTCTCTCTTGTGAACTCAAGTGTACCTTCTAAAGCACGATTTACGATATCTTTAAGTTGTCCAAAGGTTAAATTGATATCAGTATCAAATGGATGAGACATGTGTCCATACGCACCACCTTCTGTAAGTATTGATTCACCCAATCCACCTCTATCGTGTTTAGAAAATTTACCTAATTTATCGAAAGCTCTGAATGATTTAACTTTGTTTACCTTTTTTGGTGTCATTACAGATAGTTGTTTGTACTTCATATGGTTTTTAACAATATAAAATACATTTGCAGTGTTACCACCAACATCTTCTATAAACTTTTTATACTTCTTTACTAATGAAGCAGATACTTTCTCGTGTCCGAAGTGTGTGATGTGTCCTTTCTTTGGGTGAATACCCGCAGTTTCATCTTTTCCTATATCATGGAACATTGCTGCAATTGCAATATCAATATCATCATCTTTGATTGAACGATTTACAACCATAATTGTATGTTTGAGAACATTTCCTTCTGGATGTTTATCTAATCTCTGTCCAAAGTTCTTTAAGTTATACACTCTCTTTTGTAAATCAGAAGGCATCTTTTTAAATAAGGATTTGAAATCTGTAATTCCTAATTCCTTTAATCCTTCTTTAACTACTTTGTCTTTTTTTAACATTTTGTGTAATTCTACACCATCTGCATCTTTTCCAAACCCTTTACCGATTTGTTTTTTCCAAAGTAACTCTAAAAACTTCTTTTTTTGTTTTGGTGATAATCCTTTTATCTTTTGATTAATTTGTTTTCTGTTTTTATAAACATATTTTTTGAAATCCATGTAAAAGAAATCATTTACTTCTTCCTTAATTTCACCTTCTTTTTTAGTAAACTTCTGTGCTTCTGCATCTCTTAATTGAGGTAGGAATCTAAATCTTGCTCTTTTAAGAACTCTTCCTTTTTTTCTCATTACATTTTTGTGAACTATCTTTGCTTGTTGAATAGATAAATCTTTTTTAGCAATACCTGGAAATAATTCTTCTCTAAATTCATCATAAACTTGTAGATATGCCTTTTTGTATGCAATTTTCTTTAATTTAGAAAGAGGTTTTTTTCTCATCATAGTTCTTTTTCTTCTTCTTGCTATTTGAGCTCGTTTACCTGCCATCGCTGCTTTTCTTCTAAGTAAATCTGCTGGTCTAAGCTTACCTTTACTTCTTTCATCGATATCTACATCTTCAGATAATCCCATTTTCTCTTGCCATGAATCAAAAGCATCGAAATCATATTCTTGTTTCTGAGAATCCCACCCACATGAATGACATAAATATTTTTCATCATCTTCGGATTCAATATCCCAAGAATGATTACACTTTTCACACTTTACAGCAGTTCCTGCGAGTTCTGATACGAATCCTTCTTTAACCATTCTAAAGGTAACCACTTTTCTGCCATTGATTGTTGGCATTCCATGTTCATCTTTACCGATTGATTTAATAACTGTCTTTTTGTTCTTAAATCTACCAGTCATAATGGTATCACCAACTTTAACTGGTAATACTATATTTTCATTTAAAGATGCTTCGTATTCTTCTTGTGATTTCTTATCACCTTTTTGAGAATCTAATGATGCATCTTTGGTATCTTTAGTAGTATCCAATCCTTTTACCAATTCGTAACCAACTAATGCTGCTTTACGAGTAACGTGCTTAAACCATTTAGAATAAGCATCACTTGAATAGATATCCACTTGGTTAGTTGCAGTTTGTGTACCAAGTACACCTGCTGGGAATGGGGTTACTGCCTTTACAGGTCCATCAGGATAAATCGGATGGTCATAATAATCTTCTAACTCTTTGTTAGTAATCATATTTACTACTTCGTATCCAATTCTCTTTGCCCTATCTACATTTATACGAGAGAACACATCATAGTTTGGGAAGAATACATTTGGTCCATCATCTGATTGTCCTATGCCTGATTTGGAGCTCTCATTTATTAACCACTCTTCTATCATCTCTTTAGAAATTTCAATTCCTTCATCAAGTTTATCTGTAATCATCTTAAAGATGGTTGCATTAAACTTTCCATAGGCTCTTTTCTTAAAGAAGTTTTGTTTTTGTTCGTCCGAACCAACTGATAACCCATTACGAGTTTCAGTTCCACTTATACCACCACCACTTTGGGGTGCAGCATAAACGTACCCACCATCTCTATAACCAACCGATGGTTCTCCCTTATAGGGTTGGAAGTATTTACCACCTAATCGGTTTTTATCCTTCATACCCACAACAGTTACAAATGCAGTTGTTTCTTCATCAAACTTTTTAAGTATCTCTGTGGGTTTGTATGGATTTTTAACTTTGAATATTTTGGATTTTGGAATTCCAAACATTGTAGTTGCAATTTTCACCTTTTCTTTGAAATTAAAAGGTGATTTGGGTTTTTCAACCTTATCAGATGTACCAACGAATACATTATCCTTACCGAACTTTTTGACAAGGTGTTGGTAAGTACCATAGTGTCCTTTGTGCATAGGTTGAAACCTACCCACATAGATAACTACTGTTTTTTTAATAGGATTCTCATCCTCCATTATACTCTCTACGAGAAATTTGGAAAGTTCATTCATATTTGGTACACCTTGTCAGTATATAAATATTGAAAAGGGTAAGTTTAATGATTTTTGTAAATAAAGGGGTCTCTTTTACGAAGCTCTTCTAGTTTCTTTTTATAAATCTTTTCTTTTCTTCGATTCTCAAAATATAATTTGATTTTTTTTATTATTCCGAACATAGTATTGAGTGATATTTGTTATTAAACTGATTTTTTATTATTTTTTGTAAATTTTCATAATATTCTTTTGATACATTTTTACATTTAAAAGTTTCTAAGTGATTTCTATTATAAATAAGTATCGATTCTAATTTTTTTGTAAGAACATCCCATTCTTTTGTTGTTAAGTTCATCAAATTATCAATAACTTTAGTAATTTTAATAAATCTTTCATGAGGCTGGATTTCATCATCGTAACTTTCATCCCAAAACTCACCAAATGTTTTAAATCCATAAAACTTTAATAGTTTAAGAAAGTTAGCAGGTCCTACAACTACAAAAGGATGATAATTTATTATAGGTTTTCCAATTTTTTCAGTTAATCTTAAGTTATTAAAAAATGTAGATTCTGTTACAATACTAAAATATGAATTTTCATACATTTTATAATCATCAAAATAAACTTTATCAAAATCAGTATCCATTTTATCTGCTATTCTTTTTTGTGTACTTAAAAATATTTCATACCCCTCACTTAGTGTTGATATTAAATTATCAATATTATCCTGGCCGTTATAAACCTTTAGATTTTTAATAAACTTGTACTCTCTGCCAAAATTGATATCATATGATAAAAACATATTATCATATTTCTTTCCAAGTAAAAAAGATATAATGGCAATTCTATAATCTTTTAATCTCTTATTGAGACATACTACTTTATACTCTCTATTACGTTTAAAACCATTTACTATATTTTTTTGTTGAGTTAACTCCTCGATATTTTCAGAACTTAGTTGAAGTGCCCAAGGATACATAAAATATTTTACATTTAATGGAAAATTATATTTTTTTTCAAATTTTTCTTTATATTCATCAAAAATTGCACTATCGGTTTGTATTATAATTTTTTCTAGTGGAATATCTCTTTCTTTACAATGGTGATATATCTGTTCTAATACAGTATATGTTAAACCTTCTTGTTGGTTTCTAAAATATAAAAAAAAGTTTGATTTTGTTTTAAGAGAATCTACAACTATATCTGATAAATTTTCTATATATGATGTTTTTAAAGATAATTCTTTATATTGTTCATCAACTGGATTCATTCCATATTCAAAATTACCAGCAGTGTTTATTAAATATAAATAAGTTACCTCTGTTGATGTAATATAACCTTCAGTATTAAAATTTAAAGTTGATGTCATATCTACATCTTGCGTAGTAAAATATAAATCCCAATTTGATGCATATGGAAGAAATCCACTATTCATCATATATTTTTGTCTATAAGAATGAATAGTATGACCTTTTAATTTTACATGATGCATCATATCATCTATGATAAACTGCGGTAATGCGTTTGGAATCCTTATATCATCTATTATATTATCAAAAACAAGTCGAATATTCATTAGAATAATTTTATATAAGTTTGGTTATTATTATCAAGCAATTTTATTAAGTTTTCCTTAACAATTTGTTTAACAGAGTGTTCATCATATTTTAACAATAAATTTCTATTGTGTTTTAAAATTGGAAGCATTTCGTTATACATATCATTCCATTCATTTTTAGATTTATTTATTAAATTTTTACATAAATTAAATAATGCTATCATTCTATCATTGGGTGATTCCATTTCATCATAACTTTCATCCCAAAAATCATTAAATGTTTTGAAACCATATGTTTTTAATTCCTTAAGTGTATATGGAGAACCTACCAAAACAAATGGATGATATTGCATTATTGGTTTTATGGTCTTTTCTGATATAAATCGTGTGTTATCTTGGAATTCTGTTTCAGTTACTATACTGAAATATGAATTGGTGTATATATCTTTACTTTCCCAACCATACCCTTCAAGAGATTCAATATTATCATAATCAACAATTCTTTTTTGATTATTTAAAAGTTTTTTATATCCATCTTTTGCTTTTTGTTTATATTCTTCATTATAAAATATTCTTTGTCTTTTAAAATGATGGTCATCTAATTTATCAATAAAAAATGGAAATAGATTTAAATTCATATCATATGAAGTGAAAGAATTTTCTAACAAATTTTCGTTTTCAAGTAATGATAAAAGTAAAATTCTATGAAATCGTAATCTTCTATTTAAACATAAAAACTTTTTTGTTTTTGGTTTATTTAAATCACTCTCTACTACTATACTACTTTTTTTATATTTTTCATTTTTTATTTTATCATATAAAACAGTTTTTAATTCAAAGTTTTTAAATGGAATAGCCCAATTGAATAAACAAATTTTAATTTTATCGGTTTGGGGAAATTGTTGTAAATATTCATCGTGTAATTCAGATATATTTAATGTACTTGTAATAAAAATTATACTGGTTGGATTTATTTTATGTTTTTTACATTCAAAATATATTTTATCTAAAATATTTCTATCATTATACCCTTCCATTTGATATTCTAAAACCAAATAAAAGTTTTTTGCATTTAAATACTCTAATGTAGTTGAAGATATATTAGAAAATACACTATTTTCATATTCTTTCATACCAAGAGTAGCTAAAATATTTGAAAATGCAGTTATTGTATAGATGTATATTTCATCTGAATTACCTATTGTGTTTGTATCTTTATTATAGGTAATTTCATTTATACAATATTCACCTTTAAATAGCCCTCTCAATAATCTTGGTTTATTTACTTGTATTGCACCATAAGTATCTTGATAATCTTGATAAAATTCTGAAGATTGTTCAAAATCATGTTTTACAAATAAATCATAATGATTTGGATTGTATCCATTTGGAATAGGTCCATGTGGTCCTATTATATCATATACATCATTAATTTTCATAGTACAATTCAGGATATTCTACTATAATATGTATTCCACCCCAATCTAATGCACGTTGATATGCAGGTACTATTTTTTCTATCTTATCTAATTTTGTAATTGTACAGTTTGTAGTTATTTTTTCAAAGGCATCTGTATAATCTGCTTTGTGTTGATGGCCTGGGTCTAATGGTTTATCACTTCCCTTACCAACTCTTACAATTACATTTGGTTTCCACTCACCATCAGACATTGCTTCTAATTTATCTAAATGGTTTACTAATTGATTACAAGCAAGAATTAAGAAATCCCATCTTGGATAAAATGTAACAACTTGATGACCGGTCATTGCCAATCCCATTGTCATTCCCATTTGAGTTTCTTCCATTACTGGTGTTTCTATCATTCTTTCTTTTGGTAATCCCTCAATCGTTTTACTCATTGGGTTACCATAATAAACTATCTGTTGTCCGATGAATATTGTTTTATCATCTTCCATTGTAAGTTTCATTGCTTCAGTTAAAGCATCTAAATAAGGTGTGTATTCTGGTTGTGCCATTATGGTTTTGAATTTGGGTCAAACTGGTCTTTGTTTTCTTTATACCATTTTAGTGCATCTTCCAATCCACTTCTTAAATCGTACTTTGGTTTCCAACCGAGTTTTAATAATTTTTCATTTGATAATAATCTTGTAGGAATCATCGGTGCTTTGTTGTTTACAAATTCGATTGGATTATCGTTACCTTCAATTTCTTTGATAAGATTAAGAACTTCCATTACTGTATGTCCTTTACCATAACAAACATTATAGATATCGTATTTATCTACTTTCTCTGCAACTGTAATAAATCCACCTACCATATCATCTACATGAATAACATCTCTTACTTCAGTACCATCACCCCAAAGTGGGATTGGATTTAATCCATCTGCTACTTTTCTGATATTTGCTGGTGTAACATGACACTTTTCGAAATCAAACTTATCATTCGGTCCAAACGAGTTGGAAGGTCTAATGATTACACATTGCATCGGGTCGTGAATCTGATTAGAGAAAAACTCACATAAAGTTTCTCCATATCTTTTCATCCAACCAACTGCCTTATACGCAGGATATATGTTTGGTGTTTGTACATTCATATCTTCAGTACAATATTCTCCACCAATATCTGGATAAGTTGTATTAGAAGAAATAAACATAAACTTACGAACCTTGTTTCTCCAACTCTGTTCCATAAGATTTGTATTCATTTCAACATTAGGAGTTACATGGAGTAGTGGATTCACCTTGGTATCTAACGCATTAGACGTATTCGCAGCACAATGAAAGATAACATCTACACCTTTTGATACTAAATCACAAAAAGATGCTTCTCTCAAATCCCCATTGACATGTTCAACATTCTCATAACCATCGAAATCTTGACGTAACTCCCTTGACCAACTTGTTGACCTTAGGTTAGTGTAACCATTTTCATATAACGATTTTAATAGTCTTGAACCTATGAACCCACTTGCCCCAGTAACTAATATTTTATCTGTTTTTTTCATAATGTTTGTATGTTCTTTTTATTCCTTGTTCGAATCCTAGTTTTGGTAACAACTCATATTTTTCTTGAATTTTGGTTGACATTTTTCTTCTCATATCACCATTAGGTTTAGTTGTATCCCAATTAATTTTTATTTCCTTACCACTTGCTTTGGCAACAGTTTCAATCATTCTTTTTATTGATATTTCTTCACCACTACCTAAGTTAGTAGTTATGTGTAATTTATCTTCATAACATCTTATACATCCTTCTGCTACATCATCTGCATAAATGAAATCTCTTGTAGGTGTTCCATCTCCCCATGCCTCAATTTCATCAGTTGCCTCATAAATCTTTCTACAAGTTGCACCAATTACAGTTGCACCTTCACCAAAGTTATCATATTCACCAAAAATATTTGCTGGTCTTACAATTGTCCACTTATCATATCCATGTTGTACTTTATATGCTTCTAAATACAACTCTGGTATTCTTTTACTCCAAGATGGAAACCAATCATTTGGTGATGGAAGTGTTTTCCAAACTGTATCTTCTATAAATTCTTCTGCTGGTTCATATACACCAACTGAACTCATGAAAACCAACCAACAATTATGTTTATGACAATTTTCAATTATATTAATATTACCTTTAATAGATGGTTCTAAAAAATCTAATGGTTTTTCTTTTGCTCTGATTGGTGAACCTTTAATTCCAAATGCATTAATTACACCATCAAACTTATAATATTCAAAGAACACTTCTAATTCTTTTGAATTACGAATATCCATTCTTTCAAAATGAAATTCTGTTTCTGATGGTAAAAATTTAGAATAGTTTATATCAATTCCAATTACTCTATACCCTCGTCTTATTAAACCATGAGTTAGATATGTACCAACTAACCCACTACAACCTGTTACTAATATTGTTCCTAAAAAACTACCCATTTGCCTGTCCCATAATGTGGGAATTTTGATTCATACTTATAATAGATTACATCTTTTGGTATTTCTCTTTGAATACCACCCCATGTATCTAATGTTGGGGTATTTGTACTTACACCATTATCTTCCACAACAAAGTGAAGTGGTAAATCATAGTTTCTCGCATATTTGTGAACTTCATAGAAGATTCCACTTTCAAATGCCATATCACCTAAAAAAACCCAAACCTTATTTGGACTACCTTGAAGTTTTAAAGCCTTTGCTACACCAAGTGCTATTGGTAAAGTACCAGTTACAATTGCTGATGAATAAAATTTAGAATCTTTATCTACAATTGTGATAGATTTACCATCTAATATTTTTTGTTTTAATACTGAAGGTTCTACTCCATGTAAAAGTGCATGATAATGTGACCTCCAAGTTGAAAATACCCAATCTTCTATACCAATTTTATTAAATATTTTGATAAGTTCACTTTCATTACCATTTGATAAATGAATGGGTCCTTTGATTTCTCCATTTTCCCAATGTGAAATGATATCGTTTTCAAAATCAATTAAATCTTGTTTTGACCAATTTCCATCAACCCATCTATCTTCGTGATAATCTAAATTTTTAATGTTCATATCTGTCTCGTTTTGATAAGATTGGTGATTGTACTGGCCAATCTATTTTAAATCGTTTATCGTTAAACACAATGGTTTTCTGTGCGGTTTCATCGTTGTACTCACCTTGGTATGCCATTTTGTAAAAGAACATTGAATTATCTTCCATAACAAAATGTCCATTTGCAAACATTGGTGGTATAAGAACTTGTGTACCAGTTTCAGGTGAAAGTACAAATGATTCCCATTTTCCATAAGTTGTTGAATGGGGTCTAACATCCAATACTACTAAGTAAATTTTACCATGAGGACAACTAACTAATTTCCAAGTTTTCTCATCATAGTGCATTCCTCTAAGAACTCCATACTTTGATTTTGAAAATCTATCGTGTTTAAATTGTAATCCTTTGTTTCTTTCATTTGCAGGTAATAACCTATCATAATAATCTGAATGATATGTTGTAGATATTGAACCTCTGAACTCGTAATAAGTAGATGGTTGTACTACCTTCACTTCATTGAGCACTGAACCATTGTAATAATGGAAATCATTCCAATCTCTTTCTTTATAAAATATACTTCTATTTAATGCCATAACCTAGTGGAAAATCATTTCTATATTTAGAACTTAAATCTGATATTAGAATTGTGTAAGTTTTTATTAACTCTTCTATACCCTTTTCTAATGTATATTGAGGTTTCCATGCATTAGATTCTAATTTTTGATTAGATACTACATAATCTCTTTTATCAGGGTCCTCGTAATTATCGTTGTAGAAAATTTGAAAAGATGGTATCTGTTCTTGTATTGCTTCACACAATTGTTGTTTAGTAAGATTTGCTTCTGATAACCCTACATTGTACACTTCACCACTATGTAGATAATATTCTTCAATCATACTTCTAAATACCAAAGCAACATCTCTGATGTGAATGAAGTTTCTTACAAATTTCTTTTCAAATAATACTATGGATTTATCTGTTAGGGCTTTGTAAACAAATTCGTTTACTAATAAATCCATTCTCATTCTTGGTGAAGTTCCAAAAACAGTAGCAAGACGTAAAGAGATTCCTCCTATCCCAAGAACCTCTTTTTCTGCCTCAACTTTGGTTTTTCCATAGTGGGAAATCGGGTTAAGTGGACTTTCTTCAGTACACACCCCATTCTCTCCTATCCCATATCCACTATTTGTGTTCGGATAAACCACCTTTTTATCATTTTCTTTTGCAATATCACAAACAAACTTAACGTGCTCGTAATTTATTTGTGTTGCTAATTCTTTATCTCTTTCACAAGCAGGAAATCCTACGATTGCTGCAAGTGGAATAATTACATCATTTTGTAATACTAATTCTTTTAGTAATTCTTTATCTCTTACATCACCATTAATGAATTTAAAAGTTTCATAGTGTGAAAAGTTTATAACAGATGTTTGATTATACATCATGTTATCTAATATTGTAACTTGTTTTGAATCTTGTAATAATACTTCTGTAATTACAGAACCTAAGTAACCTGCACCACCAGTAATTAGTATTTTTGTCATAAAACTGTATTTTTAATAATCAATTCATTTAATTCGCTAAATGTATTTGAAAACGATTGATTTCTTGAGTTATCTAAAATTTTATTTTTTAAAATAAAGTTATCCCACGAATTTCTATTAAAATCTTTTGAATTCATGCTATTCAAAACACCGAACATACTATCTTTAACATGAGGTGGAATATATTCCTTATATAAATATATATTAAATTTTTTATTTATCGTATTTTTTACAGCATTTGGTAAGTTTGATGGTGCATAAAAATCAGGCCATGATACATCAATAAAGTATGGATTCATTTTCATGTCCAAACACCAATCTACTAATTCATCTAAATAAAATATACTTAAATTTGTAACTGTAACTGCAACGTCAAAATCAATTTTATCTGATTTGTATTTTAACCAGTTTTCAATATTAGATTTTACTTGATTCCAATCTCCATGGTGTCTTATATAATTAAACCTATCTTTAGTAGCATCAATAGAGAATGAAATAACTACTCTTTTAAATTGTTTAAGTATATCAATATATTCTTCTCTAAATATTGTACCATTTGTATTAAAATGTAGTTCTTGATTTTTAGAATATCCAAGTTCTATCGATTTTTTTAGAGTTTCCCATTGTTTTTTTATCAACATTGGTTCTCCACCGTACATATCAATGTGTGTTATCTCGGATAGGTTCTCTTCAATCTCATTCCAAAAAATTGAAGAATCATCATATGATTTATAATAAGTTTTTACCCATTCTTTATAAACATTATCATCAGAATGACCACCACTATCATCATGTAGTATTCTATGTTCATCAAACCATTTAATTGATGCACCAACTGAACACATTCTACAAGCAAGATTACAAGTATTACCAAGATTTAGTTCTAAAAATTTTAATTTAATAGAATCATCTATATGAAATCGTTCATTATCATTTATTCTTTTACTTTTATTTGAATTTTTTTCATCTACCCAACATCGTTTACACCCATCGTGTTTAATCCCATTTTCCAAATCCTCAATAAGTTGTTTCCTATCAGGACTGTGCATCATTTCTTCAAAAGTGTGTGTATCGGTTTTTATGATATTTCCTTTTGTATCTTTGAATGGTTTAGATTCATCGTAATAACAACATGGGGTGATATAACCACCATTTGCTACTCGTAATCCACTATAAGAATGTACACATCTTAAATCCATTATGATTCTATAATTTTAAAATTATCAAATATTTCAATATATTCTTTTAATTTTTTTGAAAGTATTTTATTTAAATCAATTCCATCTAAAATTGATTTTCTTTTATTTTTTACAACAATCAAAAATGTATTTGAATTATCATTTAACATTTGGGATGTTAGTCGATGTGTTAATGTTTTTTTATGGTTTGGATATTTTTCTTTGAATGATTTTTTATCAGTAATTGTATTTTTTAGTATATTTGATAAATTTTCTTTTTGATAATTAAATGGTACATATCCATTTGGTGTTAAAAAATCATACACAACGTAAAACTTTGTAAAATCTCTCATAATTTTACATTTACCATCTTTGCTTTTGGTGATATTTCTTCAATACTAACTAATTCATACTTTAAAGAATTCATACCATCGGATTTATAATCCCAATCACCTTGTTGCATTTGTCTTATATATCTTCTTTCGTTTCTTGCGGTTGTTTCTCCCTTTTTCCACTTACCATCAATTAATCCTTCATCTTCATGTTCTAAACAAAACATTCTACCAGGTACTCTGTGTGGTACTGTTGTGTATGGGATGTTAATATCTTCTTTTATATATTCACAGTTATTTATTTTACCTTCCACTTCATCAATTAAATCAATTGCTTTACCTTTTTTAAAATTCATGTGAAATACCAATCCATCATCTGTCGGTTTTTTCGAAAGATTTTCTACTTCTTCTTTTGATAGTGGTCTATCCCACATCTTTACATCTGCTATATCTCCTTTAAACCATTTAGATACATCATTATCTTCAACTGATGTTGTTGTTCCTAAATAATATGGAGTATTTCCATATCTCTTTAAATGTCCTTCAAAATATTGAGGTGATTTAGTACCAGTACCCCATCTAGCATCAGATTCTTTTCCATTCATATATAAATGAACTTTACCATCATCTACAACTAAAGTAACCCATGCCCATAATCCTTCGTAGCGTTTCATCCATTGATATAAATGATTTCCTTTATTGTTCCAAAGTTGAGCTGTGTACGCTCTTGAGTTATTATAAGATAATCCCCAATCATATCCTGGTCGTCTGAATATGGGGTATTCTACAAATCTCCTATCTTCATCACCAATCAAGTAAATAGGAACTTTATCTTCTTGTTGTTGTGCTCGTACTAAAACAGAAACAGTATGTTCTCTTGTAGTAACATTTCTAAGTTTTCTTGATGTTGGTATTTCTACATAAGATGAATTACCATCAAATCTTAAAAATTCCATATCTTTACCATCAAAATCCATGTAAGTATCATCTGCATAACCTTCTAATACACATCTCCAAAACAAATCATCATCTTCCATACCCCAATCCCAATAATCATTAGAGTATCCATTAGTATTCATTACTTGCTCTTTTGAAAATAAAATTGCTCCACCAAAATATTCTTCATATTTTAGTTCATAGTTCATTTGTGAAATTTGAGTTGCAATATGTCTTGGTTTTTCAGTAGGGTAGGAATAATCACATCCTTCTTCTGGTACCATATCGATATCATGCCAAACAATATAATCACAACCATCCTTGAATGCTTGTTCTGCAGCAATATTTTTCATTGCACCTCTGTTAAATAACTTATCATCTGTTTGGTGACCAAAATACATACAATAGTCGATACCCCTTTCTTCAAGAAATTTACCAATTCTTGGTACAAACTCCTTTAGATGGGCTTCTCTGTTTCTATATGGTACACAAACTCCTAGTTTCATATTGAATCTGCAATTGCTTGTTTGAATTTTGTTGTACTCCATCCATGAGAACGGTCTATCCAATGAATAAGAGTACCAATTTCTTTTCCTGTGTAATCTTTATCTACATAATCATCTCCTAAGAATCTTACATCAGGATTTATACTTTTAATTAAAAATAAAAGTTCTTCTTCTGTATTATAGGTAAGTATTGTGTGATACCATGTAAACTGTTTTAACATTTCCCTTCTTTCATCTACCGAAAGAATTGGTTTTTTCTTTTCAGGTCTTTCAATAGTTGGGTCATCATGTAATAGTATAAATAATTTTTCACAATTATTTTCTATTTCTTGAAACATTTTTAGATAACCTGGATGTAAAACATCGAAGTTACCACAAATGATTCCTATTTCTGGTGTTTCTTTCATAATATAGGATTTAATGATTGATATAATTCAGGAAATATATCTTTCCATTTTTCTTTTCTAAATCTATCTACTCTTTCAGTAGTATCAATAAACGTTTCTCGTTCACCATTGTAATCTGCATTATAATATCTACCATAAACATCCTCATAAAACTCATCTGATAATAATCCTTTAATAGAATCCAATTTTTCTTGTCTATCTTTTTTTGGAATGATATTTGCTGATTGGTATTCGGGTGCATGAACGTGATTTGAAATTACTCTCCTAATCAAACCACTTCCATCTAAGTTGAATATACCACGTTTTACTAAATACTGAGTAAGTTCTTCCATATAAAGAAAATTAAAAGAACTTAATGTTTGTGTAATAGTATAGTAAAAATTATGGTCATTATATTGAGTAATAAATTTCTTTATATTATCTATTGTTAATTTAAAGTTTGCATTTTTTCTAATATAATCATTTCTATCACCAAAATCATCTACTGATATTGAAATACCAACAAATTGAAAATGTTTTAATTTTTCTAATGCTGGTTTTATCTTTTCAAAATCATAATTAGCATTTGTGATATAAAATATTTTCATTCTACTTGCTAATCCATCTTCAATTAATCTATCCAATAACTTAAAGTGTTTTGGAACTAAAAATGGTTCTCCACCACTAATATGTAATTGGTCTATCATTGGAGAATGTGATATTAGTGCATCATAAAAAGTTTCATCTTCTACCCAATCATAGTTAGTATATTTTTTTTCTTGTAACTCATCATAATTACTTGGAAAATTTACCTCATCTTTCAATTTCATATAATCAGTAATCCAACTCGTTGATGATTCTGCATTACAACTTCTACATTTTAAATTACAATAGTTACCTAATCTAATTTCTACATTTCGTAAATCAATTGAAATAGTTCCATCTTCTTTTGTGGATTTATCAACATCAGTCATATAAAATGAATCTTTCTGTCTTTTACTTTTACCACCTGCTAATTCTACATCATGACAAGTTTTACACGCTGGTGGAACTTCACCATTTACCATTTGCTTTCTGATTTCTTTAAATGAATCAGAATTTACAATTGCTGGAATTCCTTCACGAATGTTTATTTTTTCATACCCACCATCAGATAAAATATTTGATGCAGCAGATTGGCCATGTGCGTGATTAGATACACAACAAACAGAACAAACTCCATGTGGATGAACACTAATGTGTTTCCAAGGTAAATCACATAAAAATCTTGTTTCTTCCATTAGTAAAGTTTATTCATTGATAACCCTTTATCATGTGGAATGGCGTTGTACCATTCTGCATACTCTGGGTTTATGTCTACAAATCTAAATTTTTCTTCTCTACCATCATCCAATAATTCTGTTGTATATTTTAATGCTTTTTCAACTTGGTCTTGTGTTTGTGCCAAGGGTTCATCTAAGAAATTAAAAATACTTTCATATTTAGGTCTTAATTCATTTGCATTTTCATCATCTAATGATTTTAAATGTCTTATATATCTTTTCTTAACTTCTTGTTTTAATGAATCTGGTAAAATATTGATATGATAGTGATGAGGATTTGTTAATACATTGTTAAGATGGATATTAAAATGAGGTACACCCAAACTTTTCATATGTTCAATAAAATCTGGTATCTGTAATACGTTAAATATGTTAGTTGTACATGATACATGAAAATTTATGTTTGCATCTAAACATTTTTTTATATTATCTTCAATAACATTCCACTTTGTACCTTTACGAGAATATTCTGCACTGTCACCATATCCATCTATTGATGCAAATATTGTTACATTACCATAATCTTGTTCTATAAATGGTTTCCACAATTCTAAATTATCATATTGTTTAAATTTAAGATATCCTAAATTTGTATTATATCGTAATCTTAAATTTGTATTTCCTACTTCAACAAGTTTTTGTAATATGTAATAATGTTCCTCCATTAAAAGCGGTTCACCTCCTGCAAAATATATTTCTTCTACACTACGAACAAATTCATCTAAGTAAAGGTTTATGTCTTTTTTAGAATAATCATTTATATTAATAATTGCCTTTGGTAATGGAGAACCCCCATATAGTTTTACTTCATCCTCATACCATTTAGAAGATAAAAATGAACCACACATTCTACACTTCATATTACATAGATTTGAGAATCTAAAATCCCAATAAAGTAATTTGAAATCATCATTATGACCATCTTCAGAAGTGTTATCTGTTAATGTTGGAATATGTTTCTCAAACCAACGATTTGAAGAGGTTCTCGTTGAATCTAATCCATTTTCTTCTTGTTGATAACACTTTCTACAACTATTGTGTTTCTCTCCACTCAGCATATCTTTACGAATGGATTTCATTGAATCATTGTTCCATATTTCTTCTAAAGTATTATCTTTTAGATTTCCAACTTCTTCTCTCCAATCAGTAAGACAACAAGGATACACATTACCATTAGGCCATGTATTTAAATGTATCCAAGGTAATACACAAAACGATTTAGATACTTTATCTCCAGGATTTTCTAATTTCTGATTATCCATTATCTTCTACCTTTTCAATTGTTTTTAACGTTTTAAACCAATCTATAAATTCTGTTGGCATATATTCATCTATTGGCATTTTTCTTCTTACTGCATATTGTTCTACGAAGTTTTTGAAATCATGGTGTTTATTTTCAAACGTATCGGTATCTTCATATGAAGTATCTACTTTTCTTAAATATTCTATAACTCGTTTAAATTGATTTTCCTCCCAACCAATCATATATTCTTTGTTTCTATTTAATGCTTCTTCAATTTTATCTGCCAATTGATTTTTTACTTCTTGTGAAATAATATTAATTGATTGAAATGATGGGAATCTTAGAATATTTACAGACATAAAAAATTCTTCTTTATTTACAAACTTTTTTCTCCAATCTATAATTTTATCCATAAACTCAGCTATTGACCAAATAGATAGTGCTGATATTGTCATCATTATATGAACTGAACGAATGTTTTCAGAATCATGTAATCTAAACATATTTTTTTCCCATGTATCCCACTCAAATCCATCTCGTACAAACTCTTGGTTTTTACCAATACATTCTGCTGAGGTGTAAACATCAAACGATTTAAAGTTTTTACCAGCATCTATTAAGGTACTTATTCTAGCATCATCCATTATAAGATTTGAATTTATTGAAAAGTCAAATGTTTCATTATCACATATTTCAAGTAATTGCCAAAATGAAGGGGAACGCAATGGTTCTCCTCCAGATACGCGTAATTCATGTAATCCATGTCTAATCTCTTTAAACCATTCATAAAATTTTGAAATATATGGATTTCTTTGATTTTTAGAACCATACGGCATTGCATGATGACCAGTATTTTTGAAGGTATGTCCACCTGATGTTTTCATGTTTTGATATGGGCCTTTTGAAGTAATATCAGTATTCCACGTTGATGAAAATTCAGCGTTACAATATGAACAAGCAAGATTACATAAATTATCAAATGCCAATTCAACTGTTTTTGGAATTACATTAGCATCCCAAGGCATATTTTTAATTGCTAATATTTCTTCTTTGGTGTATCTTTGTGTTTGGTAAACCCTATCTGAAAATATTCCACTTTCTTTTGTTGCAGCATCTTCTACTCTCCAACAATAAGAACATTCTGCTGGTCTTTCTCCTTCTAACATTTTTTTACGTTGTTCTTTTTTGAACTGTGTATTGTGTAGTGCAGATTTATCTTTATCTAATTCGGGTCTTGGGATTGAATGTGCGAGTGGATGATGACAGGATGCGGTTCTACCATTACCTAACCATATCGATACATTATACCATTTTGCTGCACAAAAGGATTTAGATATTGAATCTATAACATTTTTAGTTTCTACTAAATGTGAGGTTGACATAACTTATAAAATTTAGTTAATTGTGGAAAAATTTCTTCAAAATTTAATTTTCTTCTTTTATCATATTCTTCTGTAAATAAATAGAAATCTTTTCTATTTCTATTAAGTTTATCAGATTCTGGTTTTATATTCATATATTCTACAAGTCTTTCTAATTGATTGATTTGTTCTTCTGTTAAAAATGTATCAGATTCCCAATTAGAATTTTTACTTGAGTTAATAAGATTATTAATGTTTTTTTGAAATGTACTTTTTGTTTCATCATCAAGATTTTGGATTGATAAAAACTCTGGATATCTTAAATAGTTTGTCATAAACTGAACTTTATTGAAATCTACATCATTAATATATTTTGAACGTAATTTTAAAATATATCTAATAAAATCATCATAACTTACAACACTTGTTAAATTTACAGTAGTCATTATTGAAAATAAAACATTTTTAACATTAGATAAAACCTTTTCACAGTTTTTTTCCCATTTTTCTTGAATAGTTCCGAATCTAATGTATTCATTATGTTTACCAGTTGCTTCTCCACTTGTAAATAATTGTAATTCTTTTACTTTACCATCTAACTTATTTAGTTTATCAATTAATTTATCAATCAACATATCAGGTATCATAAGATTCGTGTTTATTGAAAAAATTAAATTTGGATTTGGATTTTCAATTAACTCATCCATTACTTTCCAAGTATCTTTTGATAAAAGTGGCTCACCACCTGTAATTCTTAATGTGTGTAACTTTGGATAAAGTTCTGGCCACCATTTCCAAAAGGCTTCAACATAAGGATTGTGTTCTGATTTTTTATATGGTATTTTTAAATTATCTTTAAAATAATTTATATCATTATATTTTGTAGATGTAGGATACCCTCCAAATTTTTCCACCTCTTCCATCCATGTGGATGATATATCAGGTGAACAATATGCACATTTCATATTACAAGTACTTGAAAACGAAACTTCCAAATAACTTGGTTCAATATCTTGTGTTCGTTTTTCTAATATCTCATCTTTCTTTACTTGAGAAAATGAGTTTGCTGATTTGTATATTCTATCTGAAATATACTCTTTACCCAAATCTTCTATCTTCCAACAATACTCACATTCAGAAGGACGTTGACCTTTCAACATCTGTTTCATCTGCCTTTTCTTATACTTTGTATTATGTAAGGCTTTATGGTTCTTTTCTAACTCTCTTAGAGGTATTTTGTGAGGGGTTGGGTGATGACACGAATGGTTATAACCATTTTGTAGGTAAAGTGTTAATTGAGACCACTTTGCTAAACAGAAACTAGTTGAAACTTCATCGAGTTGGTTTCTAATATCATTGTAAAAATTCTTCATTTAGTTTTTTACATTGATTAAAAAAGTCAACTAACTCTGGAAATGTTTCGTGGAAATTAGTTCCTCTACGTTTATCGTGTGCAGAAATAAAATTGTAAAAATCTCTACGAGTCCTCTTAAGTGTTTCTTCATCCACTTCTTCGTCAAACCAATCAATAATTCTTTTTATTTTTCCAATTTCAATTTGAGTAAATCCTAAGTAATGGTCTTTCCAATCTTCAATTTCCCATAAAGGTTTAACCGTATGCATTGTTTCTGCTTGAGTTACAAACTCTTCTAATCTTTCTTTAAACTCTCTTGGTAGTATTTTAACAGTTTGATGGTGTGGGTATCTTAAATACGCAGAATCTAATGTTAGGGCAGTTACCCAATATCTATCTGGTGAGTTGTGTAGTGTTTTCATTTCAAAAACCCACTCTAAAAGTTCACCATAACGTAAAATTGATAGTGCGTTGAAGGTTGACATTATAGCTATTGATAATTTTGTTGTTTTTGAAAGAAGTTCATCAACTCTTTTTTGCCAAATAGGGAAATCTAATCCATTTCGTGCATATTCTGCTTGTTCTCCAAAAGTATCTACTGATGTAAATACTGTAAGTTCTTTTATTCTTCCACTTTCTTCTAATTCAATCATTTTTGCTAAGAACTTATCGTATATTTTATCAGGTATACCTAAGTTTGTGTTTATAGAAAGTTTTAAATTAGTGTTTGGATTATCTGTTGTAAGAATGTGTTCTACTACCCTCCAAAAATCAGGTGACATTGTTGGTTCACCACCCGTTATTCTAAAAGTATCCATATCTTTATACAAATCTGGCCACCACTCCCAAAATGCATCTACATATGGGTTTGCTTCAGAATGTTTATATGGCATTTTACCATTTTCTTGTAACCATTCTAAGTTTCCAAAGTTATCTGATGTTGGGTATGCACCATGTTGTTTTATTTCCTCTACCCACTTTGATGAATATTGAGGACCACAATAAGAACACTTAAAATTACAAGCATTTGAGAAGGCAACTTCAACATATTTTGGATTGTAGTTTTCTCTCCAACCCAATTCTTTGATTTTATCAAAATGTGGTTTAGACCAAGGTTCAAATGATTTATAGTGTCTATCAGAAAACTCAGGTCCACTATCTTCAACCTTCCAACAATAATCACACTCTGGTGGTCTTTCGTTGTTAAGCATCATTTTTCTTTGCTTCTTCTTGTGTCTTGTGTTGTGAAGTGCGGTTGGGTTTCTTTTTAATTCTCTTAATGGAATTTTATGTGGAATGGGGTGATGACACGAGTGTGTTTCACCTGTTTGAAGATGTATTGTAACTTGAGTCCATTTTGCTAAACAAAATCCACAACCAACATCATCTAGTTGTTCTCTAAAATCATATAACTGTCCTCTATGGTCTATCATAAACTGATTTTTATCATATTAACTAGTTTCTTTTTTGATACTTTTTTTTCTTTAAATCTTAGAGTATTTAAACCTTCAATTTTATAATTATCAAAATCTTCTCTAACTTCATTATAAAATCTAATTTGATTTTTTCTAGTATCAGAATGTATCCACTTATTTCCAATAGATGAATTTGATTTATGTTTTAAAGATTTAAATCTACTTTCTCTTCTATGTGGTTTTGGTAGATATGATTTAAAAGATTCTATACCCTTGTATAAATATGTATTGTATAATTTTATGTTATTCTGCTGAGCTATATCAATACATTCTTCTTTTTTAGAAAATTCTGGTAATATCTGACATAATAAAAATTCTGATGATATGAAGTTATCAAAATTTCTTATTTTGGGTGTTGTTGGATTTTCGTATATTGATTTAACTTCGTTTGAATCTAATCCAACATCATATATTTCAACTACACCAACTTTTCCAATTAAAAATTCTTTGTTTGTTTTTTTACTATTAGGTGCACCTACAAATATCTCATCAGTTGATAATTGTAAAATTTCAGTATCCATTTCTATTTTTTCAATCAATTCACCATTGACGTAAAATGAAATAAATTTATTATCTTCATATGTCATTGTTAGATGTGTCCATGCTTCACCCATTATATCAGAAGATATTGAATATGCTTTTTTATTCAAATCATAAGTCTGACAAAAGTATCTACGAAAGGAATTGTAAAATAATCCAATGTTGTAGCCTGGTATAGATAATATTGGGAATTCATCATAATCTTTATTTTTACTTAATTTTATTTCTTCTGGTTTTACTAAAACTGAAATAGTGAAATCATCTTCCAATAAAATAGAATCTTTTGTTGAAATTTTTATATAACTTCTATCACCATCTAATTTGAATGAATGAATTTCACTTACATTGGAATTACCAAACACTTCTTTGTCAATATCCAATCCTGCTTGAATACATCTTATCAATAAATCATCATCTTCGAATCCCCATCCCCAATATTCATTGGAGAATCCATTGATAGTTTTAAAATCTTCTTTGGTAAACATTGTTACTCCACCAAAGTAATCAAAGAATGTTGTTTCGTAATCGTGTTCTTGTAAATGAGTTGCTAAATGTAAAGGTTTATCTGAATATGAGTAATCTACATCTTCTGGTAACATATCAACATCATGAAATACAAAATAATCACACCCTTTATCAACGGCATACTTATATCCTGCATTCAGAAGTTTACCTCTATTAAAAGGTTTATCATCTGTCTGTTCAACGATGAAGATTTCATAATCAATATCCTTAATATAATCTTTCATATGAGATAAGAACCTTTTCAGTTGTTGTTCTCTATCTCTATATGGAACTATTATACCAAGTTTATGAGTTATCTTCTTCTCCTTGAGTCTCTTTGTTCTCTTGGATTCTCTCACTTCCTCTTTCGGGTCTGTTTATACTTCCTTTTGTTCTTGTTTTGAAAATTTGAAAAAATTCATTCAAATACCACTCTAATCTTTCAGACCATTCTACTAGTCCAACATCCTCGTTGTAATCATTTCGTTCTTCGAGGGCATCTGCGATTCTTCCAAAAGCCTTAGCCATCTTTTCATAGGCCTCAACTTTTCTTTCTTCAAAGTTATTATCTTTATCTGCCATAATATTAAGTTATTATTCTTACTAATTTATATTCACTTCTATCTTGGATATCCATTATTTTATATTTTAATGTAGATAATCCAATTTTTTTATAATCAAGTTCATCTGTTAACACTTCGTTAAAGAAAATATCAGCATTCTCTTCAATATCAGGGTCATATTCATAATATTTTTCAATAATATTTTCATCATCATCGTGTACTAATGACTTGTACTTACCATCCAATCTAACTGGTATGGAAATTTCATCTGTTAGGTATATTTCTTCATTTGATAAATTAAAATTACTACCTTCAATATTTAAATGATTGTAATTCTTACCTGAATCTAATACCACCCTATTTTTATATAACTTATCAAAGTTAAAAAAGTTACTCAATACAATACCATATTTATTTTTTAATAAATCAAGGTTAGATTTTCCATTATAATATAGGTCAGATACGATATCATCATTTATTTTACTAGAAATACAAAAGATATCTGCTAGTTTAATTTCAGAATTTGTATCTGATATTTTAATTGAATGATTTTTATAATCGTATAATTTAAAATCTTTTGGTAAGTTACCACTAACTTTAATATTATTAAGATATAATGATATTTTATCATCATCAAAAGAAAAAACTGCATGATTCCATGTGTTTTTATAATAAGTTTGACTTATCTCTTGGTGTTTTTCTTTTGTATCCCATATTTGACCTATTAAGTATTTACCATCTGATAAAAATAGACCAGAATCACATCCTTCAAACGCAAATAAGTTTTTAGGATAATCACCTCCATTATCTTTAAACCATAATGATATTGTAAACTGTTTTTCTATATCGTTTTGGGTTAATTTATTTATAACACCATAGAATCTAGTATCTTTTTCGATTTCAACTAAATTTAGTGTTTGTTTTTTTGGATTATTGCTCAAATCAACATCTTCAATTCTATATGGTAGGATATCATCATTATTATATTTTGAATATGTTTTGTTTAAATCATAATATACTTCAAGATATGCATCACTTTTTTCTAATCTATATAATAAATCTAAATCACTAAAACCATAACCATAGTATTCTGGTGAGTAACCATTTGAATTTTCAAAATCTTCTCTATTAATTAACAAAACACCACCCATATATTGAGGATAGGGTAGTTCACCATTATGAGCCTCAACATCATTTGCTAAATGAGTTGGTTCATCAACATAAGAATAATCACATTCATCTGTCATTGGTAACATATCAATATCGTGGAAACAAAAATAGTTATATTCTGCATCTATTTCCTTAACAACAGCATTACATAGTTTTCCATAATTAAATGGTCTATCATCTGCTTGTTCAGCTATAAAAATATCATAATCAATTCCTTTACCATCTAAGAATTCATGCATATGAGGAACAAATGTATTTAAATGTTCTTCTCTATCTCTATATGGAACGATTATTGCTAATTTATCACTCATATTCTAATAACCTTTTTTGTTATCGTATCCCAATGTTTATAAGATGAATGTAAATTATCTTCTGAATCTTGTATGTAAAATTCTTTATCAGATATATCAATCTTATAATCATTTAATTGTATTGCTCTATACATTTTTTTATATTCTTTCCAAAATGTATAATCTTCTTTTGTATTCGATACTTCTTTTAACCTATCCAACACAGTAGAATCCCATTTGAAGTGATGAACTTGTACAAACCCACTACCATCTTCTAAAATATTTTTTTTGTTTATGTGTCCAATTGGGTATCGTTGTGGATGAAATATACTTCCATATCCCCAAGTATTTTTACCATCTCCTAAATCAACATAGTGTTGTCCTGCGGTAACATTAACTGAACCTTTCATTACACAAACCTTATTTGGACATGCACCACTCAATGGATTTCTAAAAAATCCAACATTAGGGAACTCTTTCCATATATCACTATCTTTCGATATATTTGGGAATTCCCCATTCACACCTATTCTATCCAAAAATCCACCAGTAATAAATGTCCAACCATTTTCTTCACATCGTTGAATCATTGTTCGTAATGGAATTGGATATATGTGAAACTCATCGTCGTCCGAAACCACCCACCATTCATTTGGTTTTGTTTGTTTTACTTTGTTGTATAATTCAGTTACCTTCTCCCAATGAAATTTAGGTTCTGTAACAACCATATAAGGTTCTACACCACACTTCTTTACTTCTTCAAGTATTCCATCATCTTCACTCTGTCTGTACACTACAACGAAGATTTCATCTACTATCGATTCGTAGTGTTTTATCATATGGGGAAGCAAAGTAGTATTGTGTCCTACTATCGTAACCAAATTTATTTTTTGCATTTTTGTATGAATGTTAAACCGGTAGAAGATGGTTTAGATTTAAATATACCATTGTTAAAAAAGTTAAAAACCTCCCAATCTTTATCTTCTTTTAATTCTTTAATTAATTTTGAAGGTCCTTCTGCAAATTCATCGTGATGATTTTGGTCTGTGATATCTTTTGTTATAATATATTCTTTTTCGAATGAATCATCAGTATCGTGTATTGATATTATTCCATGAGGTGAGAGTAATTTGGAATATAATTCAAAATCAAGTTTTACATCCTCGTATGTATGACCGGCATCTATATGAAGGTAGTCAATTTTTATATCTTCTTTTACAAAAAAGTTATAATAAGCATTTTCAGTAGTTTCATTTATAATTCTTGGAAAAAACTTTTTTCTTAGATAGGAATTTTCTTCTAACCAATCTACATTACCTCCAACTCCATTTGCGGCATCTACTAAAAAAGTAACACCGATATCTCCCCAATTATAATCTCTATTTCCTTCGAAGATTCCGGCATCATATAAATCAATTCTTGATTGTGTCATGATTCGTGGAATGAATCCACCACCACTCCCTAAACATACACATACTTTTGCACGAAGATAATGAATAACACTATACACCAACAAACCATCTCCCATACTAAATTCAGTAGCACCATGTGTCCATCTATATGCTAGTGGAGAATGTTCAGTATATTCACGACCATCTTCAGCTTTCTTAGTATATAAGTTATTGGTTATAAAATCTTTTATATAATTTAAATTAAGAATATTCATTTAGTGTTTATAGTTATAAAGCTTAACCCCCTACCCCCTTGTATATAAATATATAAAAATATATAAAACGTAAAATAAATTACCAAAAAGAAAGTATTTGAGTTCGGACATTATCTGCCCATTCTTTTTTATTATCGAATCGTTTCATGAATCCTATTAATTTATCTCTTTCAATTGAACGTTCTTGGTGAGAATCTCGTAAGATTTGTTTGATACATTTATCAAATTCGTTTTTAGTAGATGCTCTATATTTGTAATCTAATTCGGGTGCCCAATCTTTATTAATTATTGGTAATTTTCCATAATCAACCGCCTCAAAGATACTATATCCAAATGGTTCTCTAAAAGATGCTCCATGAAAAATACCCCAATTTTTTGTGAAAAAAGCATTCTTTATTTTTGGGTCCCATTGGTAAATATCTACTGAAGGCATTTGATATCGTGTGGTATCTCTTAAATTTTTTACATCAAACTGACCGGTCAATGCATATCCTTTATCTATACCATGCATCCAATGTAAACACTTTCTAGTTTCAGCTCTAGCAGCATAACCAACTGTTCCATTATTAACGTTTGGAGTTAATGAAGCAGGACCTCTGAATTCATAATAGTTTGGTAAATAATAAGTATAGTTTGGAAAATCTGATAATAATTGAGAACTATTTAAACCTATCCAAATTCTTCTTTTACAAGTTAATAAAAATTCACTATACCACTTTTCATCAACTTTTGTTTGAAATTGTAATCTATCTAATTCTGGTAGATATTTCCATATCTCTTTCATATCTTTTGGATATGCATGTACGAAACAAATACCAAATATATCTTCAAACTTCCATAAATGTTCTCTCATGTGATAATGAGGATGTAAGAAATGAACCCAATTTGATTCTCTACCCCATTGTTCAGTAATAGATGGGTCATCATAGTGAAAGTGAAATCTTAGACCAGGTGGAAGTGATTCTTCTTTAAAATTACTAGGTCTTTTTGAATCAATTAACAATCTATATCTTCTTTTATTTGGTAGTTTTGTCCATACTTCCTTTAAAAAATTATTTACCCAAATATCTGCTCCACCTTGAACTGTATTTCCTGCACCAGTACAAACTAAAAGAATCCAAGGTGTTGATTTTGATGATTTTTTAACAACTTCTGACATATGTTATAACACTTTTATATAAATATATTTATTTTGAAATTCTTTAAATTTGGTCCCCTGGGTCTGGTCCATCACCACCACCACCACTAGATACTCCAGCTTGATTAATGGTAATAACTCTTGTGAAAGTCTGGCTATCATCTTCTAAATCAAATGTTGCAGTTCGTGAACTACTACTTGTATTTGCTTCTACATAGACATAAAGGTATGGTGTACCATTTGTACTTTGAGTAGTGGTTTGACTTTGAGTAGAACTACCTACACTATTAGATGTACTTACAGTAGCAAAAGTACCACCCGTAGTTCTTGTTATACTCCAATCTTGTGCATCTGCAGTTGAATTTCTATATGCATATAATCCAAATGAGTATGTAGTTTGTGATGTTGTTGGTGATAACGTTATTGAAGTTCCTGAAATTGGAGTAGATGAGCCCCCTTGAAACCAATCAAAATCTAATGGAGCTCCTAGCTGAGCAAGTGAAACTGTTTCAGTATCCGATGTTGAAGCTTGTGTTAACGTTAAAGTACCTGTTCTTGGTAAATCATTTGAACTAGCGGTTACTGTTATTGTATTGGAAGTACCCGAAGTACCACTTGTTGTATTAATAGTAAAACCAGTACCCGTTACAGCAGCAGTCCAATCATATGTTGAATTTAGTGTTACACTTTTATCTTCACCAGTAGATACGAAACTTAAAGAAGTAGGTGTTACTATAAATGTAACAGCAAATTCTTGTATCAAACTAACAGTTTCAGTATCAGAACCAGCGTTGTTTGATAAAATACATTCAACTGTACCAGTAAAATTAGATGTAGTTGTGTTATTACCTTGTGGAATTACACCAACAGTATAAGAACCCGCGGGTACTCCACTCATTATGGCAACCCAATAATCTGTTATACTGTTTTGAATAGTTGTTTGTGCATTTGTTGATATTAGTTTAAACCTATCTCCACCTTGTGAATCACCATATATTCTTGCAGTAGCGGTTGTTTCATTACTACCTGCACTTCTACCAAATGTAATGGTTTGATATTCTGTACTTGTGTTTGTATCATCATATGCAAATGTTAATGTGGGTGAAGCACCAGATGGACTCGTAATAGTTGTTACTGGTTCAGTCTCTGGTGGGTCTGATGAATTTTGTGTAAAGTCTAAAGTATCAATTACCGCACCACCTGGTTTTTGTACTGTTATAGTAAATTGTCTTTGTGATTGGTAATAGTCACCATTTGTATAGTTTGAATACACAGTTATTAGTGTAACAGTACCATCACCAGTATCGGTTGATGTTCCATCTATACTTACCCAATCTCCAACCGAACCTATCGATACATAACTTATTGATGCTTCCCATTCAGTATTCCACACATCCACTACATCTACTGAAACAGAAAATGATGTACCAATTGCTCCTATTGGTGAACCTTGTGATGTTGAAAGTGATATTGTTTCTAATGCACCTAATTGAGTTGTTGATTCTTGACCAGAAACACTTCCTCCACTATTTGAATAACCAGTACTTGGTACATCAACAGTAACATCAACTGTACGAGTTGTATTTGTAGTTACTACTGGATAATATCCTAAACTATAATCAGTACTATAACTTAAAGATGAGATTGTTCCAGTCGTATTAGTTGGTGCAGTTACAAGACCGGTGTTTCTATTTACAGCAAATCCACTAACACCTGCATCTGCGTATGTAAATGCATTAATTGCAGGTTGTGTAACTGTTTGAGTTTGATTATTTAAATTACCACCAGTATTAGAATATCCAGAAGGTATCCCAATTAAATCAAACTGAACTGTTTGTGGGGTATCTTCTGTTACTTCTAAGAATGTTCCAGTATCAATATTAACAGATGAAACATTACCTACTGTTGCTGATATACTACCATCTTGTCCAATTGTAATAGCACCACTCCAATCACTTAATGTAAATGCAGATAATTGTTGATACTCATGAGTTAAACTAACTATTGAACTATTTGTAATTGTTGTAGCAGGGTTACCATATGATACACTTACACTTAAAACACCAGTAATATCCGCACTACCAGTATTTTGTGCAGTTGGTAATACGTTTACTTTAAATGTTGATGAAGAAGGGCTGGTTACATTTGCATTCCACCTATCTCCAAATGGGTTTGATACTGTCAATCCACCATCACCTGTTCCATAATCAACAAGTTTAAATCTACCATCTTGTATTCCAGGGTCGTAATTAATGTTAACACTATTAATAGTATTTCCATTGTTTGTTATACCTAATGTAAAAGTTTGTTCATAAGATGATAAAATCTCATTATATGCCCAAGTCATTGAAGTTGGACTACCACTAAGTGTTGGTGGAGATGCACTTACTTGAGATACAGTAAAAGTAATACTAAAATTTGGATTTGAATCAACAGTAACAGTAACCGTTGCATTATAAGTTCCACCAGAAGTGTTTATACTATTTGGATAAACAACAAAACTGAATGTTGATTGGGATATACTAAACTTATTAGCGTTTGTACCAGATAAACTGGCTCCCCCAGGACTTAACATTCCATAGTTCGAAGCTACATCAATAGTATAACCGTCTGAGACAGTATTCTCATCATAAGCAAATCCTTGTGATATTACATAATTACCACCAAACTCACTTATTTCATTACCACTTAATTCTATGTAAGGATATTTGCTAACAGTACCAGTTGTTGTTACAGTAGGGTCATCAATATTTGTAGGGTCTACTGTTATTGTTGTTGTAAGTAAAGATGATGTAGATGAGTTTGCATTACCTTTTACATAAATAAATGCATCTCCAGTACCACTAATAGTATTAGTAACAAACGCACCACTTGACCCATTTCTGTGTGAGAAATTAGTATAATCACTCAAAGTAGCATCCCATGTTACTTCTGACTCTGGACTTGTTTCAATTTTATAATACTCATCTTCTCCACCTTGATATCCATATGATATAATATTTGTAGGTATGGGTTGTGGTACAATTTGTAATATTGCATCATTATCATCTTGATGAACACTATACGTTATATTAGAACTAAGTTCTGGTGATTCAAGTGTAATATTTCCACTTCTTGATGTACCATTTAACGCTTGTTGACTTGTTGTCAATGTAAAAGTTTGATTTGAACCAGATGAACCTGATACGATATTAGGAGTAACCCAATCTAAACTATCGGCATTTATAAAAAAATTACCATCAGATGTGTAAGTTATGGTATGTGTTTCTCCTGCAGCAGATGAACTAACAATTGATGTTGGTGAAATATTATTAATGAATGTTGCAAAGTCATCTAAACTTAATCCATAAAACTCATCAAATTCAATTGGGTCAGTACCATCTGTTTCATAAACAACACCAAAAGAATCCGCCGCAGATTCAAAATCAATAGCAGTTTCATCTGCATTTCCTAATTCTTCATTTAGGTCATCAGTAGATATTGTTCCTGAGCTTGGTAGTGGCATTTTTATTTATCTTTTAATTGTTTAATTTGTTTTTCTAACTTATTAACTTTTTTAGAAAGTTCTTTTACTGCCTCAATAAGTAATGGAGTTAATTTTTCATATTTTACACCCCTATATCCATGAGATTTGTTCATTTGAACAATTTCAGGTAAGATATATTCTATCTCTTGTGCAATTACACCAATATCATGTCCTTCAAATTTATGAACATCAGAGAATCCTTCCTTCCAATCAAAAGAAACTCCACTTATTTCATTTAATTTCTCAAGAGCATCAGGTATAAGTTTTACGTTTTGTTTTAATCGTGAATCTGAAGTTGAATATGCTGATATATTACCCGATGCATCTATATGACCATCAACAAAAAAATGACCAGTTACAGATAATGCAGGAGTTGATGCATTTGAATCTATTTCTGCAATTATCTTTTTGTTTGCAGATGATACAACTTGGAATCCACCTCTACATATTTCTGTAAATTGGTTATCTGCACCAGCAGCAACTGTTACACTTGGAGTTGTTAGTTTTGGAGTGTACCATGTTAAAGTTAAACTATCACTTGGTTCATTATCATCTACGCCATATATATCAACACTAGATGCAACATTACCAATACCGGTCCTTATCTCATAATATGTATTATTTTCTAAAAGTACATTAAACCTTGCTGTCTTAGAAGTACTAATAGATAACTCATGAGCTGAAATGGAATTTGTAGATATATTAAATGTTTTAGTAGAAACTAATGTATTTGGATTGGAAGTACTTCCTTTATATAAATAAACATATAGAGTTGCACTTACTTCATGATAACCCAATGTAGCAAGAGCATCATCAAATTCCGAGTTTATATGTTTAGAACTTGGACCACCACCTGTTATTGTAGCTGCAATTGTTGCAGATATTCCATCTAAAGTAGAATTATTAATATGCATTTGTACATTATTATCTTTAGTGAATATGGTAGAATCTGAAACTGATAATCCAAATGTTTGAGAATTTAAAACATAATCATAATCAGTATTAGTTGTAGTTGTAGTGATTGCTCCACTAAAAGTGGGTGGTGTTATTACAGTAGTTGGTGTTAATGTTGTTGTATTATTTATTACTACTGAAGCAGAATCATCATTTCTAAATTCAATAAAAGGTGTTAAACCAGTCTCTAATAAAAACGTATTATTTTCAGTTGATAATTCTGTACCATTAAAATCAAATCCTGCTATTTTACCAGCAGAAGCAGTTATTTCACCTGCTATTTTTAATTGACTTCCATTCCATGCCATTGCTCCATCTTCACCACCAAGATAAAAGTTTCCACTATTATCCATGTAAGATTTCCATTCCCCATCTCCACTTGAACCAGATGGTTTATAGTAATACCCTAAGTTAGTATTTGATAAATGTAAACCACTTTTTACAGGAACATCTATACTTGCAAGAGGGAAGAGTGCATCTGGTCCAAATGACATAGCGTATTCCCAACCTGATGCTGATACAATACCACCGGGAAATTGTTCCGAACCACTTATAATTCCATCAGGCAATTGTTCTGAACCACTTATAATTCCATCAGGCAATTGTTCCGAACCACTTATAATTCCAGCGGGTAGGTTGTTACCTAAATCACTACCATCACCCAATGTAATATTTCCACTTATTGATAATGCTTCTCCATCCCAAACAAGTTTATTACCTAAAGACATTCTACCAACAGAACCACTATCATCTACATAAAATGGGGTACCTGAACTATTAAAACTGCCAGAACCAATATATATTCTATTAGGAAAACTACCACTTTCAGCTGCTAATCTAATACCATTTTGCCCAACACCAAATACATTTGAGATATATCCATTTGTACCACCAATATTTGGTGAGTAAATAAATCCTTCATCTATAAATGTATTTCCATCACCATCTTCTAAAGCAGTTGTACCATCAATCACACCTTGTAAATCATTATTTACTTGTGCTGAAGATGCAGATGCGAAATCTGCGGTACTTTGTGCTAATGAAGCAGAATCTAATGCTCCACTTGTGTAAAGAGAAGAAGTAATTAGAGTTTCTGTAATAAGGTCAGGTACATTAGAAAATTGTATCGAACCTCTAATAGTTAATGAATTCCCATCCCAAAGTAATTCATCTCCGAACAATCCACTTTCTATTGAGAATGAACCAGTACCGGTATTTCCATTAATTCCTAAGAAAATTCCACTACCAACATTATATCCTTGAGTACCAGTATCGGCCGATTGGTCTATTGAAATCCAAGGATAATTTGTTCCACCTGCTATTGTAATATTTGCCGCAGAAGTTGAACCACTATTATTTGTACCAATGTTTATTGTGTTTTGTACATATGATTCTGAGAATATTGCTAATTCTGCTGCTACAAAACGAGAACCACTTCCTAACTCTTCCCAATATGTAGCATTTGGAGGTGTTTGAGCACCAGAATCTGTACCAGGTCCACTACCTGTTATAGCTAAGTAAAATATATCATTGTATAAAACTGCATCTGCTCTTGATAAAGCATCACTTTCATTGAATGAATAATCTCTACTACCGGTCCAAAGACCAGTAAACACAAGACCAGGTCCATTAGAACCACTAAGGCCGGGTTGACCTTGTTCACCTTCTCTAACAATGTTGAAATGTGCTTCTCTACCAAAGAAATATGTAGTTCCCAATTCATCAGTATAATCTACATTAATTTGTAATGATGATGATTCTGTTAACATCGTACCAGGTACACCACCATAATTATTTGTTGTTGGTGCAACTTCATTTGGTGTAATACCGGAACCAGTTACACCAGAAATTCTGTAAGTGTTATTTCCACCATTATTATCATATGTTATTTCATCACCCTCTACATAAAGTGTTGTAGAACCACTTGTATAAACATAAGATGATGATGGAATTAGACCACTATAAAAAGCAGGTAATATACCTATTTCGGGTCTTAGAACAAGAACAACTCCACCTAAGAAAGATATTGGGGTTATTGTTGTTGAGTTATCTACTTGAACTCCAAATGAATCTGATGCTGAAAAGGCATATGTTAAAGAACCTGAATTAATATCGAGTGATGAACCACTTAAGAAATATGTTTGAACACCTGATGTTGAATCATCAGATAAAAGAGTTAGTGGTGGTGCACTTCCAACTACTGAAGCAGAATTTGCTGTAATTGTTTCGGTATTTGTAGCTAAATTTTTTCTTTTAACTGTAATAGTAGATACTTGTGTTGATGGGTTTACATTTCCATCACTTTGTTTAAACGTGATTACACTTCTATCATTATTAACAATTAAATCTGCAGGTGTAATACCATCTTCTAATCTAAAAATAGTTTCAAACTCTTGTACATCATCAACTGAAGCAGTGTAGACTACAGAACCAACATCATAAGTAGTATCACTACCACTAAAGTTTGCAACTGTAAGAAGTGCATTAGTTTCTGTTATATTTGTTAAACCACCAGGATAATCTCCACTATATGTTGATGGGTCTATGTAATTTCCATTTTTATCAAAAGCAGAAGATTCGAATGTTATAGAACCAGTTAAAGCATTTGTTTTGGAAAAATTAAATCTAGTTTGTTGAAAGTTAGGATTTGCTATTGAACCACTATAAAATCTAAAAGCAGTTCTATCAGTTTCAAATGTAAGTAATTTAACTACTTCATCACTAACCTTATTACCACCACTAAATTCTTTACTTGCCTTTAATTCAACTGGAATATAATTATTATTTACATCGTATAACTCAAAACGATAATCAAATGTTTCTACTGGTAATGTTCTATCTTGTTCATCAAATACATCAAAAACTTTTGGTGAAAATGATGCATCTTGTGAAGGTTTTAAATCTACACTAGCTATTTGCCAACCATCCCCTCTAAACGAAAATCCTAATTTACCCGAACCAGAATATGGCATGGTAAACAAATGTTGTATTTGTTGTCTTGAATTAAATGCTGAAGTTGCGGTATATGATACTAAACTTTCATAAAAAGGATTATCAATACCACCACTTGGGTAAGAACCTGTTATATAAGCATTAATTGTTTTAGGTACAATAGTATCTGGTTCTTTTAAAGAACGAGAAACAAACACTGCTGGTTCTGTAAACGTAGTTGTATCTGTTCCATTTACTGAAGATGCAGTATAGATACTATCTAATCTTTCTACTAATACATTTTCCACAATACCATCTACTGTATCAAATACATAAGGAATGTTAAATGTAGTATCTGGTATGGTTACATCGGTTGTAATATCAAAATCATCTGTAATATAAGTTCCATCGGTTGCTGTAGTAACAAAAGGATAATTAGATAAATTGTATAATGAATTTCCTGCAATTAGTGGAAGTTGTGATGTATAATAATCAGTTGAAGTAACTGAACCAGTTATTGTTGTACTACCAGATAATGGAAATATTTCTCTTGCTTTTAGTGAACTAAATGAATTCGTACCAATATCAGATATTGCAGTTATTTCATGTAAATTTGCATTTAAAGGTTCGGATGTTCTATTGGTTCTGTAATCAATATAAATAAAGTGAGAATTACTACCAGATTGTAAATCAAAAATAGCTTGAGAACCAGTTGATAAAAACCAAGTTGGAGTACTTGTAAAATCACCACTATCAATTGAATCTAAAATAATATTTGTACTGCCAGAATATGATTGTAATACAGATTGAGATGTTGCAGAATTATTATAAAAGAACATTGCATCTGTTTCTACGTTTCTTAATGCAATTGCTGCTCTTAATTCTTGTGAAGCAGATTGATAATATTCTATCTGAAATTCAACTGAACCTGTATTTGTTGGTATTGAGGATGACCCACTATCGGTTAATAAAACAATATTAAACTGACCGATTGAGGATGAGATTGGATTTGTTGCAGTAATTAATGAATTATAATTTGCAAGAGATGTTTTATAAGTATCACTATGTAATGTATCATCTACATGAACACTACCAGTTAAAGAACCAGTTGGAAACCAACCAGTAAATACAACATCTTGGTCGTATATATAATCAGTATTATTAATATCACTTGAAGATGATATAGATGATGCTACATATATTTGGTCTGATTGTTCTACATAAACATTTTCAATTACATCATTATCATTTCTAAAAATGTATGGAATCTGTAATGGTTTTGTAAAATTATCATCAGATGATGATGGAGATGTGAATTCTGTTGTTAAAAAGTTTCTATCACTAAATTCAGTCGATGAGTATGGATACCCACTACTTCCATAAATATAATCCCCACCCCTTGGTGGTACTCTTGGTACAAATAATTCAGTAGAACCTGTTGAAATCCAATTTGAACCACTTAAATCAAATAAATCGTATAAATCATATGAACGTTGTGCTGGTGTTAGTTCTGTGAAATCCAACTCACCAGTAAATACCATTATTCCTTGTTCAAAATCTAATTCAACAATATATCCAGTCGTTGTATCACTTCCAATTGTAAGAACTGCTTGACCATTTACTAAACTTACTACTCCACTTAATGTACCATCAGTTGAATTATGTGAAAACGTTATATCACCAGTATCAAAGTTCATTGAGTTTATTTCGTAGGTAGTTCCATACAAAATATCACCATCAAGAGAATCTAATCTTTTTACATTTATCAGTTCTGCGTTAAGTGGTTCTATATTTCTTAAAGTTCTATAATCAATATGAACGTAATGATAACCGCTATCATTATAATCTATAATTGTTTGTGAACCAGTATCCCATGTTGATATAACTGAAGTATCATTATAATCATTTGTATCAATATTTTCCAAAGAATACTCAGTAGATGTTCTAAATGATTCTAGTTCATCTAATTCAGTTGAACTGTGTTTATAATAAAATTTAGCATCTGTTCCTATGTTTTCTAATCCAAACAATGCAATTCTTGTTGAGCCAGAATCATATGTTTCAACAATAGTTCTAACATCGGTTGGTGAACCACCAGTTGGTAAAGTAAACGAACCACTATCTAACCAAACTACAAGATTAAACTCACCACAGAAAGACCCTGAACGTGCAACTATGTTTGTTTTATTAGAAGAATCTGTTTGTACTCGTGAATTCGTTCCCCAATCCCCACTTGTTGTATCAAATGTTAAAGTTGTATCGTGTGAATGTGTATATGCAAATCCACTTGGTATTGCTGTATAAACTGAACCTGTTGAGTTTTGTGGAGTATCAAAAAATGATAATCGTGTATCATCATAAACTAATGGTTTGGTTAAATTTACACTAGATGAATTTGGTGTTTCTATTCCACTATAAGAACTTTCAGAAACATAAGTTGGTTCTACTTCAGGTAATTGACTTGAATCAAATTGATAAAAGTAAGTTCTTGCATAAGATTCAGAAACAACTGTTGTTTCTCCTATGATTATATCTTCAACCGAACCACTAACTAAAGTTTTAAAATTTAATTCGTAATCAACATTTTCATATAAATCAAAATTAGTATCAACTAATAAATCAATTGATTCTGTTTGTTGACTACTTGTTGGTACGTTTATTTTTATAGATTCATATAATAAATCATCATCAAATGATATATCAGTAGAAGAACCACTAATTTGTAAAGATGAAGTTGTCCAATATCTCTCAACATTTCCCGCACTTAATTTACCAAACCCACCATCTAATTCAGAACCAGGAACAAGAGGGTCTCTTAAAAGATTTCCTGCTACAATCTTTATTTCATCTTGAAATTTAAAATCACCAACATCAGAACGTGATTTTTTATATATTTTCATTTTATCAACATTACCAGTAAACGTATCTAAGTTTTTAAGTTTGATTTTACCGAAAGATGCTGTAACCGCAGAGTTAACTGTTGTTCTCGCAGCAAAATCAGTAAATGTTGTTTCAAAACTTACTGGTGTTGAATTATTTATAATATTGTTTTCACTATCTACAAATGGTTTATCTACTAGTAAAGTGTTGCTGTTTATAACTTCTTTTATTGTGGCTTCATAATTCAATGATGGGATTTTTATAATATTTTCATCCATCGCTGATTTGAAATTATTACCACTTTGTTTTTCTAATCTATATAAAGTTCCTGCTCTCCATGTATCTAAATTAGTTCCAACTGGTGGTGTTTCTGCTAATCCAATCAAAGAACCAGATTGTATTATTTCGGGTGCAGTTTGTTCTACAATAACAGATTCAACCTCTTCTATATCAATTGACGGTTTTTTATAAAATATTACAGGAGTTTTATTGCTTTCATTTTTATTGATGAAAAAATTCTTTTCCCACTTAACATTGTAAGCACCAACCCATTCTTCGGGTACTGGTTTTTTTAATCCATCTACATCAAAATAATCTTTTAATTCACCAAGTATGGTGATTTTAGCTGGACCAACTGGTGTTGTTTGATAAACGTGAGAGGAAAGAACAACTGAGTTCCCTTCATAATAATCAGGTACACCACGACCTGGTTCTACATAAATAGTACCACCATCTGCATCTACAATTTCTATTTTAAGTTCGGTGGATTCTCTTAAGCATTCAGAACCTTCTAATAGAAATAAATTTTTACCTGCAGTAAATATATCTGCAAACTTACTTACTCTAAAATATTCTGAATTTAGTTCTTTATCGGTTATATAAGTGTTATAACCACTTAAATTCTCAAATTTGTTACCAACCTTTACTATACACGCCATATATAATCCCTATTAATACTTCTATAAATATCGTACAAAATAGTTATTGAATATTTATATATAGAAATACATAGAAAGTTATAGAATGAGAAAATATACTACAATACAGATAAAAAAAGAAACCCATGAACTCTTACAAGGGTATTGCAAGGAACATGGGTATAAATTAAGTGGTTTGGTTGAAACTCTGATTAAACAGAAAGTGGGTACACCAAAACCTCAGAATATTTTAAAGGTTAGAACTTAACATTTGAAAATCCATTTACCTTTTTAATTTCAATTAATCCATCTACAACATCTCTCATCGAGTCGATGTGTGATATTACCATAACGAAATCAAACTGTGTTTTAAGGTATGTAAACAACATAAAGAGGGATTGTAGGTTTTCACTATCTAATGTACCAAATCCTTCATCTATCACAAGGAAATTAGGTCTTGGAAGGTTACATACATTTATTAGAGCAACTCTGATTGCTAAACCACTAATGAATCTTTCCATTCCACTACACATTTCCAAACTCCATCTTTGGTCTCCATACACAAGATATGCATTAATATTTCTACCATCAATCTCTAACTGCATTCCAAACTCTACGATTTGTGCAAGGATATTGTTTACCTCACCTTCAATCATTGGTAAAGATTTCTCAATCAATTCATATGATACACCATCTTTACCAAGTGCATTTAAGTAAAAATCAAACAACTTAGATTGTTCTTCTAAATCTTTTACTTCTTGGATTCTATCTTCAATCGTTTCTTTTTGATTTTGAAGAGCAGATATCTTCCCATTTAATTTAAGAACATCACTATTGATTCTCTTTAATTCATCCTTTACGCCTGATTGTTTTTGTCTTACATCAGTAATCTGATTTCGTATCTCTTTATTCTTCTGAATTTGTTTTTCATTCTTGTAATACTCATCAATTAGTTGCGTTTGTTGTGTAACTTGAGTATCTAAACGAATTTCTTCGGTTTCTGTTGTTGATAACTTGTTAATAAGTTGATAAATTTCTCTATCTAATTTATCTTCCTTATCTTTAGCATCTTTGTATTTATCCCATTCATCCGCATATCCCTTTAGAGAATCAATCTCAATACTCAAATCTAATTTTTCTTTCTCAACCTCTTGTAGATTACTTTCTATTTCTTTTATTTTAGAGTTAACACTATCCTTTTGTTCTAATATTGTTTGTGAATTTTCGATACAGATATCACAATTTTCATTATATTTGTGAGAATCTAAATGTTCTTTTCGTTCATATAAAGAATCTTTTTTAATATTGATTTTATCAATTTCACCTTCAATAGTACCAATATTTGTTTTAAGGCTAGTTAATGTATTTATTCCCTCTTCTAAATCTTCTTCATCAAATTTATCTAATATCTCTTCTAATACAATTTGTTGTTCTTCTCTAAAGGTTATCCTATCTTGTAAAGAACCTTTTGTTGTTTCGAGTCCTCCTACCTTCGTTTCGAGGTTTTTCAATCTTTTTTCTAATTCCTCGATTGAAACCCCGCTATCAGAATTTAACTTTACTATCTTTTCATTTAACTTAATAATTTGTCTATTAAGGATATCATCTTCTTCCTTCAAGGCTTTTTGAGACATCTCTAAAAGTTTGTACTCATTCTTGTCGGTTTTTAATTCAGTGTCGATGTCTGCTAGTTTTTGAGTAAAATCATCAGACTTGAATTTTCTGATAAGTGTTGCATTATCCCTATTTTCATCAGATGCCTTTTGATATAGTTTATCAAATATATCTACTCCAATGAATTGAGATAATATCTCCTTACGTTCCGATTGTGATTTATCAATGAATAGTGCGTTGTTTCCTTGTAGGGAAAGGGCAGTTAAAACGAAATCCTCAAACTTACCTAAGTATTTTTCAATGTTCTTATTAGTTTCTCTTCGTTGTTCTCCATTAAGTGATTCGATTACACCACCATCTTCTTTCCAAAAAGATACATCTACCTTGAGATTGGTTTTCTTTCTTGTCCACTTAGCAGTTCGTTCTATAAAGTAATCTACCCCATCTATCTCAAAGTTAAACTTACAATAAAAGTTATCTTTACGATTGTTTAAAACGTTCTTAGAAACGTTTGTACGAGATGTTCTATCGTAGATACAGAATGAGAGTGCATCCCACATAGATGATTTACCTGATGCGTTAGGAGCAAAGATACCCATGATACCTCTTGCGTTATCGAATCTGATAAGATTATCTTCCCCATAGGAGAACATATTAGAAAAGTTAAATTGTTTTGGTGTCCAAAGAATGTTGCCAGCAATTTCAGAGGTATCTATTTGTGTATTAAGTTCTGAATTGATATCTTGTATCTTATCTAATTCTTCTGCTTCTAATAGATACTGTCTTTCTAAGTAATCTCGTATTAGAGAATTTTGGAAAGTTGTATCTTTTACATCACCAACAATGTTTTTGTTTACCTTTTGATTTGTCTTTAATTGTCCTATTGTATCGGTTCTTGTTACAGTAACTTCAGCAACTTTAAATAACTTCTTTAGTTCAGTTATTTTTCGTTTCATATCACTTGGTTCAGTATTGGTGAACCTTAATCTTAATCTTGGATACCTTGGAAGTTTAGTTCCAACCTCATCATATACCCATTGTGGTATTTCGCCATCTACTACATCAACAGTTAAGAATCCATAATCGTTATGTAGATGATGTTCGGTGAAGGTTCGAGTGGGAACATCCCACAATAAGTAACCATGATTTTCGAGTAGTTCTCCATGATTCTGTTGAATCATCGAACCTGCGTAGGCAACCCACTCATATCCTTCTCCAAATGTCTGTCTTTTGTGTATATCTCCTAAGAGAGCCATATCATATCCATCAAACATATCTACTTTAAATGAATTGGATGATACAGTATAACCGATATCGGTCTGTGCTTTGTTTACTGGTCCATGAAATAAAACTATTTTATTTTCTCCGTCTACATCTTTTCCCTTCGGCCAGTTTTCCTTATCATCCATAATGGAATAAGGAACAAGAGTAAGATTATGAAGATTATAAACTCCAGTATCTTTAAGATAATGAATCCTATCGTTTTTAAGATTTTCAATAATTGGTGTAAGTACATCTAATCTATGTGAATTATTTAAATTACAATCGTGATTACCTGTAATCAATACAGTTTCACGCAACTTAGCACATTCTGTTAAGAACCAACTTATTTCTTGTACTAGTTCTGGTGACATCTCTGTTTTAGCATGAGCAATATCACCCGCAAGATAAATAATAGAATCTTCTATTTTATCTTCTTTTACTTGTTTTAAAAATTTCTTAAATACTAATCTGTATTCTTTATGTCTTTGCAGATTTCTAATATGTAAATCCGCAAGATGATAAATCTTATTTATAATCATAAAATTTTGTTTTCTTTAATGAACGAATAAAGTTCACTTGCAATTATTGTATATCCTTCTTTGTTTGGATGTTGGGTGGCACGAGTATCATGCCTTTCTAAATGTTCCCAAATATCTTTTCTGTTTGTCATATTTAACAATTCTCTAAAAGTAAAATTTAAACCACCATAGATAGTAGATTTATCTATTTGATTTGTAAAATCATTTTTAAGAGGAGGTTGAACCATTTTTTCAAAAGATTCCATCATAACATATTTTATGTTGTAATGTCTAAATAATTTTTGTAAAAAAATAATATAGTTTTGATTTGTTATATTATAATAATCTTGAGTAAATAATTCTGTAACGAAGAATTTTTTATATTTTGTTAAAAAGTTATTAAATTTTGAGGAAACCCCATGTTCATCATATGAGTTATAAAATCTATCAGGCGTTTCTAATAAATGTTTTACAGACCAAGATATCCACTCACCATCTGGTAAGTAAGGTACATAATCTCTTAGTGAAGATGAAAACATTACACAAACAAAATCATCAGATGTTACATTTCCATTCTCAATATCTTTAACTATATCATTAAACATTTTTCTGTTTGAATTTCCGCTAATACCTCTATTTAGATATTTTGGAATATTCAATTTATCAGAAAGAAATTTAGGCCAGGAATTTTCATTTCTGAATATTCTTTTTTCATTTGGAGATAATGTTGATTCAATAGAAACATCTGCCCCTTCACCCTCTGTCCACGAACATCCATAGGATACTAATCTATTCATATAAAAATGTTTTTAAATGTGATTCTTGGTTTTTTCCATACTCTTCCATTTTATTAAAATTATGAATTAATCTTATTTTATTTTTTTGATAAATTTTATGTATTTCTAATTTATCTTTTGATAAAAATTTATTTAAGCATTCTAATTGTAATTTTACCAAATCTACTGTATTTAATGTATCGCTCATATCCATTTCGAAAATATCATCAAATAAATCAAAATCAAGATTTTTTAAAAATTTATAAGTAAAACTATTTCCAATTATAAATGGAAATTGAAAAGTTAAAAAAGGTTTCCACAATTTTTCAGATGTATAAAAGGGAATTTTGTTTTCTACTTGTGTATCATTTACAATACCCACATAACTATTGTGTCTATGAAGTAATTCTAATCTTGAATTTTTATTTGTAAAACTATATTTTGAATATTTTTTTATGTATTCTTCATTTCTATTTCTATCAAAACTAAAAGGAATTTTATTTTTAGTTTCTTCAAGAAGTTTGTTATCTATCTCATCAAATGCACCAAATCCTAATATTTGGTCATGTAGAAAATTCCAATGTTCTTCACCATAGTTATGTTTCATTGAAAAAGAAACCCACCCATCGTTTAAATTATTATTTTTTATAAGAGATTGGTATGTTAAAAACCTATCCCATCTTAAAAACCCAAATGGTGCTATAAATTTTTTATATTTTAGATTATCACTAAATGAATCAAATAAATATTTTGATACTTGTAAATCACTTGATTTAGAATAATTCCACGCATAGTAGTTAAACGAATCTGCAGATGTATTAAATACACATGGAGTAACAACTCTATAATTTTTTTTAGTAACTTTGTAATACAAATCATCTTCAGTAATTTTACTTACAATATCGTAACAAAAAATTAAAAATGATAAATCTTTAAATTCATGTAATATTTTATCGTAATCACTATTAGTTGCATCGTAGTTTGAAAAATGGTCAAAAACAATTAAATCATCTTTTGTTAAGGAATCTTTATGATTTCTTATAACTTCTTGTATATTCCATTCATGTGATGGTTTACACTCCGCAACATGAACATATGGAATATACAATGTATCTAGTATATCTTTTGTACACTTTAATTGAGATTCTTTTTTATTAATAGAATATTCTCCACCAAAATACTTTATCATAACCCTTTTAATTTTTGTGAAATAATATCACCAAACCCAGTCTCTTCGGATTCTTTTAATTTAGTGTTCACTTCAGAGAACCCCATATCAGATGCATCTTTATCTGTGGGTTTTATATTTTTTGTATCGATTCCTTGATTCTGATATTGAACTGTATAATATAATGCTTGTTGTTGTGCATCTTCATCTAATAAAATATTAATACTTTTAACTTCTTTTTCGTATATAGTATCATTTAATTTTTTTGGTACAAATTTACCAAGTAGCGGGATTGCATTTCTCTTCACAGCCATTGCATCAAATACTCCCTCTACTAAAGTAATGGGTTCATCCCAATTTATTTGATTCTCAAACATGATAACGTTTTTCGAAACCGGCGGATTCTTATACTTAAACGTTTCTTCATCGAATACAGAACGTGCGATGAAGTAATTGAGTCTATTATCGCTATCATAACTTGGAATAATAATACGATTGGCATAATGGCCACCATCACAATAACCAATATTATAGCGTTTAATATCCCCTTCGCTAATACCTCGTTTTCTTGCATATTCTTTCACCTTTCTGAACAATGGGTTAATACCCTTTGGTTCTATTAGAAGTGATTGAAACTCACTCGGTAACCTTAACTCTACCTTTTCTTCTTCGGTATTATTACTATATACAACATAATCATCACCATAAACCTCATATATCTTTTTTAACTTACGAGAATCTACGTGCAATCTTCTAAGTAAACTTTGGATTCGTTTTCCCTTAGAATCACAAACCCAACAATGCCACTTTTGACTTTGTAAGTTTATCTGTAACTTTTTCTTGTGATGATGACAGAATGGGCAATAGTGTGCTTGTTCATCCCCTTTCATGGATGTACCTGGTCCTAAGACATCATCTAATATGTTTATAACTGATTGTTTTTCGTGGTGTGAAAGCATGGTTACTACTTTAAACTCTACAAATATACGAAATTATTTCCAATTTTCCAAATAATTTAAGAAATTTGTTTCAAGCCATTTTCTTTTATGTTTTTTATTTTTGTACAAATCTCTATTAAAATTACATATTTTTTCTATTTTATTATCATCCCATTTAGATAATAACTCTTCTGCTGCATCAGATACTGCTTGCATTCTCTCTGAATCTGATAGTGTATCATAGTTTTCATCAATACAAACATTAAATGTTTTAAAACCATAATCATTAATATATTTTAGAGTATTTTTTGTAGATACTACAACAAAAGGAACTCCATATGCTAGACATCTCCATGTTTTTTCTGATATATGTACTACATCTGAAAATCTTTGTTCTGGTTGTTTGTATATACTTTCAACAATTATATTTACTTTTGAATCAAATAACCATTTAACTTTTACACCATCAATCCCAACTTTTAGGTTTTTATTAATTGGATATTCGTTTGGTAGTGTTTTTACTGTATTATCTCCAAGGTCTCCAAATAATTCTCTTCTAAAATCTATATTAAATTTGAAAAACTCAATGTTTATTAAGTCAACTAACGTATATCTTAGTTTGTATTTTTTAAAAAAATTATTAGACCAAATCTTTTCTAAAAACTTTAATTTAAACTCTTTTACTGATTTATTAAGTATTAGAAAATCAGTTTGTGGTTTTTTTGTTCTATATTTTATTATATCGTCATCTGGTGAATTTATTGGGCTACCTGCGATAAAGTTTGTTTTTTCTATTAATTTTTTATTTGAATACTCAGCTTTGTTAAAAGAATTAAAAAAGCCAGGATAATGAAGTATATTGAATTTATATTTTCTAAATTCAACTGTTTTAAATTTATCTATTATAGAATTATTTGTTAAAAAAACAATATTATCTGTAAGTAATAAATTTTCTGTAAAATAATCAAGTATGATATCATACTCTCCAATATCTGGGTTTCCTTCTTGACTACAATCTACAATTATCTTTTTATTAGGATTTTTTAAAAATATACGTTTTATTGGTTCTGCGTTGTTTTTAAATTCATTAAATGAAGTTATAAAGAAAGAACCTTCTGGTATTTCTTCATCAATTAATTCTTCAACAGTAGATAATCCAAGTATATCCAATAGGTCATAAACCAAAGGTGTAAAGGATTTAAAATTATAACAATAAAACTGCATAATTAGTTTATATTATAAGGGTTACATACAAATATACGAAAAATAATTTAATTTTCCAAATCTTTTCTAAAAAACTTTCCTAAAAGGTTATCATTTAGTGATAATTCATCTGCTAGGACATCGTGTGAGAATTGTTCTTGCAGTTCATAATATGTAAGGGATTTCTTACTAGAACAAAATCTAAGAATTCTTAATTCCAATCTATCATTGATATCATCCCTATTATCTTCTTTTAACAATCTTTCGTTTTCTTCAAACCAACCTTTAACAACGTTATTAGATGAACGATACTCTTTCCAATCTGATTCTTTATGAACCATCTCATATTTTTTCATTCTTTTATCTTCTAATGCTGCTATTTCTCGTTTTCCGAACTTACGTTTTCTAATTGATACTACTTGTTTCTTTCCAATGTAGTATTCATCAGTTTTTCCATTTGTTATTTTGTAGATAAAACCAAAAGTTCCCTCTGGCATATCTGATAGTTCTGTTATTGGATGACCTTTATATGTCCATATCATAGTTAAAAATTTTGAAATCATTTAAGTACCTCTCTCGTACCCAAGTTAGAACATCCTTATCAATATATAGATGTTTGTAAAAATTGTATTGATTTAATTCTGGATGTTTATCATAAATTGGATTACGATTTAGATGTGGTATATTTTCATTTGATTCTACTTTATCTAAAATAAAATTCACATCGTTTATGAAATTTTCATACCTACCAATAAAACTTACTTTTTTATCTTTGGTACTCCCATTTCGTATAAAATAGCTTTGGGGAAAAAACAAATAATCATTTTTATCGATAGTTTCTATGAATCTATGTACTGACATAAATCCATCTTTTCTACATTGATGATTATATGCAGATGCAAATCGAGTGTAAGGATTTCTTACAAAACACATGATGTAGTAATCCTTTATGTTCTCAAATTTACCAATATGATTATGTGATTTAGAAACCCATTCAGTACCCACTACGTTTTGTAGTACCGATGTAATAGATGTACCACCAGTTTTAGGTATATGAATAAATCCCCATTTTTTGGAACGATTTATTAATAAACTCAAATTATATAGTTTATAATTTTACGGTAGATGAATAAGGAGTTTGGTTTAACTTACCACCTCTTGCTGCTGCTAGAGCCTTTTCATCTTTTGATAGTTTCTTTAAATCAAAATCTCCTGCTGATATTGGAGTTTTATCTTTTCCTTTATCTGCAAGTTTTGCAAATTCTGATTTGTCGTACAAGTCTTTAATTGAAGCCATAGTTTGTTTTCCTTTGTATTATATAAATATGTTATAAATCAATTCTAACGATAAAATTGAGTGCCATATCTGGATAATTTTTTATTGGTTTAGGTAACTTTGCCACTGCTACCATGTTATTGTTATCATCATACAACCCTATTGTTGATACGAATGTTGTTAAATATGAACCAGTCGGGTCTGTTATTGTCTTTGAATAGTAATCATCCCATGAACCTGTTATTGAACCAGTAGTTCCATAGTATTCTTCTTTTCTACTAATATCTGTTATTTCTTTTATTTTTCTTGCCCCTCCTGGTCTAACATTGAAAATCTCAGTTGTTTCAAAATCATATGAACCACTTAGAGTTACATTTACCGCAGATGGGTTTTGTGAATAATTAAATTCGCAATCTTTTACAGAACAAAGAACTTCCAATTCATTTAATGTTTTAGTAGAACGATATTGTAAATCATATGTTGTAACATCTTCTAAACTAACATCATTGTGAACATCGTGTGTGGTAATTGCTATTAAACCATCTTGATATAATACATTACCATACTGTAATGGTTTTAATGGTGAACCTAAGAAATTTAAAGGTTCTGTAAAATGTATTGTACCTTGTGTTCTAATATCAGATGAACCTGAAATATATTCTCCACCAATATCGTTTGTAAACATATCCCATCGTTCAAGTGTATGAATATCAGTATCACCTTCTAATGTTAATGTCATTGTAGGATTCATTAAATCCAACCCATAACTAAGTTTTACAGATTCAGTTACAAGTGTATCCGATACCTTAAGATATACTCCTTTATCTAAATCTCCATTATTACTTAATGAACCAGTTCCAAATGAACCAAAATCTGCATCTAAAAATTGATATTTTTTTCGTTCACCTACAAGATTTCCAAATCCATCATCATAAATTAAAGAACCAGAGTTTAATTGGTCTGAATAAAGCTTTACTGAACCTGGTTTTATCCCTTCACCCACTCTACTTTGAGTTATTGGTATTAAGAAAAGAGTTTCATCGATTCTTCTTTCATTTGAAAAATCTCCCATATCTGTTACCATACCAAACATATTTATTAAACCATTATCGGTAAAATACTTGTGTTTAATAGATTGATACATTGGGTATTTATGGAAAGAATCATTAATAGAACCACTTATAGTTCTATCAAATGAACTACTATCAAATTGTCCACTACCTGTATGATATACAGAACTCTTATCATATATCTTTAATACAGGATAATCTGCATGAGTTGCAGCAAATCTTTTATAAACTTTAAATTGTCTATTAGATACGTTTGATTTTGGTATGTTCTTTAGCATATATTTACTCCTCTATATAAATATATCGAAACAAAAAACCCCACTCACGGTGGGGTTTATTAGAGGTTAAGTTATTTTAAAAATCAAGTTTAACTTTTATAAGTACTTCTTTATCAAATGATTTTTCAATAGGTTGTGAAGTTTTAGCCACTGCTAACATTTCGTTAGCATCGTTATAAAGTCCAATTGATGTTATGTAAGTTCTAGGGTCTTTTTCAAATGATGATTCTCTAAAAGTACCATCTGAACCGCTTACAAACGTTGGGTTATTTGAAAAGTTAAATTCTCTGTTCTGTGCTCTTACAAAGTAGTGAGATGTAGAAAGATTTTCTACTCTTCTTGCTTGGAAATCACCACCACGTTCTAACATATGATGTATTAAGTATTGGTTCTTTCCTTCATAATCAAATCCTTTGTAAAGTGATGCAAGTTCGTTTGAACCACTGTCAACACTTAAACCAACTTCAGCCATAATAGCTGATGGGTTAAGTACTATTAAACCTTGGTCTGGATAAAACTTACCATATCCTTGTCCTTCTGCAGCTGATGCACTTGAGTAAAGTTGTTTTATTGTTGCTGGGTTCTCTGTTCCTAAGTTAAGTGAACCACTTGCAATATTAAACACTCTTCCCGCTTTTCCTACGGTATCTGAGAATTTCTTACCACTATCATCAATATATCTAAAAGTACCATTAGAACCACTTAAAATGAATTCTAAGTTACCAGGGTCAACTGATTCTTTATAGCGGGCACGTGCTATGTTGATAACAAAAATATCATCTGAATCTATTGAAGTACCTGAAGCAGATGCAAATGAGAATAACTCATCATCTTGTTCTAGTAGTATTTGTCTATATTGAGCGTAAGTTGCTTTGGATGCTTGGGTAGATGTATCATCATTTCCTAATGAAGTTGAACCACTACCATATTTGTTACCAAATGCTACTGCGTATTGTACTTCTGCAGATGCATCAGTACCAGGGTCTGTTGAATATACATTTAAATAATATTCTGTTGAAGCTGCAGTTTGTGCTGATGAAGTAAAGAAATTAGATAGAGAACCAGTATCACCAGTCCAAAGACCAGTTGTTACAGTTTCTACTTTTCCTTGTACAGTATCAAACTCTCCAAATCTTTTATAGATTCCAGTCGAAAGGTTTCCACCTTGTGCTGCAACTTTATCACCACCACTTAAATATTGGTTGATGATTTCCGATAATTGTTCAGAAGTAACGTTACCATTCTGAGAAGATAGATATGCTGCTAAATCAGATGATAGATTTACTCCTGCTTGTCCTGTTATTTGTGCCATCTTTTATAGTTCCTTAATTATTTTGGCTGTACATATGTAACTGTTACTGGAATAGTTTGTGAACCACCAGTTTCATTACCATATACAGTAATCGTTGTTTTAATAGTTGCTGTAATATTTGGATTAGCAATAAATGTAAATGATAATCCAGTTTCAATTGCAGCAGTTGTAGTAATTTCATCACCAAGTGCTAGAGGAATTGTACCTGAAGTTGCTGCTAAACCTTGTCCTACAATAGAACCTGCATTCTTGTTTGAAAGAATAATAGTATATCCACTTTGTGAATTACCAGCTGGTGAAGTTGTTGGAGTAAGAGATACTTGACCTGAATTCTGATTTACAGAAACCGAAGGAATACCAAATTCTACTTTTGGAATTTTCTTTGTACCCTTTGGTAAAGTTACCAATTTATATTTTAATGCCTGAGTTTCATCTGGTGAAGCCTCAGTAATTGGGATTGCTTTAATTGCTGCATCATAATAAGCACTACCCTTTGGATGTGCCGGTTCGTATAATGAGTAATCTATCTCATCATCACCTAATGCGAATTTTGTGATGTTTAATCCACCACCGTTTGCTAGTAGTTCTCTACCCTTTCTTGTAAGGATAGCATCTACTGTAATTTCTGCGTTATCTAAATATGCCATAATTGTTCCTCTATGTTATTCAATATATAAATATAACTATTTTTAAAATTATTGTTTTTATTTCTTATCAACCTCTAAAATTGGTTCACCTTTTCCTCTTGCTGTATCAGAAACTTTAAGAATATTAGGATTCGTACAGAAAGTTTCTACAGGTGAACGACCATCTAAAGTTGTTCTTGATGTTTGTATTGAAGGAGATTTAAATCCTCTTTTACCATATTTATCACCTAAGTTTGAACCTGGTAATCTTCCACCATTTGAATTAGCTGCAACAGCAGATAAAATATTATCTCCACTTGGTGCAGGGTCTCCTATTTCATTAAACACTACTATTTTTCTTGTTTTAGTAACATCAACCAATCTATATAGTGGTTCTTTGAACCATCTTTTACCATCGGCAGTTTTCTGACCAGTACCAGGAATTGCTTGTCTTTCCTTTTCTGTATATTGTTCAGTTACAATCCAAACTTGTTTTCTTTCTTTTATCAATCTTCCATTACCATCTAAACGAGTAATATTTGCAACTCCATTTCTAGCAAGAATTCCAGCAAGACCATTTCTAAGATTTCTTGGGTCTATACCAATTTGTGATTGACCACCTCGAACATCAAACTGTCTTAATAACTGTTGAATTTTAAGTGTATCTGTAATTCTACCATCTTGTAAATCAACAGAAGATACAAATGTTGGTCCAACACTTCTTAAAATACCATTATACTGACTTCTATTAAATGTAAATCTTGGAGTAAATCTTCTTAAAATACCAGGATTTATTCTTCTTGCATCAGTTTTAAACTTAAATCTATCAAAAAGATTCACACGAGTATCTTGTCTTTTAATATTTTGTGGTCTGATTTTAACTGTATCTCTTAAATTAATCGTAGGTTGTTTAATTTTTGCAAGAACATCAATAGCAGTTGGTTTTTTATGCTCTACTTTACTTCTTTCAAGTATATGTGGTTCAATTAATAATCCACTTGATGTAATTGCTCTAGCAGGAACAAGTGTTTCTAGTGTTTCAAACAAGGATTGGTCTATATATCTTACTAATTGAATATATTCATAAAGATTTATTGTATATCTTTCAAAATAATAGTTTCTAAGTTTCTTTAATTCAGTATATTCGTGATTATATCTATCATTAGGGTCTCCAATATACTCATCTAATTCAAATTGTCCGATTGATTTAAGGATATCATTGTTAATCTCTTTAATTGGTGAGAAAAATAATCCTAATTTGTTAGAATCAATTGGTGCAGTATCAAATGATTTTTTAGTTGAACGTTCTCTATAAGAAAGACTTAATCCATTTGTTATATTTTCTGTTGGTGATAGAGCCTCTTGTACTTCAAATCTAAATTTATTACCAACATTAAATCCACTTGAAGGAACATTTGCAGTTACAGTTCTTTCATATGTTGTATAATGATATGGATAAGTACTATTACTATCAAAGTTTGATGCAGTTACAAAATCAACGTCATATGTTTCGTTAATTGAAACATTTTTAATAGAAGTATCTGCATTTCTATCTTTTGGATATTCAAAATCTAAACGAAGAATTAAATCTTCGGTAGAAGATGAATGATGATTTCCATCAATTGCATCTGGCATTAAAGTATGGTTATCAATTCTTGATTCTGATAATGCGGTTGTCCAATATCTAAATTCATCAACTGAACCTGTAAATGTAGAACCACCGATTGTTAATTGGTTATCCAATTCCCAAGATGAAGTAGGTACATTATTAATTGACATTGATACTGCATTTCTAATTCGTTCATTAAAAGCTTCTTTTGCAAATACTTCAAACGAACCAGTTCCAAGATGTTGTACTACAATCTGAGTATATTCTTCATTAAAGAATGGCATTAGTTCAGATGATTGCGATAATATTGTAGAACCACTTAAATATTGGAATTCTACTTTACCTTGAGTACCAGTGCCAGGATAGACAACACCAACATTCCACCCACTTGATGATATAAATGTTTGAGTTTGTCTTTCTTCTGTATTCAATCGAATTTCAACTGAATTTGGATGGTCTACTGTTTCTGTATATTCTTTCCATGGAATCAATATAGATTCAGAACCACTTATGTTTATTGCAGCAGTTCTATCTTCAAATGAATACTTAGTTACACCACCATCTCCATTTCTTGGTCCACCAAACTCCATTATAGTTAACATTGATGAAGGAACTCCATAACAAGCAAGTGCTGCTTTTACTGCTCTACTTGAACCTTTGTGTTTCATCAAGTAAGGTAAGTTATTTAGTAATCTTCTCCAAACTTCGTTCTGTCTATCCTTACCCGTCATTGAGTTTACAGAAGTACCATCTTCTGTTGTACCAAATGCATATTGCCAAAGTGCCTGTGCGTTAGCACCCATTTTAGCATCCCATCCAAGAGATTTTAACATTTGAGATAGTAATCCATCCCTTATACCACTTGAATATTTGTGTTCTAAATTTTTCTTTTCTGCTATTGATTTTGTATAAGACCAAAGAACATCAAAATGATGACCCATCATATTAAAGAATGTGATAAACTCAGGTCCTTCTTGGTCATCAATTACATGCTGTGGTAAATTATTTACTAAGAAATCTTTATTATAATAATCATAATTTTGTGCTGAATCTATAATACCACTATACCAATTTACCGCATCATTAGATGTAGATGCAGATATAGATGTTTGTCCTGCACCGGGATAAGTTAATCCATCTATTGATGAACTTGTATATAAGAAAGATTCAAACCCATCTAAATTATCAATTAGTTTTTGTTTTGATATTTTATTTGATTCTATTTCTTTTTGCATTCTTACTGAACCTGTATAGAATGAGCCTGATTGTAATTGTTCTACCTTTTCATCGTAGAATTCTAATAATTTTATTTTATATAAAAAGTTGTTTACTCGTTCTTCTGCAGAAGAGTATTTAACAAAATTATCCCATCCCCAACTTGTAGTAGAATCTATAATAAGTGAACCACTAATTTCTTTGGAAGAACTTACATATTGTATATCAAGATTCTTTAAAGAAAATCCACTACCACTTACAAATTGTGATAATAAAGATGTTGTAGTTGCAGAACCACTAGATACTAATTCATCATAAATTTGGAATCCAATATTTTCACCACAAACTCCTTGGCCAAAGTCTGGTCTTAATTCAATACAATCTTTTAATTCTTCATTAACAAGAGTTACCTGTTCAATAAGTGGAATTGATTGTATTTTAGATACCCAAATCTGTTCATTCGGTTGAACACTTCTTGGAAGTGGTTCGTACATTTTGAATACCAAAGTTTCTTCTTCGTTTGTTTTTTTACGAACGATTTGGTCTACATACTCACCTTCATCATTTTCAACCTTTTGAATTACATCTTCATATTGAGAAAATTCTTCATAATCAGTACACCATGTTGCGATAAGTTTATTATCCCCATCACCAAAGTGCATTAAATGAGTTAAAAATTTAGAGTTATCTTGTGCAAGAGCTGATGAGTCAAAGTTTTCACATATGGCATCTGAAATATCTCTCATTACCTCAGGTCTACGAAGTAATATATCACCTTTATCAAATGCAATTTTAATTGATTCTGTTATTCCTTTAGTTAATTCATCACCTTCTTCATTGTAAGGAATAAAATATAAATCAAAATAAACATATCCTGCTACATCTTGTAATGATTCTCCAGCTTGTTTTAATATCTTACCAATATTAAATTGTTGAGAACCTATAGCAGGTCCACCTTTTAATATTCGTGTAGTATTTGATACCTTTCCAATAAAAACATCAATATAGTTTGTATTTACCGATTCCCAATTTACACCAAAATCAATATTATATCCCTTGTAATCTTCACCAAGGATAGTTTCAGGAAATTCAATTCTTGTAATATCCGGTCCTGGTAGGAAATCTTTTTGAATTACGTTTATTGCTACTGCTTTTGCTTCACCAGTACCATTAATATTAGAATCTGGTTGTAACCAAACTTGATATGCACCCGGGCCGTTGAAATCACTTTCTTTTAAAACTAATTTAGTATTGAAATTATTTTTTCTTACACCATTTTTTGTTCTAACATTTACCCAATCTGTATTACGAGTTGTAAATGGTACTTCAACTGATGTATTACCACCCTCTCCAATATTGAAAGTATAAAGTCCACCATCTGTTAATTCTAAACTTGGTTTTGTATATCCTGGAGCAGATTCACCCGATGTTCTTTTCTCAGTTACAATATATTTTTCATATCTGTATGTTGGACTAGCAGGTGGTTGTGGGTCTGCAGGGGGGTCTTTTGGAATTTCTCCTTTTGATACTGCAATTCTTAACTTGTAGTTTGATTTAGCAACTAATTTTCCAAATGTAAACTTTGGTGTATTTGTAGCTGCAACCTTTGTACCAGATGCATTATATAAAGTATATACATGATTATATGAACTATTACTAGTTGGGTTAACATCTAGTGTTTTTGGGTCTACATTAACTATATCAGTTTGACCGCTATCTTTAATTGTTGTAGTTTTACCACCAAGATTAACCGTTGCAGAAACTCCTGCTGGAAATTCATACTGCAGAGTAACTTTAACATCTTGTGATGGTGGGTCTGGTATAACAATTTCTTGTGGATAATTAAATACTAAATTTAAACCAGGTCTACTTGGTGATGCAGTTCCAACAACCCTACCATTTAATAAGGCTTGTACGTTATACTGATTACCATTAACCAATGTTTTTAGTGTATAAACTTCTTTTGCTTTTATAGAACTTTTTGCACCTATTTGTTTTGATGATAAAAAATCTTTTGCATTAGCAGAAAATATACCACCTGGAGCTGGTACAGATTGTCCACTATCAGTAAAGATAAATCCTTTTTTATGAGAAGGAACACTTTTTAGATTTATTTTTAATGGGAAATTTAATGGAGGTACAGGTGTAGGTGTAAAATCTGGTAGTGTTATTGTACCAAAACTATTTCCTATACCAATAACCTGTCCATCTTGAAGAGGTGTGATTTCTCCATATGTTAATCCCATGGATTCTTTTACACCTTTTCGTATGGCATCTTTGTCTATATCTATCGTACCAAGACCAGAACCTAAACCAGAAAAATCTAAATTCATAAGACCTGTTAAATCTATCCAATCACCAATAGCTTCACTCCACAGCCAGCCATCGATGTTTTCGTTGGTATATGCTCCGGGTCTTGTTGGTTTTGCCATTATTTATCTCTCCTATTAGTATATAAATATCTTATTCAATTATTTGTTGGAAGTATTATTTTATCTTTGGCTTAGAGTTGCTTGTCTACCTTGCAGCCATTCTAACACCTTCTCCTTTGTAATTGTGGGTTAAAATGTTATTTGCAAAGTATGTATGTTTACCATTTAACGTAATCAAATACACAGTATCTATTCTATCCCATGATATTGTATGAATCACAACTTCATTTTTATCTCTATCCATGTAAACATCATCAGGTTGTAATTGTAATGTTGTTTGAATCATCCATAAATCATTTCTTCTTATTAGATGCTTGTGGTCCTCACTAGCTTCCAATAAACCATCATTGATAGAATAAACTTCAGCATCAGTAATTTCCATAGTATTAGTTACTTGATATTCATCAAAATCATATTGTTCAATATTAGAACCTTTCCAATTATCTTCAACTTCAAACCATTCAGAAAGTGTTTTAATATCTAATCCCATTAATGAATCTCCTATTTTAACATCTTTAATTGATTTAAAACTACCATCTGACATTTCTGTTTGGGTATTACCAACTAAGCATCCTCCGCCTCCTCCTCCGCCGCCTCCGCGTGGTGATGGTGGTGATGGTGCTCTATACCCACATTTAGTTGCGTTTAACACCGATTCAGTTTTCCATCCACCCTTTCCATCTGCGTATCTAATCGCAAGTTCAAACTCAGGTGAATTTGGAATACACTTTTCTGTTCTACCAGAACCATATGCTGGATTTGCAGGTGGTGTTGGTTTTGGTCTTGGTACTGGTGTTCTTGGTGGTGGGGCTGATGCACCCTCACCCTCCTGTCGTATGGTTACAGATGTTGTTGGATTTCCTGGTAATGTAGAACTGAAAGAAACAGTACCACTACGTGCAGGTCCATCGTTTTT
>Ga0209603_1000191_pt1 | contig 80680 bp, 76 predicted proteins | sample COGITO_mtgs_1206_FD_184812 | JGI IMG/M metagenome (GOLD analysis project Ga0209603, IMG submission 184812) | Pelagic marine microbial communities from North Sea - COGITO_mtgs_120607 (SPAdes) (version 2) | ecosystem: Environmental > Aquatic > Marine > Epipelagic ...
AATATTCGTTTAGCCATTCGAAAACAAATACTAATTGCCATTCTTCTACATCCGAGTTCATATCACATTCATCGTCGTTTGCCACATCATCATCTCTACACTGAATTGTGAATGTGATTAGTGACGAGTCGTCTGGAATATTGATTGAAAGATTCCAATCATTACCAAGCGTGTATGTGTCGCCCCAAACCTCACTGTCATAACAGTCAACGCGCTCTTGGTCAGCATCGACACATACCTTGAACCATATGTCAGGTGCGCCATTAGAAGAATCCCATTCTTCTGATTCAGAGGTATTGAACTGGTGAAGCTTCAACATTAATGTGGCATCTACATCGTCTCTATGATCATATTCGTCATCATATCCATCACCATCGGTATCCTGTGCACCAGCAGAAGATAACAAAATTATAACAGACAAAAGTGAGACGAGTTTGACACTTCTCATACTTAGGCTGTGAGTATGCTTCTATTAAAAATGTCATACTGCATAATTTCTAACTCAAGAATTAACCAATCGACTCAGATAAACGCAAAGGGTGTATCCGAATACCCATTGCTCAGGTTTTGCCAAATCAATGGGCTCGCAGTGGGCTTTGTCATTGCCTAGCGTTTGCCATGAGGGCGGGCAAAAGGCTTCTCTGATGAAGTGACTAAATATCCAAGTCAAGGCTTTTTTGGAATCATGAGAACATCAGTTGTGCTTGTTATGGATGTTTCATCGATCTCCAGACCGTTCAAATCACAAATTGAGTAGCCGATGTTCCTTAGTTGTTTGAAAACTTCAATCTCTTCATCCCACTTGGGGTGAGAATTACCCCAGCCAACCTCACATAGGATCACGGGGAGGTTATCCCACTTCCTGAATGAATCAAGCATCCCACGAAGGACCAGATACTCTGCCCCCTCGACATCGATTTTGATGAATGTCGGTATGGCATCGAATTGACAATTTTCAAATTCTTTGAGTTGTATGCGGACCTTTTCCATATCTTCTGATGCCTTCGATTGGACAATTGTATTCCAGCCTATGTTGCCATTGGTGGAGACAAAAATATCTTGTTCCGAATCTTCATCACTCAGTCCGTAATTGAAGACTTTAGCCTCATAGGAAGCGTCTCGAAATGTTTCCTCACAAAGGTTTGCGAGGTTGGGAAGGGGTTCAAAAAGGTATATTGACCCTTTGAAGTCAATCTTCTTCGCCAATAAAAAGGAGAAGTAACCAACGTTTGCCCCCACATCAAAAATAATTGAATCTTGATCAAGATACGGAGTGACTGCTGAAACTAACTCTTCGTAACCTGCTTTTCGGTGTTTAAACCACTTCATCGCTTCTTTGTGAGTGACTGACATCGGGGAGTGCTTTGCCTCTGTAAGTGACAAAAGCCGGTTTTTGAAGCGAGTATACAATCCCACTTTGCGTGGAGTTCCCAAAACTGGCTCAACTGGCATGTATTTTCCTCGGAACGCTTCCTATTATCGTTTCCGATATGACTGGTTGATGGATGAGTTGGAAAGAATAAATCCTCAGTCGTGTCAATATTTAATCCGGTCCGTTGAGCATTCAATCAAATGGTCAATGCACAAACCGTCTAATTTTTCGCTCAAACAAGAGACCCTCGATGGGCTTTGCCATAGCCTCATTTTGGTTTGGTCGGGTGCAGTCTTAGTTGCCTTGGAAAATTGCCATTGCGTCTGCAACCGATGCACCCTTGCAAATAATTGCATGGCAAGCTTCAGTCATTCGCACGGCTTCCTCAGTGGGGCGTTGGTGAATGTTACGTCCTGTTGCAGCACCCATGCAGTTGCCTACAGTCATTTGATCGTGAAGTCGCTGTAGGAACTCATCTGCGGGAAGAGATCCTCCACCTGAGCAAATAATTCCAGTTCGACCTGCTGCTTCAGCAGCGATAGCGAGGGATTCTGGCTGAGTCATGCCCTCAAATGCAGTGGGGTAGTTGACTTTGGCGAAATCGGCACCAATGCAGGCTGCCACACCTGCAGCACCAGAAATCAATTGCGGGTCCTTTTCATTGGACACTGCTTGACCTCTTGGATACATCCAAACAACAGCAATCATTCCAAGTTCGTGGGCTTGGCGGATGAATTGTGCAGCTTCGGAAAGCATCTCATGTTCGAATTCACTGCCGATGTAGATGGTGTAACCAATGCCGACGACGTTGATGCCGTTGTGGGAAAGCGACATCACATCGTCCATGTCCCACATGGCTTGTGAAATTGGGTCGCGTTGAGCGGTCTTCACCATGTGTGATTTAGAGTTGAGTTTGACGAGGTAAGGTAAGTCAGGATAATCTCGAGCGTATTGGGAAATAAGGCCGAGTTGTCCAGCAAGAACACCAATGGTTCCAGCGTCGTGACATCGCTGTCCAATCTCAAAGAGATGGCCTGGATCGTTTGAGGTGAGGGGGATTTTTGCTCCACCGTCGTAGAAGTCATCGTTGAGATGTTCGATCTTTTGGTCGCATGCGAAGAGGTTCATTTTCCCAGTGCCTGCAGTCGCTGCATCCATGTTTGCTTCATAGGTTTCAATCAAGTCGTTAGGGACGTCTGCTGGGACATTGTACTTCGCCATTGGCTCACCTGTATTTGCCCGAGAGGTCAAGGGAACTTCAAGACTGCGGAAGCCGTTTCCGCTCGTAATGCCAAGGGCTGTGAAAAAATCAATTCACACTGTGCGTCAATCTCGTTCATCCACCGCCTTGACGGTGAGCGTTAGGCCGTTGAGTGTGGCCTCACTGTCCGGTGAAATTTGCCACACGCTTTTCGACGTAGGCAGCGATTCCTTCCTTGGCATCAGCGCTGTTGAACAGCGATGCTTGAAGTTCACGCTCAAGCGCCAAGTGGTATTCGAATGGAATCTCCGGTCCAGTCTGGCACGAACGCTTGATGTTACCAACTGCCTTGACAGCCTTGTTCGGAAGTGTGAATTGGCCACACCAGTCGAGAATATCTCGGCGGAAGTCTTCTGCGGATCCTTCCCAGATGTGGTTGATGAGGTTGCATCCGTGTGCGTCCTCGAAGGACATCAATTCCCCGGTCACCATCATTTCAAGGGCTTTTGCCTTGCCGATCAAGCGGGTCAAACGAGCGGTTCCACCGGTTCCTGCAAGCACACCGAGGTTAATTTCTGGTAGGCCGACTTTTCCGGCGTTCTTGCGTGCGATTCGAATGTCTGCAGCCATGGCGATTTCAAGTCCGCCACCGACAGCGTGTCCGTTGATTGCACACACCACGAGTTTCGATGTTTGCTCGAGGCGAGAAAGAGTTTCGTTGGCGTGAAGGCAGAAATTGTACTTGAAGCCAGGTGTCACGCTGTTGAGCATCTGAATGGATGCACCAGCGGAAAAGAAGGAGGCACCGTTTCCAGTCAGGACGATGCAGGTCACACTGTCATCGAACCTTGCCTTGACAATTGCTTCGTCAATATCCCGCATCATACCGTGGGTGTAGGTGTTTGGGGAGCGGTCGTTTGTGCCTTCGATTGGAGCACCTGCTGAATCAGAGGTGAGTTCAATCACGGCGATACCGTTGTTCGTGACACCGTAGTTCACAAGTCGGTTAGGCATGGGTTCAAGGGTCAATCCGTGGAGGTCGTCCATGCGTCAAGCCACACGGACTCGTATTAAGAAGAAATCGCATGCTCGGATTGCTCGTCTTTGCTGGTCTCCGCATCATTTGCGAACGAAGTTTTTCCACCTTTGCGCCGAGCAACATCCCACTGGTCTCCAACAGCCTTTGCTGCTTCAGACTGCTCCCAAACATCGCGCTTGAGGGCTTTGCGGAACGGCATGCGCCTCACGCCCCGCCCCATGGCTTTGGGATCGCTCTCCAGCATGAATGGGCTGACCATTCGGTACAGCAGGGATTTGTACCACTTAGGCCTGAACAAATCGCCAATCCAGACAAGCCCATCGCCTCGCTTCGATTGATCTTTCATCCACGCTTTGCACATTCGTTTGAAGGTGCGGTCGCCCACACGGTTCATGAGCCAACGGTTGGCAACGCTCGTGCGCACATAGGGCATCAATTGGTTGCGAACTTCTTGTTCGTAGTCGCCTTTACCGAGGATGTCATTGGCTGCAAGCACGCCCGACCAAACCGCCATTCGCATGCCGAACCCCCACATGAAATCCTGCAAGCCGCCAGATTCGCCAACATAGTAACGGCCGTCCTGCTTGTAATTTCGATTGATGGTGAAATCCCCTTTGCCGCCAACCCTCTTGATGGGTGTTCGGTTTAGATTTGGATAATGTGCGTCATACCAAGCGATTGTTTCATTGAGAAACCGCTCGCTTTTCTTCTGCTTTCGCCAAAGACACGTGCAGATCAAACCGACTCCGTCAATGATGATGAGGTAGGAATACGATCCAGGTGCGAGTTTGTCGTTGAGTTGAAATCCGATGTGGTTCGGGTGGTCGGTGTGGAAAATCTCACCATAGGCCACAGCTGAGGTGCCCTTCGGACCACAGGCGATGATGGTGCAGTCCTCTTCTTTGACCCTTGATTTGTAATGAATCTGCGCCCCCGCTTCCAAGGCTTGGCGCTTGAACCCCTGGTCGATGGTATGGTCGGAAGTTCCCCGTTCTACAATTCGATACGCAACGCTCGGTGTGGTCGCTTGGGTGATCACATCGTCGGGGTGAATCAAATCAACAACATCAAACTCAGTTGCCTTGAAGGTCGATGCGTCAAAGCCCCATTCGGCCAACTGTTCGAAGAAATCAGCGTCCATGCTCCAGTTTTCTAAGGCTTGGAAATCACCGTCAAATCGGGCTCCTGAATCGGCTCGGACATCATGGACATGGACTTCTCTGCCGGCTTTGGCCAGAATCGTAGCAGCGGCAAGACCTGACAGGCCGGCTCCCATGATGTGGATAGCCGCCTCCTCGCCCATGGCATAGTCCATGCAGGCGTGAGGTTTGAATGATGCGCTCTTCTCGTGTGTTTATGGCGGGGCAGATTCTCATCGAGGAAGCCCCACTTGCATTGGATGAAACGGCCTTGAAAGCCAAATTGGAACTCGATGGCTGCGGGGCTGTTGTCTCTTTTTTGGGGATCACTCGAGGCCGTGAAGGCGAGGCAGATGTACTCCGTTTGGAATTTGATGCATGGCAAGAACAATTGACACCGGTTCTCCACCAATTAGCCGAACAGGCCATTTCTCAATTTGGAGTGTTGGCCGTCGCGATGGCTCACCGAACTGGAGCGGTTGGACCTCAAGAGCCAATCGTTGCAATTCATGTTGGCAGCCCACATCGAAAAGAGGCATTTTTGGCGTGTGAATGGCTCATCGACGAACTCAAGAAGCAAGCCCCCTTGTGGAAAAAAGAAGTCACCACGCTGGGGGAGACGTGGAAGGCAGGTTTGGGTTGATCGTATGGATAAAGAAATTGAAGGAATCGTCGAGATTGGAGCCAAAGCCGTCGTGGAACGTCGAGCAACAGCAACGGGTGTACTGAACTTATCCGCCGCCTCTGTTGAAGCGATTCAAAACAAGATGGTCAAGAAAGGAGATGTGTTGGAGGCTTCGACAATTGCGGCGATCCAAGCGGTCAAAGAAACGCCACGGATTGTCCCTCACTGCCACCCAATTCCTCTCGAGGGATGTAAAATAAAGTGGTCGTGGGAAGGCCACGCTTTGCGGTGCACTGTTCATGTGTCTGCTCATTACAAAACAGGCATAGAAATGGAAGCATTAACCGGCGTTGCTGCGGGCTTATTGTGTGCTCTTGACATGGTTAAATCACTTGAAAAGGACGAAGATGGGCAGTACCCTAACACATCAATCAGCAACATCACGGTTGTTGAGAAATTCAAAGGGCAATAGCACCTAGAGCGAGGAGTTATAGACGCGCTGAAACGCTAGGATGTCCAGTGACAGCCATGGAACATAAGTGCGACCCTGTTTTTGCTCGTGTTGACAAATTGATTTCGCTCCTCCACAAATCCAAATTACTCCACATCTTGATGGTCATGAACAACCAAACAACTCCAATGCGCTTTTCTGAAATTAAAAAGCGGGTTGACTCATCCTCCACGACGGTGAATCGACGTTTGATCGAACTGGAACAGAATGGTTTGGTCATTCGAGATGTGATCAACACCGCCCCAGCAACGGTTCAATACACGCTCACCAATGAGGCATCCTCACTCGCACCCGCCATTCAATCAATGTACGACTGGATTGTCGAAAAAGACATTCACTTGCTATGAAAAACTGCTTTCCCGGCGCTACCACTGCAAGACATCAGTGGTTTCCTGCTTCGGATTCAACCGTTTCATTGATGGATGGGGCGCGCTCGTAGGACTTTATGGGCGACGTTGGCGATCTCTACCACCACTTCCTCGAAGCCGTTGACCAAGCCGCAATTTCAAGCGGTGCATGGCGAGGTCTTGGCGAGAAAGACAAGGCTGATGAGGCCGCTGTGGAAGCAATGCGACGAACCTTCGACAACGTTCCTTTTGACGGGCGAGTGGCCATTGGTGAGGGCGAACGAGATGAAGCACCGATGCTGTTCATCGGTGAAGAAATTGGAAACATGGTTGGTGTTGCCGGTGCGGCTAGAATTGACATCGCAGTCGATCCACTTGAATGCACAAACAACTGTGCCTCAAATTCTCCAAATTCCATTGCAGTGCTTGCTGCGGCACCTCGCGGTGCGCTCTTGCACGCACCCGATTGTTACATGGACAAAATCGCAGGCGGCCCAGAATTGGTTGGTGAAATCAGCCTCGATGGTGGCGTTGCGTACAACCTCGAGCAAACTGCTGCAGCCCTCGACAAGGCGGTCAGCGATGTCCGAGTTGTGGCGCTCGACCGCGATCGTCATGCGGACCTGTTCAAAGAGATACGAGCCTCAGGTGCTCAACTTGAGTTGATGGGCGATGGCGATGTGTCGGGAGCAATTTGGGCAGCACGGTCGGATGGGCCGTTCGACCTCTTGATGGGCATCGGTGCAGCACCTGAAGGGGTTATTTCTGCAACCGCAATCCGTGGCCTCGGTGGCGTCTTTGAAGGCCGCTTAGTCTTCCGTTCTGACGAAGAGCAGGCACGGGCTGGAAGCATGGTTGGTGATGATTTGACCCGACTTTGGCAAGCCCACGACCTCTGCAAAAGCGAAGACGCAATTTTTGCAGCTGCTGGCGTTTGCGATGGATACCTTCCAGGTGTTGTTTTGGGTGAGACCACGACCACGACCTTCAGCGAAGTCATCGATGTTGCATCCGGTACGGTTCGTAGAATCGAAACCACACGCAAGATTTGAATTCGTGCGAGTACCTTCAAGAGGAACCTCAGCGACCTGATTCTATGGGCGTGCAGCAAATTCGCATCGAAGTCAGGTTGCCGGAAGGGCACTGGGCTGGCGATGTGACCCGCAGTCACCCTTCTGCAGTGCTTCGAATCGACGAGCACATGCCGTTGCAAAAGGGCAGGGGGACAGCAAAAGCCTCGTGCAGTGAAGACATTGCTCAGACTGTAGGTCTCCATCCTGGCATCGAAGAGGTTCGCGCCTTCGACAAGCATCAATTTGCTGTGGATATTATCGCTGGAGGTGGAGGGTTTCTCAAGCCCCTGCTCAAGGTTGGTGTCATCCCTCAGACGCCGTTCGAGGTTCGCGACGGTTGGGTTGACTGGACGATTGCATGCGCTCAGGGAAAGGTTCGACACCTGATTGCGGGGTTCGATGAAGAAAAAATTCCATACCGCTTACTCTCAACACGAGGCGTATCCTCTCGCATGCTCACGCCTCGTCAACGTCAGGTGTTTGATGCTGCAACTCAGGAAGGATTCTACGATGTACCGCGGAGGATCTCCCTCACCGCTCTTGCTGTCAAACTTGATGTTGCAAAATCCACCCTCTCTGCTCAACTCCAGCGGATTGAATCGACCGTGATTCACGCCTTCGCCGATGAAGTTCGCAAGCGAAGCCCCTAACATGTTCGCACGAACATGTTCGCAAAGGCAATAAGGTAGTCGCCGTGTAGGGCATGACATGGACAACCTACCGAACACATGGGACGAATGGATTGCAAACTTTAGTGAATGGCAAGACCGCGTTGGATTTAATCGCGAGTGGATGGGCGACTTCGACCTTTCAGTGCAATACGATTGGGATCGAGCTGGCGATGTCATCGAATTCGGAGACTACGCCGGACGCCCAAAGTGGGAACGTTCGCTCCAAGTCCCTCACCAAAGCATGCGCGACGCACTCGTGGCCATGATCACCGTTCAGGGCGATACAGAATTCGCCTCAGTCGAGCAACAACGCCATCTGTTAGCAACTGCGCCAACAGACTACGACCGCTATGCAGCGGCTCGAATCATGGCTGAAGAACAACGCCACGGATGGCAAATGGCTCACTTGCTCATGACCTACTTTGGACAACAAGGTCGACGTGAGGCACAAAAATTGCTTGAACGCAACGCACAAGACGGCGACCGATTGCTCGGTGCATTCAACCGCCCAATGCCTCACTGGCTGGACTTCTTCTGCTACACGATGTTTGTAGATCGAGATGGAAAATTCCAACTTGGCATGCTTTCGACCTCTGCCTTCAAGCCACTCGCAGCCTCTATGGGACCCATGCTCAAGGAAGAGTCGTTCCACCTAGGAACAGGATCAAACGGATTGCGACGGGTCATCAAAGCGGGAATCATTCCTCTTGACATGCTCCAGCGTTACATCAACAAGTGGGTTGCTACTGCTCACGACCTGTTCGGTGTTGACGCATCCTCATCGGCGCACTGGTCCTATGTTTGGGGCGTTAAAGGCCGCTGGGATGAGCGTAAGAAACTCGAAGCTGGCGTTGAAGTTGACAAGGAAACCCTCAACGAAGAAGCCCGTGGACATTACCACACAGAGATCGCCGCTGAAGTGGAAAAACTCAACGGATACCTTCCAGAAGACGCTCAGCGACTCTACGTGCCGCATGAGAATTTCAACCGCGACATTGGGGCGTTCAAGAAGACCAACTGCACCGTTGACGGTGAAGTGTTCGAAGGCGACGATGCTGCCTACGCTGCTTACCTCCAATCCATCCTACCAACCGCTGAGGACGAAGAGAACCTCAAGGAACTCTTCAAGCAGGATTGGGTTGCCAACAAGCCAATGTCTGCTCGCCAAATTGCTTCCGGCATTGGCGCTAAGGCTTGATTCTCGGGGGCTTCATCGATGATCCCGGTGTCATTGTATGGTGTGAACGTTGAGATGGCTGACGCCTTCTACACCGCCCTTCCAGGACTCGTAGCGGACACTGTTGACGACGAGCCTTACCAAAAGGCCCTGTTCTCAATTGAAACCGAAGCGTCCTTGGAGCACATCCGAATCGCCGATCAATGGGCATCGCACCAACCGTTTGCATGGCCCGAAGACATCAGCAATGAAGTTGAGATGACCCTGCGAACGACAACATACCCAGATGTTTCAATGCTTGAGCATCTGCTCACCCTCGACAACATCGACGCTCAGCGGGTCTCTGAATGGATGCATTTTAGCACCAACCTCTTCCCCATCTATTCTGAAGCAGCATGCGCAACCCTCACACGAATGGGTATTCCCACACCCTACCGTCCTCACGATATAGCCTCTTACGGGCTTTATGTGTCACGCCTAGAGGGGTTGAAACTGTACGCTCCAGCAGCAGGCCTCCCCGAAATTGGTCTTCCCCGCTCACGCATGCTCCAACTTGGTTTGGAGCGGTTTGAATGAATCATTTTTTGATTCATCTCAAACTCTTCTTCGTTGCAGCAATCTGGGGATTTGGCTGGCCGGCAGGCAGGGTCTTGGCCGAAGAAATGGCACCTTTTGCAGCCGCATGGACGCGGTATGTTGTGGCCATTGTGTGCTTCATAATTCTTCTTCAATTCACCAATAACTGGGTGATTCCAACACGTGGTGAATGGAAGCGCATTGCTCTGATCGGTTTTTTCTCAACGGTTGTCTATCAGGCGTTTTTCATGTTTGGAATGCAATACACCGCAGCTGGTGATGCCTCGTTGATGATCACCTTCAACCCCTTCTTCACCGCCTTGTTGGCCATTGTTTTTCTCAATGAACGCATGAACTGGAGGCTCGGTACCGGTTTGGGATTTGGAATTATTGGCGTCACCATCCTGTTTCTGTATTCCCCGAACGTGGACATTCCGTTTAACGAGCGTGCTTTGGGTGATGTGCTAATTGCCGCAGCGGCCTTGTCATGGGCTTGCAACAGCATTCTGATGAAGAAGGCCATGACCAGCCCTGCATCCGATGCGACTGAATCGCTCTCTCCGCTCCAACTGACCGTTTGGTCTTCCGTGGTTGGTTTTCTCCTCTTGACTCCGGTCGTGGCGGTTGAAACATGGTACGTCGGGTTGCCTGACCCGAACCTCAACGGTTGGATCTCGTTGGTGTTCTTAGCCGTCTTTTCGACCGTCATCTCGTATGTGTGGTTCGCTGATGGAATTCGAACCATCGGTGCTGGGAAAAGCGCACTGTATGTCTATTTGGTGCCTCCATTCGGTATCTTTAGCGGATGGTTACTGCTCGATGAGAAACTCGGTGTTCCTCTTTTGATTTCGTTCGTATTGATTGTTGGTGGGGTGGCCCTCGCTCAAAGTCATCAGGCAACGAACGAGGAAGCATCATGAAGTTCGCCCCCTTCGCATGAAGCATGGAGATTCGAGAAGTCGCCGTTATCGGTGCGGGAACCATGGGCGCTGGTATTGCCCAAGTTTGCGCTCAAGCTGGTTGGAAAACGAATCTCTTTGATGCCTTTCCTGAAGGTCTTGAACGCGGTATGGCTCGAATCGATGCGTTCTGGGACAAAGGCATCGCTCGTGGCAAGACCACTCCTGAACAAAAAGCAGAATGGAGCGCTCGCCTGCATGCTGTTGGCGATATGGCCGCAGCAGTCGGCACCGCTGACATGGTGATTGAAGCCGTGCCAGAAATTCCTGATTTGAAACAGAGCATCTTTGCCGACCTCGATCGCTTAGCACCTGCACATGCCATTCTTGGCACCAACACGTCTTCACTTTCCATTGCTGACATCGCTGGCGCAACGAGCCGGCCCGAACAGGTCATTGGCATGCATTTCTTCAATCCCGTTCCAATTATGAAACTGCTTGAACTCGTACGCCACGATTCAACCAGTGACGCTACTGTGGCTGCTGCTGAAGCGGCAGGTGTTGCTATGGGCAAGACGACCATCTTGGTCAAGGATGTGCCTGGGTTTGCAACAAGCAGACTTGGTGTTGTGCTTGGCAACGAAGCGATTCGGATGCTCGCTGACGGCGTGGCGAGCGCTGAAGACATCGATACCGCGATGGTGCTTGGCTACAAGCATCCAATGGGCCCGCTGAAACTGACCGACCTCGTTGGACTGGACGTCCGTCGAGACATTCTGCTTAATCTACAGCGTTCGTTCAACGACGACCGCTATGCACCACATCCACTGCTCGAAGAGATGGTCGCCAAAGGCAACCTTGGACAGAAATCTGGCCAAGGCTTCTTTGAATGGTGACGTTCATAGGAACTAAAGCAACGGAATGCGTAGGCGTTGCATGGCCGGAAGCGAATTGACAATGATGTATGCAATAGGGGGAGGCTTCCTTCTCTTGACGATCTTTTTACTGATTGTTCTTCTGCTCATCATGAAAAAAGTGTCTGACTTGGAGGATGCCAATGATGGCGTTCTCAGCAAATTGAACATTTCTCAAAAGAAGGGTGAAGCGGGGGAACAACTCGTTGCTTCAGTCACCAGCGACCTCATTGACGCTGGCATCTTAGAACAAGATGTATCGCTTGCTGACAAAAAAAGCATGGACTTTGCATCCGTGATTGGCACCACTGAAGACGGGGGCATCATTTACCTCCCAATCGACAGTAAAGTCAACAAGCAGCCAACGGCCGTGCTCAATGAAATCAAGAAATACATCGGCCGGTCATACGCTGATGGAACTAAAACAACACCCTTTGCGATCATTGCTTACCCCGACGACGAGGAGGCGAAGTACCGTAAGAAGCGAGCCGATGCAAAGAAAGAATCAGTGTTTTTCGTTCGATTGAGCACCCTTTCGCCATATTTGTTGTTCATTCGATGGTACAATGATAACATCGCACCGTTACAATCCGCCAATTCGAAAATAGCTGAAGCCTTGATCGTGTTCAGAAATCATCATGCGATGGTCGAAAAGCAGGCCTATGAAGTCGACCAAAAGTTGAAGAAATTGATTGAGACCATCAAATTCGCACCAGTTGGAGAAAATCTACGCCACGCATTACAGCTTGCAGGCATTGATGCAGAAACCACTGGGGAAAGTGAAGAAGCGACTCCAGCAGCGGTATCTGGTCCGGATGCGGCGTATGCGATCGGCGACGAAGCCCTCGTTTCAAAAATGAAATTGACCGGGTTTGGGCCTGCAAAAAGAGCTCCACTCATCGAGGCTGGTTATGCCACAGTTGGAGAAGCAAGGCGAATGTCGCTGTTCGACCTCACTGCATTGGGCCTTGGAACTTCAGTCGCTGAGAAGTTCCATGATGCTATCCATGAACGTGTGGAAGAATGAGGTGAACAATTCATCATTGTTTAATTACTGTCGAAGTTGTTTAACCCTCATGTTTGTATTAAGAGGATATTGCGCAGAACAAGGACCATTGTGGCACGGTGAAAAAGTAACATCGGACCATCAGGTACCAACCGACCCGTGCCCGAGTTGCGGCCAAACCCAAACTTGTGATGTGCATTGGGAAGAACCCCGTCCCTTCGACGATAGAGATGTTGACCGTATTGCCTCAGAATACGGTCCCGATGGTGGATGCAATGTGTTTCCCGGCGGCGTACCTGGGCCGTTCAATCCACGACTGGTGATTTTTGTCGATCACCCTGACATCGAATTAGAAGACATCATTCGAAAAATCCGGAGCAGAATCCGAAAACACATGCGTGGAATGAGGACAGAAGAACTGATTCTCGTCTCACGTCACCAATTCACCATGCAGCGGATGTTTGGCCTGCGAGAAAAGTTTGGCATGCTCGTCCAGCAATGGCGGTTCATGGACGCAAGTTTCGCCCCGTTGATTCAATTTAGAGATGAATACAAAGGATGGGTTCGCAACTACGAATCGCCCTACCATCTCATGGTGATGCCCTATGGTGGCATTATTGGGGTCTGAGGATTCAACGGACAAATCCATTCCGTTCAGTTGAGGAACTTCGAAACGCCTGATTTGAATTCAGGCGTCGTTCCGGCGGCTTCGATCAGCGTTTGCTCATGCTTGAGGTGCGTTTCGAAATCGTTGAGTGTTTGTACGTGGAGAAGATGTTTGGTTGCTTCTCGGAAATGGTTGCCCCACTGACTCCAATCTGTGGCGATTTCAATTGATCTGGTGATGAGCCCATCTGCCTCAACCACTTCATCGAGGGCCCCGGCACTGAACGCATCTTCTGCCGACCAAATTTGGTTCTCGAAAAAGAATCTGCGGCTCACTTGCTCGCCAACCAAACGAGGCAGCAGCCAGGTGGTGCCACCGTCAGGGGAAAGTCCAATGCTTGCGTAAGATGCAGCAAGTTTGGCTTTTGGCGAGCCGATGCGGACGTCACAAGCCAGCGCAAGGCCGAGCCCGCCACCAGCAGCAGCACCGTTGACCGCTGCAACAACGACGGTCGAAGATTGGCGCATCCGTACCAAGAGTGGATGGAGGATGTTTGTCAAATCTCGAATCAGTTGCGGCGCATCGTCAGCATCAATCGCTTCTTGGAAGGCGTGGATGTCTGCTCCAGCGGAGAAGAATTTGCCATCACCGGTGATGATCATGGCTTTGACGCTGTGGTCTTTCAAGCCGCTATCGATCGCTTCGGCAATGATTGGCAATGATTCACGAGAAAAGGACTTGCTCGCTGCAGCCCCGGTAAGGCGCACAATTCGAACGCCGTTGTCTCGGTCTTCGATTTGTACGGTCATGGTTCCACCTCAGAGTTTGACGTTGACGTTCTTCACCTTGGTGTAGAATCGCATGGCGTCCTGGCTTTGTTCAACACCAATACCAGACTGCTTCCAGCCTGTGAAGGCTGTCTGTGGGAAGGTGATCGGGTATTCGTTGATTGAAACCATGCCGCTTTCCAAATCGCGAGCCATCGAGTGAGCTCGGCTGAGGTTGTTGGTCCAAATGCCGTTGAGCAATCCAAACGGCGAGTCGTTGGCCAAAGCAAGCGCTTCAGCATCATCGCTAAACTTGGTGACGGCCAAGACAGGTCCAAACAATTCATCATTGAACAGCAGGTTGTCTTTGTCAACGCCCGTCACCACAGTGGCTTCCATGAAGGCCCCCTCGCCTTCAATCGCTTTACCACCACAGACGACAGTTCCACCCATGGCGAGTCCTGCCTCGAGTTTCTCAAGCACTTCAGCACGGTGCGATTGGTGAACAAGGCTGCCAATGCGCACGCCTTCTGACATGCCCGGTCCAACCTTCCATTTGCCCACTTCAGCAACAACGGCCTCGACGAGTTCGTCGTGCACGTCTTCGTGGACAATGAGTCGAGATCCTGCCCAGCACATTTGTCCGGCGTTCATGAAGATACCAAAGCAGATGGCTTTAGCAGCATAGCGAAGGTTCGCATCGGGGAAGATGATATTCGCACCTTTACCACCGAGTTCAAGGGTGACGGGGGTGAGGTTCTCACTCGCCTTTGCCATGACGGCTTGCCCCGTTGGCACACCGCCGGTCAAGACCACACCGTCAACGCCGGTGTGTCCAGCAAGAGCATCACCAATCAGTCCACCGGATCCGGTGATCACTTGAAGCACACCAGACGGTAGACCGACGTTTGCTTCTTCCATGGCTTTGGCCCATGCAATGAGCGAAAGTGGGGTCCATGATGCTGGCTTTGCAATCACGGTGCACCCAGAAGCGAGTGCTGGAGCGATTGAGCGGAGGGCCAACTGCAACGGGAAGTTCCACGGGACGATGTGTGCAGTGACGCCAAGGGGTTGACGAAGCGTGTAATTGAGCCGGTTACCGGGGACAGGGATGGTGGTTCCTTCGATTTTATCCGACAAACCAGCGAAGTATTCGAGGGTCCATGCACCGTAGCGAATCTCTGACAATGCTTCACGGAAGGTCTTGCCGTTGTTGTTGGATTCAATAGCGGCAAGTGCCTTTGCGTTCGCATAGGTGGCTTGGGCCATTTTGTTGAGGATCCGTCCACGCTGTGCAGGGTCCATCGCCTTCCAAGAGGCGTCGTTGAGGGCGGTTCGGGATGCTGCAACACAGCGTTCGACATCGCTCAGGGTTGCCTTTGGGGTTGTGGCCATAACCTCGCCCGTTGCGGGATTAAGAATATCTGCTGTTGCTCCATCTTCTGCGTCACACCATTCACCGGCAATCCACATCTGTTCTGCGCTCATGTTTGACGCCAAGTGCTGTCCCCTCAAAGGTATTCGGTTGTCATTGAGTCGGGCCAAATCCGTTCATCTTAGCAAACTTGTGCGCAAAGACTCATCAAGGCACCATCCCCACACATCCTCATGGCTCGTAAGGTTGGTTTGGGGCAAGATGCCGCCCGCACCCTTGCCGACAGGGCGCCTCGCCTGCTAGTCATTGCCGGAGCAACCGGCACTGGCAAATCGACCGCTTCAGTCCAACTTGCTGCTGATTCTGGCTTCGCACGCTTGCTTTCGACGGATGCGATTCGAGAAATTATGCGAGCGTGCGATGAAGATCGGACCCAAGCGAATCTCCACCGTTCCTCGTTCTCTCGTGGCGATTCAGGGGAGCCTGTCATCGATTGGCTTGACACCTGCCAAGCGGTTGAGCGAGGTGTTGTCGCAACCATTGACCGGGCTCGAAGAGAAGGCATTGATTTGTTGATTGAAGGCGTTCACATCAACCCGAGCGAACGATTGCTTCGAAGTTGGCGTGAAGCGGGTGGTATTGCCGTTGGCGTGGTCATGGCGGTCAGTGAAGAAGAGCGTCACAAAGGCATGCTTCGTTCAAGAGACGCCCACTCCTTCCGCAGAGCGGATCGATACCTTGCGGGATTCTCACGTATTCGAGCCATTCAGAACGGCCTTATGGACAGAGCGAAGATTGCCTCATGGCCAATCGTAGATCTTTCGATGGTGAGCAGCGACACAGATCGAATCAAGCATCTGATGGATGTGGCTTGGAACGAGCATAAGAAGCGCTAATCATTCGTGCGTGATATCAAAATTGATCATAGTGGTGAACATTGCATCGCCGTCAGAAACGCCTAATTCTCCAGTGACGTTAATCGTGTTTGAATCCACTTCTGAAATGACGATGTTGATCATTTTGACTTCGATGCCACGCACTTCACCATGGTGCAACATATCGTTGTGCACGCCGTCCATGGCCGTTTCAGCCGCTTCGAGTGGTTCAAGGCCTCCATCAATCCAAAGTTGGGTTCGAGATTCAGAAAGTTCGGGAAGACCATTGGCCACTTCCTGGGCGGTCACGATCACACCGTCTGAGGCGGTGTCGTGTGGCAGGGTAAGTCCTGCAACCTTGACTCCAAAAATAGCCATCGAGAGCAAAGACATGAGCAGCACTACACCCGTGGCCAACAGCATTTGTGCCGCATCACGGTCGTTGGAGCGGTTGAGTTCACTCGTGCGCATCAAGCAGCACCTCCACGCGCCCACACATCGAGGGTAACCGTCCATGCGTCAGCACCAACAACAACGAGGTGGTGAACAGTAACAGTCCCGCCTGCAGGGGTGCCTGTTGGCCCATAGGGCGTTGCAACCCCACTGTTTTGGGTGAGCCAGCAATTGGCTTCTTTACCGACAGCAATGCTTTCTTGGAGCAGGGTGCATGCAGCGTCGAGTTCTCCGTTTCCAAGCACCTCTTCCAGCCGGTTTTCACCTTCAGTGACCGCCTCAAGTCCAAGTGCGTAACGAATCGCATCATCGCCTGCAATCTCCAATGACGAATCATGTGCGACCGAGGGTGCATCGGGAACGTGAACCCGAATAAGGAAGGTTGCGGACATGAAGAACAACCAAAACAACGTCAACATCTCAAGGATGTGCACCTGTGCTTCTTCATCGCGCTTCATTCAACCACCGAAATACAGTCCGGAAGGTACGAAGGCACCTGAGGATGGGTTCAGGCCTGGCACCTCAGTGATTCCAATCAGGTTCGGTGTGAACGCGAGGAAGTTGAAGACCAGCAGGGATACGATGATCATGCGCCCGGAGTGCTTGAATCCGGTTGAGAAACGACCGGTCGACATCAAACCCGCCATGGTTCCATTACCAACCGCTTGCATCGTCACTCCGTAATAGAAAACGGTCAAGAAAAACAGCGGGTCAATGTTACGGATGGTCATGTTTCCAATCGTTTGACCTCCACTGTCTCCGCCGTCTTCACCACCGGAGTTGGATCCTGCAATGGCAGGAATAAAGACGACAGCAAGCGTGACAATCACGCCAAGGAAAACGAAGTACGAGGTCCAGATGACCGCAATGTAAGATCCAATTGCCCGCCGTCGCTCTCCCTCAAGGAACTTCAATTCTCTCGAGTCATTCGCAGCCGTCACGAGAATATCGGAGATTTTTCCACCCGCTCTGTCCGCTTCTGCAATGAGGGCAATCGCTCGTTGGACCAATGGCGTTCCAACTCGCTCTGCGAATTGTCGAATTACGTCGCTGAATTTGATGCCCCAACTGAGTTGGTCTGACATTTTCTTGACTTCGTCATTCAGTGCACCATATTCTGAAGTCGCAAGGGTTTGGACAGCTACCGTCATGGAAAGACCACCTTTCCAATATTCGGCAAGATCTCGCAAGAAGTCAGGGAACTTTTCTTCCAATTCGTTCTTGGCAAACTCAACCCGTTCCCAATACCAGGACGCAGGATAAAGGAAGAAGAAGAAACTCATTCCGAAGAAGTTGAGGAAGATAAACGGGCGGAAGTCCTTGGGTCCAAGGGAGGCCTCAGGACCGATCCAGTATGATTTGTTGTTCATGTTGGCAGGGATGCCATCGAAGTAGTGGACGGTGACATCGAAGGTCACCTTCGACAGTTGCTTGCCCTCTTCGTTGGAGAACACGAGGAATTCATACCGCGTGTCGGCTGGAATGTTTTCAATCATCATGTAACAATTGTCGTTGTCGGGGTTGTTGTCGTTGTCGGTCGTACCGTTGTGGTAATCGATGATGTCACCGGCTTGCGATCGAATGGCAATGGTGTACTCAGTGGGTATGTCTGCACTCACGCTGCAATTGGCCCACAACGGCTGAGCGACGGCAACGCCACCAGTCTGCGACGAATCGATTCCTGGCACATCGAAGTTCTTCCCTCGTTTTGAAACAGAGGTCCATTCCTCATCGACCCACTCAACCACATCAGGTTCGTCTTTGAGGATTGCACAGGATTCATTTGCTGCGTAGGAAGGCTTCTGATTGGTCTGGAATTGAGCCCCCATGCTGTTGCCTTGACTGTCTTTGGCAGTTGCGCCGCAATACACATTGGTGAACATCGGCTCGCCGTTGGTTGTGGGAATGAATCCAGAATTTGTCGACCAGACAATGGCCGTGCACAATCCAAGAAGAATAGAAACAAACAGGATGGCGTACAACTTTGTGAGCGTTGAATCGTCCTTGGGCAAATCAAGTTCGACAACGATTTTGTTCTTCTTTTTCTTTGCCATTCTCTCTCCCCCCCTCACATGTCTTGCTCTTTGCTGCTTGTCCATACCAGAATGGCGTATGCAATGTGAATCATTGGAATGAAACCAAGGACGATTCCGTACAACATGCCTTCAGACATTTGGGCGCCAGAACCTGAAACCCAGAACATAATGACAAGCATGACGATGAGAAACAGGGGCATAGCGACAGCAACCACAATGTAAGATTCTGCCAGCAAAGCGATCGATTCCAAGAACATCTGGAGCCGTGTTCGGTTCTCACGCATGTAGTGCTCGGCTCGGTTCAGGAAGAAGAGTTTCAATTGACCACCAGCAGTAAGCGTTCCAACCATGCCTTGGAAGAACTCGGTCAACCAGACTGAGGCAGCACGATCGACGCTCATTTTCATCGCTGTAATCAAGTCATAACCGAGCAAGGTGACATCTCGATAGACCATTGCAGCGTCATCCGCCACGTCGCCATAGATTTCTTTGTTCATTGCAAGTGACCTGAAGATTTTCGACGGGGTTGCGTTTGCTGCAGACATGGCGGCGGTGTAGGACGCAGCGTAAGGCAAGTACTTCTCAATCATAGCTCCTCGACGGTCAGCTTCTCGCTTTGCTCCGCCTTTGTTGTACTTGTATGCACCAAATGGAATGATGACGCCTCCGAGAGCCACGATGATTGCTTTGAATGAAGCAGGGAACACTTGGTAGGCAAATTCATCACAGCCATTTCCTGGTTGAGTCGGATCGACGAGGTCTTGGTTCCAATATTCCCACTCGAAGCAGTAATCGAGGGTTGCCGGATCTTGAATCGACTCCCAGTAGGCGATAATGCCAATGTCGGGGATGAAGAACAGAGAGACGAACCCCCAGCAGATGAGTGTGATGGCCATCGTCGTCATAATTGCGGTTGCCAAGTAAACTTCTGGCATCATCTTCATTGATCCTTTAACGAGGTTGTCAGCCAGTTCTTTGTCGCCCCGAGCACGCTTTTTGACGGCGCGACCTAGGATTCTATTGCAAATCCTTTGCCATGCGGTCAAGTCCATCGATGCTCCCTCCTTCTCTGTGTCTCAACGCAATCCGTCAACTCGAGCGAGGATCTCATTTGGCCGAACGTAGTATTCCGTGACGATTTGAGACACCTGGTCTGCTTTTCGAATGTCATTGAGGACCATCCATTCAAGGATTCGCTTTCGTGTTCTCAATTCTCGGCGCATATCGTCTTGTGAGAAGTTGATCTTGACCATGATTTTCTCAAGAACATACGATTTGCCGCTAAAGATGAAATCGTCGGATGTGACATCCCAGCGGAACACTTCGTTGGTGATGATTTCCAATGAATTCGGGTCGATTCCAACAATTTCCACGAGTTGTTTGCTTCTTCGGACACGTTTTCCATTAATACGGGTTTGAATCTGAATGACGCATGCTTCCAATGCAGGCAACAGGACACGCGGGATGTCAATTGGTTTGTTCTCAAGACGGTGAACGAGCGATGCAACTGAGTCTGCGTGGACTGTTGAATACGCACAGTGGCCTGTGGCCATTGCCTGGAACAGAACATAGGCTTCTGCACCACGAATCTCACCGACAATGATGTATTCTGGCCGTTCACGAAGAGCAGCCTTGAGCAGTTCGAACTCACCGATGACACCATCCTTTGATTCACCACCGAATCCTTGCCGCGTCAAACCCGGAACCCAATTTGGCTGAGGGATGTTGACTTCACGTGTGGATTCGATTGAAACAATTTTCATTTGCCACGGGATAAAGATGCACATGGCGTTGAGGGTGGTTGTTTTGCCCGAAGCCGTACCGCCGACGAACAGCATTGGCACTTCATTCTGGAACGCAATCCAGAGGTAAGCGACCATGAGCGAAGACATGGTTCGGAACGCTACGATGTCCGCAGGAGAGAACGGATCGTCCTTGAACCGTCGAATACAAAACGCTGAACCACGGGTTGAGACTTCACGTCCAAGTTTCATGACGATTCTTGAACCATCCATCAGCGTTGCGTCAAGCAACGGGTCTGCAACCGAAATGTGCTTTCCACATCGCTGTGCCAGCTTGATGACGTAGGATTCGAGTTCTTCATCGGTTTTCCAAACGCAGGTTGTTTCAACAGATTCGAACTTTCGGTGATAGGCAAAAATAGGTACATTGGTTCCATCAAGTGAAATATCTTCCACGTTGATGTCGTTCATCAGCACGTCCATTTCACCGTAGCCAATCAGATCACGGCGCAGGTAGTAGAAAATCTTGGATTTTGATTTCTTGTTGATCTTCATCCCGTATGCCTTGATGACCTTGTCCATGGCTGTCCGGATGTAAGCCTCGGGGTTTGCATCGATTTCCTCAATGTTTGCCGTCAAGGATCGGATGAAGATGTCAAGGATTTCGTCGCGTTGCTCTTGCTCTTTTTTGGTCATCGGGGGCTCGATGATTTGGTAAATGATGTTGAGCGTTTGCTTGTCACGAACGATGCGCGCAAAGGCGTGTGGTGGCAACACAGGGTACTTGTCCAATTCGTCATACTGAGCGCGTTGTTGGGCTCGCTGACGCTTGCCCCCACCTTTCTTGTTTTTCCTCGCCATACGCGCACCCCTTGCCGAAGCAATTTCTCACAGGTTGTGGCCGACTATAACACTTGGGTGAACAACCAGCCCAAAACCGCAGTCCTGCGTGGCGAATTGAGGTCGCCAAATCACGGGGTTCACGCCGTGTAATCGAGGTACCATTTCTGACAGTCATTTCGGAAAGAAATGAGGTCCTGATTGTTGTTTATTTTGTAATCGGATTCGGCAATGATGAGGTCGAGTCCCCAGCCAATTTCTCTCGCATCTCGGACCTCGAATGCGGCTCTGTCACCGTCTTCAGATCGGCCTCTGTGCTGGATCCTTTCAAAGCGAACATCCGGAGAAGCATCAACAGCCAAGGATGCAAAGGCTTCACCCCATCGTGCTAAAAACACAGTGCGTTCAGCGGTTCCACGCATGCCTTCTATCAGCACAACTGGGTGCTTGGCGAGCAACTCATCCACTGCATCTGCTAGCCGAACGGCCAGTACATCTTCACCAAATTGAGCGCGAAGTTGAGCAGCAATCTCTCCAAAAATACCGGGGCTTTCAGCCAATTGTTGGCGCCGCACTTCGGCACGGACCATGTCACCCATCGATAAGACGGGTACGCCTTGCTCAGCGATGACGGCAGCGAATTCACCTTTGCCCGAGCCTGGCATTCCGCACACGGCGACCACTTGACCCATGGGTGTTGGGCGCTGCCCACCGCTCATCAAGATACCTCAGCAAAAAGCGTGTTCGACTTCAATTCGAGAACTCTGCTTTGCCCCATCGTCGGTCGATTAATTTCCACAGCACAGCGGAGGCAAGCAACAAACCAAACGAAATCAAAAGCATGCCTTTGTAGCCCTGTTCAACCATTGTCTGGTCGTACATAGTTGCCGTGGCCGCCAACCCATCTTGACTTGCACGCTCCCACCAGTTGCCATAGAGTGAGACATCCCCTTGGGTGAACGAAAGCAGGAACAAACCGAGCAAAGGAAGCACAGTTCCAATCCAGAACCAGATCATGATCGATGCGTCAAAGATTGCTTTGTTTGGCCGCAACCCCATAAGGAACGCCGTCAGTGCGACGATGTAAATTGAGTTTGCAAACATCACAATGATGCTGGTTGGCAAGGAGGCCCATTCGTTGAGTTGCCACGCCATTAGAACGATAAAAATCAGTGAAATCCATGACGTTGCCAAAAAATAGACAATGACCTTGGCGCGAATAAGTTGAGGGACCCGTAATGGCAAACCGTTCATGAATTCTGGTGAGTCAAGAATGGTTAACCATGAGTAAAAGTTGAAACCAAAGAACCCCAAAAATGGGGCATAGGAAAGAAGATTGATTGGGATTGGGGCTTCAGCAAAATCCACCAGCCACGCCATACCGAGCAACACGAGAAGCGGAGCAGCATAGGAGACAGTCATTTTTTTGATGGAGCCAGAGCGGAATAAATCAACGAATTCTTTTGCAACAATGAGGCGGATTTCACCATCGCCAAGGAAGCCCAACCGTTTGTGAATCGGCATGAACATCTCCTTGCGTTGAATCACGGACACATCAAAATCATCGATGATTAAAGCGCTCGCAACCAGTCCGATGAGCACACATCCTCCCAGTGCTGCAGCAGCCACCTCGATGCTTTGATTGGATTGCACATAAAGCCCCCAAAGGACCCCATCGAGGTTGATTTGCCCAATGCCTGCGGCAACGCCAAACAAAACAACGGCCATCGGTCCAATGATGGTGAATGGTCTTCCTCGCATCCATAGTGAGGATCCAAGGAAGGCGATAGCAAGGCCTTGGCCAAGCGTGATGATCATGGCGATCCAAGTCCATGGAAGGCTTGCCCACTCAAGTGGTGTGTTGATTCCATTGGCGAATTCCAAAGTGATGCCTAACGCCATTCCAGCGATCACAGGGGTTAGAATGAGCATCACATAGAAACACAAATCTTTGATGAAATACGCAAAGTGGGCTACTGAGTTTGGTAGCGGTTGGAGCGCTGGTGCGGCTAAGAGGTAGTTTTTGGTACCCGCTCTGTGAACGATCGCATCGTGGCCGATGAAGGCGAATGTTCCCATCCCGAGGCTGAACATCAACAAAGGCAAATGCAATGCGAAACGTAATTCGCCCCAAGTGAAGGTCTTTTGATCGATATCACTGACCTGAGCCGAAGAGTCGCCCACAAGGAATTGCAGCCCAATTGTGGTTAACGCTGTGACCAGGGTGAGCAACAGCGGAAACAGGACAATCTGCCGTTTTTTTGCAAATTCTATGCTTTTACGCCCTTCTTCTTTGAACATCACCCGGAATGTAGCAGAAAAAGACGCCCAACCGCGCAGCGGTTCGTGCAGCACTTGGCCTTGGGGTGAGGTGCCGAGAGGAGTGAGTGTAGGAGGTTTACCTTCGGCCACATCGTTCCAATCGCGGGAAACAATGCTGGCGCCTGGCACAGGTCATTCCTCCTCGTGGTCTCCGTCTGAATCCTCGGTTCCCTTGAGGCGTTCCACATCTTCAATGGAACGGCCAACAAGGCGAATGAATACATCTTCCAGTGTTTCGTCTTGATGTTCCTTCAGTCCTTTGACCGTACCTGCTGCAAGCACGCGACCATCATTGATAATCGCCATCCGATTGCACATACGTTCAGCCATTTCCAAAACGTGAGAACAGAGGAAAATCGTTCCTCCGTCTTTGACATGATCGAGCAACCATTGCCTGCACTTGCGCTGATAAATCGGGTCAAGATTAGCAAAGGGCTCATCGAGGAACAGCAGTTTTGGCTTGTGGATGAAGGCCGCCGCAAGCATCACCTTCTGCCGTTGTCCTTTGGAGAGGTCTTTGCACATCGTATCTCTTTTCTCATCCAAACCAAACCAATCAAGCCAATGTTCAACCTTGGTTTCAATGTCATCCACTCGACGCAGCCGAGCTACGAATTCTAAAAATTCAGTCGGTGTTAGGAATGAAGGTGGCGACTCAGATTCGGGAACGATGCCAATGTTTGCCTTGACTTTCTGGGGGTCGGATACTGCGTTGACTCCAAGCACTTCAATTTGGCCTTTGCTCGGCCGCAGTTGCCCGGTTAAGAGTTTGATAAAGGTCGATTTCCCTGCACCATTCGGGCCGAATACCCCAAAAAATTCACCTGAATGAACTTCCACATTGAGCGGATGAAGGGCAATGAAATCGCCATACTTTTTGGCCATGTCTTTTGCCATGACGAGCGGGGCTTCCGATTCATCCATAGTTTTCTCACACGGTCATGGTCTTTGTATTCTTGGTTTTCAGTTCATGGGCCAATGCTTTGGGCTGGTCGGTGGACTGATGAACCACAGAGGCATGGCCAAACCATGAGCGCCCCGACGAGTGAAGTCATCACCATCGAAGAACACCCTATCCATGCCGATCAAGATTTAGGTTCAATCGCCTTGGTCACCATCAACAGACCGAATAAACTCAACGCTTTGAACGCTGAAGTGATGACGGGCATCAAAGCCATGGTCAAGTGGGTGGAATCGACCCCCCATGTTCGAGTTGTGGTTCTCACTGGGGCCCAACCAAACGCCCCACCTGAAGGAAAGCGGGCAAAGCCGAACGCCTTTGTTGCGGGAGCAGACATCACAGAGTTCGTTGGAAAAAAGAGCGAAGATATTCGTATTATGTTTGCGAACAATGCGGTGGAAGCATTGTGGAACTTGAGCAAGCCGACCATCGCCATGGTTGATGGTTTTGCGTTGGGAGGCGGCTGCGAGGTCGCCTGTTCTTGCGATATTCGAATCGCCAGTACCCGCTCAAAGTTCGGCACCCCAGAGGTCAACCTAGGTTTGATCCCTGGTTACGGGGCAACACAACGGTTAGCCAATTTGGTTGGTTATGGAAAAACAATGGAGATGATTTTCACGGGGGAAATGATTGGCGCTGAAGAAGCACACCGCGTTGGTCTTGTGAATCAAGTCTGCGAGCCAAGCGAATTGCTTGAATCGACGATGGCTATGGCACGGTTAATCGGGAGTAAGTCCTCCAACACGCTTAGAGTTGGAAAGGCAACGGTACGTGCCGCTCTTGATGTTGGTTTGACAGAAGGTGTTGCGATTGAAGCAGAAGCATTTGCCTCGCTTTTCGATTCAAAAGACAAAGAAGTCGGGGTTCAAGCGTTCATCAACAGAGCAACACCAGAATGGCAGCATGAATGATTGAGGTCAGTGTGTAGGAGGGACGGGGGCCGAAGCCCCCGACCTCCGGCTCCCCCGTTTGGGGTAAGTGATGCCGTTTGACATCAGGTGGTGTCCTCACCAATGGCGAGTGTAACCGGCCTCTTTGGCCACTTTTGCAAAGTGACGCATGTGAGGCCAAACATCAGGTCGACGCTCAAAGCTGAGCGGAATGACGCGCCCAACTTTAATGCCGGTTTCTGTGTCGACGATCGTCTCGCAACGAATTGATTCCAATTGCTTCATCAGCCAGTTATTTTTGGCCTCACAATCTTCATCGGTCTCACAGCACGGTTTGGCAGGTTGTTGGCGCTGTCGCAGCCAATCTTGCCGGACGAGGTTTGCATGTTCCGCTCGCTTCTGCTTTAGCAGGTCCCGGCGTTCTGCCTCATCAACGCTGATGTCCTTTTTCGGTTTGTTTTTTTTATACCCATCGCCGGGTTCTAAGGCCCGATTGTTCGGAACTCGTTTTCCGGTTTTCCGGTTTATTCCGTTGTGGTTGGGCTTGTGGTGGTTTAGTTTTCTCTTTCGTTTCATGGTTCCTCCGTTTGCTTGTTTCGCAATGTGTCAGGGTGACACACAGCGCCCTTCCAAAGCGCCTCATCACTCAGTAATCTGAGCAAGTTCTACGCTCTGCCGCTTTCTTCGCTAAGGGCAAGCTATCGGGGGTTATTTTTCCATGAAATACACTAATCCAGCAGTTCCTGCATTCCTAATACCACTCCACAGTATATAAAAAATAAATTGGGAATGCCCACTAAAGGCGAGAAATCACTGCTCAACCCGACTCAAAAACCAATGACTAGGTGCCATCCAATTCCAAACACAGCAACATCAGCGCACGCATGTGCAATCCAAGCAACCCATACACTTCGGTATTGCAAGTAGATCCATGAAAAGATAGCGCCTCCCATGAACACGCCAACCGAGGCTATGATTGTGCCTAAGGGACTGATGAACATCATCAAAGCGATTGAGTGGTGAAGGGTGAAGACTCCCGCTGAAAGCAAAATCGGCTTCCATTTCCCTTGGACGAGTTCCTCGAACTTTGAGGTGATGAACCATCTGAAGACATATTCTTCCATCACGGAGTTGATGAACACCCAGAAGAAAATAGCACCTGCTAGGGTTGCTGGGGTGGTGAGGCCAACTGGTTCGAGCAGTTCAAACAACGTTTCTTTGTCGATCATCATGTCCCCAAGCAACAGATATGAACCGACGATGACAATGATCATACCAACCCCCAAAAGCAAGGATACGCCCCAACCGCCATTGGTTGGTTTGGACCACGAAATCGGTTTTTTCTCAACCCTCAAATGCCAAAAAGCAGGAAGGCAATAAATCCATAATTTTGTAACAATAAATACGATGACAGCAACCGTACCAGCCTTCAGAATGAAGCCAGTGGTGACAGATATTGTGGGTGCAATTGAAACCAAAATGAGCCCGAGAAGGGCTAATCTACGGTTGATTTGTCCGACTTGTGGATTCAAAGTCAAGTCTTCCATGAAATCGCTATGGTTGTTCAAGGCTTGAACGTTGACCAATCAAATTCGATTAAGAATTCATTTCATCCTTGAGGGCTGCAAGTGCACCACTTGCGGCAGGGAGAGGGAGCGGAAGTGGGCCGTTACCCGGCAGTGGCAAAGGTGGGAGGGGTTTTCCATCAGGGTCCAGAAGCACCGGTAGAGCAGGTTGTTCTTCTCTCTTCACTTGCTCAAACCCACTGTCGAGTGGTGTTCGGAGTTTTAGAATTCGAGATTCATCAATTCGAATGAATGTGGCACCGTAGATGTGTCCTGCCTCAGGATTCTCAGGCTCGACCAACACGGAGTGTCCATGGCCTGGTGTTTGAAGCAGGGCCACAATGTCTTCGCCGGCCGTCTGATCCTCCCACATCTTAGCGGTTGATGCGCGAATCTCAGCAAGCTGTCCGCGTCTTCGCTTCTCGATGCGCTCTCTCACAGCATCGTGAGTGATCCGACGTTGCTTCACCGTGGCCTCGATGTCGGCGTCTTCAACTGATTCAGGGGACACTTCGACGACAAATTCGTCTGCTGTGTGCACGTCTTCCATCTCCAAGGTGACTTCAACAAGTTCTTCTTCATCTTCCTCACTTTGTGAAGCCGCTGCTAAAGCTTCAGCCTTCTTGGCTTCAGCAGCCTGAATTTTGGCAAGTTTGCGCTCCCTCAAGGTCGCACCATCCATCGGTGCTTCAGTGACCACTTCTGGAATATCAAGTTCCGTCGTTTCCTCTTCTTCGATTTCCATTACGGTTTGTGGTGTGGCAGCACGGGCGCGTTGTGGGCGTTTTTGTGGTGCTGTACCAGATTGTCCAATGAAAATCAGGCACGCTACAATGATTGAAGCGACAAAGCCCCAGCCGACTTCATCGGTCCATTCACTTGCGAATGCAATGTAAATTGTCGTGGCGGTGAGGGCATAGAACCCCGATATCCATCTCAGAAATACCATGTGCCTCACCAACTCCAAAGTGCCCTAACTTATCATGCTGATGGCAATTGCCGCAGCAAGTCTTCAAGTGCCCTTGAGCGATGGCTGAACTTTTGTTTTTCATCCATAGAAATGCCTCCAAAAGTCTTCCCGTGGGTGCTCACAACGCCGTAGGTTCCCGGTGGGAGAGGTTGATTGTCTTCATCAAGATCGGACGGGACAAAAATGGGGTCAAATCCAAATCCTTCACCTTCGGTCTTTTGATGAGCGATCCATCCCGGGCAAGTGCCGTTTCCAATCAGCATCTCGCCATTGTTCCACATTGCAGCCACGGCTTGGAATGAAGCTTTTCGCAAATTTGCCGACTGGACAGGGTCGACTGAACCAAGGTGGTTGAGAAGTCGCAAAACCCCTTCACAGCGTAAGGTGTGAAGAGCGTAGGCGGCGTACACGCCAGGGAATCCATCAAGAGCATCGATGAACAACCCAGCGTCTTCAACCAACAGCAGATCTTCAGGGTTCGCTAAGAATGGTATGGCTTGTTGAATTTTGGCCATGGCGACATCGATTAATTCGTTGGCTTGAGGCTCGATAATGCTCCCTTCTGGGACCACCAATTGCTTCACATCGTACCCAAGCGGCTCAAGGTGATGCGTCGCTTCCTTGACTTTTCCAAGGTTCCCCGTGAGAAACCAAACCGTGCGTCCCATGCCACCCCCATGCGTTGTGGCCTTTGAGGTGTGCGCCTGAAATCAATGTTTGAGAAGTCTTCTTGCCGGCAGGCTTGTTAGGTGAGAAGTGGTCCTGCAACCATGCTCCAGCAGATTGGTTTCGTTGCCATTGGGGGAGCGATTGGTGCGGCTTTACGCTACGCTGTGGGCGAGTGGTTAAGCAGCGAGGGTTTCCCAATCGCCACCTTGACGGTGAATCTTGTCGGTTCGCTCGCTCTTGGTTTTCTTACTGTGGCCGTTGCTCAGAATTTGGTTTCAAGCAATGTAGCCTTGATTGTAGCAACAGGTGTGTTAGGAGCATTTACAACAATGTCAACGTTTTCCGCTGAAACCATTGACCTCTTTGATCGAGGCGATAGCACATTAGCGCTCATCTACGTCGGTTTGACGATGATGTTGTGCCCGCTTCTTGCGTTCATTGGTTGGAAGGCTGGCGAAGCCTTGTGGATCTAAGCATAGTGCAGTGGCCAGCATGGGTTTATGTAGGCCATCTTAGATGGGGTACCAAGGATTGAGGAAGAGCGAAATCTTTCGTAGGCCCTAAGAGATGACACCATGACGACAAACACCCTCATTGACAAGTTGAACGAAGCCCTTGGTTGGGAATTGCGCGCAATCAACATGTACGCTCACTACGCAGCCAACGTCAAAGGAATCCACAGGCTACAACTCGCACCCATGTTTGATGGCGAAGCAACAGAGTCATTGGAACATGCTAACATTGTACGAAAGTCAATCGTCAAACTGGAAGGCGTGCCGGTTACAGAACGCAACCCCCACCCTATCACCCACACCACAAATTTCTCAGAGATGCTCCAGTATTCTCTTGAGACTGAAGCACAGGCTGCAGCAGTGTATGGTGAAGTTATGATTCAACTTGAAGCGGCTGAGGATCAAGACCTCAAAGACGCTATCGAACAGATTTACCTCGCTGAGTTACGAAGCGTGGAAGAACTCAGACTTCTGATGGAATGAACCTATCCGTGATAGCGCACTCTGGTGCGAACATTCTCTAAACGGCTCAGCACTTCCTTCGCAGTGGGTACTGCACCACCGGTTTGCTCCTCAGCAGGCCCGAGACGCATCTCTTCCGCCTGGTAGCCGGCCAAAAGATGGTCAATAGCGCCGACAATGTCAGGGTGGGATGCGCCGAGGATTTCATCGATGACGTGCAGGTCAATACCAAACCGCTCAACCTCATAATCAATGACAGCCAGTCCAAAATCGATCAACACTGCGTGCCCTTCTTGGTCGATAAGGACGTTATTTGTTGAAAGGTCACCATGAGTGATGGCGAGTCTGTGGACATTGCGGATGGCGGCACCGGTGCTTTCCAGTGCCCGTTGTAGAAATTCCCTCGAGGCTTTCGGGTCGCGCAAGACCTCGATCAACGGCCTTCCAGGAATCATTTGCATGACCATCACGCCTTGTTCAGGATCCAAATCAAGAAGGGCAGGAACGGGAAGACCTGCTCGATGCATCCGGACCAGAAGTCGAGCCTCACTCATCATCCTCCGGTGGCCTAATCGGTGGTCAAGGTCGGGATGTCTCCAGGCCCTGGGTCTTCGTAACTTACGCACTGCAGGCCGGCCCATCCAATGGCCCGACCACACTTCGGCCTCAGCACCGAGGTGCAAGCGCTCGCCCTCTTGGAAGACCATGTGGATGGGTTTCGACGCTGGTTTATCAATTCTGCAGATGTGGATTGATTCAAAAGGGAACACTTGGTCGGTGGAATGAGTCACCATGACCGTGTCCTTGCCAATGTGCTCCGTGGATTTCATGGACACATCTCTTTCAGTCGAAGAACAAGCGATTTCCGATAGGATTGCCGAACTGAGGCAACAGCTTGGTGAAGACTTGCTTATCCTCGGCCATCACTATCAACGAGACAGCATCGTCATGCACGCTGATTTTTTGGGTGATTCCTTCATGCTCAGTCAGATGGCTGCGGAATCCAAAGCCAAGTACATCGTGTTCTGTGGAGTGCATTTTATGGCAGAGTCAGCCGATATTCTCACGTCCGATCACCAACATGTCATCCTTCCTAACTTGAGGGCTGGATGCTCCATGGCGGATATGGCAACGCTGAGCGACGTCAAAGTTGCTTGGGATGAAATCATCGAGCAAACGGGTCTTGCCGACCCAATCGACCGTCCGGATCCAGTTGCTCTTGCATCGGAAGGTGAGGCTTTTCTTGTTCCAGTCACCTACATGAACAGCAGCGCAGACCTCAAAGATTTCGTTGGCCGCCACGGTGGTATTGTGTGCACTTCGACCAATGCTTCAGGTGCGCTTGAATGGGCCTTTGAACGGGCAGGTCCGAACGGCTCAGTCTTGTTTTTCCCAGATCAACATCTTGGAAGAAACACTGGTGCAGCGATGGGCATTGATGAACGTCACATGCCCACTTGGACTCCCGGTATTGGGGCAATGGGCGAACTATTGGGTAGCCGGATCATTCTGTGGCACGGCTTTTGTTCGGTCCACAAACGATTCACCGTTGAACAGGTTGAGGAATTCCGTACACGAGAGCCGGAAGGACTTGTTGTGGTCCACCCCGAATGCCCAAAAGCAACCGTTGATGTCAGCGATGCGAATGGTTCAACCCAATACATTCGCAATTACGTTGCTCAACAAGCACCAGGGGCACGAATTGCTATTGGTACCGAGATCAACATGGTCGCTCGTTTGGCTCAGGAACACCCTGACAAGCACATCGAATGCTTGGACGAGGAAATCTGTCCTTGCTCAACGATGTACATGATCCACCCAGCCTACCTGATGGATGTCCTTGAACGGATTGTTGACGGTGAGGTGCCAAACAAGATCGAAGTTCCAGAAGCGATTCAGACAGGATCTCTATGGGCCCTTGAACGGATGCTTTCAATCAAGAAGTGAGGGCTACTCTTCTTCTTGCGTTGGCAAATAACTTCGCTCTGATTGACGTTGATAGGCATACACGAACGCCATTAAGAAGGCCGAAAGTAAGCCAATTTGCATAATAATGTTGGAATACACCGTCAACTCAGGTTCCCAGCTGTGCACATGAACGGTAACCACACCGTTTTCATCTTCCTCGAAATACACGAGGTGTTCTGGAAGCACTTGAGGGCCAAATTGGTGCAATTCATCTGATGTCAACAGCATGGTTTGATTCTCTGTCAAGTTGAGGAACTGAATTTCTCCGTCCATGTACTTGGTCTGAGGACTGGTTGGATTCAGGTGATCACGGGCAGACCACGCAAGAATCCCGCTGTTCATGGACGGATCACTCACTTGGTACTTCGGATCGCTGGCTAACCACTGAGCGTCACTGCTGCGGTTGTAGACGACAAGTCGGTCCGTTGCTGTCACATTGACCGTCGCTGCCAAGAATTCATCATCGAAGACAATGTCAACGATCGTAGCGTTGGACATGTTCACCTCTGTGCCCCATCCCGACAAAATTTCATCTTGTTCGGCTGACGCACTTGCGTTGATCTCTTTGATGGCGATTGAACCGGTTGTTCCAATTCGGGCAAAGTGGACTGTTGTTGGTTCGTCTTCATAGACCACTGCGAGTTCTAAATCAGCGGCTTGGACATGGAGAATTGGTCGTTGACTGAGGTTGATGTCGACTTGGGCACCGCTGAAATCCACTGCACTGAGCGATCCATTGGACAGCATGACCACATAGGCACTGGTTTGGGACGAGGTGATGAGGATGCGTTCAGGACGTTCCATTTCCTTTGAGAGGATCATTTCGAATTCATTTGTTGATGTTTGATCACCCAAATCAAAAATCATCAGTGTAGTTCCGTTTGCTATGGCAAGATGGTCATCTTGAACATCAAAGGGTGAATCAAGATCGATGATCCCATCCAAGACCTCATACGGCTCTTGTTCAAGGTTGCTTAGATCGTGAATTAGGAGCACTGCGCCTGTGCCCTTGTTATCAATCGTCGCCATCCAACCGTCTGCAGCGGCGACATCCTGCGGTGCTTCTACGCCTCCAGCAGGAAGGCTTTGGTGACTTAATTCCCATGTTAACAGGGCAAACAGGACAATAAAAATAGCCAAAACAATTGTTCCAGTTTCCCTGCTTGATGGTTCGCGGTACCGCTTGACGACGCGCTGAATGCGGTTAAGAACAATCCCAAATGCCTTTTTCGGATTCGTCAGTACGGTGACGACCCTTGAATTGATGGTGCGTTCATCGAATATGCTCCACCAAGGGCCAGAGGTCCGCCCAGCCAAACTGACCGCCAAGCTGGCGACAAGGACGCCACCAATAATGTCGACGAACCAGTGAATGCCGAGGTAAATAATAGCAAATGCAGTCACAACAATGTAGACAAGCACCAGGTGTCTGTAGCGATTCCAGCGGCGATCTTCATCGAATCGAGTCAAACAAAGCCAGACGGCGAACGGTATGCCGATGTGGAGGGAAGGGAATCCGTTTGTGAACGGGTCAATTCTTCTGAACCAATCGGCGATTTCGGGGGTTAAATCATAGGCCAGAGTTTCCATACCAGGAATGTAATCACCTGTGACCCTGACGTTGAAAAAGAGGTAGAACGGGATGGCTATGAGATAGACCCAAGTCAGTGAAAGTGTCATCCGGTCAGCAATCCATCGGTCGTCAAAGAACGCGAAGTAGAAAATTGAAACATAGCAGATGAACATGTAACCGGCCACATAGAAATGCGTCAACACCGCAGTGAGCCAAGGTGCCTTGAAAGCCAGTTGAACATCGTAAGCAAGTGAGCCCTCAATCGCAAAAATCCAAGGTGTCATGTCGAGGCCTGTGTTTGCCATGATGAGGCGATCGAGTTGGTCTAAAGCGTCCTTTGAATTGTAAATGGCGAAGACGATCAGAATGTGAATCCAATACCGCCGAACAAAATCGATGAACGTCGGCAATGTGACTTTCATCCATGGTTGCTTGAAGACCGGCAATAACACCACGCCAAGCGCTAATGCGCTCACCATCCATGTGAGGTAAATGCCGTCCAATCAGTGACCTCCAAGTGTGCTGGGGTTGCATAGGCTTCATGAAACCCTCGTCGAAGAGAAGCAAGAAAGTGAAGTTGTCGCACTCACCATGCGCCGTGGACATACGGGCGGCCGTTGTCGGGGTCTCGGCGGTTTGCTAGATCCCAAATCCTTTCAAATCTGTAAATGCCACTTGAGCATCCAATGGACCATTCAAATCCTAAAGCATAATTGCCCACCGTTCGAACTTGAGGCTTTTCTTTGGGATGGGCCTCAACCTGCCTGCGGAGTGTTTTGCTTGCTTCATCCTCATTGCGCATTGGGGAACACTTTGCACACGGACAGGCATGACGCAGATCATCGTAGGTGATGACAAATTCGGATCCGTCATCATAGGTGAGTGCAACGTCAACGTCCCTTCGTTCAAATCGTCTTAGATTGGGCATTTCGTCACTCATTTGATTCGCCTCAAATAATTTCCAAACCGGGTCCTGAAGAATCAACAATTTGGTCTTGAAGAGCAGCGACGACCTTTCCAAAAGCAACAGCAGATGGGCCCTCAGGTTCGCTCACAATGCGATGAACACCATCATCACCGCCGCGGACAAAGCCGGGGTCGAATGGAAGTGCTCCGAGGAAGGGCACACCAAATTCCTCTGCGGTTGACTTGCCACCGCCTTCCTTGAAGATATCAATGGTGATTGAGAAGTTTCCTTCACCATCCGCTGTTGCTTTCAATGTCTTTCCAGCAGGTCCGGCAATCTGTACTTCTGAATTTGCTGTTGCTTTTCCATTGATGGTGTAACCACTCATGTTCTCAACAACGCCAAGGACGGGCACCTTGAGGGATTCTGAGAAGGTGATTGATTTTCTGCTGTCGAGAAGAGCCACATCTTGCGGCGTGGTGACGATGACCATCCCGTCGATATTAGGCAGTGATTGCGCAACGGTCAATGGCTCATCAGAGGTGCCAGGTGGGAAATCGATGATGAGGTAGTCAAGGTCGCCCCATTCCACATCGCCGATGAATTGTTGGATGGCCCCGAGTTTGATCGGGCCACGCCACACAACAGGTGTGTCTTCGTTGTCCAACAAGAACGCCATGGAGATGACCTTGACGCCTAGATGGCCTTGAGCGGGGTGAATGCGACCGGATTCGACATGAAGCCGACGACCGTCCAATCCCATCATCTTCGGAACGTTAGGTCCCGTTATATCGATGTCCAAAATTCCAACTTTCAAACCTTGTTGGGCGAGGGCGAGCGCTAATCCCGTGGAGACAGTGGATTTGCCAACCCCTCCTTTTCCAGACAAAACCATGACCTTGTGCTTGATTTTTCGTCCAATTTCTTCCATGGACATCTTGCGCTTCATTTGAGCGTAAGCCTGTTCCATTTGCTTCTGTTCTTGCGGCGATGCCTCAGCGGGTACCTCACCGCTGTTGGCGCCGTGCTGGGTTACCGGAGAATCGGCCATGCCCATTGGATTGAAAGGGGCTACTTCAACCCACCTTCGGTTCAATAAAGACAGAACGACCGCGCAATGCGAGCCAATGGGTCAAAACGGTGGCCGCTAGAAATCCGATTAAGTATGCTGCATCGAAGGTCTGATCAGCATAGGCATAAGCCAAACCAACACTCAGGGGGACGCTGACCCAAAAGCCAATGCGGTAGGCAAGGTGGTCCGAATCGTCTCCACGTTGGGAAAGAAACCAAACAATCGGTCCCATCAAGAAGGTCATGAGCGTTATGCTAACGGCGATTGCACGGAAGAAAAGCGTCAATCCATTCGCCGCTGCAACGATGTGGCCAACAAATAAGCTAGCGTAGATGACTGCAGCGATACCAATCCCGCGGATGAGTCTGGACCTCTGCTCCATGGCAACGGGATACCTCGCAGGTTTGAGAACACTCTCATAGAACTCAATAGAGATGGCTTAATACCCTCACCATTCTACGGATTCCATGCGTCTTCTGTTTGTCTGCGTTGGTAACTCCTGCCGATCTCAGATGGCAGAAGGGCTTGCTAAAGCAATGGGTCATGAGGCTGATTCAGCAGGAACCTCCCCTGCATCTTCGATTGCGACACACGCAGTGACCGTGCTCGAAAGTCGCGGAATTTCAACTGAAGGCATGCGTCCCAAAAGCGTAGATCAATTTTCGGCACAAGACTATGATTATGTGATCTCAATGGGTTGTGGCGTTCACTGCCCTGTCATGAAAATCGATGAGGATTGGGGACTCGAAGACCCTGTGGGGGGACCCCTTTCCCTCTATTACGACACGGCTGAAGAAATCCAACGTCGACTGAATGTATTGACTCAAAAAAACTGAGCAGTTCGGCGTTGTGATGGGTTTTTGGTGCGAGCGCCGGGATTTGAACCCGGGTTCAAGCGTTGGCAACGCTCGGTGATAACCGCTACACTACGCTCGCAGAGGTATTCATTCCACCGAGCGGGGGTATAAACTGTTATCGGCCGTTGGTGATGCTTACTGTGAACCGAACATATCTTCGCCATCCCCACGCTTGGGACCATTGCGAACCGAGACGATGACGATCGCTGCAGCCACCAGTCCAAACAACGCCAAGATTCCGATTAAAACGCCTGTTGAGAGGAAATCACCATCTGTGCTCATCAATGGAGAATCCCCTTCTGCGAGGCTGATCGCAATCGAGGTAAAACCAGTCGTTTCACCGTAACTGTCCGAGGCCTGTACAAGGACCTCGTGGGTGCCAAGAGGGATGCTCGGACGGACACTCATCTCTGCAGTGAAGATTCCATCGCCTGCAATGCGGTCACCGTTCAATCCTTCATCGTTCATTGCAACCCATGTGGTTCGAGTGCCTAACGGAGTGAACACCCCGAGGTTGGCCTGAGCCACGGCAACACCGTCGGCATCATAGATTTCAATCTCAAGAAGTGCGGTCGTAGCCTCATCCGATTTGGCCAGGGCGATGGTGTTTGGTGCCACGATGGATGGCGGCGTGTTGAACACCAGCATCGTAACGGGATTCATCACATCATCCGGGATGTAATGTTCCCCGTAAAGATCGACATGTGTGCTGTTTGCGCTCAAGGCATGCCACGCTGTAGCCGTGGTTTTCCTACCAAGCGAGTCGGTCATGATAAATCGCAGTTCATGTTCACCTGGAGCAATGGATTGAGGAATAGAGAAGTTACCAGCCCAAACTCCGTTTTCTTCAGCCAATTCCACCAAGTCCCCGCCTTGGTCTCGCATGTCGATTTGCACGGTTTCTACACCGTGCCCGTCGTAAGCTTGTGCGTTGATGATCACGGTTGTACCTCGTGGTCCTCTGTCTGGAAGCATGTCAACCGACGTCAGCCTTGGGCCTTGATTGACAACTTCGACGACCCCTTGCCCAGTGGTGATGGTGCCAAACCAATCCACTGCGGTGAGGTTAAGCGTAACATTGCCGACTTGGAGCCCCTTTACAATGTGCTGAGCAGTGTATCTGTCATCACCAATTGTGGAGTCACCATCGAGGCCACGGTCATTGAGCGTGGTCACGCTACCGCCGAGTGGAGTGAGGTCAACCGTGACCGATTCGATGTTGAATTCAGCATCGGTGACATGGGCAACCAGTGTACCGGTGCTGCCTCCCTCGCCGACGATCAGTCCCTCAACGAAGCCAAGTTGAACCAAGACCGGTGCAGAATTGTTCTCTGCGGTGATGATTGAAGGCGACAGGATTCGTTGCACAACTTGAGACTCGGTGAAGAGTGCAGTGTCATTGCCTTCTCCGAACGGGAGGTCCAAGCTTCGTGTGACGCTTGAGACCAAGCCCATCAAGGGACCTTCGTCCACAATTGAGCCGTTCGCAACGCCGCCTGAATCTCCGTACGCTCCACTCCAGTGAACCACTGAGAGGTTGAAACCATCTCTTGGATCGAGTCCAGTCGCAAAGGCTTCCACGGTCAATTCGAGTCCATCTTGGCCGGAAAGGTGAACGATATCGTGTGCAACCATCGGAATCGGCATCAACCCGGTCTCTCGAACAATGGTAATGTTTCCAAGAATTTCTTGTGCTTCAGGTTGCGTAGCGTTTTGTTCAATCGGGCTGCGCTCTGGTTTTTCATCACCGCTTGAAGCGTCAGCACCCGTCTCTTCCCAAACGATTCGCACCGTACGGTTTGCCCAATCTGAGTTGACGACTTGGTAATCCCATGTCTCGTTGTGAGATGCCCCGATGCCTTCATCTTGGAAGAAATTCCCTCCATTGATGCCAGTGAGGTTGAACCATGATTCCTCATGAATGACGTTGACAAGGAACACTTGGCCTGTCGCATTTGCTTGATTGCCAGTCTCTTCGATTGTTCGAACAATTCCGAAACTTCCCTGTGCATCGCCCGTGATGACGCCATCGACATGTATGTCGTCCGTGAGGGTAATGCCGTCTTCGATGAGCGTATGGAAATCGAGAATGGTGCCGTTGACTTGGATGCTTGAATTTTCATCAGATTCTCCGAATCCAAAGGTGCCGCTTCCGACGAGTTCTTCCTTGTGCTCAACCCGCACGCCGTCAACCCATCGCTCGATGGTGGTTAAGCCGTCTAGGTCAATGTCAATTGTGGTGTCATCGTCTTCAAGAAGCATGGTCGCCAACGCCTCAAATTGTGTATGGTCGAGCCTCCGTTCACCGTTTTCATCCCATGTTTCAAGGTAGAGAACACCGATTTCTCCTTCGATTGTGAGCGCTCCATCCTCATCATCACCGCTGATGTTTAAGCTGCCAGTTGCTTCTAGATTCACGCGTTCTGAAACGGTTCCATCGATCATGGTGCGGTTGAAATGACCGTTCGATACGTTGGCCATAATGACGGTTGTGAGGCCGTCGTCTTCGGTCATGATCATCAATGTCCCCGAGCCCCGAGCATCAAACACTTGGGAGGTCAATGAACCGCTAAGAACCGTTTCATTTTTCCAAATTGATTCTAAAACCAAGTTGAGCATTGTTTCGCTTTCATTGCTCACTTCGGATGAGATGAGGCTTCCGTTGCCCAATTCCCACGAATTGAGTGCGAGCCCAACCCGCTCTTGCCAGCCTTGGCCCTCGAAGGAAAGAACAAATGCTTGGGTTCCATTTTCGTCCATGTATGTTTGATTCAGGTCCCAAGTTGTCGACGTCATCACTTCGTGATCGGCCATCGGTTGGTTCCATGTGCCTACAGTCAGGCTTCGAGAGGCACTGACTGCTTCATCTAAAGAATCACCATTCCATCCAATGACATCGATGTTCAAATCGATTTCATCGCCCCAAGCTAAGGAGGTGTTGAATTGGATGTTTGCGATTCGTGTGTCCTCTTCAACTGACCACGAGGTAAACACCTCGTAAGGCAAGAGTGTGTCATTTCGCAGGTGGTTCAAGTCCACAGAAATTTCGTACGCACCGTCATCGGCAAACGTCACACTGTAAGCATGGAGTACGCCTCCTTGTCCATCATCACTCCAAGCGGTTGTGATCGAAGGTGGAATGGGTTGGCCGTCTGCTTGAGCAGAAGCAATCACCGGGAGAAGCAACATCAAGCAAAGCGACAAGGCAAGGGTTCGTCGCTTGAGATTCATGAAAAAAGGATGAGTGCACTCCTTTTCAACACTTGTGGTGTTTCGTCCTTTCGTTCACAGGTCCAAGACATAATTGAACAGCAACGGCGCCACAATGCTTGCATCGCTTTCAATCACGAATTTTGGAGTTTTTTGGTCGATTTTACCCCAAGTGATTTTTTCATTCGGAGGCGCGCCGGAGTAGCCACCATAGGAGGGAGACGACTCACTGATTTGACAAAACCACGACCAGAGTGGTGCGTTGCGTTCGAGGTCCTGATTCAGCATAGGAACGACACAAATTGGGAAATCACCGGCAATACCACCGCCAATTTGGAGGAAAGCCAGTTGGGTGGTTGATGCTTCGTACCACTTGGCCAGTTCAACCATGTAATCGATGCCGCCCTTGAGGCATTCTTGTTTGATCGCACCTTCAAGGCAACGTGCTGCGAAGATGTTCCCCATCGTCGAGTCTTCCCATCCAGGGACAAAAAGAGGGAGTTCAGTTTTAGCAGCCTCTAGGAGCCAAGATGCTTCGGGGTCTGCCTCGAATTCAGATTCCAGTGCTCCTGATCGAAGCATGCTGTAGAAGTACTGATGCGGGGCATGAGATTCTCCCGCTTCAGACGCTGTTTGCCAAGCCTTGAGCAGGTGGCCTTCAATTCGACGAAACGCTTGCTCCTCGGGAATGCATGTGTCGGTGACCCTGTTCAAGCCACGTTCCAGCAATGCTGCATCATCCGCAGCGGATAGGCTTCGCCAATCCTCGATTCGCTCATACGAGTCGTGAGCGACAAGATTGAACACATCTTCCTCAAGGTTGGCTCCGGTGCAAGAAATACCTGCCACGTGACCAGCTCGAATCATTGGGGCTAAACTGCGACCCAATTCTGCTGTGCTCATCGCTCCTGCAAGCGTGATGAAGACTCGACCGCCCTGTTGGAGGAAGGCTGTCAATGAACGCGCTGTGGAGGCCAACGCTCCCGCATTGAAGTGGCGATAATGCTCGTCCACAAAGGCTCTGATGGACATTTAGACCTCTCCGTGCAAGAAGCGATCTTGGACTCTGCGTTGCTTGAGGTTGAGGTGAGGCATGGATTGTTCAAGTTCTGTTTGAATAAAATCTGCAATCACGCTTGGGTCGCTTTCCCCGCAAGTAAAGCAATCAATCGCCAGCCAGCCTTTTTCCGAATAGCAATGGGCAGTGACGTGGCTTTCGTCCAACAACACGACGGCGGCAAAACCGATTGGGGAGACTGAACCATCGAACTGTGCGACATGGGCGTGAACGTTTCGAGCCTCGCTTCGTTCGACCGCTCGTTCCAGCAAATCAAGCATCCATGCGCCGTCTGCTTCAGACTGTGGTTCATAGCCCACGAAATCGAGGAAGACATGCTTGCCGTGTGCTTGACTCTCTGCCATTGAATCCCTCCTTCATTTGTGATGGCACCGTCGTTAAGTGTTCAATTTATTGTTCGGTTTTGTTCATCATCGTGGAGAAATATGTGCATTGTGCTCCACTGCGCACAGGTCCTTGGGCGTCTGTCATGGCTTTCCAGCGTCCTTCTTTACGGGCTTTGAGATGGCTTGCTACAGTTTTTGTCGCCAACATGGCCGCTGTGAATTCTGTGAGTGGAGAATGATTGTTGGTTGCTATTTCGTTGACATCTGCACTGATGACGACCGCTTCTGGCGCGTCAAACACTGCTTCGATCGTTTGGATGGCTTGCCAGAATGACAATCCCCCCGGTACCGGCGTACCAGTAGCAGGGACTAGGCTCGCATCTAAGCCATCGATGTCAATGGTCAAATGGATCGGCCCGCTTAAGCCTGAAAGCAGGTCAATCCACTGCTCCCAAGTCGCACCCCCTGTGGTCGGATGTTGTGTGTCTTTTGCGAAAAATGTCGTGATGCGTTCGTCAGTTCGAATCCACTCAGCTTCTTCCTTGGCGTACGCCCGAACACCCACTTGGAGCAACCGTCCTACGCCCATATCCAGCGACCGAGCAGCAGCGCAGGCATGTGAAAATGCCTCACCATCCAATTCAGCACGAAGGTCAGCGTGCGCATCGATTTGGACAACGGTCAGGTTGCCGAGATCGCCGTCGAGAGCAGGGTGGTGGCGCATGGCCCACATGAACGGGGGCAGAATACCGTGTTCGCCGCCGAGGGCGAGGGGAAAGACATTCCCTGTGCACCATGGAGAGAGGTAACTTCCAAGTTCGTCGAGTTGCGAGGCAAGCGTCGGGCCGTTTCCTTCCCAGGCAGGGGCAGTGTGAATCGAATGGCTTGCTGGCAAATCCTCGTTGAGAGACGCGTCGAACACTTCGACCTGCGCACTTGCAGCAATGCATGCAGCGGGGCCATCTGCAGTTCCTTGACCGTATGAGGTCGTCAATTCGTAAGGGAGTGGCAGCACTACGAGGTCAACAGGGCCAGCAGATTCCGGCAAGCCGAGAAAATTCCCTTCGACGTAGGTTTCGCTCACACCATGGGGTCACGCGCTGTCTTCTTGAGGCTGTTGTTGAGGCTCGTTTATACCAACTCGCCCTGTGTAACACCTGTCGAGGGGGGATTTATCCCCATTTTTGAACACACGATTGAATTGGAAATCACCCACATAAGCGAAGAAAATAACCCGCTCAGTCGGGTTTTCATCGTTTTTGGCCGATGGGTCTATATGGGTCGGATGACAATACAATAGAGTGTCTACGGGAGAATGTGCGCGCCGCCGCACCGACTCCCTCGACGGGGTGATGACATGACAATGACACTTGCAGAACTAACAAAGGCAATTCAACAACACATCGATTTAGAGATGGATGCAGAAGTCGCACAGGGCATGGCAGAACACGCGCTGGGCTTCTTTGGCTTCTACAACAGAATCATCGACAACGCCCTCGAACCTACGGATCGAAACTTGTTTTACATGTTCCAAGACTACGATTTGCTGACCACTGAGTCAGAAGAGACAACCCTGTGGGACGGTCGAGAGTGGCGCATCCACTATTGGAAGTTTAAGCCAGACCTGCGCGAGCGAGTCGAAGCCTACATGCAACGCAATCTTGAACCAGAAGACATCGATCCATACGCTGACATCTATGGTGGCAGCAATGCACTCAGCCCAGTTGGCACAATCTGGACCCGAGAATCTGAGAAGGTTGTCAATCCAAATGCCTTCACTTCTGATTGGTAATCGAATCAAAGCGTTTTTCATTCTCCGTTGTGAGGAAGCACCATGCGAGTAGCCATCGGTCTTGTTCTTTCGATGCTTCTCGCATCGGTTCCAGCGTCGTATGCACAATCAACTGCGGCTGAAGAACCGATGTGGCCAGGAGAGCCCATTGACAACCACATTCACTTGACATGGGCTACATTGACCATGGAAGTGAACGAATGGGCCGATGACCATCCCGACATTGTCGACCTCACCAGCATCGGTGAATCCGAGTTGGGTAAGACCCTGTGGGTCGTCAGGCTTTCGGACTGGTCCATGGAAACAAAAGAAGACGGGACTGCCAAGGAAATCATCTACATCGATGGTGGGCATCACGGCAACGAATACCTCGGAACGGCTTTGGCGTGGTTATCAGCAAAATGGTACATCAACGGATGGGCTAACGGTGATGAAGAAGCCATCAATGTCCTGCAAAATTCAGAGGTCCACGTGTTCATCATGCTCAATCCTGACGGGAACGACATTGACACTCGTTGGAACATCAACCAAGTCGACTTGAATCGGAATTACGACCATTACTGGAACACCTGTCCAACAACGCAGCCTGGAAGCGCTGCATTCAGCGAAGCAGAAACGGCGGCAAATTCAGTCTACATGAACACGGTTGTACCCGACGCAGATCTCTATGTGACCATGCACACAGGTGTGTGGATCATGCTCTATCCTTGGGGTAAGTGGGCTGAGCAGCCCCCTGACTGGGAACTGTTCCATGGCATCCGCGACGAGGTTCAATCCAATATTTCTGAGATCCCAATTCAGAACGCAAACCAAGGGTTGTACCCAAACTGCGGCACAAGCAGAGATTATGGTTACGGAAAGATGGGATTCCCGACCTTCACATTCGAAACAGATGACGAGCAATTTGTGCCGGGGACATTCGAATCCTTGCATGACCGTCTTGAAGAGGAAATGGACGTAATGAGGTACCTCATCAACAACGTCTGGTACTGGCGTGCTCGTCTTGACGTACAATCGATTCAAATCGCCGATGACATGTTGACGACGGAAGTCCTCAATCACGGCATGGCATCAACGACCAACGCCAGTCTGGAATACATCAGCGATGCAGGCGAAGTCATGTGGGCCTCACCTCTGTTTGGGGTCAATGCCACAAACGGAACGACGGTTTCCTTTGCAGTGGATCAAAAAGTGCTTTCAGGCGTTGGTGGATGGAACCTGAATTATCAAAAGCGAGTGATTGACGCTTCTGTTTGGGTCAACGAATCGGTCAATGTCTCTGCCACGTTCGAAGACGCCGATGATGGGCGCTTCTTGAGCGGCTTTGGCTTGTTTAATCCGGTCTCTGTGCTGGTTGCATTCATCGGCGTAGCAGCCTTTGCAAACGAACGGGAAGTTCGTCGTACAACCTCTGAGGACGAAGAGGATGCACGAACTGCTGCGCGCAAGTATTGAAGTGCTTTGAGCGACACGCCGGGGTAGGTGAACCCATGAAGGTCAGCGTTAGCCCAGGACACAACATCAACGGAACTCTAATCATGCCAATTTTTGAAGGAACAGAATCGGTTCCCGACTCCCATGCAGAAGGCATGCATACCGCTCTGAAAAGCCAAGTCAACATGGTGCTTGGCGAAGGCGATTTTAAGGGGAAGGCAAAATCAACAATGTCCCTCGTTGGTACAGAAGGCGGCAAAGCAATGCTTGTTGGTCTTGGAAAGAAAGAAGATGCAGATGTTCATGCCTATCGAAAGGCTGGCGCAGCTGTTATTGCCGGTCGAAAGAAGTCCCTTGGTACCGAACTCACTGTTCGGTTTTCGGGTGCACCTGTCGATTGCATGGGTTCCTTCGCAGAAGGCATGATGCTCCGCGATTATTCCTTTGACAACTACAAGGCTGAAGATGAAGACAAGGAAGACGAACTCGAAGTCCGAGTCACATGCGATGCAGGTCAAGAAAAGGAACTCTCATCCCTGATTCACACCCTTGCTGGCGTCACGTCAGGTGTGCATCTCTCCCGCGATCTTGGTAACATGCCTCCAAACGACATGTACCCTGAAGCCTTTGCCGATCAGGCATGGGAATGGGCCAAGGAATTCGACAATGTCCAAGTCACCATCATCAATTACGATCAAGCACAAAAAGCAGGCATGGGCGGTCTTGTTGCGGTCGGTATGGGCTCCTCAAGGAAACCATGCATGGTCATCTTCGAAATGAATGCCGACAAGAAGGGCCGTGGACCAATGTTGGTCGGCAAGGGCATCACCTTCGACACGGGCGGTATCTCACTCAAGCCAGGTGCAAACATGGACGAAATGAAGTACGACATGGGCGGTTCTGCAACCGTCTTTGGGACCATGCAAGCTTTGGCTGCAACCGGTTTCGAAGGGAAAGTCACCGCAATCACCTGCATGGCAGAAAACATGCCAGCAGCAAATGCACAACGCCCCGGCGATGTCATCACAACCCTTTCTGGAAAGACCATTGAAGTCTTGAACACCGATGCAGAAGGCCGCTTGGTTCTTTCAGACGGTCTTTGGAAGGCTGGCGAGTTCGACCCTGAATACATCATTGACTTCGCAACCCTCACGGGTGCATGTGTGGTTGCTCTCGGTCACGAAGCAACCGGTCTCTGGTCCAACGATGATGATTTCCGAACACGAATTCACGAGGCAGGAAACGCTGTTGGCGAACTAGCATGGCCCATGCCATTGCTTCCTGCGTTTGAGAAGGAAATGACCGACTCCAAGATTGCAGACACTCGCAACCTCGGGGCAGGGCGATGGGGCGGTGCAAACACCGCAGCAGCCTTCCTCAAGCAATTCGTACCAAACCGAAATTACGAGAAAGACGGTGAACAAATCCCGTGGGCTCACATGGACATCGCTGGAACCTACTGGGGTGCCAAGACAAACACCATGGTCAAAAACGGAGCAACTGGTGTCCATGTCCGAACCATGTATCACCTCATCACCAACGGATGAACTGAACCTTTCAACGATGAAACGTGATGGGTATGCGTCGCTCTGCGTCCATCCCAGCTCGAATCAACATCATTGGTGAGCACACGGATTACCTCGATGGGCTTGCATTGCCATTTGCTTGTGAGGCACGCCTTGTGCTTCGAGCAAGTGCGGCTGAATCAACTTCTGGAGATCCCACCATCGTAGCGTTGTGGGAAGAAGCGAATGGATGGCCAGCAACGCTCGAAGTTGAATCCACCATTCCAATTGGTGCAGGCATGTCGTCATCCGCCGCTCTATGTTTGGCAGTCGTGCTGTGCGCTCAAGGTGAAATGAAACCAATGGAGGCGTGCCTTGAAGCGCAACGGATCGAACATGAAATCCTCAAGACCCCGTGTGGATTGCTCGACCAAATGGCAATGATGTTTTCCAAAAAAGACTATGCATGCCTGATTGATTTTTCTTCTCCCAGCGTAAAAACGGTCGAATTACCGAAGGATTGGTTGTTCAAACTGATTGATTCCGGCGTGCGTAGGGAACTGAGCGAAACGTCCTTTGGCTCTTCACGCAGCGATGCTGAGTTGCAAAAGCATGCCCAGGACGAGAATCAGCGGGTGCTCGAAGCCCTTCATGCAAAGCCGCCCCAACTTGGGCGTTTGCTCAACGCCTCGCATCAGGGCTTGGTGGCTTTGGGCGTGAGCCATCCAAAGGTCGATGCACATGTGGAACGCCTGCAGTCAACACCCGGTGTGCTTGGTGCTCGGATGATGGGAGGTGGTTTTGGAGGCATGATCCTTGTTCTGGTCGAAGGAGCCCATGTCCTTCCTGAAACAGCACTCGTGAGGTCATCAGAGGGTGGTTTCCTTGAGGAACTGCTCGAGTAATTCGAGTCGTTCAGGCGTGCCCATGTCCCAAAACGGTGTGTTGTCGAGATGAACTGCCGCTTTACCGCTCAACGCCGAGTACACCGTTTCTTCCCAAGACCAGACACCGTCTGAACCATGTTTGAGGACAACTGATTTCTCGACGATGCTTGTGCCGGCTTCATAGCCATTGAACTCAGGGTTTGCAGAGATCTTGTCATACTCAAGGAGCCTTCCATCTTCATGGCGGAGGTTCATTTCTTCGTGGCTTTCGGTGACGCACATTGTCACCGGTGCTCCCATTGTATGATGCGTGTTCAACAATTCCGAGTACTGGATTGGATGCAAATCATCGCCCCAAAGCAGAATGAAACGCTCCTCTAGATGTTCCTGCGCATTCCAAAGTGCTCCACCCGTTCCAAGCGGTGAATCTTCGCGAATGCATCGAACCGACATTCCCGGATGCGTGAAGCCTTCGAATTGTTCCCCCATGTGCCCAGTCAGCACCAATGCATTCAGACAGCCTTGCTTTTGCGCCCAATCAAGAATGTGCGTTAGGATTGGTTTGCCGTTCACCTGTATGAGGGATTTTGGAGTCTGTTCCGTCATCGTTCCTAAGCGAGTTCCAAGGCCACCGGCCATGATCACAACTTGAGGCGTGCGATGAGCTTTGACGATGGCTTTGTATTCGCTCCCACTCTCCTTCAGCGTTCGCTTCTGCGTTTCAAAATCAACATGATACAAGCCGAATTGCTGGTCATAGCCTTCAGCCCATTCGAAATTATCCATCAAACTCCAGTGGTAAAAGCCGCGTACATCAAGGCCATCAGCAATTGCCTCTGCGGTAATGTGCAGGTGGCGGCGTACATGTTCAGGTCGCATGTCATCATCGTCATCTGCTACTCCGTTTTCAGTCACAATGATGGGGATGTTAAGGCCTTGAACCATTTCAAACGCCCGACGTAACCCTTCTGCATACATTGGATAGCGAAAATCCGTCCGGGTTTCCCACGGGCGAATCAACGGGTCAATCTCAACTTTGGTCGGCATGAATGGCGTGGCAAGAAGGTGAGTGTAGTAATTGACTCCGATGAAATCGCTGCTGTTTTTGAGGCCAGGAACTGAGACTGAACGGAAGCCAGAAGGTGGCTTGAATTTCCCTTTGGCCAATCCATTAATCCAGCAACGATTGAACATCCCATCGAGCACCTTGGCCTGAATCCAATGAAGGGGGTTCCATCGTCGGTATGGATCGAAGAGGTTGATGTTTTTCACCAAGCCAATATGGCAATGTTCGCCCCTTGGTTTCGCCTTTAATGCTTGATAACATTGAGCGTGGGCTCGCATCATGTTCAATGCCACCGAACGTGCTCGTTTGAACGAACGAACAGCAGGTGGGAATTCACCTAACACGTAACCCATTGTGGTGTAGACTGCTGGTTCGTTGATGGTGCACCACCATTCCACTCGATCGCTCAATAGGTCAAACATCTTCACGCAGAAATCGACCCAGTGTTGGATGTTCTCTTCGCGTTCAAACCCACCGAGTTGGTCCCACCAAACCGGGTGAGTGAAATGGTGCAAAGTCGCCATCGGTTGGATGCCAACGCTGAGCAATTCATCCACTAAATCGGAGTACCATTGAGCAGCGTCTTGGTCCCATTCACCTTGGCTTGGTTCGATGCGCGACCATTCAATCGAAAATCGGTAGTGGGAAACATCAAGTTCTCGAATTAACTTGACATCATCGCTCCTTCGATTCCAATGATCACAAGCTTCCCCGCTCAACTGCTGACTTTTTGACCGGGGTTCGAATTCAGACCAATTGTTGTGGTTTCCACCTTCAATTTGGTGCGATGCCGTAGCAACACCCCACATGAACCCGGAAGGAAATGCGCTTCCATCCTTGAGGGGTGTGTAATCGACCGCATCCCAATTGCGATGTTCCTCGGTCCACATGCTGATACGATTGAGACGCAATTGAAGAGGCTTTGCGCTTAGCACGGTCCACAGCGGTTGGCCTGTCTAAGGGTTTGAAAGAGGTGCGGATAGCGGGAGTTGAACCCACGACAAAAGGTTGGAAACCTCCTATGATACCACTTCACCATATCCGCACGATGTGGTAATCCGTCCGAGAAGCCCCTCATTATTGAGGGAATCGGTTGGCTCTTTACCGCACTTACTTCATTCCCGGCGGCGGTGGAGGGATTCTTCCTTGCATGCCGAGCGCCTGGCGACGTGGATCGTTTGCTGGGCTTCGGCTTCTCTCAAGTCGCTGACTGACAAGGTCTCTCGCACGCTCAAGACGTTCTTCTGCTATTCTTCGCTCATTTGCGTTGCCACGAATGACGAGCATGCCCACGAGGAAGAACAAGACGAGAGCCCCAAGGGCGGCTTGCACGAGTGGGTTTTCGACCACTGATGAGAATAAATTCTCGTCCCCCTCATTGCTGTCTTCAATAATGATTGCAGAATCCCAGACTTCCAATTCAATGGACACGGTGTCCATGCCAACATCGGAGCCTGGTTCCTTAGCAACAAGCACCAATTGATGGTTTCCTGCGTACCTCGCAACACCTTCGAAATTCAAGGTCTGACTGCCGCCAGTTTGAGCGTTGAATGTCAGGACGTTGGTCTGAGAACCTGCCGTGATGGCCGTCATAGCCTGCCATTCCACGCGAACAGTGACTTCCTCGATCTCGGTTGTGACGGTGCATTGGAAGTTGAACCAACCACCCGCTACGATGTCAATTTTGTTGATCTCCGTGCAGGTCATGTCGGCTTCAGCAGCGTTACGTGATGGGTCAGTTGGCCAATGATCGGGCTTGAACGCGCCAGATGTCTCGTTATCACCCCAACCATCTCCATCTTGATCGGCCCATTGACTCGCTTCATCAGGGAAGGCATCATCGTCATCACCGTAGCCATCTCCATCGCCATCAGGGCATCCTTTGGAGGCGCCGAGGTTCGATGTACCAAATGCTGTAGGGCACGAATCTCCATCCGTACCCTGTGGGTTATCGCCATAGCTGTCGGCATCTGAATCAAACCACTGTGAGCCATCGCCGAGCCATAGGTCGTTCTCATCGCTTGCTCCATCTCCGTCTTCATCAGGGCAGCCAAAGCGATCAATCGTTGAAGTTCCAATCACACTGACGCAAGCATCGGGGTTGGTGCCGTTTTGATTGTCACCATAGCCATCGCCGTCCATGTCCTCCCATTGACTTGGTTCATCTGGGAAGGCGTCGTTGCCTTGAGATGCACCGTCGTTGTCACCATCAGGGCACCCATAGACGTCAAGGTTGGAAAGTCCGTATTCAGTTGGGCAGGCGTCTGGAAGAACACCTGCAGCATTGTCACCGTAGCCATCACCGTCTTGGTCAGCCCATTGTGTGGGTTCGAGTGGGAGTGCATCAGCGCCGTTGCTTTCATTCCAAGCTACATCATTGCCTGAAGCAATTGTCGGGTCTGAATAGCCATCACCATCCGTGTCCCTGCATCCGGTTCGGTCGATGGTGGAATTACCGGGCACAAGCGTGCAGTTATCCATCAAGTCGTCCACGCCATCGCCATCAGAGTCTTGGGATCGTGTTGGATCATCCGGGAAGGCATCGCTCATGTTCGACATGCCGTCGCCGTCATTATCCGGGCAACCGTAGCGGTCAAGAGTTGAATTTCCTGGCACCCCTGGGCAAGCATCGGGATAGGGTCCTGTCGCATTGTCGCCGTAGCCATCGCTGTCCTGGTCAAGCCATTGTCCGAAGAGATTTGGCAATGCGTCAATGGCATCATCCCATCCATCTCCGTCGCTGTCAAGGCATCCGAATCGGTTGCCGTTGGTTGAGTTCCCAGCCACAGCAGGACAAGCATCGGCTGTCGTTCCTCCGGGGTTATCACCATACCCGTCCCCGTCAACGTCCGACCATTGAGTAATGTCATTTGGGTGGGTGTCTTCGCTGTCAGCCCATCCGTCTTGGTCGAGGTCTGAACACCCGAGGGTGCCGTTCTGCCATGAGTTTCCAACAACGGTTGGACAATCATCGGCTAAGGTTCCAGTTGCGTTGTCTCCAAATCCGTCACCATCTTGGTCCGCCCATTGTGTTGGGTCGGTTTTGAAAGCGTCAGAACCGTTGGCGACTGTCCAATTCGCAGATGAGTCCGAATAGCCGTCACCGTCGGTGTCGGGGCATCCAACTCGGTCGATGCTGGATGTTCCTTCATAGGTTGGACAGGCGTCGTCAATTTGGTCTGCAACACCATCGCCGTCAGAATCAGACCATCGCAAAGGATCGGAGGGGTAACGGTCTGCACCATCGATTGCTTTCCAGAGCGCATCTGAATCAGAATAGGTGTCACCGTCTGTATCGACGCAGCCATACCGATCGGAAGTGGAGGTGCCGCTAATGGTTGGGCACGCATCTGGTGTGGTTCCAGTGGGGTTGTCTCCGAATCCATCAGAATCTTGATCGGCCCACTGTGTAGGATCATTTGGCCACACATCAGCGCCGTTACTGATGGCCCATACAGAACCGTTCGTCCCGCTGAGGTCTTCATCAGATGCACCATCACCGTCTGTGTCCGGACACCCGTATCTGTCAAGAGTAGAGGCACCAGATACAGTCGGACAGGAATCAGAGAAGTTGCCAGTCGCGTTATCACCGTAACCGTCGCTATCGGTGTCGAGGTGTTGAGTCACATCAAACCGGAACGCGTCTGCTCCATCGGCTACAGAGTAGCCTGGATATGGATCTGCATACCCATCACCATCGCTGTCAACGCAACCCAGCATGCCAATCATGGTGGATTGACCGGGAACGGTCGGGCAATCATCAGCGTTGTTTCCGCTTGCGTTGTCGCCATATCCATCGCCATCTTGGTCAGCCCATTGACTCACATCGGTCGGGAAGGCGTCAGCTCCGTTGGCGGCAGCCGTCCACAATGAATCAGGGTCGCTGTATGAATCGCCATCCGTGTCGAGGCAGCCATACCTGTCGGCTGCTGATGTGCCCGGTGTCGTGGGGCAACTGTCTCCCGTCGTTGCAGGAGGTGGATTGTCACCGAAACCATCGCTGTCGGTGTCGTTCCATTGGGTCGCATCACCAAGGAATGCATCCGCTCCATTTGAAACGGTCCATACTGTCCCATTCATTCCCGAAGGGTCTGGGTCAGAATATGTGTCTCCATCTTCATCAGGGCATCCGTTTCTGTCACCGCTTGACGGCCCCGCTACGCTTGGGCAAGCGTCGGCTCCTTGCACGCGAGTCCAAAGAACATCAGGGTCAGAGAAGGTATCTCCATCGTTGTCTGTGCATCCATAGCGGTCGCCAGTGGACGTTCCAGAAATTGAGATGCATGCATCAGGTGTCGTTCCGCTTGGGTTGTCTCCGTACGTGTCCAGATCTGTGTCTGCCCATTGAGTGATGTCATTGATGAAGGCGTCTGCACCATTGGCTACAGTCCATGTTGCATTTGGGTCGGAGTATCCATCACCGTCGGTGTCAGGGCAACCAGAACGGTCGATGGTAGAAGTGCCGGGGACAAGGATACAATCATCAAAGTCGTCTTCGATTCCATCGAAGTCCATGTCTTCGGTTAAATTGACCAAGTCCGTGTCGATGTTGAGGGCGAGCGCGAAATGTTGAGGGCCGGTAGGAATGTTTGTTCCTAGGACATGAACCTCCCAACTGCCTTGAGCAGGGGATGCAAAACTTAGTCCCCGCAAATTATCGAGGTTGTTCGATAAGTTCGTCCATGTGCCTGATGGATCTTTGACGGCCAAATCCAGGTCGTTGACAAGATTTGTACCTGCGGAAGGGGTGCTGGCTGGGTCAATCCAAGAAAGTGCGACACGTAGGTCTGGGGATGACGGTGGTATGATGAAACTCCAACCTCTTTCTTCATTCGTTTGGACCGAATCGCCGTCAATCCAAGTGGCATTGACGGCACTGCGAAGGTCAACCAAGCCCCATCCTTCGTGCATGTTTGGTGCAGGCTCTCCAGCACCGTTGGCTGCCGAGCCATATTGCCCTTGCATATCCCTTGCAGAAGCGGTGAAGATGGCCTTGACAAGCGACGAGTTAGGATTTGAATGTCCTTCATTGTCGATGAGGTGTTGAGTGAGCAATGCTGCTGCTCCTGCGGTGAGTGGGCATGACATGCTTGTTCCCCCCATGAATGTGTAATTCGCATTGCCGGAGTAGGCACCCCATCCAGTGCTGGATGTGGATCTTGATTTAGTTGAAAGAATGAAACTACCGGGTGCGGTAATGTCAGGTTTTAATCGTCCATCATCAGCAGGACCCCGGCTGGAAAAAGCAGCCAATCCCTCCGAGTTGTTTGCCATTCGATCAGAGTTGACTGGATCGCTTGGGTATTGTATAGGCCACCATCCACCCCATTCAGATGTGATTGAGGGGCGATCGTTTTCACCAGCTGCCACAGTGACGACGTTCTTTCCAGTGGCAGGTGAACCAAGTGAATCATCGTCTATTTCTCCGTCGGAATTACCGTCGACACCGTTGTTTCCTGCGGAGAAGAGAATGGTCATGTTCTGGTATGTTCGAGCGCTGGAATCCGCTTGCATCGAGCCAGAAGTGTATGCTCCGGCAGCATTTGATCCCCACGAATTGGTGTGAACGCGGCTGCCATTGTCCCAGGCGGGCTCAAACATTAAGGTGTAATCGGAAGGAATTCCAGTGAGGTAGTAGGCGTTGTCATTGTCGCAGTATTGTTCTGTTGCTTGCATGTAAAGGCGAGCTTCAGGAGCAGCACCGCGAATGGCTCCTCCGGTGTTGGTTCCATCGCCGAGCACTGAACCTGCAACGTGGGTGCCGTGGCCGGTGTCGAGATCTTCAGCCCCATCGTCGTTGCTCGATGCCCCGCATGAAGCAGTAACTCCAGAAGACATTGGGAACGAAACAATATCGACAATATGGTCCCGTAGGTCGGGGTGCATTGCGCTGTTGTTGACGCCATTATCGAGGCCTGTATCCGAGACGGTGACGACAATGCCGCTTCCATCAAGGCCTGACCAAGATGAATCGATGCCGGCCATGATGGTTGGATCCCACACTTGGTCAGCACGCATGACACTGTCTGCGACATCGTTGTGGAGCGTGTGCCACGGCCGTTCTTCAATCCATTCAATCTCATCTTGCGCCGCAAGCCAAGCAATTGCTGTGGGTTTGATGATGGCAGTTGCGTAACGACCTTGATGATATTCGAGAACAAGATCATCTCTGGAAGTGATGCCTTCAGGGAGAGATTCGCCGCTCAAAACTAGGTTTGCCGAAGCAACACCTTCTCGGACGAAAAGGTTCTCAGCATCCATTTCAAGCCCAGTGATGCCCCGAACAAGATTCTCTCTGACCTTATCCACACCGTCCATTTTCACGATTCCTTCGACGTTCAATTCAGATAATTCATCGACCGTATGACCGTTGACTTGACAATGGAATCCGTTTGGTGGAAGGAATGAATGGCACTCAATTCCAGCATCGGCGAGTTGGTGAAACCAAGGAGACGGAACAGGGAATGAATGGGTCAAAATGAACCATCCATCAATGGTCTGACCCATACCGCTCCATTCGCTCCATTGATCGATTGGAACGACTGAAGCATCTCTGTAGAGCAAGTCAACCGATCCCGCACCCTCTGAAGCATCAAACCATCCATGGATAATATCGCCGTTAGGGTGGAGGTCGACGGTAGAAAAGAGGTCGAAATCAACGGTTGATTCCACACCGATGTCTGGAGATTCCGCTGCGCCAATAAATGTGATTGGGGCTAAAACTTGGATGATCATCAGGGCTGAGAACATAACGGCATGCCGCCGGCGGTTCTGTGTCATAGTGGAGGTTAATCGCGGCTCCCACATGAATGATTGGGAGGATTGCCAATTGTCCAGCCCTCACCTGCGAGGGTTCAAATGCCGTGGTTCCGGCCCCAACAATATGACGAGAGCCCATGCATCCAAGGCAGACCCGATGTCTCCAGATGACATCAACGAGAATCATCAGGTGCTCGGCCGTCAGGTATGGCGGGTTATTCCCTACGCACTGCGATATCCACGCCGTTTGATCGCAGGTTTCATCGGCAACGCCTGCGCTCGTATTGTCGATTTGGTCCCCTTTGTTGCCATTGGCTGGGCTGTCGATTATTTCACCTCCAACACCTTGGTTGGACCTGGGATTGTTCAAGATGCTGTGAATGCAATCAGCGATGATCCTGCGATAGGGTATGGGTTCATGATTTTCCTAGGGTTCGCCATGCTCGCAGTCTTCCAAGGCATCTCCGAATACTCTTGGCAAACACTCGGATACAAAATCCAACACGATCTTCGCATGGACGCCACTCGCTCGCTCATCAGCATGGAAGCATCGTACTACGATATGCGACAAACCGGACAAATCATGTCGGTTCTATCAAGCGACGTCAATCAACTGGAAGATGTGGTATCTGATTCATCAACATCAATCATCAGAATCATCTTCACCTTCCTTACTGCGTTCGTGATCCTCGCTTCAATGTCTTTGAAATTAGCAGGTGTGCTGTTCGGCCCCATTCTCTTCATCATTCCTTGTGTCTATTGGTTTTCGACCCGCGTCCAACGCAAGTATCGAAAGCAGCGCGAATCAACTGGAGACATTCATGCTGTGCTCGAGAACCTCATCAGCGGAATTTCAGTGGTGCAAGCATACAACGCCCAAACATGGGAGGCGGACCGTGTGGCAAGAGAATCCGGTTCTTACCGCGACCAAGCCATGGGTGCAAGCCGAGACCGAAATCGCTTCCTGCCAATGATTTACGTCATCGCCGGCGTTGCATTCGGCCTATTGGTCACTGCAGGGGGGTGGCTTGCAAGTCAAGGTGAAATCTCTACTGGTGAGCTGGTGACCTTCCTTCTCATCAGCACTCGAATGACCATGCCCATGTTTATTTTTGGAATCCTCATCAATCAATTGCAACGCGGTGAAGCAGCAGCTCGACGGGTCTTTGCAGCCATTGACCTAGAGCCCACCATCACAGATGATGAAGGGGCGATTGAACTCGAGGAGGGCATCACTTCGGTCGAATTCAATGAGGTCCATTTCACCTATCCGAACACCACAATCAAAGTGCTCAGCGGTATTTCGTTCAAAGCAGAGGGCGGAGATTTCCTTGGCGTCATGGGCCACACCGGGGCAGGCAAGACGACGATTTTGAAACTCCTCATGCGCTACTATGTGCCAGACAGCGGAGATGTCCTCATCAACGGGCGCAGCATTAACGACTACACCCTCGACTCCGTCCGTGACAAGATTGGATTTGTTTCGCAAGAGCCTTTCCTCTTCTACGGAACGGTGCGTGACAACGTCAAATACAATCAACAAGCGACAGAAGACGAACTCCAAGTTGCCCTCAAACTTGCAGGCTCCTGGGATTTTGTTCAGGAACTTGAAGACAAACTCGACACGATGGTTGGCGACCGAGGTGCGAAATTAAGCGGTGGCCAACGAGCCCGTGTTTCACTCGCTCGCGCATTGCTCAAGCAACCAAGTCTACTGATTCTGGACGAGGCATCAAGCGCACTTGACGCTGAAACAGAACGACGGATCCAGGAGAATCTGATCGCCAGCGGCTCCGATCGCGCAACCATCGCTGTCGCCCACCGGTTAAGCACCATCCGTAACGCCAACGAGATCCTCTCAATGGTGGATGGGGCGGTCGTTGAGCGGGGAACACACGATTCATTGGTTGAAGCCGGTGGAGTGTATGCAAGTCAGTGGACCATTCAAACTGGTGACATGGCTGGTTTGAGCGACGCTGAAGATTAAACCCGTTGCTGAATCGGCCTCAGCACAGTTGTCTCTTCTTTGTCGTCCTTGGGAAATTTGGAATCGCCGAGTATGATGGCCACTGAGAGCACAAAAAAGAGCGGTATACCGATGATTAACGACCAGATTGCAACGCTTAATCCATTGAAGAAGTACTCCTCCAAAAATTCTGAAACGAGGATGATGCCAAGGAACACGACAACTCGACCGACGCTCAAAGCGGCACGCAGTACGCCCCAAATCTCCTCCTCATCTGTGCGAAGATCGGGTTGATCCAAATCGGCCAAACGATCCGCAAATGTACGGCGCGCCATGTATGTGGAATTTGGTTCTCGTCAAAGGGATTGCCTTCATTCAAACGTTGAGGGACACTGTTTGGTGATTCAGCCATAATGGCCGAGGGTCGCGCAAGATTTTTTCAGCGATAGACCGAACTCAACCACGCGCCATCCTGATCTTTGTAGCGTGGGGTGAAGGTATCGGGGACATCGACCATGCTCCATTGCCAGTGACCTTGGTCGTTGAAGCCCATTTCATCATAGACTTCAGGAGTGCAATGGACGCCGACTTCTCCGAAATAAAACGCATGCGGCACCCGGGTGGTGATCCTATGGAGGCCAGCCTGATGCATGGCCAAAGAAGTGATGGCATCTTGGCTCGTCGGTGAAGTGCGCCATGACACGGTTGGGAACGGGTTGCTCACCGCTTCGGTTGGCGGGTTGAGTAGCTTGCCTTCCGGGCTTGCGATGTCCTTTCTGAGCATTCGCTTCATGAACGCACGAATTCTGTAATGTGGACGCTTGTTGTAGGGGCGCTTGAGGAGGTAGCGTTGTTCGTATTCGTAGAGCATTGGTTTGATTGTATCCCAAACTCGCTTGGTGAGGCAATAGCTGACAAAGTGTCGATTCGTCAACTCGATTTCTTGTAAATGCGGTTGAAGAGATTCTTCTGTGCCAGCCTCTACATTCCAAACCTGCACGGTTCCAACGTCATGGTGTTGCTCAGCCCAGTCCGACAAACGGAGCAAGGTTGTCATGTAGGTTGGGTTGAGTTCGATGTCATCTTCGACCATGATCATTCGGTCATAGCCGAGTTCATCGAGGACTTCCCTTCGGGCGCCGATCAATTGGCGGCCAACACCGAAATTTTCTGGGCGGACGACAATCGATTTGAACGGGACGCCAGAGGATTCAATCAACGACTTGAGGGCGGCTTGCTGCCCCCTTTCACCGCCATCAAGGTAGTGGATGACATCGACGGTACCGTCAACCACCTCTTTGCATTGGCCAAGCGATGCAAGCATTCGACCGAAGTAATCAAGTCGCCCAAATCCGAAGGTAGCTACGGCGGTTCGTAGAGGCGAACTGTCTTGGCTCATGAGCACACCACTTTCACGCAGTTCGAATACGGTCATCAATCTGGGCGCCTTCTCCAGCCTTTCCACCTGTGCGACGGATTTCACGCCATGCTTTGTTGACGCCTTGGCCATAGGCCCAGTGGGCTAAGAACACAAACAGTGGTGCGAAGAACACGGTACCAATCGAACGGTGAGGTGATGTCCCTATTGCTGCTCCAAGCCATGCCAGTGCAATGTAAAACGAAACCATGCCAAGCGGGATATGGAAGGCTATGCGGGATGCATTCCAATCCCCGGCAAGTGAGAACCAAAGATCTGCGTCGGCTCCACCAGTGAGTCCTCCATACACCATGGCAAGGAGTGCCCCGACAACCAACCAAGGGAACATCCCGATGGCGGTGTGCGACCACACCGAGATTTCAGGCCAGCGCTTGTTGGCGACCATCCGGGTGTAACCGTAGTTTCGCATTTGCTTCATGTACGGTTTGAATGGGCGTCGGCGGCGGTGAGGCATGACGTTTGAAGGATCGATGAACAGTTTGTGTCCTGCTCGTTGGATTTTGGCGTCAAGCACGACGTCCTCTGCTCCGATGCAACCTGGTTCGAAGAAATCAACTTCTCTCAAGTTCGCCATTCGGTGCGCACAGTTGACACCAGGGTTGTGGGTGATCGGCACAAGTTCGCCCTTTGGTTGAGCGCCGTAACGAGTGCCTGCAGTCATGAATCGAGTGCAGAATGCCACATCGGCACATTTTGCTCCAAATGGGTCTTCATCAGGGGCAAAGTTCGGCCCGCCGACGGCCCCAACTTCATCGTCCTTGAACCATCGAACCAATTTCTCGACCCAATCCAGTGGAGGAATGGTGTCATCATCGGTGAACAGCACGAGTTCATGCTCCATTTGCCGCAAGACATAGTTGCATGCATCAGCTCGGTTTCGAGAAGGATCCTCAATCCATGTGGCGCCGTACTTTTCGCACACTTGTTTGGTGTGGTCCTTCGATTTGGAGTCGGCGATGACAATTTCAAAATCGCTGTAAGTTTGTTTGGAAAGGCGTTCAAGCACAATGTCGAGTTCATCGGCATTATTGATGGTTGGAATCAACACTGCAATTTTGAACGGTGTCCCATCGGCCTTTAGCAAAGGTTCGACCGAGCCCGGTGCTTCGCTCATGGCTTGGCGAGGGTCGCTTGGCATAAGAAGGCAAGGGCGAGATGGTCGCTTCACTCGGCGAAGGAAGTGGACTCATCGAGAGTCTTTCCTTCACGGGTGTCAGTGATGGTCACCTTGATTTCACAGGTTTGTCCTGCGTCACAAAGGGACTGTCCAGTTTCGACGATGGTCACACCGTCACCAACGGACCAAACTTGGTCGCTGGTGGATCCGAACTCAACGAGGCCGCATGAGCCGCCTGTTGCGCCTGGGTTGTCACATGTGACTGGTGCAGCGTTGTCGACGGAGATCTTGACTGAGATCGAAGCCCAGTTTAGGTCGCCGCCTTGGCTCATGGTCACACGGACGAGGTTGTCGTCTGTTTGGTCAGTTGTGTCGCCGTTTGCGTCTTCTGCACTGAATTGGTACATTCCGCCCATCCCGATTACGTAACCTGGAGTGAATGGAGGACTGTTGATGTGAAGGAACTGAGACACAGCATTCCCTGTTGAATCGATGGCAATGAATGCTATGCTCGTCATTTGGCTCAATATAGATGCTTGCGATTGTGGCGAGGGGTAAGCATGCCACGCTGATGTTGGAATAAACACAGTTGAGAAACCGCTGTGGTCAGTGACGTTGTAATCAATGGTGCCGTCTAAATCTAGATCCCAGCCAATATTGGCCAAATCCCCATCGACGTCGATAGCAGCATGATACAATGATACATTCGCCCCAATGATGCTAGAGGTGTTTGTTGACATATTTGTCACCCAATATTCTTCAATCCCTGATTGCGTATATTGAAACACATCAATGGATGGTGCATGGCTTGGCACAGATGTGGCCGTTGGGGTTTGCCCCTCTGCTTCAGGGGAAATCGTATCATCGGCTATGCCGAAACATCCAGTCAATACAAGAAGGCAGGCTAAGGTAAGTACATTGATTGCTCGTATCATGTGCATGGTTAGGAATTACCCACCTCGTATATCAAGATGGTCCGAGTTGGCCTTTATCGGTTCATTAATGCGCGGTGAATCATGGGTGGTCGAAAAACCGCGCCCGACGCCCCCTTTTTATTGAGGAGCGATGTTAAGTTCATAAGCCGTCGAAGAAGCAAGCAAAATGGAGAGGGGTGTATCTCAAATGTTGAACGTCACGGCCCGACAGGACTTGATGAGCAAAATTATCGAAACGTTAGGTGTTGTTGTCGAAGACGCACGCTTTGATTTCGGTGAAGCTGGAATGGAAGTACGGGTTGTCGACCCGTCGCACGTAGCAATGATTCAGATGAACATTGACGCAGCGGCGTTCGATACCTGGGAAATTGATGAAAGCAAGCTTGGTTTGGAACTAAGGAAAATCAAGGAACTTGTCAGCCTCGGCGCTGCAACGGACATGATCGAGATGGCCTTCAACACCGACTCGGGCGTCCTGACGCTCAACTTGGGGAAGATCGACCGTAACATTCGACCCCTTGATGACTCGACCATGAACGTTCCAACCTTGCCAAACCTCGAACTTCCATGCACCGTCAAACTCTCGGGTGCAGATTTCGCACAAGCCCTCAAGGCAGCACGCCAAGTCGGTGATCTGGTGAACTTCAGCATCGATTCGAACACCTTCACCGTGCACGTCCAAGGCTCGACCGACTCGGTTACCGTTGCGTTCCACAAAGATGAACTGCAATCCCTTGAATGCGAAAACCCGGCACGTAGCCAATATTCCCTCACCTACCTTGTCCCAATGGCAAAGGTGTTCGGCCCTCTTGAGACGGTTGAAGTCGGCTTTGGCGAGAATTATCCTCTATCGATGAAATTCTCATTCAACGATGGTGCTGCAAATGTGCAGTACTTCTTGGCACCTCGAGTCGAGAATGATTACTGAAGTTCACGATTGGTCCCATAGATTGGACTGCGGTTGTTGTTCAGCAGGTTGTTGTGCCATCTGTGCGTTAGGCACCACTTGCCCTTGAGGCATGGTTTGCTGAATTGGAGCCTGGACCTGTTGTTGTGGCATTTGCCCGACAGGTGCTTGATAGCCCATGGTTGGAATTTGCCCAGTTGGCATGCCACCCATCATCACCGGTGGTTGCTGTTGGCCACCCATGATGAGGCCGACAATGAGCAGGATGACTCCACAGCACAGTCCAATAATCCCGAAGCAACTTCCACCAAACAAATCACCCAAAAAGTCACCAAGTTCCCCCAAGATGTCAACATAGTACGAATCGGAGTCAAAGACCATCATTCCAGTGTTGGCTTGGACGCTGTACACGGTTCCAATGTCGCATGATTCTACATCTTCCGAACCATTTCCTTCATCATCATACGTGTCGCAAATTTTTGCCACTGCAATGAACCCTTCATCAGGGAATTCACCATCCAACTGGGTCGTTCCATAGCGTGTACAGTCCACTTCCGAAGTCTGTTCAGTCACATTGCTTGAGCCATCCATCACGGTAAACTCAAACTCGACGCACGCGTCAACCAAACCATCTTGATTCTCATCGGTTGTTTCGCCCTCAATTAAGATGTAAAAACCAGCACTTCCTAATCCATCGTCGTCAACATATTTGATCTCATGAGAGGTTGATGTTTCAGTTAAGTAATTGGAAGGCGTTATTTTCTCAAAGTCTTCCTCAACACTGCTGATCGCTGCACCTGCGACTGCAAGGGAACCTACGCTCAAGAGAAGAACGACTGCTGCAGCGATTAAAACGGGCTTATTTGCCATGCTACCATCAAGAAATCTTCGTATTTAAGGCTGAAGTAAGCACAAAAAAGCGTTTCAGTACTCGCGCCAGCCGTGACCACAGTCTTTGCAAGTGAGCATGCGTGTCTCTGGTTCATCGCTTGAACGAGTTTGTTCAAGGTAGGAAAAGACCTCAATGCAATCGCATGGAGTTCCATCGATTCGGTTTGGGCACATGTATGTGCCCTTGGTGAGGACGCCTTGCAGTTTGTCGGAATCCTTGATCACTTCGTAGACTCGAGACTTTGCTTGAGTGCTCGATTTCGCCTTGGAAAGATCAACATCCTTCCCGTCCGTTCCCTTAATCACCAGGTTTGCAGGACCGCTGTATCCGCACTTGTAATTTGTACACGATATGTCTCCGTTGGGACTTGGGAATGCCAAAGTTCCACATTGAGGGCAAAACATACCTACAGCCCAGTCAATGCTCTACTTAGCCTTTTGGCTAAACCCGTGCTTGATTTTTGTATTTTTCTAAAGCAATAATAATGCGCAAGGTGGACTTTTGAGCCTGCCTCAAGGGAAGGGATGAAGACAGACGGACGGTACGGTCGATTCATGTGGCTGTGGTACGATTGGAGAGCCGCTGCTGTTGCCGACGACGAGGGAACAATCCTCGATGTGGAACAGTGGGATGGTTTCTATGACGAGCGCTCCGTTGTACAACGACTCGAATGCATTGCTGCAGCGGGGCTCACGCCCGAAGCGATGACGTTGCAGGAGCGTTTTCCCGACGCTAAGGCAAGGGTGCATGGCGAACTTGATCTTCCCGAAGCGGATTGGCCACTGCCGGATGCAGATGCGCAGGCAGCGGTGGATGCTGCAGCACTTGCGATGGCAAACCGCGGTGTTGCGCAAGCAGCGGGGGATCCTGACCGCCGTCTTGAACACTTGATGCGAGCAAGCGACGAACTTCGTAGCACCTTCATCACCATGGAAGCACGGTTGGTGGAATGGGTAGGACTGTTTCTTCCAGAAGCACGGTTTGGAAAAGACCGTTCCTCACTCGGGCGTCTCGTTGGAGAGGCAGAATCCCTTGAACACCTGTCAAAAACGCTTGAGGTCAACCTACCCCCCGTCGGCCCTAGCAAACCCGAATGGAAGGCTCTGAAGGAATGGGGTTCCAGCGTGGCCGTGTTCCGTGGCCAACTTGACCGCATGGAAAACGGCATCCGAACCCTTGCCGAAGACCACCTCCCCTCGCTGTCTGCATTGCTCGGCCCGTTGCTTGCTGCCCGTTTATGTGTTGAAGCGCACGGTCGCATGCGACTGGCACGCTTACCGGCAGGAACCGTTCAGGTGTTGGGTGCGGAAAAGGCGTTTTTCAATCACCTGAAAACTGGAGCACCGCCGCCCAAGCACGGTCACATTTTCATGCATCCTTGGATCTCTCGCTCACCGCGTTGGGTTCGTGGCAAGATTGCTCGTACGGTCGCCGCTAAGGCAAGCATCGCCGCAAAAGTGGATGCGTTTGACGGTGAAGCTTGGGGTGAGGACGAGATGCGTGAACTTGAGGCAAAGGTTGAGGCCATCAAAGCCGCACATCCACGGCCTCCATCTCGACGTGCATGAGGCGATGACATGGGTCGTGGAAACAGCCGTCGCCGCTCAGAAGCCCTGTCATGGGGCGTTCTCAAAGAAGGAAAATCCATCTGGACCATTAACGCCGTGCCAGGCCACAGCGTCTACGGTGAGTCGCTGAGGCGAATACAAGGGATGGAATGCCGACGATGGGATCCAACTCGGTCAAAACTTGGTGCTGGAATTCTAAGAACTCGCGATGATCCCGCCCTTTTGCTACCCGAAGAGGGCTCCACTGTGCTCTATCTTGGCGCAGGTCACGGAACTTCAATCAGTCATCTGCACGATCACTTGTGTGGGGAGGGAAACGACCTCAACGGACGCCTCGTTGCTGTGGATTTGGCTCCTCGATGCCTACGAGAACTGACTCACATGGCCAAATCTAGACCTGGTCTAGTGCCCGTTCTCGGCGATGCTCGCCAGCACGCGGCATGGGGTGTCCTGCTTCCAACAAAGGTGAAGTGGCTGTTCCAAGATGTAGCCCAGGCGGGTCAAGTCGATATTTTCATTGCCGCCTGCCGCCGTTTTCTTCACATCGGGGGCACTGGGCTTCTGTCACTCAAGGCTGCAAGCGAACGATGGACTGGAGAAGGAGAAGCAGCGCTGTTTGAAAAGGTAGAACAACAGTTGTTGACCTCTGGTTTCGATGTCGTTGAACGCATTGAATTAACGGGATATGAAGACAATCACGTTCTGTTTCACGTCAAGCGAACGGAGTGAACAGCGTGCCTGAATTACCTGAGGTTGAAACGGTCCGCACCGGACTGGAGCAAGCTTGGGTTGGTCGGAGCATAGAACAGGTGATCCTTCGGCGCACAGATTTACGCTTTCCATTTCCCGAACGGATGGCTGAAACCCTCACCGGTCAAACGGTCCTCGCTGTGCGCCGCCGCGCGAAATACCTCCTCGTGGATTTGTCTGAAGGGCAGGTCTTCCTTTCACACCTTGGCATGAGTGGCCGCTATACCCTTGTCACTCCAGCAGAAGTCACTCGGCTCAATCCGTCTGGTGATGGCGTTGAGCGGTCTGTTTTTGGTGAACTCACTGGCTTTGATGGCCGTCACGATCACATGGAATTTCGTTTTGACGATGGTTCGGCTTCAGTCTACACCGATCCAAGGCGGTTCGGGATTGCTGATTTGTTTGAACGGGCGGAAGAGCCCGTCCAGTCGCTGCTTGAGCATTTAGGACCCGAACCATTTGCCGGTTGGAATTCAACCATCGCTGCAGAACGGATTGGGGCAAAACGCTCGGCCATCAAAATCACATTGCTTGATCAACGCTTTGTCGTTGGTGTCGGAAACATCTACGCCTGCGAGGCTCTTCACAGGTCTGGCATTTCACCAACAACGCCATCAAACACACTGGTCCGAAAGAACGGCAAGCCGACAAAAAAGCTCGAGCGACTGGTCGAGGAAGTCAAGGCTGTGCTCGAGGCTGCGATTGCTGTTGGCGGCTCAACGCTGAATGATTTTGCAGCAGTTGATGGAACGCTGGGGTACTTTGGCCATCATTTTCAAGTGTATGACAGGGAAGATGGCCCGTGCTTGAAAGAGGGTTGCAACGGAACCATTGAGCGCATTGTCCAAAGCAACCGTTCAACGTTCCTTTGCCCCCGGTGTCAAAAATAATCACACCAGTGAGTAGGTCACAGAGGCAGCAAACAGCCACAACGCAATCGCTGTCGCCTTGTAGACCACCGTTCCATGGGTTCGCAGCAATTCAAGTGCTCTTGTGCCCGTTAGAAGCATGGCGACGATGACATACCATGCAGCATCGATGATCATGCCTAGGCCCCCAATCGCTAACTTCGTGTTCATGCCCATGCCAGGTTCGAGAACCTGAGCCAAGACGGCCACAAGGAACAACGCAATCTTCGGATTGAAGAACGCAATTGCAAAGCCTTCAGTGAACCCTTGTCGCTTTTGAACCGATGGAATCAAATCGCTTTCTTGAGGCTCTTCGAGGGCGGTGTGCCACATTTTCCAACCGTACCATACCAGCAAACCTACGCCAAACAGTTGCAGAACGAGAAAGACATCTGGGGCCTGTTCGAGCAGCACAATGAGGCCGAACACAGCGCTTCCTGCATACAGTCCAAAGCCCAAACCGTGGCCTAGGGCACACGCTACCCCTTGCCTGCGTCCGCCGATGAGGGTGTTTCTCAACACGACCATCAGGCTTGGTCCGGGCGATGTGGCTCCAAGAATGAAGAAGGTCCCAGCAGTGAGAATCGCTTCCCAGGCAAGAGGCTCCATAGTTCTGCGAGAGGAATCAATGCCATGAACGCTTCCAAACAGGCCTTCACCCCACCCGCCCTTTGGGAGGAATTGCATACAGGGCGGATGAGGGAGTGGGTATGTTGGGTGAGTTGATCAAAGTCCGTACATGAAGATGGAATTGGGTTGCCCCTCAAGGAGGCGTGCTTCAGTTTCAGCAGATGCTTGGAGGAAATTTCTGTGCGTTTTTCTCTGCTTTACCACACGCATGACCGCAACACGAAGGGCGAGGGTGGTTGCGTGTCGAACGGTTTTGGTGTTCTGGGTGGTGTCCATGAAACGATTGAACCACGTGAACCCTCTTGAAGGTTCGTGTTCATGCGTCAAACACACTTCATGAGTCGTATTTCGGTGAAATAGAGCCAAAAGTGTAGGAATATGGTAAATACATTCATCATTCGGGCGAACATTGGTTGGAATCCTTTCCTTTGCAACCGTAGTGTGGAAAATACACCGTTTTTGAGTCAGGCCCTCAACGGGTCGAGTATCTCGTTCACCGAGTCAAGACTTTTGCAACCGCCGCCGAGCGTTCCACGCGTTTGAAGCGTGATCAAGGTGGGATGGTGACTCGAGGTTGGCATGGCTTCGTTGATGAATTCGAAACCCTGTCGGGCCTGGCAAATGTGGCGGGCTTCGTTCCGGTTCAGTGCCGGGTCCTTTGCGAATTCGCTGCCCGTTGTGGATCCAATCGAGGTCTCCATGCCTCTCTCCGTCTTGAAGCGAAAGGCCTTCACGTGATGTGCGGTGGAAGGACGCCTTCGTCAAATCCGAACGATCGAGGACAACACCGGCCATCCGGAGCCTTTGCTTTGCCTTTAGTTCTGCAATGTGTTCCCTTCGATTGCTCATTCGTAAGGCCGCTAATCCGTAATGCTCGGCAATCCAAGCCTCTTTGCGGTTCCCCTCTTGCTTCCACCGTTTCGGTTTCTTTCCTCCTTTTGGTGCAGTGTTGCCATGTTCAAACCAGCGTTCCGACCGCAGAGTCGTTTGCTTTGTCACCCGCAATGTCTGAAGGTCGAGTGCTGCAATCCCCGGTGCAACATGGTTGTACGCTCCGATGTCCATTCCGACCCATGCCGGTCGACCATCAGGTAACTCAAAGGAAGAGAATGCAACATTACCTGCTGACTTTCCGACCTTTGTTGTGGTTGAATGGCCGAACACAACCATCCGAGCAGGATCAACCGGGGCGTCATGTTGGAACCAACGCTTTCGAATCCACAGCAGTTCCTTCTCACCCTGTGCATCCAGGGGCATTCTGGGGTCATAGCCAGCATGAACCAGTCTTAGCCGATCGAGAACAATTTGGGTTGGAAGGTTGTCCATCCACATAGCATCACTAAAGAAATTTGATTTAGCTAACCACAAATCCCCTTGAGCGCGAACGATGTACGAGCCCCATGTCGATTTTCCTCCTCGCTGCAGCCAAGGCTGCCACAATTCCACCCTCCCATCTGGTCGAATGGATTGCAGGGCCATTTGTTCATGGTTCCCCTTAATGCAGATGATTCGAGGATCGTTTCTCACCAGTGCGATGAGTCCAGCAGAATCTGGTCCACGATCAATCATATCGCCCAAACATACGATTCGATCATCATCGCTCAAATCGAGTCGATGGAGCAACGCTCTGAACGTCGCAAGGTGGCCATGAACATCACCCACAGCAAACACGCGATGGCCTGCTTCGAGGCGGGCTTGTAAATCCGCTTCGAGGCTTGGGTCTCTGCAAGAAGGGCCAAGTGGAATATCGAGTGAACAACTCATGGTTTTCCCTGAAGAGTTTCCTCTCCGGTTCCACCATTCCCCTGTGGTTATATTGTCTTCGCCTCGATTGGAGGTAAAAGAGGTCGATTTGTCGACCTTTCGTCTTGTGACCGAGACTAAAATTTCTCGATGAAAAGGGCACTGCGCTCGGAAAACTAACGATTGTATTGAGGCCTATTGGGCAGCGTGAAAACTGAAGTTTCCTCAATAGGTGTGAGGAAATTCATACACCGCAGGTCCTTTCCAATCTTGGCGCACATCGTTCCATTTTCCGTTGCTGTACATTTGCACTGCATTTTCATGCCCACCGGAATTATTGGGCTCACCAACATTCCAGTTGATGAAAAACCATCGCTCTCCACTGCTCCATCGCCAAGTATCGACTCCGTGGCCGTTCCTGTGGCTATGGCGAAGTCCACCAATCCAGATGGTTTGTCCTCGTGCAGCAGCTTGTACTTCTCGATTTTCTGCACCGGAGTGTATGGTGGCAAGATGCCCACCCATTCGGCGAGCATTTGCATCGTGCTCGTACCACGTCAATGAATCCGGTATGAATCGAAACCTCGATGCTTGGTGCATGTGTGGCGAGTTGATCTGCTGTCTTTGCCCACGCAGGACTGCCAGTTCTTGGTGGGCTCGAGCCAATTCACTTTGCAGATGTTGAATCAATTGCCGCATCTCTGCAGGATTCGGGTTGTTTTCCTGCCACCAGCCACCGCTCATGGTTCAAAAAAAACACAGGCTCTATTTCATTGATGTGTTCAAGAATGCAAAGCAAACGCACGGACCATCTGGCTTCGCCCTCATCGGGCACCATGAGCAATAGTTTGGCTCACTCAGCTGCCACGGTTTGGCAAGAACGGAACGAGTTTAGCAGCGAGGCTGCCGACGTTTCGTGTCTGGATCCACACGTTGCCTTGGCCTGTGAAGTTCATCACAAGACCTTCGCCACCGACGAGGAACGACTTCATGCCGCCAACCTTGTTGATGGTGTATTGAACGCCAGCGTCGAATGCGACCACGTGGCCGGTGTCGACGGTGATGGTTTGTCCGGGCTGAACTGGGATTTGCTTGATGGCACCAAAGGAGTTGTACCACACACGGCCTTGACCTTCTGCGCAGGTTGCCTGAACGAAGAACATTGATTCACCGCTGAAGAAGCCCTTTGCACCTTGGAACTTGGTGTCGGTCACGACGTTGAGGGTTGAAGCGAGGTAGGAGCCTCCTTGAATGAAAAGAGCTTGACCAGGAACGAGGTCGAAGCCTTGGATGTCACCTGGAGATCCTGGTGCAACGCTGACCCAGCCGCCTGCTGCGCCTGCGGTGAAGGTGTTGAGGAAGAAGGACTCTCCACCGAGTGCCATCTTCTTGAGGCTCTTGAAAATTCCACCGCCGCTTTTGCGGGTTTGCATTTCGACGCCGCCCATAGCCACCATGGCTCCGGGCTCAACATTGACTGACTCACCTGGGGACAGTGCATAGGTCATGAGCGTGTACGATGGGTTGAATTCAACGTGTTCTTCCATATCGTGCCCTCAATGTGCGTATTATTTAACTGATTAGGGTCTCTAAATCCTATTACAAATCCCCCTAAACGTGTGTTTTTGGTGTTTTTGTTCTTTCTTTAGACGGAAGATTATATCTCTGGGATCATCATGGTCAAAGCATGCCTGGCGAGCGTAGTAATGTGGAATTTCCTCTTTGGAGGAAGAAAATGGATGGCGCAATGTTCGATGACAAGTGTACAGTTCTTCCAATTTGGGTGCGTGGCAGGCTTTTCGATGTTGAACAAAGATTTTCTCACCGGAGTAAAAAGCACCCAGAATCAAAAACTTCGATTGTGATTGCTCATAAAGGTGGAAAAAAAACCAAGCATATTGGGCATGTGACAACACTCCCCCGTCCAAATTTGGGACCAGTCATGCGTTTGCAGTTTGGAAATGACGTCAGAGAATGGCTTTCACAAGCCTTCAAGAAAACGTACCTTCGCAACGAGGAACGCAAAGCAAACGGGTTAAATGGTCCAACCATTGAACGGATAATGCCCTTTTGGGAATTCATCGATATCGAATGGGACGCTGGAGAGGACACCTTTCATTTCCGAGCGTGGTACACCATGGGAGAGCCTGGTGAAAAACGTCCCGACATCACCACTACACAAACACTCGACAAAAAAGAAGTTGAAGCACCCAAGTACACTGCTTGGGTGGTTTTACAAAAACCAGATTCAATTTATGCCGACGTCGAAGCTGTGTGCTATGAATACCCAAGATCTATACCAAACGGGACACGAATTGACGAAGGTGATTATCTTATTTGCATGCTCTCGAAGAATAGTTCAAAACATGGAAAAAGAATCATCGGAATTGGCAGAATATCAAAGATTATTGAATACAACGTCGATGGCAAAAAAATGCGTAAGGCGCATTATGATTGGTACAGGGATTTCGCAGAACCAAGAACTCTGGAACATATCGGAGGAGACCCCCGAGTCAATTTACAACATTCAATGAACCCAATCCCAGCTGATCGTGTCAATGATGTTGTTGAACTGCTCGTAGGAGAATTTTCCGAAGACAATCAAGTGATGGAAAAAGAAATCGAATTCTTGACGAACCTTACTTCAGATGCTCCGGCGACGACGAATCAGTTCCCCGATTGGCTCACGCAAGCGTTGAATGATGCCGACAACTAGTGCATTGCCCATCATGAAGCCCCGCTTCGAATCAGGTATTTCTTTGCCCTTTTCATCATTCATCTTCGTCCAGTTGTCAGGAAACATGTTGAGCCGTTCTGTCTCAATCGGAAACAGAGTACGATAGGTTCCATCGTCGTGCTTGATGAGGTGGCGCATACGTGATGCGGACTTACCAATCTCTGCAGTGACCACGGTCCTTGATGGCTTATCTAATGAATCTGTCAAAGACATTTTCCCTTCTTCATACTTATATGAGCCATCCGTGCCAAGAATATCTTCGAATCGAGATTGATATTTGTCCCAGACTTTCTGATTCTTCGATTTCTTACATTTCTCATATATCGGTGCAAGTTTTGGATGAATCTTCAAGTCATCCTTACGAATCCTGTATTCCTTTTTTGCCCCCTTCTCGTACTCCCACTTCTCCAGTTCGGCTTTGTTAACTTCGTAGGATTCTTCATAATTGGCTTCGCCCTTCTGAACCATGATGTTTCTGATGGTTCGTGGCTTTTCCTTGATGGGAATAGCTTTCCATGATTTGAACACCTTACGACTCCCCTTCTTTCCATTTTGGAGTTTTATACCAGTAGCAGACCAAGCGTATCCTGCACTGCCAAAAGGAGATTGTCTATGGCTCAAGTCCTCTATTTCGGGTATCTCTGACCTCTCCTTTAGAACCTCAAATTTGGCAGGGAATGCTTCTGCAAATGGGCCAATTTCCCCGTCCTCCTCGGTGCATTCAGAGTACTCACCGAAAATCCATCGTCGCATTGACTTACCCTTGGCATCTTTTCTTTGCAAACCAAAGTGCACAGGACCGTTCGTAATCTTTTGTGCACGATTTCTTCCCTCCGTCCTATATGCGATGATAAAAACTCGATCACGTTGCTGAGGAAAGCTATAGTCGTCAGCGTGAATTACCCTCCACTCGACTTCGTAACCCATCCCCAGTAGCCGCTTGAGGATTACAGAGAAGTTGAGCCCCCGAGCATTCGCTGGTGAGTTTAGTAGGCGTGGTACATTCTCCAGAAGGACTATCTTGGGGCGGTGGCGTGTTCGGTTAGCGTGACTCCTACTGATTATCCGCCAGATTGGCTCCCATAACTTGCCTTTTTCTCCTTCTATACCTAACTCGCCAGATACAGTACGGGCAACGGAGTAGTCTTGGCAAGGGAATCCGCCGACCAACAAATCAAGTTGAGGGATTTGGTGTGTATCTTTGACTCTCTTGGTAAACTTATGGATATCACAATCATGATGTCCTTCATTCCCAAATCGTTTAGCATACACTTCAGATGCCCATTGTGCACCTTCTCGATACATCTCGGCGTGTTTCTTACAAAACCCACCTTCTGGAATACCATACTCTTCTTTCAGACATTGTTCGCCTCGGTGAGTGAGACAACTACATCTTCGTTTCATACCCTTTGGTCTCTTCTTAGATTTCGACTTGGTTTTTGCTGGTGGAGGCTCCCACTGGTTGCTCCAAACAACCTTGAATCCAGTTTTTTCGAACTTGAGAAATTCAGTCTCCCAGTCTTTTGAAGGGACACCTTCCAGGCCAAGACGGAACCCTCCAACTCCTGCGAACATCTCACCGACACGGAGATCGTCTTTGCCCATAGGTTGCGGTTGTCATGAGCGATGCTTAGTGGTAACGGAGGAACCTTGATCAACTCGGATCCGATCTATCAACAGGATCGGTTAGCATGACAGACAATTTGACTCCTTTCATCCACACTCTACAATTCATGTACAATGCTATTGGGTACACCGATTATCAACAAGTCATTGACACGATTAATGGATTCCCACTCAGTGATGATCAGAAAGCAGATTTGCGTTCTCGATTTCCGCAACCAGGATGTGCCGCACCTGCGATTTGGGAAACCCCAATCGAGGAGGAAGACTTCACTGAGGCTTATGCAACTGATCCACGTGACCCAGGTCCACTATCCGAATATCAAAACCATGGATGGGTGGATGATGCAGATCCAGATACATTCCGCGAGAATCCTTTCTACAAATCTGTTCAACAACGAACTGGAATACGGGATTTAGAAGTTCTCGATGACATTCGTGAGAACACCCTCCATATTTTGGGACGTTGCAACAATCCCATGGATTGGGGCGAAAACAAGCAAGGTCTCGTCTATGGTATGGTCCAAAGTGGGAAAACAGCGAGCATGATTAATCTCATCTCGATGGGTATTGTTGCAGGGTACAAACTGTTCATTATTTTAGCAGGCGACAAAGATTCATTGCGCAAACAAACACAAAAGCGAATCAATGACGCCTTTCAACTCACCAATGGGGCAAACACTGGGACTCGTATTCATTCACCAACATTCCAGGCTGACTTCAGCCACACTGGTTATGACTACACGGGGACATTTAAAACTCAGAAAATGATTCGAGACCAACAATATGTCACTATTATTGTGATGAAGAAAGAAACACATCACCTCAATAATCTCATTCAACAAGTGCAGCACTTGGGAGATTTTTGCGAGCGATCTGATGGTCGCTTCAAGTTGAACAAAGACTTCCCATCGCTTATTCTCGACGATGAAGCGGATTATGCAAGTTTGGACACCAATCCACTCGGTGAACCATCGACCATCCATGCTGATTTGATGACGCTTCGATTATCACTACCAAGAAATTGCTATGCCGCTTACACCGCAACGCCTCAAGGATGCCTAAGTTCGAACCCGAATGACTCAATCGGCTATCCCAGGGATTTCTTTTGGTTGTTGGAGCCCTTTGTTGAGGAAATTAATGGTCAAGACGTGACTCGCAGTTATCTTGGGGCATGGGATGTGTTCTGGCAATATGACGAGTATCTCATCAAGAGAATAGGACGTAATGAATGGCCTCATTATGAAAAAGATGAAGCTGGCACAAACCAGGGGATTTGGTATCCGGGAAATACAGGGGATGACAACGATGGTTTTTACGAAGACGAAAAATCAAACGATGACGCCCAAAAATTGTTTTTGGAACAAATTTGCGATGGTCAGCGAACATTACCGCCAAGTTTGATTGCTTCGCTGGTTGATTTTGTCATCAGTGCAAGCGTACGCTGGTGGGATTATTGGAATACAAAAGATACAACAGAAACATTGCCTGGTTTGAATGAGATTTCCAAAAACTACCCGCATCATGCGATTATGATTCATCTTTCGAGATTAGTTGAACATCAATTATTGGCCAGGAGAATTGTTGAAATTGCTTGGAATCAAATGAAGCAGAAATGGGAGACATTTGACATTGATTCTTCTCCAGATGATCACATCTTCAAAGAACGATGGATTGATCAAAAGTTCAGAACATCTCGCTTGAAGCCAGACCGCGCACACATGAAATTTGACCAAGTAAAGCATTTCATGAAAATGGCCATCGAAATTGCAGAAACTCCGATTCGGCAAGACATAGCACCATACAATACATACCCTGGCGCGCCGTTTTGTTACCTCATCAACAGCGGTGAGAGTGGCATGAGGTTGTATTATGACGATGACGATGCTTGGGAAATCAAGACAAAACGGGCGGCGATTATTGTTGGCGGTCAAATCTTATCTCGGGGTCTCACTATTGAGGGACTTTCAGTCTCTTTCTTTGGTCGTACGGCAAAGATGCCTATGGGTGATACTGTTTTGCAAATGGGACGCTGGTTTGGTCACAAAAAGTCGTATATTGATTTGATTTCGATTTATGTCCAAGATGGATTGAGGATCTTATTCAGGCACATTGCAGAAGCTGATCGATACTTAAGGGTGCAAATCAAGGATGCTATTTTCCGTGATTTACGACCAGATGAAATCCTCGTAGAATTGAGAAACAGTCCTCAATTCAGAGCGACCAGCCCCAGTAAAAGTAAATTCGTTAATTTCGGTAAATCTGGCGGTTTTAGTGGACGTCGCGCTTTGCTTAAGGAACCAACCTTTACGAAAACCTCGATTAAAGAAAACAACAAACGATTACGCCAATTTGAACTGCAATACAGAGCAAGGGCTGATCATGTGCATAAGCGTGCTATGCTTTACAAAGACATTCCTGTGAATGTAGTTATGTCGCTTCTCAATGATTTAAGATGTAGAAGCACGGCTACACAAGATTCATTTTCAGATTATGCACGCTATCTGAAGGATTGGGTTGAAGGAGAGCACCTTCCACAAATACCGAACATCAATATCGCAATCATGACCAATCACCAAATGCGACGTCGCCGCGAATTATCCATTAGCAAACCAGAATCATCTGAACAGGCAAGGGCTTCAGTGACAGGTCGATTCGGGGCCATTGTTGGTGGTGTGGCGCACGGAACCTATCGTGGTGATTATTTCTTGGATAAGAATGAACAATGGCATGCTGTTAATTCAGGAGCGAAAGGATCTGATGTCAGAAAGTACGGTCAAGACGACATTCTTCTTGTGTTCTACAGATTACAACCGAATTACGTAACAAGTAAATTGTTTGATTCTGATGACACTGATGAGGGTAACCCTCTCGGTAAATGGAGGCATGAACTTGTTGAACTTCAACCAGGTGATCGGTTTTACATCGAGGTGCCAGAGGGTCAAGAGAAAGAATACCCGGTTCTTGTGTTTGCTGCTTTTACCCCTCGTGGAGGTCCACAATACGGATTAGGAGTCAACACCATGCTTGATCCAGCAAAGATCAAACAACGCGGACTTCAGAATTTCCAAGAAGAGTCGCTTGAACTGGAGGATGAAGCTTGACAGTCCAATCGTCATCATTTCGTCAAGTTTGGGAAGGTATGAGTCTTCCACCAAATCCCGAAGCCACGACCATCAGACCAGTTTCTGGGACCAACGCCTACTTAGCGAAAAATTATGATGGTTCAATGGGCTTGTTTTTACGAGATGTGATAGACGCCTTGCCGAAGCGTACATACAAACACTTGGAGATTACAATTCACAATAAGAAACAGGTTTCCTTGCCGGGTCGCCCTCCTTTGATTCTTCGAAATGTGCTGTTTCTGAGTGCAGACCATGAAATCAAAACACCTGCATTATCATTAATTCTTGAAGGTTTATACGATCAAGAACCATCTGGACAATTTACTGCGGGTGATATGATTACTGTGCTTGATGAAGTTGAGGAATTATTGCGTAGGCCAAAGGCCCTCCCTACAAAGGAAGAGATTGCGGGCGCATGGGGTGAATTATATGTTCTCAGACTCTTTTTACAGAACATCAAGGACCCAGACCTTCAACGCAAGGTTTTGTTCGGATGGGAGGGTGAAACAAGAGAAAAATTGGATTTCCGTTTCTTATATGCGATGCAAGCAATCGAAGTGAAAACGACAATGTCCTCCGAACGAATACACCATTTGCACGGAATTGAACAAGTCACGATTCCATCTGGATTTGGTTATGGTGCTTTGGCAAGTCTTTGTGTTGAAACCGATCAGGGATACACCTGTGAACACCTTCTTACAACGATTGAATCAGTTGCGATTGGCACGAGAGAAGAAAAGGATAAATTCGCTGAATTGTTGGCAAAAAGAATCATTATTCGAGGTATTGCTTGTCAAGATAACCGTTTTTCTTTCGATTTGATGAGGGATGGATTACGCTTCTTTGACTTTTCCCAAGTGCCCAGTCCTGGAGATGTCGATGGCGTCACTCCGATAGAGTGGCTCAGCGATTTTTCAGTTTCATCTTCACTCACATCAGCTGAAATGGATGAACTCATGTTTAGGATTATTCATCCTCGTCAGGTTTAATCAATTCAATCTCATCATGCGCAGCAGGCGGATTGACATTGGACCATTGCACTTTAATTTTGATGGAGTCAATGCGCTCCATCCATGAACCATACTTCAATTTGAACGTGGAAACCCCCTCAGTTTTTGATTGGACTTTTTGACCCCCGGTTGGACCCCATTCCTTTCCTTGGGAGTCAGTAACCGTCCATCGAGCCGTAGCAAGAGCATGCTCCGGCCGTTTTGAAATCAATACAACCGCTCCATTTTTCCCATCAATCGGCCATTTGTTTGGTGAACTGATCTCTACCTTAGAGTCCTCAGGCGCCGATAAAATACCTCTTCCTGGCTTGGATTTGAGAGATTTAGACATAACTTGGTCGGAATTGTATTTTACTCCTTCTTGAATGGCTGCTTTCATCCAAACTCGAAGAGCTGTTCTTGGGACTTCACCACTCCCGTGGTACCTCTCAAGCAAATCTCCATCCAACCAATCAACCCAATAGAAAGGTTCGAGAATCTCCTCGAAACGACTCACAGGAATGACCGCTTCGTCACAACCCATTGCGGCTTTTTCCCAAACATCGCCATAAATATCGAGAAGCACTCGCGAAGTGGAATGCATTTGCAACAGACCCTTGTGATTTGAATTAGGCGACCAGCGCGGTCTCGGATTTTCACCTGGCCATTTATCGTGATTGCATGTATTTACAAAAGCCTGAAAGTAGTTCTCCACTTCTTGGAATATTTGGTCTTTGGTCATGTCACAATCTGGACCGTATGGTTGTGCCTTGAACCAATACCGAGAATAGTCTAGCCATGAATTTGCCTTTATGATTGTGAATTTTGGCTGATTTGCCTCGAGAATTTTTATTCTGTTATGCAGCGGACCCCCTTCATGAGATGAGAGCCAAGCTCCACATTCGTAGCTTAGGCTGTTTTGCCTTGAATCCCATGTCTCAGAATCATTTTTGTCCCACTGTCTAAAGTCACGCTTCCCTCCACTGGTAGGAATTTTGAATCTGTGTTGCATAAATAATGTATGAAGTGCGGCTAAAGGCCGTTGCAAGGTATTGATTTCAGCGAAAACCTTGGCTGATTGGTTCAAAGAGAATTCATCGGTAAACAAAATAATCGGGATTTCCATCTCGCTTCCAATTTCACTTTGGGATAATCCTCGTGTTCGATGTTGTCCGTCAATAAGCCACATTGGCCGAAGATCAGAATTTAATTCATCAGAATCATCTTCCATCCAATGGTCCATAAACATCCCTTTTGCTCCCTTTAGGAACTTTCCAAAATTTATTGTTACAACACCATCCTCCGTGGTAATTGAATCCATACCTTCCGGGCAATACAAAAGAGCCGAATTAGCGACAATATTCTTTGGAATATCTACAAAATCTCGGATGGCCAAAATACGCTTTGGATCGACCCTTCGTTGCCATTGGTTTTGAGCTAAATTCCGATTTAAAACCCTTTCGCCAGTTTCAGATGATGTTATGGCCTCGGGCAGTGATGGTACTGAAGATACAGCGTCAATTTCGCAAACCTTTGCCTTTCCAATAAGGAAATGCACATCCTTCTGCACAATATGCGTTAGCGGCCATGAAATGTCCTCTGGTATTGAAGAGTATATGTGTATAGTAGCACCTCCTCCGGGGGGCACTATGGATTTTTGGAGTTCGCCATTTGGAGAATAACCAAGGGGTTTGCCATTTGTCTTTTTCAAGGATTGAGCACTCTCTAACCTCCATTCCCCCCATTGAAAAGCATCACTTCCAGACCAGTTCTCAGGCGCTTCATTATTGGTTATTTTATCCACATACACCATGTCATCTGGATCAATACCAGAAATTGCAATGCGTAAATGCCTCAGAAAATCATCAATCTTATCGGACTCCCAAACAGGAGAATCATCTCCAAATTCGTCGATGACCTCGCGCCTGTGTTCGAGAATATCGGTCGCTTTGTCGATGGCAGCGTGCCGATTAACTTTCAAATCGCTTATGCCTCTGTGGGAATCGAGAATTCGAAACATATATTCAATCGCATCTTTTTCATCTCGAATAGAATTGAACCGAGGCATTAATTGGGCTAAGTTTGCTTGGTTTAAGATCTTGGCGAATGAAATTGATTAAACCCATTGAAATTTTAGAATGTAAGGTATAGATTTGCTTTATTATGGGATGGTGAAATGTCTAAGTAATCGGCAGTTCCTAATGTTACCATGCAGACGAACTTAAAATTGGTCTCGAGAAGAAACGTGTCCTTTGGAAAAGCGGTTCGTGCACGCCATTTGGATGTAAACCAACAAGTCGAAAAGATATATCCAGAAAAAGAATATAACCTCCTATTAGAGGCAGGAATCTTCGACAAACCATCTGAAATCCAGAAACCTATTCAATTCAAAGCCGTTGGCCTTCCGAATAACGAAGTTGAAATTTCATACAAAGCACCGCACTGGGAAATCTTCGAAAATAATGTCTGGAAGTTGTTTGTCCAAATGGAATTTGAACACATGAACTCAAACAAATTTGGAATTTCAATTAATCCGTCGTCTTCGTTCCATTCCAATGGAATCTTTTCAGATTCTGACCTTGTATTTCTTTGTAGGACATTGTACAAAACTAAAACCAATGGCCAAGATACTAAAGGAGATTCGCTAAAAAACGATGTCAGCGAATGGATGAAGCCATTTTCGCAAGTTTCAGAATTTTTGCAGGCAGAATTTTTAGAGTTAAAGGATAAGCGATTTATCCCACTCGTGTTAACACGTGGCTATCACATAACACATGAGGAAAAGAAAGAATTGGAGGATGAATATGGCGTTTATTTGATTAATGACAGGTTTGTACAAGAATTAGAACGAATCGCTGGAAAGAACGGGAAATTTGCGAAAACGGTTCTTTGCCAAGAGCTCTTCAGAGGTGAACCTCTTCCATATGAGGTCCCTCAATTTAATGCATTAATGGAGAACATCGACGGAGCCAAGGTATACACTTTTTTTGCGAAGGCAAACGAGGTGGTTGACACGGTTTATGTTCATCGGCGATTGCCTCAAGATACAGGTTTTGCAATGGCGTATCAAAGAATGGTAAAGCCAGACAAGGTACAAGACATCGGCACCTATTTAGAAAAGTCAGGCTCATTTTTTCCAAATTCTATAGTAGTTTCAATAAAGGGAGAAAACTTTACCACCATCGAAGGAAACATGGGCCGGTTAAAACTGCCTAATATATACGGGAATATGTGGATTATCGACGGTCAACACAGACTGTATGGTTCCGCATTCTCCGAACAGAGTAAACCAGTACCAATCTGTGCCATTGAAGGTTTAGACGGACTACTTCAAGCAGAACAATTTACATCTATCAATTCAAATCAAACCACAGTCTCGAAGGATTTGATTTGGGATCTGAAAGGAGAACTATATCACGAAGCCTTGCACGATATGAGTTCATCAAAAGAGGTACAAGATATGCGGAGACAATATTTTGTTTCCAATGTATGGAAAAGGATTAATCAGAATCATACTAATCCTCTTTCTAATCGGTTAAAGATTCCAAGCCAATCACCAAATGAGAGCTTAGGCCTTGGAACTATGTGCAGACTTCTAGACAAGAAAACGATATGGAAAAATGGACACCTTATTCGCAAGTCAGATCCAGAACAGGTCGTAGAAGATGTTTCAGATTTGATAATGTCAATGTTAGAGGGTATGTCGACTCTACTTAGTGCTGAATTCGAAAAGCCAACAAAGGGCTCGCGTGAACGGAAAAATTGGGTGCTGACCACATACTCGATGGAGGTGATAATGATGGCATTTAATGACGCAGTGATTTATTTTTCCTCAAGTGAATCACATAAAGAGCATTGGCATAGTGATGATGCAGCAAAAGAGAAAATGCATCAATTAGGCAATGACCTCGCAGAGGTGATAATGAGTCCAGATTACGGTTTCTTTGCACAGGATAAAGATATTCGGAAAGCCGGAAACGCCTCCATAAGGAAAGACTATTATTCTGATTTAGTAATCGCCCTTAGGGATTCTAGCCCCGATGTGTATTCTCCGGAATTCGCCCCTGGCGTCGGATTTGAAGATTTTACTTCTCTGAAAATCAGTCCAAAGATCAAGCGTAGAATTGAAGAATTAGAGTTCAAACTGAGAGCCGCTTGCATTAGTGTTCTCGAGTTGGAAGGACCGAAAAAGATAACAAAATACCTTAATTCTAAATACCAGAGTTCTATTTCCAGAGGGTTAGATCAAGAGCGGAACTGGAGCGATACCTCCCTATTCAATGAAGAGAAAAAATTCGAGTACCTCTCTTTCTCTGAATTGTTTGAAATTATGCTTTCACGATACTCAAAATTCTCCTTCAAGGTGAAAAAGAACCTCTTAGATGAGCGTTTTAAGGATGTTCTTCTAATCCGAAATATGATTGCACATCCACGTGACTTCCCAAACCACAACGCGAAGAAGTCATGGATTTCATCGCTAGATCAAACAGAAGAATGGTTTAAGCAGATGGTCATCAGAGATGACGAATCATAATCACGATTCCAATTTTGACATATGCGCCCCATGCACCGGTGCGCAAATCTTGGTCACGATCAATGTACAAGGTACCAGGGACGAGCTTCGGTTCGGCCATGCTTTGTATGGTGAGTTGACTTTACATAAACTGGAGGCCGTATCACATGTTCCGTCGGTATTGCCCACCGACATTGAACAGCGCATCGGTGATTTGGCCCAAACTTGCCACCTTCACCGTTTCCATCAATTCCTCAAACACGTTGCCACCAAGGCGTGCAACTTCTTGCAACTGCTTGAGCGCAGCCTCGGTTGCCTCAGCCTCTGAAGTCTGCCTGTCGGTCACACGGGCCAAGCAGTTCTCCTTTTCTTCAGGCGTTGCTCGAGCCAATTCCATTTCGAAATCATCAGCTGCAGATTCATCGAACACCTGAGCGTTCGGGTTTTGGAAGGTGTTGACACCAATGATTGGCAGCGTACCATCGTGCTTGAGGTGCTCGTAGTACATCGATTCATCCTGAATCTTACCTCGCTGGTACATGGTTTCCATAGCGCCAAGCACGCCACCTCGCCGGCTAATCGCTTCGAATTCCTCAAGCACTGCAGCCTCAACCAAATCAGTCAGTTCATCGACGATGAAGGAGCCCTGCATTGGGTTCTCAGTTTTCGTCCAACCGCTTTCCTTGTTGACAATGAGTTGAATGGCCAGTGCACGGCGCACACTTTCCTCAGTTGGGGTGGTGATCGCCTCATCATACGCGTTGGTGTGGAGCGAGTTGGCGTTGTCTTGGATCGCAAGCAAGGCCTGG
>Ga0209603_1000195_pt1 | contig 79270 bp, 73 predicted proteins | sample COGITO_mtgs_1206_FD_184812 | JGI IMG/M metagenome (GOLD analysis project Ga0209603, IMG submission 184812) | Pelagic marine microbial communities from North Sea - COGITO_mtgs_120607 (SPAdes) (version 2) | ecosystem: Environmental > Aquatic > Marine > Epipelagic ...
GCGGCGGCGTCGCGTGCAAGCTGACGGACCCGGCGTGGTTCGAGGGCCTGGACCGCTTCGCCGAGCTGGTGGGACGCCCCAAGCTGGCGACGGCGCTCAGCGGCAGCGTCGCGTGCAAGCTGACGGACCCGGCGTGGTTCGAGACTGCTCATGCACTCAACCAGCTCCTTTCGCCTGCGGACTTTGTCCGGTGCTGTCGCAAATTGGCTTCGCGTCTACCGGCGGTGCTCAGCTACCTGCGCAGCATCTGCGCTAGTATACGTCCGGCGCGCATCAAAACGATGTCGCGCGTGCGTGTCAAAACGCTCAATCTTTTACTCCAAGGTCTTGGTGACACGGGTTTTGCGACAGCGGACCACGATGACCAATGTGACAAAAAATGATAAACCAAACCAATCAGTATCCACACTTCCCGGCCAGGGAATCAGTTTTTCTGCTTGAGTGGGGCGGGGTTGTTTTGAACGGGAACCCAGCGGTGTTGACGTTGCCAATTGTTGTCTGCACGGAATGCATCTGAGAATACGTTATAGTGCAGCGCGTGCAACTTTGGCTTTGCAATTTTCTTGTTTGATGCAAACAAAACATGGCGATCACATCCGAAAACATATTTTCCGCCTTTACAATATTGTTGGCGTCGCTGGTGTTTGTGACCAGTGTGGAAATAATGTAATGTTGGTTATCAACAAGCCCACGCTCACGAGCAACAGTGGAATGTTAAGCCTGCGTTGCGACAATCTTAGTTTTTCAACGGCGCTGTGCACGCCGTTGGTGTTTACGGGGGCGGCGTCATTTTACAGACGAAACTCTTCCACGGCCATCCACTGGCGCAAACCTTTTTTTCCCGCGCGACGGCCCCGCCCTCACCGCGACCGTCGCGGACAATGCAGCTGTACGCGGAATTCGGGCGCCAAAGCCACTTTGCAAAGGTGACGCTGGAACAGCTCGCGAGCGTGCCGGTGGAAGTGGTCGACCGGCAACCGACAGCGGTCGGGTTTCACGCGGCTCTGGACGGATTTGCCGTCTTCCGGCATGGCAAGCCAAACTGGGAGTCCTTTCCGCAGGGTGGCGATCTATCGTGGAGAGGCGACCTGACGCTGAGCTGCCTGCAACGGCTGTGGCGCGAATGCTGCTGTGGCCTCACCGACGGAGAGATCCCGCGATGGGCCGGGTTCCGTCTGCTCAACAAAAGCAAGGGGCAGAGCCGTATGTTCAAGCTCGAGCTGTGGGTCGACCGCACCGAGGAAGGCCAGGTCGAGGCCGCAAAACGTAAGTTTGGCACAGTCCTCCGCGCGGCCGAAACGCAGTTTGAGTTTGTGGCCAACCGCGACAAGGTCAGCCGAACTGGCAAGGAGACCACAGGGAGGCGAAGCACTGCGCAGCGCAGCAACGCGCTGGCGTGAGATCACCGTAGGCCACCGCGCACCCGTCGATGGACGTCAAGCCCACGGCGTCGGCGCGTCGGCGCAGCTGCACCTGCAGCTCCGCACCGAGCTCGGTCTCGCCTTTCGCACACGCGCACAACAGCCTCTTTAGCTCGCCGTCGCCACTCACGCGTTTGTTGGCACGCAAGTAGGGCAGCACCCCCGTCGCGAAGCGGTGCATGTCGAACTGTGGGCAGTGTTGGTCGCAGATCCCGTGGGCCTCGAACGGGGGCGCCTCCGCCGACGCGCGCACCATCGGACTGGGTGTTGCCATGCAGCTGGCAAAACCAAAGTCGATGATGTGGACCACCGGGTCGCCGTGCCGCAGGAAGACGTTTTGGCCCGTGTTCCGATAAGCCAGTGACCTCTTGCCGTCGGCCTGCGAGACCAGGACGTTTGCCGCGTGAAGGTCGTTGTGGCGGAACCCCGGGCACGCGGCCTGCAGCGTGGCCAGTGCGTTGAAAACTTGCAGGCACACGAGCCGCATCCGGCGCTGGCTGCATCCGACCGCGTACTCTTCCAGTGAAACGCCGTCGATACGCTGCGTGATGATGTGGCAGTGGCTCGGCTTGTCCAGCAGCTGCAGCTGTTCGAGCTCCTCGGGAGGCGCAGGCCCTGTGCCACAAGGCGCGATGACGCGCCCGCCGTCGATGCCGACCCAGCTGTCTTGCTCAACCTCGATCCCTCCAATGGTCGTTGGCAGCTCAGCGTACCGGACGTTGGCAAAGCACGGGCATTGTTCGTCGTCGCAGACGTACCAGTCGTGCACCGGTGGGACGTGACAGCAGTGCCGTGAGCTCTCGCGCTGGATCGCAGCCTCCGGCACGTTCTGGTACTCCTCCACACTGACGATTTTTTCAACGGTAGCCGGGCGTCGCCCTTCGACCACGAACCCGTAGTTTCCGACGCCGAGCACGCGCATGCGGTCCGCGAGAGGTCGCTCCTTGTCACGCGACAGAAAAAATAAATGAGGCGACCTCGCAAATTTTCTGCGCAATGGTAAAAAACGGCGAACAATGCAGATCTTTGTCAAAACGCTCACGGGGAAAACCATAACACTGGACGTCGAGGGTTCCGACAGCATCGAGCAGGTGAAGCAGAAGGTGCAGGACAAGGAAGGCGTGCCGATTGACCAGCAGCGCCTAATTTTTGCCGGGAAGCAGCTGGAAGATGGCCGCACGCTCACAGACTACAACATCCAAAAGGAGTCGACGCTGCACCTCGTGCTGCGGCTTCGGTAGGCTTTGCTTGACCCCGGTGGGATTCGAACCCACGACCATACAGTTAAAAGCCGTACGCTCTGGACCGCTGAGCTACGGGGTCGGCGATACCAGTTACTGTTTTGTGTAATTTTTGCACCTTAGTAAAACATGACACCGTCCGCGTAATTTTTTTTTACAATCATTTGGCATAAGCTGGCCGCCACGCTCACAAACAAGAAATGTCTGAGCCAGAATTAGAGGTGTCAGAATCGACAGAAGAGCCGTTTCATATAAAGACACCTCTTACAAAGTATCTTCTAGGAATTCCGGTTGAAGAAATCGAGAAGTCCATGGTGGAGAATCCGCACATGTCTGCTCTCAACATCGCCATTCAGAAGTCCATGACGGAGAAACCGCACATGTCGGCCCTCAGCATCGCTATCGCTACTGCTGGGTCAGAGCCAGAGCCAGAAGATGATGATGCAGAACCAAGTCGGGCCGTGGCTAACGAGATATAGAGGACAGGTTCAGAGAAGACAGGCTGAACCACCCACCAACTACCCAGCATCATCCAAAAAACCGCAACCATTTTCATTAACGGCGACACTCTCGCACACAAGCCACCGTGAACTTTGCTTCGTTCCCGTCCTCAAATGAGGCGACCAACTCACGGTTGACGCCGCGGCCCTCGTTCATTTGCGTCACCGTACCCCACCAGTAACCGTCGGTTCCAAAGTTTACATTGACGCGGGAGCCGATCTTCGGCTGCGTTGCAAGCTTCACGTACGGTTCGTCTGCGGCGTCTTTGTTGTTGCGCCGGCGCTTCCGCGGCGGCTTTTGGGCCGGCGGCGCCGGCCGAGTGGCGAGTTTTTCACGCAGCGCAGCGTAGGCCTGCGGTTCGTAGCGACAATTTCCCGTGAAAACCTCGGCCGGCGAGAGGAGAACACAGTCGTCGGCGGTCGTGATGAAGTCAAAGGAAACCTCGTATTTTTCTTCGTGTGCGTTAAAGCCTGAGACAGTCCCGATCCACGTTTTTCGTTCGCCCTTGAATTTGTACAGCAAATGCTTGCCGTGCATATCGGCCTCCGCCGTCGGAGCGGCCGTCGGCGCGGCCGTCGGCGCGGCCGTCGGCGCGGCCGCCGCCGGTCGCAGGCCTTCGAACAATATCATTGCTTCGGAGCGACTCTGCTTCGAGCACTGCAGATAGTAGTCCCCGTTCTCGGTACCAGTGTTGAACAGGTCGCAGTTGTCATACATCAGCGTGAATGCGGCCTCAAACGATGCGATGCTCCGGTATTGCCACGAGTTCAGACGCATCTCAATCGTGCCAATGTCGATCGGTTCTTTCACGCGCTCACTGTAGCCCGGGGTGTCTGGAGGGACGGGTCCCAGAAACAAAACCGAGTTGGGACTGGTCTTCATCTTGGAAAGAATGCGACGACATTGCTTCGTCTGCTCGCACGTCATCGCGCCAGCATTCTTCAGTTCGACGAACCGGTACTCGTCAGCGAGAGGCTCGCTGTGGCCCCACTCCGCGCACTCCGCGCCAAGTGGCTCAAACAGCCGGTGGTCGGCCACGGGGTCTTGCCGCACAACTCCGGCCTCAGTTTTTTCGGTCGGGAAGTTACACAACGACGTGTCCATCATGTCGCGGCATTCCTGCAAGAACGCATCACGTTCGGAACGTTCGGGGCCACCAAACGAGACGCGCTTGGTCACAGGACTCAGAGTCACCGGTAAGGTGTCGGGGTTCCCCTTGTGATCCAGCGCCACACGCGCAAGCATGTCCATCGACGAGGAGTCGGGGAGCCGGCGAGCCGGTGAGCCGGCGAGCCGGGGATTCGGTGAGCCGGCGAGCCGGCGAGTCGGTGAAGTCGGTAAGCCGGGGAGTCGGGGATCGCTTCTGTCGGTTGGTTGGTTGCGTGTTGTATAAAGCCGCTCAGGCACACAACGCAAAAAGTGACAAAAGTAAAAAATGACAAAATGATCAGCGCAAAAGTGACAAAAACAAAACAGCTACGCTGGGATTATAAAACTTTTGTCACTTTTTTTTGTCACTTTTGTTGTTGCATGTTTTGTCACTTTTGTTGTTGCATGTTTTGTCACTTTTGTTTTTGTCACTTTGCAATGCCGCACGAAAGCAGCGCCCGACCATCAACAGCAAACAGCCAGCAGCAACAGCAGCAACACCCCAGCGCATCCAACGAGACAACGACGATGGTTTCTTGGTCCTGCAAGACCGGCGACATTGTGATGGCGCCCCTGCGCGGGTCGGAGTCGAAGCGCGGCGGGTGGTTCTCTGTCACCAAGGTCACCGCGTGCGTCAGCGGGACGGGCGACGGCGCCGTGCAGACAGAAAACGGCTCGGCGGCGCGGTCGTCCTTGTTCTTGCCGGCATCCGGTGCTCCCGACTTGGACGATGTCGCATTGAGCCTTGAGTTTGAGGACTTGCAGAGCGGCAAAGAGTGGGTGACGGCCGACCCTACCTACTGCGGCGAGTATCTGTCGTCGCCGAATGAGAAGGGGGACAACGACGCCTTTGTCGCGAAGCACCGGAAGTCGTCGTCGACCGCGATGTCGCCGCAGCTGCGACCCCGTGTGTCCACCGGTGCAAGCGGGCCCAAGAAGACTATTGACAAGACTGCAAAAACAGCACCGCCGCGTGTACGGACGCTTTCCAAGCGCGTCGAGCACAATACCCAGTATGCGCTCATCTTTGGGACGTGGCCGGCGGTGCAGTCGCCAGACATGATATTTGACATCATTGCGGAACTTCATGCCGTCCCGGCGGAGCATCGTCGTGGGTGTGATATCAACGGTGTATGGATCAACGGTGCATGGAAGACCTACGACCACTTGTTGTTTTGCACCAAAGAACAGCACGTCATGCTTATGCAGCTCGTTGCGACGGCGCGGCGGCTGGCGCGTGAGTCGGTAGCGGGAATCAATGCGCCGTCAGAAAAGCATATCGAGTACTGCAACGCGCAGAGCAAAGCGGCCGACGAAAAAATCACCGAAGCCAACGCTGGGCTTGTTGCGCTGGAAAAGTACATGGCTGTCTGTGGGCACAACATCGAATTTTCGGTGACCGAGAAGAACAGACATAAAGCGCTCATTGCTAAGGCGGTCACGGCGAAGAAAAAGATCGCCCACGAAATCGAACAAACCCAGGCGCAGATCGAGCTGTCGAGAAAGCAGGAGTGCAATACCCTGGCTGAAATAGGCTCGAACTACATGAAGGAGCTGAACAAGTGCAAACATATGTACATTATGCAGCTCGGTATCGATGCTATTTTGAACAGCTTTAGTCACGGGGTCCCCCTTGTACTTACCAAGGAAGCTTTTGCAGGAGAGGGGGGGAGCGTGCGGTTGTCAAAGGCGGTGGAATCTGCATATGCGAAACTGATTTCCACGCTAACATTTGATAAGCTGCACTCGGAGTTACACCGGTCTATAGTCGGTTACCGCGAACGTAATGCCGAATAGAAAGGCATGAATGTCGACGAAACCTGTATGTTGTAATGGCCATAATGTACTTTGGATGTTGAACAACTTGCGAACAAGGCAATCCTTCATCCATTCAATTTGCCTTACTCTTCCTTTGACCATCGCTGGTTATCGCTATTAATAACAAGTGGGACAGCGATCGTTCTACATTTCACTTTCATTTTACATAGGGCGTCTTTGTAGGCGTAGCGGGCTGGTTTCACCTAATGAGCGGTCAGTATCTCTATGCTGTGGACGATACCATTAGGGGTTGTATTTAACAACAGCATCGCTTGCACTCCTGTAATTCACATACCCATACACGCTTCCGGTTCGGGTTCAGGCTCAAGGTTCTGGCGCAGGGCTTCGCTTCGTTTCACCCAGTACTCGCTGCCGTAGTTGACGAGAATCTCCTGGCCCGCCTCAACCGGCTTTTCTCCCGTCACAAGGACCATGACGGGAATTCCTGGGACGTACCAATCAAGAGCAGCGTTCGGCTCCGCGGTTTGCGCTCCGTCTGTCTCAGGACAGTCAGCGCCGTTGCACATGTGGGCACACGCGTCCGGAGTGTGAATATCTGGGCTTGCAGCAAACGCGATTGTTCCGTGCTTGGTCCGCAGGTTGTGCCAGTGTTCCGCAAACGGTCGCTGTTCATGCTCCGCGAGCTGACCGCTGCCGTAGGTCTTTGGGTCGCGGCTGACAATCCACGTGCACTGTTCATCGAAACCGGACAGTCCGATCGACACGGCGTGCATGGGGTAGCAGCTGACGGTTGTGTTCGGTGGAATGGTTTTCGTCGCAAAGACGCCTTGTCCGGAAATCTTGGACGGGGCGACCCGGATGTAACGGTGCGACACCTGCGGCCTAATAGGGAACCAGAACTCCACCAGGGTTTTGAAGATGTCCAGCTTGTACGCAGGAGTCGCAAGCTGAGAGATCTCGTCGGACATCGCCGGGCGTCCGTGCGCAAGCGGCGACCCTGCGACTTGCAAGTACTGTTGCCTGATGCGCACAAGCTCAGGCAGATGCTTCTTGTACACGTCGCTCACCAAGTCCGCATAGGCCGCAGCCGAAGAAAACGTTGGCAATTCCGACATCGAGACTCCTGGCTCGACCACAAGGATAAGGTCCAGGACAGCGCTCATGGACTCTTCGCTGATCGAAATCGTGCTGACCATTCGTTCTCCCGTTCCGGTCTTCGCTTGCTTCACCTGCTTCGCTCTTTCCTTTTTCGACGGCATCGGTATGCCTTGAGCGTCTGTGTGTTGTTCTGGCTGGGATGGCGCCAGTGGGTTGCCGCACAATCGTGCAAAAAGTGACAAAATGTCAAAAGTGACAAAATGTCAAAAGTGACAAAATGTCAAAAGTGACAATAACATTTGATCTCGCACGGCGGCACTTCCCCCGTGTCTGGGGGAACGGTCCGGGCCGTCTATGCTCAGCGACAAATTCTACTACCCTCCGGCTCTGTAAATGTGTGTAAATGTGTGTAACACCACAAACACATGTCCATTACACATGTTCACTCGCTGTACAGCTGTTCTCACTCAGATTCGTATTCAATCTCAGCGTCGACGACGTCATCGCTGTCGCTCTCACTGTCAAATAACTCGACGATACTTGTATTGGCATACTGCTGCTTCTTGGCATACATGTTGGGACTCAACCCGATGTTTGTTTTGAGGCTGCCGCCGCTGCGCCTCGTCGCTGTAATAACCAGATTGGCCTCGAGGTCGCAGTTCAGCTTGCATAGACAAAATCGGCATCCCTCGATCTGGCAATCAATATCGTGCTCGCCATCAATCACGGCAACGCGGTCGATCGGGCACGAAACAATCTTTTTGATTTTTTCGTTATACGACCGAGGCTGTCCAAATTCCATCGTGTGGTCTTTCAAACGAAACACTTGCGACGACCCAGTCGACCGGCGCGCTTGCCCGTGACTTTGGGGTGCCATCACCGAGTACGACAGTGTCTCACCATGGATGCTCTTGGTCTTCTTGTAGGTCACCGTGATAACCCGCGGCACTGAGGTGCGCTCGATAAAGGAAATGGTCGATTCCCCGGCACGCCGCATCTGCAAATCAGGTTCTTGCAGCAAACGAAACAGGGGACGTCCCTTGTTGTCGGACTTCAAAACGTAGACCGTAAACTCGAGGGTGTCGGTGCCAATTATCTCCCGCGGCGCGGCGCGAAGAGGGGCCCGACACTGACTGCACAGCGGTTGGCGACCGCCCGCCGCCTTAGTCATCTTCTCAAAGCAACCGAAGCAGTGGACGTGACCGCAGAGGTTGACATGGAATGCAACGACTTCCCTTTTGTCCTTCTTGTGGCAAATCTGACACCCTTCCTCCCACATAGCTTTGCCAAGATCCTCGTGTCCACGCTTCGCAGTCTGCTGAGATGTGTCCAGTGCGGAACGAAGCCTGGTTGCCTCGGCGTGCAGAAACTGGGTCACCTGCTCGGGCTGCTGAAGAGGCTCCTGGTAGTCTCCGTCACCGTCGGTAAATGCCAGAGGGCCTTGCGGAAACACATCGTACGGCTCCGGTGCGCAGTAAATGGGCAGCGCAACCTGCTGGCGACGCGCAACGTCCAGCCGGTTCTGGAAAGCTTTCCATTCGGGCCGCCACTTGACCAAGAGGTACGGCTTCGAGGCATCAAGACCTTCGTACAAACCCCCCAGCGGAGTCCCCGTGTTCACCAGACAGATCCGCGCTCCTGCTTGCACTTGGGACTGCTTGAAGCGCATCACATTCATCAGCTCCGGGCCAACAGCGGGAGGCACCGACGGGAACAACGCCGACTCGCAGAGCAAGTCCCACGCCGTGTCATCAAAGCTGCCGTCAACCGGCACGGCATTCACCACCGACATAGGTGAGAAAAAAGGGTGGCTGCCGGTGGGTGGCTGCCGGTGGGTGGCTGTCGGTGGGTGGCTGCCGGTGGGTGTCTGCCGGTGGGTGGCTGTCGGTGGGTGGCTGCTGCACCGGTCTAGGTGTTGCCAGCGAGCACCAGAAAAAAGTGACACAAGTGACAAAAATGACAAAAATGACAAAAATGACAAAAATGACAGAAATGACAAAAATGACAAAAATGACAAAAGTGACAAGTAAAACGTCACTTTTGAGAAAAGTGACAAGTGCCGAAAGTGACACAAAAATTTTGTCATTTTTCCACGTCCGCAAATTCTTGCTGACAGTCACCGACAGCCACCTCGCAGGCAGCCCGGTCCGACCAGCGCGGCCCCCGCCGCCTTGCCGACCGGTTCGCCCCCGCCGCCCGCGCCGGCCAGCGCGGCCCCCGCCGCCTTGCCGACCAGTTCGGCCCCGCCGCCCGCGCCGGCCAGTTCGGCCCCGCCGCCCGCGCCGGTTGCTGACAGTCAGCAAGAATTTGCGGAACGGCTCCGCAGCGCCTCGCAGCCCGCGCCGGCCAGCGCGGCCGACCAGTTCGGCCCCGCCGCCTCGCGGGCCAGCGCGGGCCCATCCGCCTCGCGGGCCAGTTCGGCCCCGCCGCCCGCGCCGGCCAGCGCGGCCCCGCCGCCCGCGCCGGCCAGCGCGGCCCCCGCCGCCTCGCGGTCAGTGCGGAAACAGCCGCTTTGCGGGCCAGCACAGGCTCCGCCGTCTCGCGGGCAGTGCGGAAACAGCCGCTATGCCGGCCAGTGCGGAAACAGCCGCTATGCAGGCCATGGTTGAACGCGCAAGGAAAGTTCTTGTTGCCATGCTGACAGGGACCGAGTCCAACGAGTACTCTACATACACGTCGAAACCGGGCGCTCGATTTTTCCTCCGCGTCCTTAGCCGTGTGGGCCTGGACTTGTCCAACTTTACTGCGGCATCTGATTACAAATTCAACAAGGACGTCTGGGAGAATGGTGTTATGGCGCAGTGGGACTACGAGCAAATGCAAGCAAAACTGAACGGCCGGAAGGAAAAAGCACGAACAACCTTTGGTAATTGGACTTCCATCATCAAGATTCAGCTAGAACGGGAGAAGCTGCCGTTTGGACAGAACAAGAGAGACGCATTCGGGCACATGGGGCATGTTAAACGCAAAAAGCGTGCAAAACTGAGCCCGCGTGTTACGTCCACGCATACTGACGCTTTCTCAGTACAGGGCGATTCCGCTGCTGCCGCGGATCAACACGAAGAGTGGGGTTCTCAAAACGATTTGCTACCCGTGGAAGACGATTGGGGCGTCGCTGGAGCCGGCCCCACAGAAGACGTCTTGGGATGGGATGAGCATGCAGGGGTCTCCGGCAATACACCAGCTTTTGACGAACTCGGCATTGGAGCTCCAATGCTACGTCCGACATTGCCGTCCGCTGACGAAACCCAGAGGCCCGCGACGGCTGTGGAAAGTCAGAGGCCCGCGACGGCTTTGGGCAACGTGTCGCCGCCGAACTTGCAGTTGGCGCCGCAGGCACCGACGATTACCAGGCCAGTGTCGGGGGTACCGTTTCAGAACGATGCTCCGCATATTTGGAAGCCGCTACCCTTACCATCACGCACGCAGCAGGTGCCGATTGCTGTGGGCACACCAGTACTGACCTCGGCAACTCTGGCCGCGCCTGTCTTCACCACATCTGGCTCGGGTACCAACGATAGCTTCGGCACGACGACCTCGGCAACTCTCGGCGCGCCTGTCTCCACCACATCTGGCTCGGGTACCAACGATAGCCTCGGCACGACGACCTCGGCAACTCTTGGCGCGCCTGTCTCCACCACATCTGGCTCGGGTACCAACGATAGCCTCGGCACGACGACCTCGGCAACTCTGGCCGCGCCTGTCTTCACCACATCTGGCTCGGGTACCAACGATATCCTCGACACGACAACCTCGGCAACTCTCGGCGCGCCTGTCTCCACCACATCTGGCTCGGGTACCAACGATATCCTCGACACGACAACCTCGGCAACTCTCGGCGCGCCTGTCTCCACCACGTCTGGCTCGGGTACCAACTATAACCCTTTGCAGAAGAACGCCGCGCTTCTTTGGCACGGCGAAGAGAAGCAGGACGCCACCTTCGTCGACCCTACCAGCAGCTTGGGCGGAAGGTGCGCTTTTTTGTTCATTCTTGTTGCCGCATTGCCTCGCCTCAAATGCAACCTCACGGTGCGTTGCCCTATATGTCCAGCCGGCCGGCGCCGACTTCTGCGGAGCAGATGGCCAATGACGACGACGACATCATAAACTCTGATAACGTGTACGACCATAATCTTCGGCTCGACTACGGGAACCGGCAGCGACAGTATTACCTGGACGGAGAGCACACCCTGGCTGTCGCGGCACAACATAAGGCCTACGATGCGTGTACGCATGCCACCGCACCCGCAGCCGCACATGTGAACCACCGGTCCACCCTGCCTGTTGGCGCACACCACGACGCGGAGCACACCTTCGGAGTCTGCTTCGAGCCCCGGCAGGCCACGGCGGCCCCCGCGGCTGGCGCGCTGTCCGCGGCTGTGCCTGCAAGCACCAGTCTTATCACGACAACCTCGCCAACTCGCGCCGCGGCGGCCTCCACGACATCTGGCTTTTATACAATGACGGAGCTTCACCCAGATGAGGCGAAGGCCCGTATCTGCGCTTCCTTCAAGCGTTGTGACTTGGAACATTTCCGTGAGAATAGTGAGCAGGATAAGCAGACTCTGACGGACAGGATCCAGAAATACGACGAACAGCTGTCAAAGCTGACCCCTGGCGGGCTCCGGTACGAATCAATGCACCGAAGTATGAACAAGCTGAGCGAGGACCTTGTCGCGGCCGAAAGTGGATGCCGCATGACACTCGAAGACCTCCCTCTGAAACACCAGGGTCTCTACAACAATGCCAACAATTTTAACTACCATGATCCTGATCTTATTATTTGGGGCGTCTGTGATTCTGCCTTGGTCGGGAAGCGGTTCAATGGGTACGCAACAGAGATCAAGTACCTGGGATCGCGGACCGAGCGGACAGGAGGCGGCACAAAACTGCTGGAGGTGTTTCTGGATCGAATGCTACCGGCCGGCAAGAAAAGCCTTGTGGTACTCAACGCCGCCACCATGCGGGTCGCGAACTGGTACAAGAATCACCCATTCCATTTTACGTACTTGGGCACTGGCGTCCATGGTTTCTTGCCAATGCTACAATACGCGAAATATCCGGACGCGGCGGCCGAAAACTGGCCGAAACGCGACGCTTTTGAGCAACTGTTGCTCCTTTCGGAAAACTACGGCAAGAACTACCAGAGACAGCAGACTCGCATCGCCTGTACCGAAGGCCTGGCGCCCATGTCTGATCACCATGATTCGCACGGCGCCGCTATGACAGGCGGTGGTATGTCCACCGAGGGGTCGTCGTCTCAGATATCACCGCGGTTGATGGATGTGGCGATCGACGGCGTGGCCCCGCTTTCCAATTTTGGCATTGGCGATGCGCAACTATTCCCTTTGTTGGAGCGTGAGCCTCCACCGGGCATGGGCGCTTATCTCAAGCACACTGAAATACCAAAGGTGTTTTACCCGACTGCCGACCACGCACGGAGTGCATTGCAGACCACCGGTTTCAAACGCAAAGGATATGTCATCATCCGCAGCGGCGTGGGCCGATATGTTGATGCGTGGCGCCACCTTCTCACCAGCACGGATTTTTCCCGGAAGTTTGGGGACATTACCAACCAAGAACCGCAGCAGTTCACCGTGACCAAGAACGGCAGGGCACACACTATTGCGCGACGCCTTCGCCAAAACACGCACCCGGGGGCCTGCGACGACCTTCACGACGTACGCGACGCGTTTGCAGCGTTTTTTGCATCCCCGGAGGATTCCCCGACGCTGCAAGTAGAGTCGATCTCGGCTTTGAGGAAGGGCAGCGCCATCGACCCGTCGTACCCCGCCGCGCACGACCAGCCGCCGCACCGCGACCTGGACGAAGATCACTGTCTCTTGGCGCTCGCGGCTCTGACCGAAGGGTACGAATTCGACGTCTACCCTGGTACGCACCGAACCCAGGGCGGCGTCTTTGACCCATCGACAAGGGAACGGCTCGTGCTCAACAAGGGGGATGTGGTTCTGTTTGCGGGGCGGCTCATACACAACGGCACGGGAGGCAACGGCCTGTCTCTCCACGCGTACGGGATGCGCACGCACGGCGAGCAGACGCTTTATGGCTACGACGCGCGCAACAAGATATACCACCTCAACACGCACGACGACGTGTCTCCGTTGGACGTGTCTCCGTCGCTGTGAATGTTAATGCATTCAACATTTTATTCTGTATATGAAAATATGGTTGCGGCTCGCAAGTGCCCTCCGCAGGCATCCAGAAACTTTGACGTGGGGCAGCGCAAACGGGGCGCCGACGGGGCGATGTGGCAGTGTCGTTCGACATCGTCGGGCACACGGTGGATGCGTGCTGCGCCCACAAAGTCAAAGCCGCGCAAGCTCGTTGGTGCAGGAAAACCCACTAAGATGTTAGGCCCGCGGGGTAGCGCTGCCGCCAGACTGCCGACAGAAGTATCGACAAAGGTTTTTGTGCAGCTTATCGTATCCAGAGTGCGCGCTGGGAAGTGCCGTGAAGTGTTCAAGCAAGTTTTGAGCACAGGCCGAGAATGGCGCCAACTTGCGCACAGACCGTCGGTGTGGCTGCAGGCCGCCAAGGTTTTGGGGCGGATGGCTTCCGATTCACCCAAAAACCCTCTTTTTGCCTACAAACCGTTTACCAGGTACAACGAAAAACGGGAAATTGAGAGTGAGGCGACTGAACAAAACCCATACGTGCGGCTTATCCATCAGTCGTTGGCAAACTCCACAAATTGGAAAGAAAGCTTGAGGATCTTTGCCAACATGTGCGCGGCCCGTTCAGATATTCTCAAAATTCAGAGGAATGACGGCAGCTACGATTGGGACAAAGACTTGGGTTTGTTTGAACGAGACTACGACGTAATTCATTGTGCAGTGGCGATCGACGAAAATGCAGTGGTTACAATGGGAGACAACGGCCAGTTGCTTTCTAGCCGCGACGAGCAGTGGACAGACGACCCCCTTATACGAGACGCTGCCGTGTCAGCTTTTCCAGCTAACAAAGTGCATTTCGAATGGCTATCCGACGTCCCGCTGTAGCAGCAGAGCCACATGCTCCTTCAACGAATCGAACTCGTGCCGCGAGACCTGTTGTGTCTGGGCGGCCACTGGCCCCTGCGGTGGCGATACCACGGTCGCCTGCCCGACTGGCTGTTCCGCTGGCGCTACCCGCGCTGCGATCTTGGCCTGGGCGACGGCGAGACGGTCCACTTCTTCGTTGCGCGCGTCACCGGCGTGCCCCTTGACCCACAGAAAGGACACCGTGTCTCCGGCGCTCCGCCTCGCTTCGACCAGCTGGACAAAGGGCTCCCAGAGCTCGCGGTTGGCGACCGGCTGTGGGTTTTTTTTGGACCCGCGCATCCACCCGCGCGTTCGCCAATTGTCGTACCACCGCTTCTCGAAGCAGTCCACTACGTACTTTGAGTCGCTGATAATGTTCACGGAGCCCTCGCTCCGCGCCAGCGCCTGGAAGCACGCCGTCATTTCCATTCGGTTGTTTGTTGTTTGGGCATTGTTTCCAGCCCCGACCTCTCCGTCGGCTCGCTTGTACGCCCACCCTCCCGGTCCGGGATTCCCGAGACACGACCCGTCCGTGTAGATATCCATGTGTTTTACAAACGCCGGGAAAAAACGGCGCCCTCTGTGGACGAATCCTCAGCACGCGCCCCACGCGACGGCATCTTCGATGTCGGTAAAGAAGAGCGGACGCAGGCGTATACGAACAATGAACTGACCGCGGTATAGATTTATACACAGCCACTCGATGCGGCCTTCGTCGAGCTGCACGAGCCCAAAGCCCAGCTCGCCCAGTTCGAACGGTCCGATGGAACATTCCGGCGTCATGGGGTGTATTGTAATCTGGTTTTGGTTCACCGCCGACGTCCGGAACCACGAGAAGTGCAGAGGAACGGCAAGCTTGGGGTTCAGCGACAGGCGGCAGTTGTCGATCTCAGGCAAATTCCGCAGCGCAAGAGGCTGCGATTCGCAATGCAACTCCTCGGCCGCCAAAACCGCCAGGCTTTGCGCGCTCCACGCCCCGTCGTCGCTCCGGTCGACAGCGAACCAGTAGTGCTGACGGTTGATGTGGGGTTTGAATGCGCACGGCCCGCACGACTTCATGCGATTGTACCAGGAGCAGTCCGGCGCGACGCTTGTAATGTCTCGGATGTGGCGATTGGGCGCAACGTGCCGCAAGCCTTCAAAGAGTCTGCGCAAGATATCATCCGGAAGATCGGCAAGCGTAAGCTCACAAGACATGTATTTTATGGATCGACTAAACAATACGCGTTGATTAAACCCGACCGCCGGCTAACGCATCTTCATCAGCGTGACGGCCGCCTGCTCGCCCCTCAGGGCAACGGCACGCGTTTCTTGGCAACCGTCCGCCATTTCGACACACTTGGAGCGTAGTTCGTCCACCTCTTTCTGCAGGGACGTGAGTGCGCGCTTTGTATCCAAGTCGTGAACCTTCATTTCGCGTTCGTGCCTGCGGATGGTCTTGTCGGATGCTTCCAGAGCCTTTTGCAGCCTACCGACGGTCTTGTCGCATGCTTCCAGAGCCTTTTGCAGCCTACCGACGGTCTTGTCGGATGCTTCCAGAGCCTTTTGCAGCCTACCGACGGTCCTGTCGGATGTTCCCAGAGCCTTTTGCAGCGCACCGACTGTCCCGTCAGACTTGCCCAGTGCGCTGTTGATCACGGAAATGGCCGCGGTAAAGTCGTGACGTGCGACAAACGTGTTTTTGATGGACTCAAGTGTCACCGACACTTGGGACTGCATCATACCCATGAAGCGGAACACGTCATCCAGGGTGTTGTGGGCGGCGCGCTTCTTGCGGATGGTCTTGTGGATGGGAGGGCTGGTCGACGACTGGTCACGCGAAAGGCGGCCGGTCGGCTGGCCCTCCTTTTCAAGCTGCAGCCTGATTGCTCGCGTGCGGTAGTCCTTCGCCGTGCGAGACTTGATTTTTTCGGTATCAAGTACCTTTTCGACGTGCGACCACAGCCCATTTTTGTGCTGACCAAAGACCACCTCTGCGCCGCCAGCTCTTAGAGCATCGATGTCAATTGCATCGATGTCAATTTGCGCGCTCTTCAACACATTACGAAGAAACTCGCAGTTCTTCTTGCTCGTGTAAACCTTGGTGATAGGGACACTGTTGATTGCAAGAAGCGCGACGATCAAATCCTGATGCTTCTCCAGGCCATCCGGCCATGTTGCACAAGCCGTCTTTACCATCGCCTGGGATGTCCGCTGTAGCCTGCGTGTTGTAGGCGTTGTGCTTGTGGTTGTCACAAAGAGCAAATGTGACAAAGTTCAAAATAACTTTTGTCACTTTTTGTGCTTAATTTTTTTTGTCACTTTTTGTGCTCAAATTTTTTTTTGTCGCTTTTTGCGAATGTCACTTCGTGTGTTGCCCGCGCAACCCCACTCGGCAATGTCTGCACAGCGCACACAACAGTCCCCAAACCTCCAGCTTTCCCTCCTCGGCTCCGACTCCGAAGACTCCGACGGCGATAACCCGCCCGCCCTCTGCTGTCTCCGGCGCACCATGAGCACGACAATTGGCACAAGCACGACCGACACCACGAAAACGCTGTCCTGCGTCAACGGCGTCACGAAGGATGACGTCCAGCGCTGGGCTGCCGCCATCCTGAGCGACGAGGAGAACATCCAGATGTGGCGCGCCAAGTGCTCCGACGAGGCGCCGGTCGCGGGAGCCCTTCAGACGCCAGAGGACGTCGCTTCTTGCAACCAGTTCGAAACGCTCATGCTCGAGCACTTCCCGATGCTCCGTCTGTACGAAGGCTCCACCGCCGGCGTTGGCGAGGGTGGGCGCATAGACGGCCATTGCGAGCGCAACGCCGTCGTCGCGTCGCTTGCTGTCAAGACCCTCTTGCTCGCCACCCACTTCACAACGATCGACGGGGCGCCTGATCTCGTCGCAAAGTACACGGCGCTCCTGAACCGCAAGCAGCACAATGGCGACACGCTCTTGGGCGTGGAAGCGGAGGCCTCGCCGCTCGACGAGGCAGCGGTGGCTGCGTGGGGCGATTACGAAGTGCGCACCGCGCCCGACCCGCAGGCGCTACTGGCGAGCTACATCACTCTGGTGGCGCACGACCTGCCCAAAATTGTTGACGTCTCGATGGCTGCTCGTGCCGACACCAAGAATCCCGACCTCGACGAAGGCCGCGTCGTCAGCTGGGCTCTCAAGACACATGCCGCTGGTAAGATCGATGCGTCCTTCCTGGAGACCATGTGCCGCTGCTTTGAGCAAGGCCTCGAGCTGGCGCAGTTTGTGCAGCTGGAGTGTTCCGATGCCTCGCTCGAGGGCGCCAAGTCGCTCATCCACGAAGCCCCGTGGTTCTACGGACATTATCTGCTGGACACCGCGGGACTCGTGCAAAAGAACCCTCGCGGACAGGGCGATGTCCCGGACTCGTACGTGGCTTCCCCGATCGTCAACAAAACCGTGGTAGACCTTTTCCTTCGCACCCTCGACGCGCTGTCTTCGGAGGAGTCGGTGGCCACCGCGTACCTGAAGTATTGGTCCTCGCGCATCGTCGGCTGCAAGGGCGTCGGAGCGCTCGTGGCCGCCTTTGAGGGCCACGCCGTGTCGTCGGACGCGGTTGCGCGGGCCTTTGCGCGCACCGTCGGCATGGCGCGTATTACCGGGCCCGCCCGCCTCGCCGCGATGCTGAAGTGCTGGGTCCGCGCTTGCGATATCTTTGGGGTGGGTCACATGGCTGCGCTCGTCTCCGGGCTGGCTGAAACGGGACTGGACGGCTCGGCCTCGACGACGCTGGTATACGCGCCTCTCGTTTTGAACAACGCGGCGAAGGGTGCCGACTGGCAGGAACACACGGTGCTGATGCTGGGCCTTCTTGCCGCGACCTACACGGTTGGGCCGTTCCGTCCTGGCGACCCGCGCGGGAAGGTCGACCTCAACTGGCTGGCGAACATGGACATGGACAAAAAAGAAACTACCGCGGCCGCAATGGCGTGGAAAGAAGGCTTTGGGCTTCTCAAGGCCGGGAGTGCGAACGCGTCGAAGACGGCGATGGAGACCGCCACGAAGGCGGTCGCCCTGCACGAGTTTTACACGGCGGGGCTGCCGTTCTACACCAAGATCAAATCGTCGATGGTTGACCGCGAGAACAACCTGTTTGTCACCCGCGACGTCGTGCTCCTCAGTTCGACCTGGTCCCACGACGGCCAGCAGTACTCCGCCGTGCAGTTCCCGGCGGCCCTCGCTGGCGACGATCCGCATTGCACCCAGGCAACCATCTCCGATCCCGAGGTATGCTCCGCCGTCTGCCAAGGCCTTTTTGCGCGCGCCCTGTCGGGCGAGACCGAGGCGGCGGGGTTGCTGCACAAGTTCATCTGCGCCCGAGGCATCACGTGCATGCACGACGTGCTGTGCAACGACGTCGACGACTATCTGTGCCTCAAAGCGTTTGAGGCGACAATGACGCTCCGGGACCGATACTCCTGGCGCACCACCCCGACCGGTTGCGCCTTTTACCAGAGCTTGGCGTCGGCGATGGCGAGCGTCGAGGAGTCGATGCGGACCGACGCCTTTGAAGGAATCCACACCACCGTGTACAGCGGCACGGACGTGACATTTCTGGCCAGCAAGCTGCCGCCGTTCGCAGACCAACTCGAGTCGTCCATCGCCGCCGGCGCCGCGTTGTACGTCCAGGGCGGGCCAACCTACGCCGACGGCGACAAACCTTCCTCGAATCTGCGCGACTACGACCGCTCGGACAACGACAAGACCGTCGAACTTCAGTCGGCGCTGTTCCCCCGTACCACCACCATGTTCTTGGACATGCCGCGCGCCGCCCGCGCGTCCCGCTTTGTCCTCACCGACGGCGCTCTCACGGTCGAGCTGCTCGGCGCGCGAGGCGGTCTGCTTGCCAGCACCATCGGCTGCGACGCCGACCCCGCAGTGGTCAAGAAATACCTGGAGCGCGCATACATTCAGAACCTGCCGTCGATGGGCGTGGTTCGGCGCGCTACCGCCGGGGCAAATGGCGCCAGCTACGTGGCCGACGGCGCGGCGCTGATGATGCTTGCGATCCACCAGTCGCAGCAGTAATGAACGTGTTTTTTTGTGTACTGTAGATAAACCCCTCGCATGGACGCGTGTGCTTCGTGGGAGCAAAACCTTGGTGGGGTTAGCGCAGAGGCGTGCCAGCTTCGCAAGGGGTGCACGTTCAGCGTCACTACCGGAAAGTGCGCCACGGACGATGTGGACTGCTCCCGCTTCGACGACTTGTCCGACAAAGAACTGGTCGCGGTCATGTCGGTGCTCCGTTTCAACAGCGAGCAGTGCAACGCATTGATCGGTCGGCGCTTTAACGCGTTTGCACAGATTGCCCAGCAGCTTTCCAAAATGTCGGCGTCGTGGCAAAACCGCAAAACAGACTTTGGACGAACGTTCCGGGAAGACCTGTGCGACTGCGTCATGAGAACGTATCCACAATTAGGCAAGCAGGGCGTGGTGCTGCTTGTGTACGCCATCCGGAACGTCCTGGTCAAATTTTTTGACAGGGAGTTCTTGGCGTGGCTCCGCGCGTGTCAGTACGTACACCGTATAATCACCAAGAGGATAACGTACAAGAAACGCCTAATGCTTGAATTTTTGGTTTCGCGCGAGCAGTTTAACACGGACGAAGAGCTGATCGTGGCGAGCAAACAGAGCATCGGCGAGCTGGAGAAAGCTTACTTTTCAACCGACGCACGCAAGCAGAGCTTGGCGCACTTTGAGTCAAAAACAAAGTCGAATCCCGTCGACAAACTTCACGACGGCCTGATGGTCCTGCACGGCATTCTCAAGGGTGCGAAAACAATTTCGATATTGGACTTTATTCGTTTCGTGCACGACAAGGCGCCGCAGTTATACGAGGCGGCACAGCACAAAGACAGCCAGACCGCAATTCTCCAAACGGCGCGCGTCTTCTCTATGCCCTCGCGTGCAAAATTAGCCACGAGCTACCAGAGCCTGGTCGGATTGGTTACCTCGTCTTTCCAAGGCGAATCTCTGGCTTCTGTGTCCCTCAAATCGACACGGGGGCTTGCGAAGGAGCTTGTGGCGTGCGTATCCGCGTTTCTCGTATTCAAAGACATCGTCGACGAAATACGCAACGGTTACGGAATCCTTCTGGCTAACAAGCGGCTGCGCGAGACGACGGTGTTGCGAATGGACGACCTGAGCGGCGTCACGTTTTCCTGAGTCACATGGTCTTTTGTGCAAACTTTTTTTTCCCGGAGACGGGGGCATCGATACGCCATGCACGCACCGCAGCACGATGACATTTGCCCCGCATCTGTACGTGGCGTCTTGCACGACGGGTGTCAAAATAGGCAGGTCAAGCAACCCAGAGGCGCGCGTGAAGACGCTCACCGGTACCATCCGGTGCCACAACCGAGATGGCGGTGTCGGCATGAAGCTCGAGTCGGTCTTTCGCAACCGCGGCCACCTTGAGAAGGACGTTGTGTGGGGGATGCGCAAGGTTTACGGCGACGGACCCGGCGGCGAGTGGTTCGAAGCCCAGGGTTGCAGCATGGCATCGGTCCTGCGCACGGTGGGCCGCTATGTCCATCGCTGCGACCGCATCCGTGCGCGGGCGCCGAAGCACATCACAAAGTCCCGCGGTGTCGCAAAGGCACCGCGGCTGCGCCGCTTCCGTGGAGCGCGCCGAGCCCCGGTCGCCACCAAACGCTTTGTGCCGTAGTGTCAGATTCGCGCCAGCAAGGTGGCGATCGCCACCGTCGAGAGCAGCATCATGGAGAGGACCTGGGCCTGCTCAACGAACGCTGGCGAGGTTTTGATGGTATCGACCGGAAACGTGCGGCCTCCAATCTCAACGCTACCAGTACCGGTGTTGAATAAAACCGCACGGTCCTTAGTTGTCACGCATTCTTCCATTCCCACTCGGTGCCCTTGTGCAGAGTACTCTGTGCCGATGCCGTCAGTGACACGAATGTCCACCGGAGAGCCAGCCTCGGCCGCAAGCAATACCTTTGTCAAGGGCGGTAACCGTTGCGGCAGCTCGTCCAGATTATTGATACGGAAGTCGATCTGTTTTGTCATCATTTTTGGATTCATCGCGCAAAAAATTAAATACCATGCCTCGGAAATTGCCCGACGACCATTACCCAACAATCAACGGTAAACGACTTTAAACCGTTTATTGAGACGGCTGCAGTAAATCCAATGGTGGAAGTACTGTATCTCTCAATACACAATAGAGATACAGACCTAACTAGAAGCGGGTACGCTTCGACGAGCGCAGCTCCATCTGTTTGTCGGCAGGGTTAAGCGCATCGGTCAAGAACTTGTTCTGCTTCTTCAAGTCCTCGACCTGGCAGCAAAGGGTGTTCGTGCTCGTGCGTTGAACAAGCCGACTGGCATCGGCTTGTTCAGAGAGTTTCTCAAAGTTCTCGCGCAGAGCCTTGAACTTCTCGGTGGACTCCTTGAGCTTGTCCGACAGGCTGACGACGTCGGTCGCGTACTTGGACTCAAGCTTGGACTCAAGCTTGTCCTTTTCCGTGCGCAGTTCGAACACCGTCTTGGTCTGGTCGTCCAGCTTGATCTTCATGTCGGAGTTCAGCGAGCGGGCTTCGTTCAGCTTGCCGTATACCTTGGAGAGCTCGTGCCTGACAGTCGACAACTCGTTCGGGATCAGCTCGTGGGGCTGCTTGCGGGTCTGGAGTGCAGCCTTGACCTCGGTGATGGCGTCCCGGTGTAAGCCAAGTAGGGGCTGCAACTGAGCCTTGATCTTGCGCTGGAGGAGATCGTCAGAGTCGACGACGTACCAGAGCTTGGTGAGGACCACGTTGGACTGCCTCCACGCCTCGCTGTGGTAGGGTGGCTCCGTCGGGATGTAGCGCTCCTGTACCGGGATGGCCGCTGGGATGTTGCGGTTGGGAGAGGGGTTCATGGTTGGGTTGGGGTTAGTGGTTGAGGGCTGTGTCTGTCGTGTTGTCTGTGCGTTGGTTGCCTTCCGTCCGTCGGTCTGCCGCCCGGTCCGGAGATCAAAAGTGTCAAAAATTGAAAAGTGACAAAACTTTTGTCACTTTTGACTTTTGACACTTTTGATGGCGCATCTTGGTACCTTTCATCCCGTCTACAGGAGAGCGCGTGCCGGCCGAGCGGCGCGCGTGGCTCGACGCCCGGGGCATGCTCTGGCACACCACCAACATCGCGCAGCACATCGGCCGCGCGCTGCAGCGCGAGCGCCTGCCGGCGACGGGGCAGGAGCTGGCGGCCGACGCCGTGGTGGTGCAGGCGCTGGCGGCGCTGTACGGCACCGGGGCCTTTGGGTCGGTGTCGGAGTCGCTGGTGGAGCTGGAGGCGCGGTTCCTGGGTGACTGCTCGCTGTTGCTGATATAGCAGCTCATTAATGAACACCGGCTGCGGTAATGCTATGCGTTTTGTGCAGCCTGACGCTTGGAGCGCCGTCGCTTGGGCCCGGACTCGGACTCGGGCTCGGGCTCGGGCTCAGGCTCGGGCTCGTCGACATCCTCTAGCCTGTGCACAACGGACGGGTTGCTGAACTCCACGCCTTCTTTGTCGATGTCGATTGTGGACGGACCGTCGTCGTTGAGATCGTGGCACTCTTGCCGGTAGTTGTTGACCTCCTGCTGCTGGTCCTCGCGGTGCTGCAAAATCTTGTCCAGCTTTTCGTCACGGTAGTGCACGGAGATGCTCTTGCTGTCGCTGTTGACCGTCGCCCACCGGTAGCAGCGAAACACCACAAGATCAAACTGCTTGTACTGCGGACCGGCGGTGTTGCGCACGAACGCGTCGGCGTCTTTCTCGCTTTCGAAGCTCTGCAGGAATTGGAACGCGTACATCAACTCGTCGCTCGACGCGGGGTCCGTCGCCAGAGCGACAACCGCGAACTGCTGGTCCTTGTCTTCATCGGACGGTTCCAGCCGGTCCCGGAAGGCCTCGAACGAGTCGCCCCCCCCCATCGCCTTGCTGCGCGCGGCGTTCCGCGCCGCCCCCTGCGACTTGCGCGAGCGGGGTTCGCTCTGTGTCTTTGGATCCTTCGCGGCTTTCTCTGCATCGGCCGTGCCTTTGAGCTGCTCCTCCTTGCGCTGCACGCGCTGCTGGAACTCCTGCTTCTGGTACTCCATGGTGTCGCGGTAGCGGTCCAGCAGCTGGCGCAGCGTCGCGCTCTCCTCCTCAGGGCTGCCGAGCACGTCAAACGACGGCGGCGCGAGCATCCACGACGCCGAGGGCGCCACCATGAGCGACGTGGTGGGGTCTTTATCCGCCATCTCGCTGGCGTACGACACCGCGCTCTCGTTGTCGGGAAAAGCACGCAAGATGCGCAGCCCCGGCTTGCGCGGGTCGACGGCGACCGGCGGGATACCCTTGTGCGACATGTTGTAGACCACAAACCGCTGACGCTCGTCCACCAGAGGCGCGGACCGCGCTCCCGTAATCCGTGTAAAGTCGGTTTGCACTTCGCCCGCGTGGACCGACATGTTCTCTTCATGCTTGGCCTGCTTCTGATCGGCGTCCATGGGTTTTACGGATGCGCTTGAATTTTTTTGCAACTTCCGTACGCGCTGCAAAAAACAAAGTTATGTTAAAACATTCCTAGGTATGTCCGTGCCCAAGACCATGACAATACAACTCGAGAATCAATTCAGCAAAACGATCAGCTGGTTTTTTGAAGAAAGTCCAGCAAACGTAGATTTGGCCTCGGTCATTGACTTGGGTTCATCATCAAACGTCGGCGACGCCCACAACTACAGATTCGACGTCCCCGGAGGCGAGACGAAGCAATACACGGCGGTACAAGGCAACAATTACCAAGGGAAGGACCGCGGTTACGCAATGTGGGTAGGCTTTGAGTGCAATGATGGACTTCCTTCCGGTGATGCTACATGTACTACCGACCAATATCACCAACCTTCCGAAGGAACGTTCAGCGGCAAATGTTTTCCCAATGAGAAGTTCAACCCTCCAAACGGGTGCAAATACGGAGGTCTGAAGGGAGCCCAAGGCCACATTGTCGAGTACAATGTTGGCTTGCCCGGCGCAAGCATGTGGTTTGATTTGAGTGCGGTAGACGGGGCCGCAAATTATGTGATATCTGTCGATGCGCAATGTACAAAAACAACCGGAGAGCAAGCATGCTGCGAGGGAACGAAAGGCAGCGGTGCGGACGACGAGTGTAGCAAAGACAAATGCAAGCTTCATTGCGCTTTTCCTATGGACAAATGCCCCGCCAAAAGTAAAATTGGCAAAACGCTCGAATTCGACGGTGCTACGTTGAGCTACTGCATGAGTCCTATGCAGACTTGCAACTGCGATTTGAGCGCTGCCAGAGACGTTGAGCTGGGCGAAAATAGACCTTGCGGCGTCGGTGCGACAGACACTTGCGGTGGCGTGTGCAGCTTGGACGGAATACTCGAGCCGTCGTTTTCGCAAACAGAGAAGACAAGCCAAAAATGGATCAAATTGGTGATTGCTGTATGTTCAACTGTTTTGCTTTCGGTGCTGGTTTACAGCAATCTGTCTGGAAGGATAAGCCTGTCATTAGCTTTAGTGACTGGCTTGGCCATCGCGATTGCGTGCGCTGTGTCGTTTATACTGATTCCGTCGTCCAAGACACAGGTGACATCCGAGGTTCCACGTACTGATTTCAAAATGGACGATGCCTGCGGCTGCACCGGTTGCAACAGCGCTCTTAAACCGGACCACGCAAAGTGTCACCAAAACAGGAAGGACAAATTTTGCCAATCGAGCAGCGTTTCCAGTAGTCCCGACGGCTGGGAAATGCCCGTCGTCCAAAAAACCAAGTATGCCCAGGCGATCGACGGCGATTGCACTCGGACCTACGCTTACCCGTACGGCGACGTGGGGAAGCTGGGCGTGTGTCGTTATAATGACCTAAACTGGACATTGAAAGTCACCGTCGGGCCCCCACCTTCATAAACTCGATTCGGTAGTCCAAATATAATAATGTCCTGCTCTACAAAAAACGCATGGGTGCGGACGGGACTGTGCTTACCAAGAAAAAGAGAAAGTCGAAACCCAATTTCCAAGGCGTAGTATGGACGCACCGAATACCCGGCCAAGACAAAGTTCTTTCGCGGAAACTGCGCGCCACCCGCAAGGAGTTGAATGTCGTTTTTCGAAAACGCGACGCGGATCAACAAGGCATCCCAACCGAATATCGCCAACGCCTGGACTCAATGGACCGCGAGCTTACTTTGAAACTGGCGGCTATCCAGCGCGCTAAAAGTCATCTTGCGGCCCAGGAAAATTATGTCCGGGAACACAGAAAGGCCGTCAAATCAATTCGCGAGCAGGGCAAACGGAAGGTTGCCCCTGTCAACATCAAATAAGCAAAACGAACTTGTTACTGCTGCGCGCATCCGTGCTCCTGCGACGGTTGCGGCTCCTCTGGTGGCTCGAAGGGTGTGTACGAAAGCACCTCTGGTCGCAGGCCCCCGGTCGCGCCGCCGGCGCACGGCCCGTCGTAGAGAGTCAAAGGCACGACAACATAAAGGTTGCCGTGCGGAAACTTTGGATTTACCGACGGAAAGCCCCGTCCGCGCAACATCAGCACGCACTGATACATCCAAGGCTTGTCGCTCATCGGGATCATGCGCGACAGGAGCGTTCCACCAACGTCCAGTCGGAGCTCCGCCCCGGACGGCAGCGTCAGCGCCATCACGGTAATGGATCTCGCTGCTTCAAACGCAAGCGTTTGCCTGTGTGTGTAGAACATATGATTGTGCTGTCGCTGAACGTAAAAGTCGCCAAACATCGAGGCGTCCGGCGCGTCGCACTCCACGACGATCTTAACGTCGGTCGCGGGAGGGCGGAACGAAAAGCCGTTGTAGGCGCCGCGCGGGACAAATACGCTGATACTTTTGGGAACAAGCACGGAATGCGTGTTGTTGCAGGTTTCGCAGCCGCTGGCGAGCTCGCGCGACGCCGCCGCGGCCGACGCAAACAGCGGCCGCGCGCAGTGCGGACATGGGGTCCGTATACGGACCGTCTCTTTTTTGTTCACCCCGGTGAACGCCTGCGCGAACGAGACACGGAGGGTGTGCGTCTCAGTTGTGGTCTTAAGCACCACGTCCTGCTCCTTGGCACCGCGCGTGTGCAGAAAAGCGGCTTGGTATGGACCGTCGGGCCTGCGCGCCTTGTGCCGGTAGTCGGCTTTCCAAACCTCGCGTAGATTCGCGTCCGACAGCTGCTCGTACGCCCAGCGCGCGTCTATGAACGCAGTCGAGTCGCCCTCGCTGCCAAGCTTGTCAGGGTGGTGCTTGAGGCTGATGGCGACAAACGCCTGCCGTATCTTCTCCGGCGGTGCAGCAAGGTCAAGTCCGAGCGTGTGGAAAGGGTTCGCTCGCGCGCTCATGTTTCACAGTACGTTTTGGTTTGTCGCCAAAACGTTAAAAAAAAAAACTGCCAACATGTAAATGACAACGTACTCAGAGTTGGCGCAAGAGCTGCTCGCCCACCACCGAGGCGTCCGCCTGGCCGCGCACTCGGTGGTCACGGAAGTTACAGCGTCGCGCAAGGTCTGTGACAACGCCGAGCACGCGAACAACACGCGCGCATCTACCGAGTTGTGTGACGGGAACGGCTGCCTGCGGAGCAACCGCCGGCTGACAAAAAAAATTCAGCAGCAGCAGACGATATTTAACCTTACGCTTGACAGCCAGCACGAGGCAAGCATGGTGCAGATAGAGGCGCTTCTGCACGAGAACGCCCGGCTGCAGCAGAAGGTCATCGATGCCTACGCGGCGACCGGGGCACTTTAGTGCGAATCGTATTCCGGGTCGTAAAACCTTTTTTCCTTGCGGAAATTCGCCCTCGTCTTGGCCGATTGACCTTTTTTGGGGCTGCTCAAAATGCCTTTGTACATCTGTTCTCTTTGTGCCGCGGGCAGGTTTTTTGGCTTCCGCGGCTGCTCCGTTCGCTCGTCGTCAGGTGACATTGTGGCGCGCGCGCGAGGCGGCCATCGCGGGGTCGATTTTATTGCCGCATCGAGCATTTTTTCGTATTTTGGCTTAAGAATGCTTTGTAATCGCACATGACCAAACTTCCCGCCCACGCAAAGAACGTCGGCATCTTGTCTGTGTAATGGCAGACATCGGGTTTTGTTCGAACGCCCCATCGCGCAGCAGTGCACAAGTTTTGCGTTGGACTTCCCGTGCAAAGTGCGCGCACAGGCGCCGCTCGTGCAGTCTCTGCGACGGGCAGCGTTTGTCTTTTTGTGTTTTGCCGAGCGTTGGCTTTCGTCCATGTGACGGTTCCATTCTTTGTAAACAGAGCGTTCTTCCTTACTTAGCGCGGTGTACTCTTTCCACGTCAGCAATTTGCGATTGGGCTGCGTCAGCCAAAGTTTGGTCGCGGAAGCACCGCGCTCGTGTAGCTTTCTGTGGTTGCGTCTAACGTAGGTGGGCTTGGGTTTTGACAGACCGGCCTTTGTCGGCTTGGGTTTTGACAGACTGGCCTTTGTCGGCTTGGGTTTTGACAGACTGGGTTTTGACAGACTGGCCTTTGTCGGCTTGAGCACCCATCGAAAATGCTCGCCGCATTTGCGGCTGTGCCACAGCTTCCCGTCAATCCCGCGTTTTGTCGCTTGTGGGCAGCTGGCGGCGCGGCACTCCGGCGCACAGCGCATCTGGTTTTGTAAGGGCTTTCATTTTTTTTGGTCACACCGGCGTCTAATCAAATTGTTTGACTCGCCCGCGCCCGCGCGACCTGCGGCAACACACGTTCCGAGCCTGTGGGTTGCGCCACAGCAATGGTCCTGTGCCGGTTCGTTTCGTGACACACCATGTACTTGTATAGACATACCCACATGCATACCATCCCGCCCACCAAGTAGCACGAACCCAGAAGCGCCCGCCACTCCCCGTCGTCCGACATGTGCTTGCTTGCAACTTTCGATGGGGTAGCTGTTCAAAAAAAAACTTTTACGAAATCATTTTTGTCACTTATCTTTCTTTTTTTCAAAAGTGACAAAAACACATTAGGGTGCGGGACGGATGCAGGTGAGAGAATGCAGCCATGTGCGCAACCAGCACGCCGTAGTTGCGCATTTGTACACCCGCCGCTACAAGGCGCCAAATCACAACGCCTCGATGTAGCCGTCGCCCATGGCAATCGGGACCGTTCCCGCCTGGTCCACCCACGCGGTCTGCTTCCCTAGACTGGCCGCCGCGGCCGGCGTCTCCAGCGCCTTGATTTGCTGGACGAGCGGTGGCAGCCGATCGTAGTCTCCGGCGTCCGTCGCCTGCTTGATCAACTCCTTCAGCCCCGCGATCTTAGCGGCCGCGCCGTCCGTGCTGGAACCGCGGCCGGCGCCGCTACCGCATCCCGAGCGGCCATGGATGGCCGCGCTCGGCCGTGGCAGCGGCGGCGGTACTGGCGGTAGCGGCGGCGGGACCACCCGCGCGACCCGCGCCGCGGCCTGGCCGGCGGCGCCGCATCCCCCCACCGCCTTCTTCCGGTAGAAGGAGTTGGTCTGTCGCTTGCGCCCAAAACGTCCTCGTTTCTCAGTGAACAGCCCCTCGTCTTCGAGCTGGTACCGGATCAGCGACGTGAGGTTCTTGAATGTTGTCGCGGGCTTACGTGACCGCCATCGAGCGCTGCGGAGGCCGTCGCCGAACTGATCGTTCACGGATGGCCAGAGGTCGCACTTGAGCTGCACTGTCCTGTGGCCGCCGTGGGACACCCATACGCTCTCGGGTGCCACACCGGCACGCTGCAGAACGTTCACCAGGAAAACAGCGGATGCTTTGGAGGTGTACCTGTTGGCCTGTCCGGAAGCGATGGGGCGCTTGCACTGCCGGAGGATGGCGCATAGGATGTTTCGCCCGGGGGTGTCGCGCGAGTAACCCATTTTGCGTCTCGCAGCCCGCCGCCGGGAGCGTCTCGCAGCCCGCCGCCGGGAGCGTCTCGCAGCCCGCCGCCGGGAGCGTCTCGGCGCCCGCCGCCGGGAGCGTCTCGGCGCCCGCCGCCGGGAGCGTCTCGGCGCCCGCCGCCGGGGGCGTCTCGCAGCCCGCCGACGGGGGCGTCTCGCAGCCCGCCGACGGGGGCGTCTCGCAGCCCGCTGACGGGGGCGTCTCGCACGGTGACCTTGGGACGGAGGTCCCCGCTGGCCGCTGGGCTGCCAGTTGCCAAATCAAGCCGCAATCGCCAGCTTGGGATGGTCGACCGAGGAATAAACCAAAATGATAGTTCTCTGGTATGATGGATCTAGATCTGTTGATCTCGGAGCCATCGAGACCAACACCGAGAACGTGATGCGCATGCCGGTCACCAAGGGCGCTGTGGCGCAGACGGTCGCGTTCCTGGCGCTCGCCGCCGTGCTCACCGACACGCGATGCGGGCTCCCGGGCCCCGCGGCCGAGCCGCACGACCGCCGCGCGCTCGACGGCGAAGAGGCCATCGGGGGGGGGGGCGATGAGCTGAAGGCGCATTTGCGCGCGTGACGATCTTTTTCGCAGCGCAAGACAGGGCAGGCGCGGTTTGGGTCACGACACGCTCGCGAACAGCAACTGGCGCGCACGCACGGTCCGCACGCGATCGTCTTTCTCGAAGGTGCCCACCAGCGTCAAATATTTTAAAAAATTCCGCCACCCCGGTACAAACAACTTAAGACCTCCCTCTACCTGCATCTCGTGCCCGTCCAGTGCGTCCTCGGGCGTTGCGTACTCCATTGTGTACGAGTTGGTGGTATCGGTCGGGTCGTCCGAAAACGCTTCGTGTGCGCCCGGCGCGTACGCGTAGATATCGACACCCAGCCGCAGCGGCACGTCCTTTGTCAGCATTACTACCTCGGCGCTGTGACGAACAACCATGAACAGACGGTCGCCCTCCGTTGTGTCGGCGGTTGCCAATTTCACAAACTGGACCGACTTCATGTGCTTCTGGAAGTCTGGGCTCAGCAGACAAGAGCTATCGATGGCGTACACGGCGCCACGGAGCCTTGCAAAAGCCACGGGCTGCACGGCGCGCGGGTCAATGTGGTCGAACGGGAACATGTCCGCGTAGCGCTGTGGGACGCGTGCACTTAAGAACGCCATCGTGTCAAATGTGGGCACAATCTTCGACGCCAGCACGCCCACGCGCTCCCACGTCGATGTGGCGCGCAGCCGTGGCCCGTGCGTGTGGCGGAACATCATATCAAAGACCGCGGGCGGCAGCGGTGTCACCACCGAACCGACGAGACCTCGCAGGAACAGCACGATAGATACAAGGCTGACGCACCACGTCGGCTCGCCGTCGGTGAGGCCTGGCTCCCCAACCGGGCGGAGCGCCTTTGGGCAGTGCACCTGGCCCTCTGGCCACGCGACGAGCAGGCTGCCGCCACCGGCGACGTTGCTGACCGCGAGGGCGTCGGCCGTGACCGCCGCGTGCACGACGCCCTGCTGGACCAGAGCCTCCATCACGGGTTCCGCAAGCGTGAATGTCTCCTCAAAGTCGTTCGGTGCCGCATCGAACCCTGGCTCCAGCGCGCATATCACGTCCTCGCCGTCGTGGTGAACCGTGAAGAGCGCAAGCGCTGGGTTCACCGGTGCCCGCACTACGTCGTACGGCTGTGTGGACAGCAGCAGCTGCATCGCGGCGCGCTCCCGTCGCGCCGACCCCTTCCAGACGTGGAGAACTACATTCCCGTCCTCGCTTTCGTAGTACTCATCATCCCCCACCGCCGCGGGCACTTTCTTGTGCTTGAACCCGTCCACTCGTCCGTGCAGGCCGCACACGGGGTCGCTCTGGATGGCGGAAGGAAGCGTCATGTGCGTATCGCCAAGCGCACACTCGCCGACTATCGGGGCCGACGTCGCAACCTCGGTCTCTGTCTCGCTCTCGGTGTCGGCCGTCCGCGTACCAAAGCTGTAGGTGTCGCCGCCCTCGTCTCCCGTGATCTCCCCGGTCGTCGGGTCCACGTAAAAGTCGCCTTCGTTATCCATCCACGTCGCACTAAAGACCCCGGACGGTCCGTGGTAGTAGAGACCGTCCACCTGGATGCAGCGCCGCTCGCTTCCGGTCAGAAACTCCGCCTCGGAAAACACACGCGAAGCCCGCGTGCAGATTCCTTCGGCGTGCAACTTGCGGACCGTGAGCTCCGGCGTCCACCTTTGGAAAGCCTGCACAAGCGGGTCCTGGTCGTCGTCGGCCACGCGCACCGCGAGCGTCGCGAACGTGAGAATATTCTGCCACCGACCAAACAGAGACTGCAAAAGCTCAACGATCCTCGCGGTTCCCAGCGCCGACTGCAGCTCTCGAAACTCTTCAATCGAGGGCAACGGACCGCCCTTATCCGCGACAAACAAGCTGTCAAGGATCTCGTCGCGGTACACCGCACACGCATCACCCTCGTCGTCCAGCCGGCGTACAGTCGCTACCACTGCGTCGAGCAACGACGCGCGGGCCGCCTGTAGGTACCAGGGTGTCCCGGCGCCGGGTTTGAGGCTGTTGGTGCACGAGTTCAGCAGCACCAGGCTATCGAAGCCGGGCACAAACATTCTGGCGTTCGACCGGATCGACTCAAAGACGAGGTCGTAGAACAGCTGGTCGCCAAGCACAAACGTCGTGGTCTGAAAGTCCGCGATCTTGCGCGCGCCAACGAATATATTCTCCGCGTGGCAGTCGCCGTGGGTAAACTTGTGCACCGGAGTGTCGCCCACGACGCTCAGCACGCGCAAGGAGGTCTCGACTGCACGCTGGATGCCCTGTGGATCGCTGTTTTTGCCCAGTGTAGACGCGAGCGTCTCGCCCTCAATCACATCCATCAGAATCATACACGGCAGCATGCGCCGCAGCCTGTCCATTTTGACCTTGGCCTTCACGGGCAGCTTTTTTGCTTGGATTCGCTGCATCAGCGCCTTTTTGCTCTTCGTGGTGAGCCGCTGGACGTCTGCCCACGGCGTCTGCGACACAAGACCGTCACTGCCAGGTACAAATTGGTAGACACCGCGGCATGCCGCCGTGACCTCCGGGTGTGCCGAGTGCAGGGCCGCCATGCACGCGCCTTCGTGCAACTTGTCAGCCCATAGGTACTTGTTGTTTTTTCTGACGCGTTCTTTCCACTCCGGCCGCGTCACCATGGTGAGCTTGCATACGAGTTGCAGGCTGTCGTCGCCCCTCCTTGCGATGCAGCTGTACACATCTCCGTCCATACCGCTGCCGAGCAGCTCCTGTAGCTGCAGTTCGACCCCCTCCGGAAGGAAGCCGAAGCCAACGTCACAGCGCCAATCGTCGTTCTGCTGCCGCGGGTCGGTGGCCGCGTATCGGTAAGCGGTCGACAGCGCGCTACCGGTCATATCAAGATCGAATGGGTCGCACCGTACGGTCAATTGTTCCATCCACACTGGTTTATTTGTTTCCACAAAACATTTTTGACGGGACGTCCTCAACCACAAAACCCGGCTGTGCGCGATAGTACCGCAAACGCTTCTTGGCGTACGCAAAAAACACCGAGTGGGTGTCGACGACGTCGACGACGAGCGGCGGCTTCGTTGGCGCGTTTGACCGCAGGATGCGACCCACGCTCTGCTCGACGTTCGTCACGGGCGTAACCATTACGAGCGTGTTGAGGCTGGGCTTGTCAAAACCTTCGCGGCACAGCCCGTACGTTGCCAGGATGACCTGGCGCTGGCTCACGACCGGCCGATCCAAGGGCTTGGTCCTGCCGCACAGCAGACCGCAGACTTCCTCGGGAAGCTCGGAGTGCAGCGCCTCCAGCAGACACAGCCGCTCGGACAGCACAAGCACGGTGCGCCCCTCAGCGACCAGCGAGCGCAACGTCGTCGCAATCGCCGCGGTGCGTCGGGCGTCCGACGCCAGCTGCGTGATCATCTTGGCGACGAGCACCTTTTTCTGGCCGTTGCGCTCGAACGAAATCTCGCGCGCGGACGGGTTGCTGTAGGAGAGCCGGCGCACGCGCACGCCCGTCGTTGCCGAGGCGGGGCGCTCGATGCGGTGGATGATCGTCCCCAGCAAGTGAGGCATGCCTTCGTGGAGGCCGTCCTTGCGCTCGGGCGTGGCCGACAGCGCGAGGATCCGCGCGGAGAAGATCTTGCGCGCGGCCGTCGAGAACGTCGGGGCGCAGAAGCCGTGCGCCTCGTCCACGATCGTAAGCCCAAAAAGTTGCATGATGGGCTCGGGGATTGTGCACAGCGACAGGGTCTGGATCGTGGTCACCACAAAGTCGCACCCGGCGTACTGCTCGGTGTCCTGCAGCCGCTGCGCTCCGTTCATGCAGACGGCGGTTGCGCGTGGACAGAAAAATGTAATGCGGTCTACCCACTGCGTCGCCAGCACCGTGGTCGGCACCACGACCAGCGTCCGCACTGCAAACCGACACGCGCAGTGCAAAGCGACGCAGGTCTTGCCCATGCCGCACGGCATCACCAGCGTGCCACCACCGCCGTCGTCGAGCCGCTCCGCAACCTTCGACGCGCACTCCGGCTGCATGCGCGACGCATCGAGGCTGCCACTGAAGACCATTGAGTCTACGCGACGCTCGCCGCGCACTGTCACGTCCACGTCGGGCTCGCCAAAGCGCTGCAGCCCGAAGAAACGCGGTACCGCCACCCAGTCGTCCTCGAGCTCCATCAGCCGCACTTCTTTGGGCGCGGAGAGACTGTGGGCGTTGGCTTCGGTGCGAATGGTCAGTTCACGCCCGAGCGCCTCGACGTCCTCCGGTAACATTGTCTCGCGTAGCACGCGGTAGGTTGACCCGAGTATTCTCTCGTGATCCACAAGCTCGATTTGCTTCTCCATCCACGTTTGGACCGCCTACTGTCGGTCATGCCTAGCGTGCACATAGCGGGGTGCAAAAAAAAAGTATGACTTGTAGAGGAAAAACCGCATGCCTTTTCGATACAGCGAGACAAAGGGACAGGCCAAAATTTACGACGCGCGCACGGGCACGGTTGTATTGCAGCGGGTGGGACAACTACATCGCCACGCTCAGGACGACGCCGTCCTGGCTCTTTTCCATGCGACCGTCGTCTCGCTACAACGACGCACGGAAGACGCGTCCAGGACGCGAGTCAGCGGCGAGCACAACCCGGGCGTTGGAGCGTGGGGCGAACCACAAAAGTGACAAAAAAAAGTGACAGAATTTTGACAAAAATTGTGATCATTTTTTTTGACAATCGTGGACCTAAACACTCACAGATCCCACCTCGCGCTGGAACTTGGCCGTTTGACGCCAGCCGTCGTCGTGTAGAAACAGGGAGGGCGACAGCCAACCGGAAAGGCCCACGTCGGGCCGTTTTTTAACAGGACCACTGATATTTGTTGAATTCGTTGACTTCGTTGAATTCGTTGAATTCGTTGGATTCGTTGAATTTGTTGAATTCGCTGTGTTAAACATGGTATACCAGCTCTCATTGCGTGGCAACGCTTCATCGAACCTAGCCTTTTGTTTTGCGTCATGGATGGCCTGTTCCCGTTCAGCGGGGGTGTAACCAGTCGGGTCGTCGATTCCCACCGTTTTTAAAATGCCACCAATGCCCCACATATTGTGAAAGACGCCGTCCTTTCTTCTGAACGCCGCCTCTTCTGCCATGCTTCGTCGCTGCTGATCAAACTTTTCCTGATGCTTTTGATCAAGAATTTGGTTTTCCAGCGCCTGTCTGCGGCTCTTCATTTCGACAATTCTCTCGTCCAATTGCTGCTGCTGAATCAGCTCATTCTCGTCCTGCGCCCGAACTTTTGCCTCGTAAGCAGCGCGATCCAGTCGCATCTTTTGTTTCAGTGTCTCTGCGTTGTCCAGGTACTCCTGCACCACGACTGCGGTCTTTGCGTCCTCCTGTTTCATCAGGTTGAGCGACCGTTTCTCCGCGAGCACGGCGTCAACGGTAGACTGCTGTACGTTTTGCTTGTACACGCGCTGCTGATCGCGGGACACGAGCGAGCAGATGTGAACGATTGGCCCAAGCGCCACTCGTATCGGCAGCAGCGACATTCGCAGAGCAGACGTCACCGACGACACACAGAAGCTTAGGACGCCGCTCACGCCCCACGGTGCCACCGACTCGATCACGGTGTGGATGAGAGCAGTCGCGTCCGAGGTGACTTCGTCCATGTCGGCCGACCCGAGCCCGAAGCAAGAGTTGTACACATACCGAAACACAAACATGGCCGCGATAACGCTGACCACCCAAGACTTGGTCAAAAAGTCCCGCACGGCGCCGGCCACGGAGCTCATCGTCGTGCCGCCGACGTTTCCTACCAGCGATCCCAGCTTTGAAGCAATTGACCCGACAATGGGCGCGGCCCCTTGCACCGCGTCGAGGCTGTACCGGCCGAGCGAGCTCAGGATCTGCACGATCTGACGCAAGATCTGACGCCCAATTCGAGATGCGACCGACACCGCTTTCATCAGCGCGGGGCGGTAGTTGGCTGCGATGGGCCCCATCTCCATGGTGTCTGCAATTTCAAACAAAATGCCGCTCACCTTGTCGTCGCGGTCGTGCTGTACCATGGCCTTTGTTGGCTGCCCATGGTCCACCGACGCGACCATCCGAAACCTGACCGGTAAACGTTTGTCTGACATTTTCTATACAATGGATTTTTTGACCGGTCCGTACTATAGCGAGAACGGTTCCATGGCGCCGTTCCGGTTGGCAAACGGGGGTTCCGTACCGGTATGCGCGGAGAAGATGCTGTCGCCAAACGCCTCGTTGGTGGTACCGACGACGTTGAACAAGGCTTCGTTTCCCCCGGGTCTCCCGTTATCGTTTGTATAGGCGGTGTTGAGTGAGCCGTACCCCGGACTGCTGGCCCCGTACGCGGGACTGCTGGCCCCGTACGCGGGGCTGCCGGCCCCGTACCCCGGACTGCTGGACCCGTACCCCGGACTGCTGGCCCCGTACCCCGGACTGGTGGCCCCGTACGCGGGACTGCCAGGGCTGTATTCCGGACTGTCATCCCCGTACACGGGGCTGCCCGGGGCAAATCCACCGTCTTCTCCCGCTGCAAACCCGTACGCCGGTAAACTGTGCATCGCAAACGGGTTGGTGTCGTCCGGCTCGTCCTGCTCGTCCGGCTCCGTGGGCTCCGGTTTGCACTCGCGCTCCACCGCGGATTTGGGACGCGTGCGCAGCAGCTTTTCCAACTCCCTGCGCGACAGGCTGTACTCGTCCGGCTTGTGCATCACCTCGTTGTAGCACGTGCCTATAGGCGACTCCTTGCCGAACATCATGGTCGCGGACACACCCGTCATGTCATCGCGGTACCCGAAGAGCGCGGCGTCCGTGGCCGTATCAAAGGTCTCCTCGAACGAGCAGCGCTGCAGCGGCTGGCTGGACAGCTGGCTCACGCCGTGGCGGTTGATCGGCACAAGGTGCCCGCTGTATGTCATACTGTCGGCAATCGTACTGAGGTGTCGGGTGTTGATGTACGTGCCGTCCTCCGAAATACAGTCGTTGAGCTCCTTTAGTAAACACGCGTTGGCCGCCTCTACGCCGAACAGCCCGGCGACCTCGACCATGTCGTTGCTGTACAACGTCTCCGTCACCAGGACCTCCGACGCGAGCATGGTCGCAAGCACATTGCCGCATATATCGATGACCTTTGTGGTGCACATCTGGCCGGACGGGTCGTGGTAAGTCACATTTCGGCACGCCGCGTCCGTCACCCCTCGAACCCCCGCGAGCAGTACCTGGTTGAGCAGGTGCTGTATGACCTCCAGCATCACCGCGCTGTCGCCATCGGCGCGGTCGGGCACGAGCGTCTCGTCCAGCGTGAGGCGGAGCATCCAGTCCGGCCCCAGCGACGCCGTGGCCTCCAGCTGCATCGTGTCACCGACGTAGGCGGCGAGCCCGCGGGCCACGTCGTCCATCGTCAGGTCGCGCTGCTCCAGAATCCGTCGCTGCAGCACGAACACCACGCCGAGCCCGGACCCGCCGTCACCGCTCGGCCACAGCCCATCCAGCATTCGGGTATCGATGGCGCAGGGAGAGCCGCGGGTGAACACCTCCTGCAGAGCCACGACGTCGCGCAGCCACAGTTCCGGCAGGTAGCGCACGAGACGATCTACGAACTCGTCGCGCTGGACGATGGGGACCGCCGTCGTGCACGGTGCCTGCATGTTGTGCGTCACGTCGACGATCTCCTTGACGCGCGAGACGCCGGTGATCTTACCGAGGCACAGGTGAAAGCTGTTCAAGTTCATCTGCGTCAGCGGCTCGCCGACGGACTGGCTCGACAGGCACCCCACCATCATGCCGGCCGGCGCCAGCGCCTGCTCGCACTGGTGAATGACCACGTCCGACAACTCCCGCAGAGCTTCCAGGCCAACCTTGCGGCGGCAAAGCTGGTCGCGGCGCAGCCCGTACAGAATGTGGTACCGCAGTAGCAGCGAGCCGCGCTCGCCGTGCCGCGCGACGACGGACTCAACCAGCGCCTGGGTCACGTTGAAGTGCTTAGCGACCGCGGGCGCCGCTGACTCCGTGCGGCAGTACAGCAGGAGCGTGTTGACGTTCACCGGCAGGTGCAGGTCGGTCTCCAGTTTGCACGGGGTACCGACCGTGCAGAAGGTTTCGTAGATCTCGCGACGCAGTGCAAGCAGTCGCGCGCGCTCGCCGTCGTGCATGCCAACAAAGGCCTCGTCCTCCGGTGCGGTCAGGCTGGGCTCGGCGACACGCTGCAGCATGCGCGGGTTGAAGCCGTCCGCGCCGTAAGAAAAGCTGCACACCGAGTCAAACGCGTTCAGCACGATCGTGCAGTCGGTGAGGCCGCGGCTCTGGCCGTTGCCGACCGTCAGGTTCTCCGTGAACTTGATCAGTCGCCGCTGCATGTACCCAGTGACGGACGTCTTGACCGCGGTGTCCACCAGGCCCTCGCGGCCGCCCATCATGTGGAAGAAGAACTCCGTCGGGCTGAGCCCGATGTGGTAGGGCGTCGGTATAAAGCCGAGCGCCAGCGGCGAGTCGTCGCCGTGCCGGAAGCACGGGAAGTTGCGGCCCTGACTCTTGTGAGGCAGGATGCGCCGGCCGTCGACGCACGACTGCGACACCGCGGCCATAATCTGCGTGAGGTTGATGGAGTTGCCCTTTGCGCCCGAGTTGACCATGCGGTAGATGTTGTTGTCGTCGTCCAAACATCCGACCACGCTCTGCCCGCAACCGGAGAGCACGTTGGAGGCCACCTTGAGCACCGCAGCCTCCTTCATCGAGGAGTCGATGGTCTTCGATTGCCCGACGAAATCGTTGATGTCCTCGATATGGCGCACCGACGACTGCAACACCTGCTCGGCGGCGCGGCGCGCCTCGGCCGAGGGCAGGCAGTCGGATATGCCGCATGACAGCCCGAAGTAGCACATCAGGAACTCGTCCACGACGTTCTGCAGGTCCGACAGGCAGGTGGCGGCGACGTGGTTGCCAAAGTCGAGCGCGATGCAGTGGATGATGCTGCCCGATGACTTGCCGACGTTGCTCTTGTCCAGCCGCCCGCGCACGATCACGCCGTCGCGGATCACGAGGCCGGGCCGCTCGACGTTGATCGGCGGTAGCACCATGCTCAGGATCCCGTTGCCGGACCATCGCTCGCCGCGGTCGGGCGGCGGCAGCGGCGGCGGCGCGCGTGGTGCGTCCGTGCCAAAGTAGCGCGCCGTGCCCATGATCTGCATCGCCTGCGCCGCGGTCAGCCGCACGCTGTCGCACGACAGCATGTAGATTCCCGTCAGCGAGTCCTGCACGAGCCCCATCATCGGCTTGTTGTTCTGCGGGCTGACGATCTGGTCCGAAACGCGCATCAGCGCCTCCATCTCGACGATCGCGCCTATGGACTGCGGCACGTGCAGGTTCATCTCGTCGCCGTCGAAGTCGGCGTTGTACGGACCGGCCGTGATCGGGTTGAGCCGAATGGTCTCGATGATCTCCTTCGGTGTGTTGCGGATGACCTTGACGCGGTGGCACATCATCGAACCGACGTGCAGCGACGGCTGCCGGTTGAAGATGACCGGGTCACCGTCGCGGATGTAGCGGTGCACGATATCGCCGTCCGTGCGCAGGCGGATTTTGTCGCGCATCACACAGTGCTCCAGGTCGATCTCTGTGCCGTCGCGCGAAACCACCAGCGCCGCGCCGCCTAGCACTGCCGGGCCGACAGAGACGGCGTGGCGCAGCTCGTGGATGTTGTCTTCCGTCACGCGCACGGGGATGGTCAGTGTGCGCGCCATCGGCTCCGGCACGCCGACCTCGTCGATCTCCAACCGAGGGTCCGGGCTGATCACCGAGCGCCCCGAGAAGTTGGTCCGCTTGCCGAGCATGTTGCCGCGCACTAAGCCCTCCTTGCCGACCAGCCGGTCCTTGAGCGTCTTGAGCGGGTTGCCGCTGCGCTGGGTCACGCGGTTGTCGGGCTTCTGGTTGTTCGCGAAGGAGCAGACTGCGTTCTGAAGCCGCTCCAAGACGTCGCGGTCGACCAATACGGAGGGCACCTCGTTCAGCAGCTCGCGGAGCGCGCGCTCCGCGGGGCCCACCTTGGGATGCTCCTTCAGAACCGTCTGCACCTGCCGGTTGATGTCCTGCAGGCAGTGCGTCAGGTCATCCTGCCCGCGCGAGCGGCTGTCGTTGACGATAGACGGGCGCAGGCACGGGCTGGCAACCGTGATGCGATCAACGACCAGGTTCTCGGGGCGACAGTGCGGACCGAACCCCATCGCTGCCCAGTCGCTGTCGGAGATGGACGCGAACAGGTCGCGTGCGTAGTGAGGTCCAAACTCCGCGGCGCCGGCCGGGGGCTCGCACGGCCACTTGCACGTGATCAGGTTGCCCGACTTGACGAACTGTGGACACGGCATCTCGCAGTGCACGCAGGCCTTACGGCTCTTGCACGCCACGTACGTGGCAAGGAAGTGCTTCTTGCGCGTGCTGCCCGCGGCCGCCGGGCCCAACGACAGCCGCGGGCGGCCGCAGAAGTAGCAGATCGTGCGCATGACCTTGAGCACCGTGTCGACGTATGCGCCGTGATACACCGGGAACGGCAGGTCGATGTGTCCGTTGTGTCCCGTGCACGTGACGATCGAGTTCCAGCACGTCGTGCAGCGGCAGCGGCGGTCGGTTGTGCCCATGCGCAGGTCGTTGACCGAGCGCTCGACCGGCACGCCCTTGGAATAGATCGAGACAGAGTCCACCCCGACCACCGACGAGCGACGGATCTCGTCGCGCGTCGGCACCGAGAACTGGATGCTCTTGACATGGGCAGTGCGGAACGCGGGCACTGAGTCGACCAACGACATGGGCGCCCGTCCCGCTTGGGTGCGGGTGGGAGCGAGCGGACCGACGTGTACAAAAAAAGAGTTTTACATTGGTGCGTGCAAATCGCCTGTACACACCGCAAAAACTTCGGCACGAAAGCTGTTATCGGAAGCCCGTTTTGAGGCGCGCGTGCCCATTCTCCGCTCTGCGCGTTAGGCACGACAGATAGGCGCGTCGCGTCTTGTCGCGCAGATTGGCGTTTGACATTTTGTCACTTTTTTGAACGCGTTCATTTTTGTCATTTTTTGCTGTAGGCCACAACTGCGTGGTCTCGAGTGCGTCCCAAAAGTCAGACGACCAAATCCAGATTATCTTGCTCATAAGAAAAACACACACGAAACCATGTCAGTTTCCCAAGGTCCGCACACCACCGGAGCGCTCACGCAGCTCATCGCCAAGGGGTCGATGTGCAGTTACTTGAAGGGCACAGAGCTCACTCTGTTCCGCAGCCGTTATCTTAAGGTTACTAACTTCGCAATGGAATCAGCCACACAGTCGTGCAGCACGCAGGTCAGCCTCGGCACCGCGGCGCAGGTGAACCTCAACCGCACCGGCGACCTCGTGCACTCGACGTACCTGCAGCTGACGCTGCCGGGACTTCGTCTGCGCGAGACCGACCGCCCGACGCAGAACTTTGCGCGCCCGGCCGCCCCGTGCAAGGCCGACGACGAGGAGGTGTTCCGCCAGTTTAGCGACGACCCCGCCGAGGGGCGCAAGCAGTGGCGCGAGGCCAACTTTGGCGCGGCCCCCGACACCAATTGCGACGACGCCGACGCCAACGTCGATTTTGCGTATGCCCACTGGGTGAACGCCGTCGGCTTCCAGATTATTCAGCGTGTCGACTTTATCATCGGGGGGTCCGTCGTCGACAGCCTGTTCTCGGACTTCCTGTGGGCGTGGGAGGAGCTCTCCGGTAAGCAGGGCCGCCTGCAGCTTGAGTCCGTCGGTAAGTACTGGTCCAAGGACCAGCTCATCTGCTCGTCCTCCTCGCAGCGCCAGCTGTGGGTGAGCCTGCCGTTCTTCTTCAGCCAGGCCGTCGGCTCGTCGCTGCCGCTCAGCAGCCTCGCCTTCCACGGAGTCTCCTTCCACTTCCAGTTCGAGGCGCTCGAGAAGCTTATCGTCGTGAACGTGCCGAAGAAGTCAAAGAAGCACTACGAGGTTGTCTGCTCCACCACCAACGCGCCGATCACGCCGAACGACGTCAAGGCCGAGCTGCTTACGACCTACATCTACCTTGACTCCGCAGAGCGCAGCCGCTACATCGAGAACGCCTTCGAGTCGCTGATCGTCACCTGCCAGCGCCAGACACAGTCGGCCAACTCCAAGGACGTCCGCGTGCCGCTGCACTTCAACCACTCTACGCTCGAGCTGATCTGGCTGGCCAAGCGCGACTGCAACGTCGCCGCCAACTCGCACTTCAACTACAGCGGCGTGGACGGCAAGGACCCGTTCAAGACCTGCTCGCTGTACCTCAACAACCAGTGTCGATTCTCCGGCCCGGCGCCGATGTACCGCCTGCTGCAGCCGTACCAGCACCACTCGCGCATCCCCGAGTCGTACGTCTACTGCTACTCTTTTGCCATCGCGCCCGAGACCTTCGAGCAGCCGAGCGGCTCCATCAACTTTTCACGTCTCGATGCCGTCGAGATGGTCTTCGAGATGTGCCCGGGTATGGAAAAGAGCAACTACCAGATCCAGGTGTACGCGCGCAGCTACAACATCCTGCGCTACCGCGACGGCCTTGCGGGCATCGCCTTTGCCAACTAAGCGCCCCGCACCCAGCCGATCCGTACGATAGAGTCACCGCCTCTTTTTTTTGACAGCGTTCCTCCTGGCGGGCGGAAAAAACTTTGTCGTGTGACAATAAAATGGAAGCGCTGGTCCATAAGCTTTCAAGTGACGAGCCGTTTCGCGACGACCTCTACGTGAGCTTCCTGACAAGCGTGGTTCTCAAATACCAACGCTACCGCCTCAATGCAGAAAAGACGGACGAAGACCTCCAGCAGCAAACGGAGGCCGCGAGTGCCATGGTCGCGGAGATTCAGCGGTCGCCGGTGGGCCCCGACCTGGAGGACAAGGAAAAGCGGTGGAGTTTTGTGGACGAGAAGCTGCCGTCTTTTTGGTCTGCGTTTGCGCTGAAGAACGCGCAGCGGCGATACGTCGCAATCGCGACCCAGGTGCTCGAGGAACATTTTGCGATGGATGTTGCCGGATCGATTGTGAACTCCAAAGATTTCAGGGCCTACAGCCGCGGGCAAGACGCAGCCGGCGGCGCCCTGAAGCCGCGAAATAAAACCGAGGCCGCCGTTGGTTCGCATGAGATCGGGCAGTCGATGATGGCGGAGTTGGCCCGCGACAGGATGTGGGAGTGGTTTCAGAAACAGAAGGGCGGGGGAAGCCCCCGGCGCTCGACCCGCAAAAAGAAAAGCACGCGTGAGGCGAGCAGCCCCGTCGCGGGTCGCCAGGCAGAGTGGCTGCGGAACGCGCGCGAGGTGACGGTCGCGTTCAACCGCTCGGTGCTCGGGCACGAGGGCGATCACGGCATCAAGAGCATCATCGTCGAGTTCGTGCTCGCGTTTGCCAGGCAGCCGCTGACGCTGCAGACGCAGCCGCTCACGTTTCTGATCATGGGGCCCCCTGGCACCGGCAAGACGACGGTCGCGAAAAGCATGAGCGAGCTGTTCAAGGCGTTTGGATTCCTGCTGCAGGGAACTCTCAAGGTGTCGGACCGCAGCGACTACGTGGGCGAGTACGTGGGCCAGACCGCCCCCAAGGTCAAAAGCTTCCTGTTCAGCAACCTCGAGAATGTGGTGCTGATCGACGAGGCCTATTCGCTGGCCTCCTTTGACGCCAAGGGCGATCTGGAGGGATTCAGTGCAGAAGCAATGGACGCGCTTACGTTCTGGATCACCGAACTGCGCGGGATGATCTGTATCATTGCAGCGGGGTACGAAAAGGAGATGAAGCAGCGGTTTTTGAAGGCCAACCCTGGGCTGACGCGCCGCTTCCAGAACCAGATCGTTCTGAGTGACTACGAGCCGTCGGTGCTGGTGGAGATCTTTAAGACAAAGCTCGTGCTAATGGCCGCAAACCCGCACATCCTGTCGGACGATGCCTACAGCCTGCTGGTCAACTTCATCCACATGTGTCGCAACCCTCGTAAATACCTAAAAGACATAGAAGACTTTTCCTACGCGTTCGTCCAGAAAGCGCTGGGCGCACTCTTCCAGGCGCAGGCGGGGTCCATGGAGCAGCTGGCAGCGGTTGCAGCGCTGTACCTCAACAGCAAGGCCTCCGGTTGCACTTCGGAGGTGTCGTGCTTCTCGGTGTGCGACATGGAGGATATTTTGATGGTGTACGCGCGCCGAGCCCACCCGGATGCGTTCAAAGTACTCAGTCCCGTGCGCGACAAGTTGTTCGAACAGCTCGTGCGTGTGCGCTGTACACGAAAAGAAAATGAAGGTGACTGAGCATACCAAACCGGAGAAAACAACGGTGAATTCAGGGTTCACACACAAAGTTCCGAGGCAGCGTCCAGGGGCCGTCAAAAACAATAACTGCCGTGCACAACGGACATTTCGTGCACAGGTTTTCAGTTTTTTTGACTTGTACCCAAGCCAGTAGACAGCTTTCGCAGTACGTGTGACCGCAACAAAGAACGCGCGCTGTCCTACCTTCTGTGTAATTGTAGCGCTCAAGGCAAATTCCGCACGATTGAATGCGTTCGAGTTGTTTTCGACTATCGCAGCCTTCGCATACAGTCGCATCATCGTCCAACTTCACAGCGGTGTGCGAGCGCGAGCAACGACCCCCCATTGCGTCGGGAGTTCCCCCGCACGGTTTGCCAGGCCGTTTGACTTTTGTCACAATTCCAAGTTTTGTCACAATTTTAAGTTTTTGTCACATTTACACCGCACCCGCTCACAACTCCACGACGAGCATGTACGACGGGTACTCGGGAACCCACATCGCGCGCATTTGCTGCATGATGCCCTCGCGCTCGACGAGCCCGCCTTCTTCCGAAGCATCACAGGCCGCGAGTAGCGACTCCAGCGACTCACCGGTCGTGACCTTGGCAATCGGCCGCATGCGCACCTCGGCGCGCTGCTTTGAGTCACACATGACCGTGCCGTCGTCCGTGATGACGCGGAAGCGCAGGTGCCCAAAGTCCATTAAATTGCTGATCGACTCGACTGCCACGAGCACGCTCTGTTTGCGTGCCTCCTCAGTCTTGATCCCGTGCAGCTCCGGTGAAAGCTTGACGCCATGCCCGTCAAACGCCGCGTCCTTCATCATGCGGCTCAGCAGCTGCGCCGCGGTGCGCGCCGCCGCCGCAACGACCGCGTCCCCCGCCGAGTCCTCGCCCACCGCCCGGATCTGCAGAAAGAAAACGAGTGTGACAAAGACGCTGATCGCGATGGTGCCTAACACAAAGCCGTACTCGTTCAGCTGCATCGCTTGATTTCACTTTTCTATAGGAAACCGAAATGTTTGTCCCGGCGGCGTCGCAGATTTTTGCAATTACGGTGATTGTCATCGGCGTGACCATGGCGATGGCGGTGAAGCTCTTCCTCAGTTTCGACGACAACCGCAGTGGCATCCTCGCGGTCGATGTGACATTCCAGGACCAACGCCACCGGTTCCAGTACTCGGCGTTATCGGACGCCCTTGTTGACGACGGTGTCTTTCGCTACCCGGGGTCGGTCTCGACCGTCGAGCTATTCCAGGGCGATCCCAGCAACAAGAGCCAACCGCTGGCCTTGCCGCCCGCCATGCAACCGTCGTACTTCTTGCGAGACCAAAGGGTGTCTTTCGAGACTTATATGGAAGCGCTGAGCAGCGGCAACTCCGGGGCGCGGGTAGTCGCACAGGGAAAACTCGATGCGGACGCTACGATGGAGCAGCCGGGCGACGCGCTGCCGGTGGTCTTTCGTTCGGTGCCGGAGGTCGCCGACTTTGCACGCGGGCTGACGTTTGGAGATCTGTCATAGATTTGCGCAGCCCCGCGAAAGCTCATAACTTTTTTTTTTGTGGAACGGTGCCATCCATAGAGGCCGCGTACAACACCGAACATGGTCGGCTTTGAAGTGATCTCCGCCACCGACGCCGACACCGTTCCCGTGAACGCGGACTTTGTGCTCAAGAACGAAGGAGTCTACGAGCTGTACACACACGAGCGCAAGAAGATCGTGCTCAAGCTCGCCGGCTTTACCGAGATTGGGCGCCCGTTTCGCAAGCGCGATGTCGACGAAGACTTCAAGCCCAAGCCGGACTTTGACATGCTGAACGCGGCGACGCCCGAGGCCTGTGCGGCCATCGCCTCGTACTGCGCCAAGATTGCGCAGTCGAAGTTCCCGAACAAAGACTGCACGATGTACCACACCAAGTCCAGCATGATCAAGGTTAAATACAGCGGTCGCGACAGGCCGCAGCCGGTCTTCAGCCAGGTCAAGGACGACGGCACCCAGCTCCAGATCGACATCGCGAAGAACGCCGCCCAGGTGCACGGCCAGAGCACGCACGCTGAATTGTTCTTCCGGCCGGTCTTCATGCTGATCAACGACGACCTGATCTGCAGCATGCGGCTCACGCTACTGAAGTTCTGGGACCCTGCCGCGACACCATCGGTCCCGCTGCTGCCCTCCAGTACCATGCACTCGCTTGCCAGCGGTCAGGTCACTTGCCACGGAAGCGCGGTGATGGCCCTCAGCGGCGCGCTGACGGTCAAGGTCTTTGACAAGAACGAGAACGGCAAGTACGGGATCGTGGTCTCCGGGTTCACTGACGATGACATCGCGGCCATCCAGAACGTGTCCGAGACGGCCCGCGCGCACATCGAGGACGCTGCCGGTGGCGCGGCGCCGGACTTTAACTGCCCGCTCAAGTGCCACGATCAGTACGGATGGCAGCTCAACGCCGGGGCCGTGGTGCTGCCAGCCGGGCTCGAGAAGTCCTGCGTCGCGGAGGGCCTGGGCCTGAGTGCACGTGCGTACAACTTCACTGGGCAGGACGGCGTCGAGCGCGCCGGTGTGTCGTTCCGTGTGGAGAATGCGAGCGGCGTCCAAGAGTCAAAGGGCGAAGGCGGCGGCGGCACCGCGGTCAGCTACACCGAGATCGACGTCGCCGGTGTGACCTGGGAACCCGGGCGCAGCGAGGGCACCTACATGCCGTGCTACATGGGCAAGCCGATGGGAGCGCTGGTCATGCAGGACACTGACGCCGCGCACAGCAACATCTCGTTCCCGCCGCCGCCGGAGGACTGTCACGAGCGAGGCGCACACGGCGCCATGCAGAAGCAAAACGGCGAGCCGCCGGACGTCTTCCTCGTGCCCAGCAGTGAGCAGGCGGCGTTCATCGCCGCGCTGGACGAGTCGGCGCAGACGTTCTGCCAGGGCCTGTACCTCAAGCACTACAAGAAGGAGGGCCAGTGGATCGCGAAGGAGCCGGACGACGACCGGTTTAAGCTAAAGATAAAAGACGCGGGCATGACCGTCAGCACGAGCGCCGGCAAGGTGTCGATCTTTGAGCTGCTGGACGAGGCCAAGACGTTTGATGCCAGCGTGACGGTGCTGCCCCGGATCTTTGCGCCGCACATGAAGTCTGCGAGTCTCAAGAAGGGCAAAAAAGCGCTGTCTGGCGCCTCGTCCTCTCTGACGCTGCAGCTGACCGCCATCGCCGTGCCCGACATGCCGCCCGTGGCGGACGCGATGGATAACGACACCCTTGACGTGTTTGGAGTCAAGTTCTAAGTGCGACGACAATAGGATGCGTAAATCTAGAAGGTGTTACCATTTCATTTGAACACCATGAGACCAGCACGCAAAAAAATCCTAGTCCATAGAAAATGCCCGGCAAACCCTCCTCTGTCCCGAAGCTCAATCTTGGCGCCAAGATTGCCGCTCGCCGGCCGATGCCCACAAAGGCCATAAAAGGCGGTGGCAAGTCGAACATGAAAAGTATGGCAATGGCAATTGTCGGTCTTCTGGTTGTCGGCTTTCTGGTAGTGCTGGGGCTGCACGCCTTTGGTGTAATCAACTGGGGGCGTAAAGGCGCCGTGAAGGAAACCCCAAAGGTGCGCAATTCAAACCGCGTGGTACTCAAGCCAAAGATTGACCAAATGAAGGACGAAGATGTCCAGCCAACCCAGCCGGTCAAGGTGCCAGAACAGCGGGAACGGCAGCTGGTGACGGAACCGAAGAAGAATTTGTCGAAAGGCCTCGGTATCGACAAGCAGTTCAGCCGCCCCCTGGCTACCGCATCCAAGGACAACGACGAGGCCGTTGTGCCGCACGGGCAGGCCGGCAAGGTCAGGGCCTCACAGCTCGGTCGCGACTCCGTGCTGCCGAGCTTCTCGGTGCAGAAGCAGCCGTCCCGCCAGGTCGGCATGGCATACGACATGGTGTACAACAGCTTGCGGAACGACAAAGACAAGTCGCAGACCAAGATGTCGTCGGAAGCCGTGCCGTTTGGCGGCTCGGAGTTTCAGGAGATGGTCCGCCAGCAGCAAAGCGGCGTGTGGTCGGAAAATCACTAGAGCAGTTCGCAGGCCTCCACCGCCAGCGCCAGCCGATCCAGCTCATCCAGCAGCGCGGCCTGCGCGTTGACCGTAATACTGCGGCCGCATTCGCCGGCGGCAGGCACAACAGTGAGCTCCGCCGACGCGGGTCCCCCGTCGGCGACGCGCAGGCCCACGCGTGACGCCGGACTGAATTTGCAATGCGTCGCGCCACGCCCGCGCGCGACGTCCACATCAAGCCGTAGAGCCTCCCCCGGTCCCAGCTTGCACACGAGCGCCGTGGGCTCGGCAACGGAGATGGCCAATGCATTCACCGTAAAATCGCTGCCCCGCACGGCGCGTGTCTTCGATGTCGTGTTGCAAACGTCAATCGTAAGCGCCGAGGGCAGCACAAGGTCCGCGTGTTGACCGCCGCCCACCGACGGGCAAGCCGTCAGTTTGAGCCACGCAAGGTTGAACGCCAGCATCTCGTCCGTGAGCAGGGATGAGTTCTCGCGGACAAGCACTTCGTGGGGCGCGTAGGTTTCCAACTCGTTGAGGATGGTGCGCCGGAGCGCGTTGCCCACGCCGACGCTCGGTGTGCGGACAGTGACAGTCATGGAATTTGTAAAAATGTGACAAATATTCAAATTTTGACGGCGATCAAAATTTGAAAAGCAAGCTTCGTCGCTTTTTTTTTGTTGCAAGACCGTCGCGGCTTTTGTCGCAAGAAATGGAGACGGGGGCGGAGACGCTCGAAGCGGTCGTCCGCGGCCGCGTCTTTCCGGTGGTCGTTCAGCACCGCTTTGTCGTACCGGTGGACGCGGCGCTGCGCGATGCCGTGCGGGACGCGATAGCGCGCCGCGTGGTCGCGTTTTCCGAGGCTTACGAGCAATACCTTGCGCACTTCGAGGAGACGACCGCATTCCAGGACAAGCTGTGCGTGTGGGAGCGCCAACGGCTCGACCTCGGGCTCGCGCAGCTGTGTTACACGCGAGGGCTGCGAGCCGACGCACCGGACACCCTGCCCGAGCGACCGAACAAGCCCGTGTGGTTTGACCGCAAGCTGGCCGAGCAGATGCAGCGCGCCGCCACGCACACGTTCTTCCACGACTCGTTCATCGAGGACTACCAGGACCGCGAGTTCAGGAACATGCTGGGTCGCGGGGCCACAAAGCACAATCCGAACTCGGGCCGCGCGTTGGACGGTGTCGGTCACTCCTTTCTGGAGTACGACGCCTTTGCCGAGCATCTGCGCAAGGGCTTCTCGTTGCGCCAGCCGCAGACGTTTGCGCCACCGTCCGCGCGCGCGCCGTTCCCGCGGGAGGTACGCCGGCTCACGGTCTTTGAGTACGCCACGCCGAGCGGCGTGCGCCGGCCGGGCTACCTGTGCGGGACTGAGGCCAGCTGGTCGCGCGACATGCACAAGGTTGTGTTCGCCGACGGCGCGACGCCCGCGCGAGCGGTGGTCAGCGCTCGCGGCGCGCGTCAGATGATGTTTAGCCATCCCACCGACGCGCGCGTGCTCAAGTCCAAGCGCAGCGGGCAGTTTGTCGAGCACGACGGGCACTTTTTCCAGATACAGTGCTGGTTTACGCACCGCCAATCGGGGCGGTTTCTGCGGCCCGAACCCGCACACGTGCTCTCCGAGGACGAGTGCTCCGCCGCGAGCTGGCAGGAGCGCGCCGTCGTGCGGTGGGAGCGGTTGCGTGCGCTGCCGGAGGCGCAGCGCGTCGCCGCCGTGGCGCGCACGTGGCAGCCACTGCGGGGATGGCTGGTGGCTGCGGCGAAGGCCTGCGGCGATTACACGGCGGCGTACGGCGCGCCCGACCGCCAGAACGTGTGCGCCGCGATCAACGGCCGCCACGCCAAGCAGCTGTACGACTTGGCCGCGGCGCCCCACGTGCGGCAGCACCCGTACCGGCGTGCGTTTCTGGGCAAGCTGCTTTTCGAGGCGGGGCTGTCGTTCGTGCAGCTTGCGGAACGGCCCAAGGTGACTTCGGGGCACAAGAAGCGCAAGAAGCGCCGGCGCGGCAACGAGTTCTGCCCGAAGCCGGAGCTCACGGGCTCGCGCATCGGGATGAACTGCGGCGTGCCGTGGGCGATCCCGAAGACGAAGCGCGACGGCACGCTGTTCGCGGCGAAGCACAACACGGCGGAGGACGACATGGACGACCTGGCGCACGAGATGGAGGGGTTCCTGGAGTCGGACGACGAGTAGTCAATCGAGCGGCTGTATTTCTTGTTGCGGGCCCTCGAGCGCGATCCACTCGCCCGGCGGCAGCTTGCGCACGATTATTTTCGGGGCATCCAAAAATCTCCGTGATGCTCGCCCACCAGGACTGGAAACCGCAGGTCGTGCACAAGCGGCCAGATCGCCCCCCGGCCTCCGCGGCGCGCCCACGCGGCCCCAGCAAGCAGCAGCGCAACCTGCTGTCCGACGAGCCGCAGCGCCGGCCGCCGCCGCCGCCGCCGGTCGACGCCCGAGCGCTGCTGCGCGCGCGGCAGGCGAACGGCATGACGCAGAAGCAGCTCGCGCAGCGGCTGAACGTGAGCGCCGCGGCCGTGCAGCAGTGGGAGTCTGGCCGCGCGCAGCCGCGAGGCGCGCAGCTGGCGGCCGTACGCAAGGCGCTGAAGCTTTAGTAAGGGTACGCGAACCGCGGCGCGTCCGACCGCTTGCGCTTCGGTCCGCGCCCGGTCGTGCGGCAGAGCGCGCCCAGGTGGGTCGCCAGCGCGACGGCGGGCGCGCCGACGTCGATGTCCGAGAAGCGCCGCGCCCACGTCTCCAAGGTCTCGGCGTCGCGCGGAACGTAGCCGGCGTGCACAAGGTGCTCTGCGCCCGCCGCGACTTGGGCCGCGTGGGCGCGGTCGGCCCACGGCAGGCTGCTGTCGACGATGCGCGCGGCGAGGGTCGGCAGCGGGGCCTTGTCGTCGGCGTCTCGGTGGTCGATCTCGCTGAAGTACGTTCCCAGCTCCACGGTGGTCATCGCGAGGCGAAAGTCGCCGCGCGCCTGGGCCCACACTCGCGCACAGGCCCGCTCGGAGATCGCGGGTCGGCACTGCTGCATGGCGGCCTGCACGACCTCGGGCGGCAGCGCCGGCAGCTTGACCGACGGTATCGCCCTCAGCGCGTCGGGGAGCTTGGCCGCCGTGACCACCGCGCAGCGGTAGCGCCTGAGCAGCTCCTGGCAGGCCTTCGGGTTCGCGTCCGCGTCGTCAATGATGAGGGTGTCGCGGCGCGGATCGAGCCGGCGCGCCATCGCCAGCAGCGCGGCGCTGTCGTCCTCCGGGTTGGCGAAGAACGCCCGGCGGCCCGCCTTGCATACCAGCAGCAGCGCGACTGTTGTCTTCCCGACGCCGTGCCGGCCGGTGATCGCGAACGGCTGTGACCAGTCGCTGCACAGGTGCTTGCACGCGTTCCACTGGATGCCGACCAGCCCGCGCGGTGCACAGCGCTGGTACGCGGGTTGCTGTGGTGTGCGCTGCGTCAGGATCGCGATCCGTTGCTCGCACTCGCGCGACCGAGCCCCGCGCAAACTTATTTTTTTGTCCATCGGTCGCCGGTGAACGGGACCCGGAGGCGCAGCGTTTCGTGCCGCGGCGAAAAAAAAATGTCTGCGTTCGCGGAATACGGCCTCTCAGACGAAGTGCTGCGCGGCATCTTCTCGTACGGCTTCGAGGAGCCCTCGGCAATCCAGCAGCGCGTGATCCCGCAGATCATCGCCGGCAACGACTGCCTCGCGCAGTCGCCGAGCGGCACGGGCAAGACCGGCGCGTACGGAATCGGGCTCATCCACCGGATGGTGACGCATCGGTGCAACGCGATTGTCGTCGTCCACACGAGAGAGCTCGCGCGGCAGATTGAGACGGTCGCGTCGTCGCTTGCGCAGTACATCGCCGACGTCGCGGTGGTCTGCTGCACGGGCGGGTCCGGCAGCCACCGCAAAGACACCAAGCGCCTGCGCAGTTCCCCTCTTTTTCTGATGATCGCGACGCCGGGACGCTGCCTGGACATTCTGCGGAAAGACGCTTTTGTTGCGCGCACAGTGGGAGCACTGGTGCTCGACGAAGCCGACGAGCTAGTCAACCCATCGTTCCAGGAGACGCTGCGCGGCATCTTTAGCGTGCTCCCCGCGGACGCGCTGGTGTGCGTCGTCTCGGCGACGGTCAGCGACGATCTGCGGCTGATGTCGCGCAACTTCCTGCGGGAGGGGCACTTTGTACACGAGACGCAGGACTGCCGCGCGCTTGTGCTGAGCGGAATCCGGCAGTACAAGTTCGTGTGCCAGAACGTGATGGAGAAAATTACGGCGCTGGAGCGTATGTACCAGACCTGGTCGATCGGCGCATCGATGATCTTCTGCGACTCGCGCAGCAAGGTGGATTGGCTGGGCGACCAGATGGAGTCGCGGGGCTACGCGGTCGGGCGTATCCACGCCGGTCTAAGCGACGAAGACCGCCGCCGCGTCATGGGAAGCTTCCGCTCGGGTGCGGCCCGGGTGCTGATATGCACCAACCTGCTGGCGAGAGGCATCGACGTGCAGAAGGTCGAGCTGGTGGTCCTGTATGACATGATAGCCGTATCGGACACGTATCTGCACGCGATCGGCCGTTGTGGTCGCTACGGCCGCAAGGGCGTCTCCGTGGCATTCGTCGAGAACACGGCGGACGATCTGGCGTCCCTCGACCGGATGCAAGCAAAGTTTGGCGTCACGGTCGACGAGGTTCCACCCACGCTCTGTGTGCCCGAGATGTGCATGCTGGACCGCAGCTAGGCCGCAAAGTGGCTCTGGCCCGCCTTGACCATCAAGTCGACGTCTTGCATAGAGACATGCTTCGCGACGCCGGCGCGGTCCATGCGCCTGCGCAGCGCCTTTGCGAGCAGGACCTGGACCCGCTGCTTTTTGTCCTCGGGGCCTTGTAGCGACCCGTGGATGTAATTGGCAAATACACGATCGGACAACTGACGCCAGTCCGTCTGCCCGAGACGCGCCCCGGACCCCTTTGCCACCAGGTGCTCGTAGATGTGGGCCATCATCTCGTGGTCATACAGGCAGCGCGTTTCGTTGGAGCAGTAGTTGCTCCCGGCCTTGATGTGGTAGATCTCGTGCGACATCAGGGCCGCAAGCGTCTGCACCTTGCGTGCACCGCACGACGACGTGACAGAGGGGTCCTTGCTGTTGACGTAGACCTGGTTCTCCCAGTTAACAGCCGACCACTGGTCTGCCACGCTGCAGCCCGGCCACGGTTTGTTGTAGTCCAGCTGGTACTCTCTGTGCAGGACCTTGCGGTGCTTCGCGTCGAGATCGTCAAAACTGCGGCTGGTCGCCGCGAGCTCGGAACCGAGCAAGCGGTTGCTCTTGAGGAAGTCGTGCGCGCCCGCTTTGCACTCGTCGAAATTCATATCTTTCTGGTTACACAACAGAATTTGCGCGTAACATTTTTTGACCTGCTTGCGGTGCGCACTACTTCCGATACCAAACCCGGGCGGTGATTGACGTGGCGATGAGCCCAAAGAACAAAACCAGGATTGCGAACAGCAGCCATCGGATTAGACGCAGGTCGTACGGCGGGACGTCCGAGCATGCAACGGCGTCTGGCCCCGCGACAGCCGCGCGGTACATGTTTTCGCCGGCTGGAAAAAGTTCCTTAAAAAAGTTTATTGGGGGCTGGCTTCCGATACCGCAATGCCATGTAAATTCATTATCTGTGGGATCTTCCACCACGCCGCATCTCGACACCAGGCCTCCGGGATCCCATTTGTCATTACTGTCCTTCTCAGCTCTGTAATTACCGTCAAACGACGGGTCCATCTCCATCCTCGCCCTTGAACCGTCTCGAAAGCACACAATTCCCACTGTTCCAGTCACACTGTCATAATCGCATTCGACCAGAGGTTGCTTTTTCAGACGGTCGACCAGCTCTTTCGCTTTTGTCATTTTGATTAAGCGCAGATAAATGTCTCGCCGTACGACGGCGCGGCCAAGCTTGCTTTGGCGCGTCGCGCGTCAAGACGGTCCCACTTTCGGTCGCACCCTGGGCAGCGGGGCGTGTTGTGGGCAATGCACCTTGCGCAAACGGACTTGTCGCACCGACGGCAGCAAATTCCGGTGACTAGCTCAAAGTTATCCGGGGCCACGTCCGTCCACACGGCGCCGCCGCACAGCTGACAAGAGTGGTTGTGGGCGGGCACTCTGGGCTGAACGCAGCCCGGTGTTCGCGGCGGACGGGTGGACCAAAGCCTCGGTATATGGTCCTCCGGTACCGGGACCAAGTGCTTCCACGCGGCCAAAAGCGAGGGAGTCAAAAGCGCACGGCCACCTCGCTTGCCGTGCACAACCCAGCACTTTCTACTTTGCCCCTCGGAACACGGTTTAGCCGCACCGCCCGTCACGTAGTTTTCAACCATTGTGGTCAGCTGCACAAGCGTCCTGGCACTGGCGAGCAGCTGACCATCCCTGTGCGCCGAGCACTGACACTCAATCTTTTGCCGCTTTCGTAGTTTGTAGAAGAACACGCGGTGGATCTCGAGCGTGATGCTGGTGTCGTTAATTAACACAATGTGCATGGTGCGGGTGGTGCTCATCGGCGGTGTGACTTACAATGCTGGTGTAAAAAAAAAAAATACGTCGTTGTAGCACCGTCATGTTTTCTTTAGCAGCTTGTGCAGACTGTTTTGTTTCTTCGCGCGCGGCTTTTCCGTTACCAGTCCCGTCGACACAACGGTTGTCGCGCCGCACGCGGCCTCCTCGGCCGCCCGTTGGTCGAGGACTTCCTGGAACAGGCCTTTCTCGATGCTCATGTCTTGCTCGCACAGCACCTTCTCGAGCGGCAGAGGGTCCTTTGGGCGGCGGAGCCCGGTGACACTGAACCTGCCTCTCCCCGAGTCCTTCTCCGGGGCGGGCTTTTTCTCTCCCTTCTGTGTTTCGTGCGTCCGGACGGTGCAGAGTAGCATGTGGCTGGACACGAACGGCTCTTGGATCACCCGCACGTTGTCCACGTTGCCTCGGAACTGCTCAATGGACATGGGGCCTCCAAACATCTCCAGCACTAGCGGGTCGGGAGCTGCCACAATTGAAACGGGGTCCACTTCAAACACTTCGGCAGCAAACTGTTTGACCCGACATCCCGCGGTGTAGTCCGTGTGGTGGTTTGCTTGTCCGAGTGCCCACGCGTAGGCGCAGTTGAACGAGCAGAAGTTGCCCATCAGCCGATGATTTGAGCCGGTGGTGTCGACGGGCACACCGACCGGAGCGTTTGCAAACTGGTGACAGCAGTGCCAGCATGCCGTCTGCGTCGTTGTGGGCCACGGCGAGCTGCGCCCGCGATCCGACAGTTTTACAAGCTCGTAGCTCATGTAGTCCTCGGTGGAGCCGTCGAGCATCGACATCGACATGTCCAGCACGTGGTCGGACTGTCTAAAAAGATCCATGGCCTCGCGCAAAAATCAACGGCCATGTATGCAAAGACCTGGGCGGCCGCAAAAAAAAAAAATCGACAGGGCCGACGCAACATGCAACGGCGTGCAGTGTTTTGCAAAGCATGTTCACCGGCGGTCGACTCCTGCGCACGCTGCGCTCGTACCCAGTCAACGCGTTGTTGAACCGCTTCCCGCGGGACGCCGTCGCCATGAAACAGCTGGTCGAGTACAACATGAGCTCCGGTAAGCAGCTGCGCGCGCGCCTTGTGCTCGACGTCGGCGCCTGCTACAAAAAGTTTGACACGACATCGCGACACTGCTTCTTCCCGCTTGCCGCGGCCGTCGAGACGCTGCACACGGCCATGCTGATCGCCGACGACTGCTGTGACGACGCCGGCTACCGCCGTGGAAAACTTTCCTGGCGCAAGGTCGTCGGCTGCGACGCCGTTGCATGGAACGACGCAAACCTGCTCGCGTGGACCGCCAAGCAGGTTCTCAGCGACCAGTATCCGCACGCACCGCAGCTCGGCCGGCGGCTTGACGAAGCCGTGCTAGACACGATCTACGGCCAGAGACTGGACCTGCTTAGCCGCGGCGGGGACCTGGCGGCATTTGAGAATATTGCGATGCGAAAGACGGGAGTGTACACGTTTGCGTTGCCGTTGATGGCGACGTTGGAACTCTGCGAGGGCGCCAACGTGGATTTTGCCAAAGTGCACACCGCAGTCTTGGACGCCAGCCGCCCGGCCGCCAACCTGTTCCAGGCGATGAACGACCTCGATAACCTGCGCGTCGACAACCAGCCAACGGACGCCGATCTGGGCCGATGCAGCTGGGTGGGCGCGACCGGCGAGTCCGGCGCAGGTCTAGAGCTCAGCGCCCGGCGTTACCTGGCCTATCAGCGCGAGATCTTTGAAGAGCGACTCGGTGTCGTCGACGACGCGCTCGGCTTTGTGGTGTCGCGCAGCATTCTGGCGACCGTCGACGGCCTAAAAAATGATGGCTTTCAAAAATGAAGGCTCTGTCGGTGCTGTTACTTGGTGTCTACGTGCTGATGGTCGGCAGCGTGCTGGTAACGGCCGTCCTAGTGAGCGGTCAGGTAAAGCTCAAGACGGCGGTGGCGCGACACGCGCCGACACTCGTTGTCGCCGCACCGGAAAGCCAGTCGCACGCCATCCGTGCGTTCAACGAGGCAAGCGAACAGGCGGTGGACAACGCGATGTGGGTGCAGACGACCGAGCCGGGACCGCTGGACAAGGCCGTGTACCGCGAGATAGTGGTCGACGCGACGCTTACGGCGCTGCAGTGGCCCGGTGAGACGGACGAACGACCGCACGACCCACTGTGCGTCGGGTCGATGGTAATTCGGCGCTACGCGACTCCCGAGGCGCGCGAGGTGCACCGACTTGAGCAACGGACGTCGTCGGCAGGCACGCTCGTCACGTATCTGGCCGAACGGCGCGGCCACAAGAAGGTCGCACTGGTCTTTACGCCGCCCGGGTACGGCACGGCCGCCTTGGATGGGCCGTCGCTGCGCTTCGTGCACACTCTCATGGATCTAGGCGTGCACGCGGTGACGGTGCGCCCGCGCGAGCCGGGCGACGTCGACCTGGGGTGGGCGACGGACGCGGCGCTGGGTGTCAATAAAAAGGGCACGCGGGACGTGGTCGTGGTGGCGTCCGTACACGACCGGGCCGTGGCGCGACGGATCGCCGCGCTCGATTGGGTCAACGCACGCGGCGTCGTGCTGGTCTCGTGGTGATGGTTGTTTAACACTATGTTTCATTGACTTACACCTGCCGCATCGCGCGCTACGAGTCGTGCTTGCGGAACGTGAACGACACGCGCCCGCCTGGCACCGACGCCTGCCTCGGGATTTCGTGCGCAAACTCCCTTTGGAAGTCGGCCCCCGTCATGCTGTACATGGCGCAAAGTCTAGCGTCTTACCCAATTGGACGATGAAACCAAAATCGTAGTTCACAGGCGGAACTCTGGCCTTCATTTGTTTTTTCATTTTTTCGATGCCCGCCAATCATATACCCGAGTCCTAACTGGGGGCGGTGTATACAATGCGGTGTGTTTTGTCTGTATATGCAACCAAATCATTGCTTTCTGTCCCAAGTTGTGAGTTGCCAGCAACACATCGCCATAAATGCTCGCCGTGACTGTTTGTATAAAGCTTTAGTCCCCACTTTTTTCCCTCTGTATCGTCCGGACAACGGTATTTGTCAGTGAAAGGAAATGGAGCGGATGAATCGCCCGTGAATCGAAACAAATAGGTATAATTCCAAGCTCCATCGGCAATAGCGGCGATCCAACGACATTGACCGTCAGTTAGGCACGACGTTTGATCCTCTTGGTGTGGTACACACACGGAAGCATCGCCACTTGATGCATCAGACAGTCGACACTTTCCAATGCGCTTAGTTAGTGAAATACCCGAAATTTCTTCCGTAAATGCGTCCCACTGATGAATTCGATAGTCGGTAACAACGTCAGATTCGTTGACGGTCTTCTTAAGGGCACCCCCTAGTACAGTATCCTGCGTGTCGTCATAAACGGAGCTTTCATCTTCTACTCCTCCGGGAGCCGGACCGCGGACCCAACTGGTAGTAGTTTCACTTACCAATGGAACAGGAAGCCTATTATCTGCAGCAACCGGGTCTTCGCCGCCTTTTTTGCGTAACAAAATCACAACAACGATGATGATAATCACAACAACAACGAATCCGATGATTCCAGCTTTTACACGACCCGAGAATGAAGACATTGTTTTCCTTTGAAAACAAAATGATTTACCAACGTTGTCACAAGGAAAGAAAATGAATTTTTGTCACTTTTGTCACCAACACTTTTGTCCACAGCAACCGAATTTTTGTCTTTTTTTTTGTCACTTTTTTTGTCACTTTTTTGTCACTTTTTGCCACGGCCCCGCGGCAACCAGTAGACACACACCATCCAAACAACAACCAACAGAAGTTAAACCACCCGAACCACTTCTACACAATGGCTCGCTCCAAGCAGATCTGCTTGATCGCAGGCGGCCCACCGGGACCGCGTCGTGTTCTGCGCAAACGCAGGCGGACCGCTCGGTACGGCATTTATTACGGCAAGCACACGGACCCGAACGGCGACGTCTACGAGGGCCAGTGGCGCGACGGCAAGCGCCACGGCCAGGGCAAGGAGACGTACCCGGACGGCGTCTTCTACGACGGCGAGTGGCGCGACGGCGAGCGCCACGGCCAGGGCAAGTCCAGGTTTCCGGACGGCGCCGTCTACGACGGCGAGTGGCGCGACGGCGAGTGCCACGGCCAGGGCAAGTACACGGGCGACGGCGACGTCTACGAGGGCCAGTGGCGCGACGGCAAGCTCCACGGCCAGGGCAAGTTAACGTCGTTGTCCGGCAAAGTCGTCTACGAGGGCGAGTGGCGCGACGGCAAGCTCCACGGCCAGGGCAAGTTAACGTCGTTGTCCGGCGAAGTCGTCTACGAGGGCGAGTTTCAGGACGGCAAGCGCCGCGGCCAGGGCAAGCAGACGTACGCGAACGGCGCCTTCTACGAGGGCGAGTGGAAGGACGACAAGTGCCACGGCAATGGCAAGCAGGCGTACCCGGACGGCGCCTTCTACGAGGGCGAGTTTCAGGACGGCAAGCGCCACGGCCAGGGCAAGGAGAGGTACACGGACGGTATAACCCTCGAGGGACGGTGGCGTCACGGGGAACTCCAGCCGTCGTATCCCGACCCCCCCGCGGACTTCAAATGCCCTATCTCTAAGGAGCTGATGGACGATCCTGTGGTGACCGACGGCGGGGGGACGTACGAGCGGGAGTGCATCGAGGAGTGGCTGAGCACGCGCAACACGGACCCGGAGACCAATGCCGAGCTGGAATCGCGGCGTCTGGTGCCGAACAGAGCTCTGCTCCGCGTGATCTCCGCCTGGAAGCAGAAGCACGAGAACATTGTGTTGTGAGTACACCAAAAATGAAAAGGGAATTAAAACAAATGAACGGCGGCACAATCACACTGATCATCACTGCAGTCTTCGGTTTATCGCTGACTATGATGCTATTTTTACGCTGATCATCACTGGGGAACAACGTAAATCGACGGAAACGCATCGCTACGAGCAGCGGTGAGCGCATCGTTTGTCGTCATGAAACAGTTGTATTGTTTTAATTAGGCGTGATTTCGACGATCGCAAGCAGGCGCAAGGGTGCACCCACGGAAAAAAACATGTGTTCGAATTGTAAATGCAGCCACAGTTGTGAAATCTTTTTTCAACCGCGCGCTACGAGTCGTGCTTGCGGAACGTGAACGACACGCGCCCGCCTGGCACCGACGCCTGCCTCGGGATTTCGTGCGTAAACTCCTTTTGGAAGTCGGCCCCCGTCATGCTGTACATGGCGCCCGATGCTAACACGACGTCCGCCACAATCGGGTGGCGCGGCGTCGTGCTCTGCCGCTCCTTGGTGCGGATGCGGAACACGCGCTCCGCGCCGTACGAAATGCCGACGACCGTCCCGCCGCCCGACAAATGCCGTTCGTCGTCGCTGTGGGCCGACAGGTAGTCCGTCCCGTCGCAGTACTGATTCACCAAAATGCCATTGAAGTCCGTGCCGTGCGCCGCGTTCACGGCCGCCAGAAGCGGCCGCAGAGACGGCGAGAGCGGAATCGACGCCGCCAGCTGGCCGGAGTAGCGGTACCCTTCCGAGTCGTCCGAAAAAAAGCCGACGTTGCGCTGCTGACGGCACGGTCTCCCCATCACACGAATTTCCGGTTTGACCGCCAACAGCGGCACCGCCTCCGCGACGCACCGTTCCAGCAGCGCAACCTGTTGCTCGTCCAGCTGCACCACCGAGAAACGCGAGTCGCTCTTCGACGCCCTCGCGACGGCAGCGTTGGACGGTCCCGCCGCCGGGCCGCCGTCCGCATTCTCGTGCGGTTCCTCGCGTTGCCGTTTCGGCATTCGTGCTGTGGCCTCGCGGGCGGCTGTGATTTCGTTGGCGATCCGATCGATGTATTTTTGTCACTTTTGTCTCCAATGCTTTTGTCACTTTTGTCACAAACACTTTTGTCACAAACACTTTTGTCACTTTTTTACCGTGCCCTCCGCTCCGGCCGGACGCGCCGCACTCCACACAACACCCACAGAGCACCCGCAGCAACCACACCCACCCTCACCCCCACAACCAAAAGTACTATAACCACCCGAACCACTTCTACACAATGGCTCGCACCAAGCAGATGGCTCGTATGAGCACCGGCGACATGGCGCCGAGTAAGGTGATTGCCCGCCTTGCGGAGGCCCAACGAGGGCCTGTTTTCCGCGACCACAATGGATACCGGAAGCGCCGTCGGTGCCGCATCGTGGTGCAGGAGCTGGACGAGTGGCAGCACGGCAAGCCCCACGGCCAGGGCAAGGAAACGTACCTGGACGGCGCCGTCATCGTGGTCTGCCACGATGGCGCGTGGCAGGACGGCAAGCCCCACGGCCAAGGCACGATGACCGCGGCAAACGGTTGCGGCGCCGTCTACGAAGGCCAGGGCAAGTACCAGGGCGAGTACCACGGCCAGGGCAAGTATACGTACCCGGGCGGCGGCGTCTACGAGGGCGAGTGGCGCGGCGGCAAGCGTCACGGCCAGGGTAAGAAGACGTACCCGGACGGCGACGTCTACGAGGGCGAGTGGCGCGACGGCCGATTGATAGGTTTTTCTGACGCGACTCTCGGAAAACGCTTCGTCGGACACGTTTCAGACGAGGCGTTTGCCGAGGAGGCTGAGCGGCGCGGCTACAAGCGGCAACGAGGCGCCGGCGCCGCTGCTGGGGCAGAGACAGCGGGTAGTGGTGGTGCCGCTGCGCCCGAGCCCGCTGCGACGGCCGCCATGTGATTTCGACGATCGCAAGCCGGTGCAAGGGTGCACCCACGGAAAAAAACATGTGTTCTAATTGTAAATGCAGCCATGGTCGTGAATTTTTTTTCAACCCCCGCCGATCATATACCCGACTCCTAACTGGGGGCAGTGTATACAATGCGGTGTGTTTTGCCTTTATATGCAACCAAATCATTGCTTTCTGTTTGTCACTTTTGTCACAAACACTTTTGTCACAAACACTTTTGTCACTTTTTTACCGTGCCCTCCGCTCCGGCGGGCGAGCACACCAACCGCGACCGCAGCCCTCCCGCGACAACAACCCTCCCACTTCAATGCCAGCAACGCAACAGCGGGGGCCATGGCAGTGTGGCGAGTGTGGGAGAAAGAATGGCTCGCGGTACCACGTCCTGAACGGGACCGCGGGATACGCGCCGAACACGAAGGCACTTTGTTCGCCGTGCGCGAAAACCGACCAGTTTAAGGGTGTTTGTGTTGAGGACAAGTCCTGGCGCAACAAAAAAAAGGCCACGAAGCTGCTCCAACCGGGACTGGAGAACGAGGAGCTGTTCACGGCCACGGCCCAGCAGATTCTGCGGGAACGCGCGGCGGCTCCAGCGGCGGCGGCAGCGCAGGAGGAGGCAGCTCCGGCTCCGGCGGCGGCAGAGGACATGGACATGGAGTCGTCGACCGAGCAGCTCAGGCCGGTGGGCCAGAACACTGGCGGCGACACCGACGGCATTGCCAGCGTCATCGATGCCTGCCTCGCGCAGCCCACGGAGGAGGCGATCGGGGCGGCACACCTCGCGCTCTATCGTTACAAGCGAGCCCACCCCGGCGACACTGATGCCGCAATGCTGGAGGACGCCCTCGAGAGCGCGAAGCGAGTGTGCCGCCGCACAGACGGAACTCCCGCACAACCCTTTCGCGACATCCGTCCCGTGGCGGGCGAATTGTAAATGCAGCCACGGTCGTGAATTTTTTTTTCAACCCCCGCCCCGCGCCGCCTCGCCCGCCGCCGTCCGCGGCACATGGAGCCGCTCGGGCGGGAGGACCTCTACGCGGTGCTGAAGAGCTACATCACGCAGTATGGCCTGGTGCGCAACCAAATCGAGTCGTACAACTTCTTCTGCACCACGCAGCTGCCGAGCATCATCCGCGAGACGCCGCAGATCGTGGCCACCGACAAGAACGACGTGACCCACACCATTGAGTTTTTGGACGTGCACGTCACGCAGCCACGTACGCGCGAGTCCGACGGGTTTGTGCGCCCGTCCGTATCGCCGCACGAGACCGCGCTGCGCGGCCAGACGTACAGCTCGGACATCCTGGTTGACGTGCGCTACAGCCGCAGCGACCAAGCGGACGAAGACGCCAGGATTTACACGGGCGTCGAGATGTGCCGCATCCCCGTAATGATGGGCAGTCGGTACTGCGCGACGCGAGGGCAGTACGACCCGAAGGTGCGCTGCAGCATCGACCAGGGCGGCTACTTCCTGATCAACTCCTCCGAAAAGTCCATAATCTGCCAGGAAAAACTGGCCATCAATCGCGTGTTCGTGTGGCCGCGTAAGAGCCAGACCAAGGACAAGTTTATATGCGAGATACGCAGCTGCCATGAGAAGAAGCTGCGCAGCACGAGCACGCTGACAATGGGTATCCGCGACTTTGCCGGCGGGCAGTTACCCAAGATTGTGGTCAACCTGCCCTTTGTCGACATGCAGTGTACTGTCTGCCAGATCTTCTGCGTGCTCGGCTGCCGCACCGTAACGGAGATGATGCGGTACGTGGACCCGGTCGGCGACCCCGACGGGTGCGGTGCTGTGGTGCAGAATATCCTGAAGGATGACTTCTGTGCGGAGGACACGCGCGACTCAATCATGCTGCAGGTCGGTCGCAAGTGCGGCCACGCGGACAACACCAAGGCCATGAGCTACATGACGCACATCATGGACTGTGAATTTCTGCCGCACATTGGGCTCACGTCTTCCGCGGCGGACCTGTGCGCCAAGCGAGTGTTCTTTGGCTTCATGATACGCAAGCTCGTACTGGTTTTCCTGGGCAAGCTGGCCACGGACGACCGCGACGACTACATCAACAAGCGTGTGGACGGGCCGGGGATGCTGATGAGCCTGCTGTTTCGCCAGCTGTGGCGTCAGTTTCTAAAGACGGCCACGGTGGGGTTCGCCAAGACGCTGGACGGCAACAAGCAGCTGAACGTGCCCGACCTGCTTCGCGCGACCAAGGTCTCCAGCGGCATCCTGTACGCGTTCTCGACGGGCTCGTGGGGCGTCAGTAAGTCCGCGGGCGACCGCGCGGGCGTGGTCCAGATGATGAACCGCGCCAGCTTTTTTGCCGTGCTGGCCGCGCTGCGCCGCATCAACACACCGGTGAACAAGGACAGTAAAAGCCCGCCGGTGCGGCAGCTGCACGCCAGCAGCTGGGGCGTCGTGTGCGCTACCGAGACACCGGAAGGCGCGTCGTGCGGTCTGATCAAGAACCTTGCCTTGCTGGCGCACAGCCGCGTCGGCTGCTCCTCGGCGCTTCTGCTGCCCGTGGTGCGGCGCCTGGCGCGGTTTGCGCCGCTTCGGGACGGCGGGCAGTTTGTGTGGGACGCGCCCGACAGATGCCACGTACTGCTGAACGGTAAGTTCGTCGGCACCGTGCCCTGTCGCGATGCGGCACTAGCGGACCTGCGCGCGTTCCGGCGCTGCGGCATGCTTCCGTTTGACACCACCTTGGCGCGCATGAGTGGCGCCAACTGCATCGAGGTGGACTCCGACCCGGGCGCGCTGTGCCGCCCCGTGTTCTGCACGGACTCGCACGCCCGGATACGAGAGCTGTGCGTGTCCGAGCGCCGAGCGACGCGCGGTCCCAAGCGCCTGTTCCAGCGCCTTATGGACGAGGGCTGCATCGTGTACCTGGAGAAGAAGGAGGAGCGCTCACTCATGGTGGCCATCGACGTTGTGGCGGCGGTCGCGCAAGACATTGAGTTTTTTGAGATCCACCCGCTCTGCATCATGGGGCTCTGTGGCAATCTGATCCCGTTCCCGGAGTTCAACCAGGCGCCGCGGAACACGTACCAGGCCGCAATGGGCAAGCAGGCACTGGGGCTGTCGTGCTGCAACGCCATGAACCGATTTGACACGGTGTCGCACATGATGCACTCGCCGCACCGCCCCATCGTGGACACGATCGTGTCCGAGATCATCGGCACGCCGGTTCTGCCGTCGGGGCAAATGCTAGTGGTGGGGATCATGGCCTACGGCGGGTACAACCAAGAGGACAGCCTTATTATGAACGCGGGCACCATCGAGCGCGGCATGGGGCGTTGCGACGTCTACCGCACACACAAGTACGACGTGCCGCTCACCGGCCAGGAGACGTTCCTTGTCATGGTGCCTCCAAAGGACTGCACGGGCCGAAAGTACGGCGATTACACCAAGCTCTCGTCGCGTGGCTGGCCAGCCGTCGGCACCGAGGTTGTGTCCGGCGACGTGCTGCTGGGCATCGTGATGGAGACGAAGCAGGAGGCGCGCGACTGCAGCGTCATCTACAAGCACGGCCCGGCCGTCGTCGACGCAGTCTGGACCTGCGACAACAAAAACGGGAAGCAGCGAGTCTGCGTGCGCACGCGCGAGCACCGCCTACCTCGTCCCGGTGACAAGTTCAGCTCGCGACACGGTCAGAAAGGCGTGATCGGACGCATCATGCCGCACGCCGACATGCCGTACCGCCAGGACGGGCTGGTCGTCGACATCCTGGTCAATCCGCATGCCATCCCGAGCCGCATGACCATCGGCCATTTGCTCGAGACGGAGATAGGTACCGTCGGCTGCATGCTCGGCTCTTTCGCCGACGCGACGGCTTTTGGCGGGTGTAGCGTGCACCAAGTGGCCGAGACCTGCGACGAGGTGCTGCGGCGCACCGGTGCCGACTGGGTCATGGACAAGAACTGCAACAGCACCATGATCTGTGGCGTCAGCGGCGAGGTTCTCACGACGCAGTGCTTCGTCGGGCTGACGTGGTACCAGAAGCTGAAACATATGGTGCGCGACAAGGCCCACAGCCGCACCACGGGGCCCGTCGCAATTATGACGCGCCAGCCGCTGGAAGGCCGCAGCCGCGGCGGCGGGCTGCGGTTCGGCGAGATGGAAGTTCAGTGTCTGCTGGCCTACGGCGCGGCCAAGAACACGCGAGAGTTTCTATACAGCAAGAGCGACCCGTTCAAGGCCTTCTATTGCCGGCAGTGCGGCCGTTTGTGCGAGCCGCCCTGCACGGACAGGAAGAAGCACATCGTGCGCTCGAAGCACGCCTTCTGTCGGCACTGCGACAGCTTCAACTACATCTCGCGCATCGAGATTCCGTACTGCGGCAAGCTTTTTCTGCAGCTGCTGCAGGCGGGCAACATCGACGCTAGGCTGCAGACCGTACCGGACGCCTCACTCGCCGCCAGTCTCGCGTGAGGGGGGGTCCAGCAGGAGCAGCTCGATCAGATAGGCCAGGTAAACTAGCAGCACCAGTTTGCATACCTCGCGCTTCGAGTCGAAAAAAGTGCCGGACAACTTTTTGGGCGTGGGGAATAAAGCGGATGCGTGGTGCTTGGAAGATGTTGACGGTTGCATCTTTCATAAACACCATAGTTATCGTGTACATCATTCACAGCTACAAGTAAAAAAAATATAGGCGCCAAGGAAAACATGACGTCGTGGTTTCGCCGCAGCAGCGCGCCCACATCTTGCATGACAGGTGTTCTCAACGACGCGGACTTTGACACGGCTGTCAAGCGCGCCAAGCAGTGCCCCAAGTGCCTGGCCGAGATCGGGGTTGCCGAGCGCGAGCATCAGAAAAACTTGCGGCGCGGGCGCAAGGGGCAGGACCCGACGGCGGACGAGGGGTTTATGGCAAAGGTCTGCCACCGCTGCGGCACGACGTCCAAGGGCTTGCAGTCGATGGACACGTTGAAAACACCCGAAGGCTTCACGCGCGAGGCGTTGCACCGTGGGCAGAACGCCACGCGGCAGGCCTGCTACAACCGCATCCACCGCAAGTTTGGGGACCGCCGGGTTGCGGAAAGCAGCGCTGATGCTGGGGGCCTCGCGGGCGGACATTGTGGACAACGACCGCAAGCACCTGCTGGATCTTGTCGTCGGCAGCTACATGCAGCACCACGGGGAGAACCAGTGGGCCGACACGCGAGCCAAGGTCGCCGCCAATCAAGTCCGCAAAAACACCGACAAGCGCCTAAACGAAAAGACGCAGCACAAGCGGGCGTCGAAAGTTGTCGCGCGGCGGCTGCAGCGGCGGCGCGCGGACGCTCTCGCACGCGAGCGCGCGGGAGCCGAGAAATCGCGGCAGAACCGAGCAAAATTTCTCGAGCTGGAGGCCGACGAGTTTTCCGACGCGGCGGGCTGCGAGGCTTTCACCAACGACCCGACAGAGTGCCGCGGTTCAGGTTGCCACTTCGACGACGAAGACGGCGCATGCGTTGCCATGGAGGTCCACCAAGCCCGCGAGGAGCGGAAGAACCGCCGGCGCCGGCGTATGCTCTTTGACGACGGCCACGACAGCCCGCCCATGTCGCCAACCAGCTCTCCGCGGGTAAGTAAAGCCAAGCCACCGCGGCGGCGCCACGCGCCCTTGGGCGAGGCCAAGTACGCCCCTGGAAAGTTGGCGCGCGGGCAGGACCGGCGCATGTGGCGGTCGGTCAAGGATAAGAACGGGTTCTACCGCTGGACTCAGCGCGGGCGTTAAGAAACTGGAAGTCCGCAGAATCGCAGATTCGTCAGCAAATTCCCTTCGGTGTCGAGACACGCGCCCGTTTTTTCCGGTGTCAGGCACACTTCGCTGTGGTGACATGAATACGAAGAGGTATCGTCACACAGTCGAACGCACCGGCTCACTAATGGATTTGTAAACAGCAAACATCTACTTCCGTCCCCGCACTCTCTGTCCGTCTTACAATGCAGCCGCTCGCATTGTTTTCTGGTAATATTGCAGCTGAAACCATCAACACATGGCGACCGCGAGTCGCACTGTCTTCCACAAACAGATGAATTGGACTTTTGGGTTTCTTCCGGCCGGTCCTGCGTGGGTACTGTGTCGCACTGCTCCCTGTGGCCGACCGCGTCAGTTCCAGTGCATCGGTTGCGCGCCGGGCTGAACTGGCACCGGTAAAAGTTCCCGTCTTCGCCTTGATAATACTGCCGGGCGCACGCGCGCCCCGGCGATCGGGCACAGTCACTCTCGATGACCCGCGTGGTGCACGCCTCTCCCGTTCGGTCGCGATCGTCGTTGCCGGCGTATACCAACAATACCAATGCGACCAAGCCGAATATCACAGCGAGCCACAGCAACATATTTTCCTAGCAAACTTTTTTTTCAGTCCATGTGACTGCCGTCGGATCATCACATTACACAACGCCTCGCCGCATGTGCTGCCTTCGGTCTCTCCACTTCTGCATGCTGAGAAAATTCCAGTGGTACACGTACATTCTTCTGGTTGCCACAGAAACCCGGCGGCGCATCGCGTGCATGCGAGCGCCCCGCCCAAAGATCCCACAGTTACCCGAGCCCGAGTCTGAACCCGAGCCCAGCGCGACAATGGACGAGATGCCGCCGCCGGAGTTCTGGGAGTGACAAATAAACTGTGCCTCATGGCTTGCTCCCTCAGTTTGCAATTTTTCGTTGTATGTTCAAAAAGACAGAGATGCCAACTTCTGCATCGGACAATGGTGTGCAAACCGCACCTTACGCGGCAGTAATTCCCCTAGGTTCGTGGTGTATGTTTTGCACGAATCTCGTTGTCAACAATAAACGAGTTCAGGCGTTGCCGTTGGACTGGTTGTTTATTTCGCCAAACAGTGTTAGACACATGATTGAAACAGACTTCGCCTATCTGCATGACCAGTTTTATATTGCAAAAACGGACTGGTGTTTGCAACCGTGTTCGCAACACACGTTTTACCACGCAATGGATACAGCATACAGTGTTGACTTCAAGGATAAACATGTGTTCAACCACCACGATCTGACCGATCCGCAAGTACTTGAAACGTCCGAGAGGCGCACAAAAAGACTACTGAAGATCGTTTTTGGTCAGAAATCGAAGTTGTTTGTTATGACCAGCCTGCCCCTGGACAACAAAGACGTGGAATACGTGAAGTTTCAAAACGCATGCACTGAAGTATATCTGTCAGCGTGTTCAAAATACGAAAACTTTGACTTTGTGTGCGTATTTCTACATGACGGACCCACGGTGCCTTGCGGCTCTATTACGAAGAAAGAACGAACAAAGCTTTCTTTTTGGAAAGCAAGAAACACCGATTTTATCAAGTGACCGGCTATGGCGCCACTTGCTCCCCGTCGCAACCGCACCTCACGATAGCGCGTCGCGCTGTCGACACGCGACAGGCAGCCGGTTAACTTTTTTTTTAACTGAGGCTCTGCGTCCGAGTGCTGCCGAGCGAGCATGGACCGCGGTTTCCTGGTCGCGCTCGCGGAGAAGGAAATCAAAAACCGCCGGTACGGACAACTGCAGGCTGACCTGCGCAACGTGGCTAATGAATCCGCTTTCGGACAGCACACTGCAGAGTTCTTTACGACCGACAACGTTTGCAGCGTTCCAAACAGTCTGTTTTGGAGGGACTTTCTGGCAAAGATCAACGACGTCGCGTTTGCCGATCAAAGTTTGTTTGACCGGCTGTCAATCTACGAGTATACAAATGTTGTGGCGTCCAGAGCTCTCAACCTAAGCATGGGCGTGGCGCATCCAGACTCCTCAAAGCTAAACGGCGTGGCGCGCGCGGTCGCAGAGCTCCAGGGTGGGACATGCCAGGCATTGCTGCGGCGTCGCGCGGCCAACGGGGACCTAATCTACCTTCGTGCGAACGACGTTTGTCCAAAGCGCGCGACAAAACTGAAGCACTTTGGCGACCATTTTGTTCGCTCACACCTGGACACCGTGCGGTTTTCGAATGCAACCAGCACCGCGGCGTTTATTCAACCACCTTGATGTTGTCAAGCAGCACCGTGCGGCAGCGCTTGACAACGGCCTCTTGGTACTTGGACTTACCCTGGAGGCCGGCAACCTCCTCGGGGCTGAGATCGCGTCCGAGCTCGGTGCGCGCAATAACGAGGGCGGAGTGCATGGGCATCAGCATGGTCTTGGACGCCTTGCACTTGCCGCTGCGACACACGGCGCTTCCAAACCAGCCGGACCTCATAGGCATGTCGCAATCGCAGCGCAACGTGTCCCACGTGCACGGCATACTGAAAGGGCTGCACATCTGGACCACCGTGTGGGGACCAACCTTGCGCACGTCGTCGTACTTGCAAAAGTCCGGCTGCTGGTCCAGCCAGGCAACAAAGCCACCGCAACCGGCGTCCTCCAGCGCACAGGCGTAGTAACGACGGCCGCGATTCGCGGCACTTTTTGCACTCTTGCCACCCGAGGCGGTCTTGATCATCAGCGGCTTGCCGCACACACACATAGGCATGATCGTCCGCGCGCTGCCGGTATTGTGCCGATACACCAAAAAAAATGTTCTTGTGTTTTGTCATTTTTTGTCATTTGTTTGTCACATTTTTTGTCACATTTTTTGTCACATTTTGGAAGCTGCTCATTTGGAAGGCAGCTTGACGGAGGCAGAGCTGCTCAAGATCTCGCGTCCGCGATCGCTCTGTGGTAAAATCACGTAGGACTTGTCCGGCGCGAACTCGCCGCTTTCCTCCAGGTCGAACGCATTCTCGACCACCGATGTCGTCCCGAAGACGTCTGTCCACTGGTCGCCAATGTTTAGCAGGATCTCGCTGTTTGCCTCCACATTCTTTCGACACTTTGACTTGTACAGATGGATCTCACCCCGGCGCGAGAAATGGTCAGGCATGTGAAACATCTTGAGCGGCATGTCGTCATCGAGCAGTTTGAGCTGCCGCTTTGAGAACGCCTTGGACCTGGTGGGCCGGGCAGTCACGACCACACGGTTGACGGCGTGCGGGATGGTCTTGTACAGCTTTGCGACGTCGGTGTTGATCCGGTCTGTTTTAGCAAAGATTAGTGTGTCGTCGATGTCGAACACTGTGCTGTACGGCGACGCATTGTCCAATGCGGACGCAGCGTTGACAAAGTGTTGTGCCCAGGTGCAGGCCGCGCTAGTGTTTTTGCACTCGTAAATGAGGAAGTGCGCGGAGTTGGACTGCACGCGCTTCATTGTCGCCTCGCTTTATCTCATAAAGAATTTTTTTTAGCGTGCGTGCGTGTAGTAGCGTACAATCTCCTCCATCAGCGGTCGGGTGCAGATCTCGACCTGCAGGTATTCGATCAACGCGACAAGCTGCGCGTGGTGGCGCACCACCACCTCAAAACCGTCGCCAAACTCCGCGCCCAACGTTTTCATCGTAAGGTCCGCGGATGTCAAGGAACGAAAGCGGACGGGCTTGTCGGACCAGAATTGTTGCGCCTGTCCCAGCAGGCATTCCTCGAGATCCGCGACGCCGTGCACGAGTAGACAGGAGCGAACACCGCGTGGATCCTCTTGTGCTAGGTGGACATCACGCACAAACGTCAGCATGTTTTTGGAGAGCGGCACGACGGCTCCGTAGTCAATCATCACAATCTTGTTTTGTTGCGAGTTCCACAGAAAGTTGCCCGCGTTGGCGTCGGCAAAGACCAGTGCGTCGTAATGCAGCATGCGGAACATGCACGCGATGACGCAGCCCAGCAGCCGGGCCGGGACAGCTTTGATGCACCGCGGGTCGCTCAGTGGCACTCCGTCCACAAAGCGGTACAGCAGCATATCGGCCGTGCTGCGCCGGGGGTCAACCTCGGTGGTCTGAATCTCCGGCGTGGCAGCGAGTCCCTTGCTGTCGCGAACCTTGGACCACATGGCAAGTTCGTGGCCCATGTCCAACTCGCGGAGCAGGGAGCTCGCGGTGCGGTCGATCGCCGCGGGAAGCGACGAGTTAATAATCCCCGATAGCACGGACCCTGCGGTCAGCCAGGCGATCTCGCCTTCGAGCGTCTTCTGTACGCCCGGCTTGCACACTTTTACGGACCACCGCTGCGCCGCAGCGTCGCGCGCCTCAAACACATAGCTCACGGAGCCAGCAAACGACGGGCGCTGTGAGACGCAGAGCCCGTCTACGCTGGGGACGTCAAACGCGGCAACGCCCTTGTCAACCGCGGTGGAGTAACCGATTTCTTTATACTGCTGCAGCTTGCCGCTCAATCCGTCCGAAGATCCCACAATAAACTGGTAGGCGGCGGGGAGCATTACTTCTTAAATCTGTTTTTACCCGCAAACAAAAAAAACACACGGACGCAGTCCACGTGCAGCCACTCGTCCGTACAAGATGCAGAAGCAACTTTTGAATGGCAAACGGGACTGGGTTGTATCGGCGGTGACCGTTGGATGGTTGGCACGGTGGCGGCGCGACATCGCCGTGCGTCTAATGCGATGTGTTTTTGACGAGATGGGCGCCTCCGAGGGCTTATGCATGGTCAGTTCGCTGCAGGGCATGGAGCAAGACGCATCGGTCACTGCGTGGATCGCAAAGCAGTGCCCGCGGGATTTGCGACAAGACGCGTGCGCGACGTTTGTAGAGGGGCGACACTACGAGAGCGGCCGTGGCTGGCTGGGCTGTGGAATCGTCGGAGCGCTGTGTCTATGTTGCATTGCAAACATCCACGGGATACCGTCGGTCATCACCCGCCGGACCAGCCGCAGCGCGACGATGTGGGGCGCAGTGGCCGCGTTTGCGGCGTTCCGCCCCTAGAGCTTCTGCGAGCCGACAACCTGCAGCTGCCCAACCGGTGCCCACAACAAGGTCGCTACCTTGTCGTTGCGCGGCGACTGCAACGAGATAAATACTTCAATCCCGCCGCCTTCGGTCGCTCGCACCGGGCTGTCTCCCACAGGCTCCGCTTGCACAGGCGCGCCGCCCGGTGGCGTGTACTGCAGACGAACCTTGCGGTTCAGGATATCCTCAACCATGGTCAGCGGTGTTTTGTAAATCGTGTGGATGTCGCGCGACTCCGCCAACGCGGCAATGCCCTCCCAACACATGTCGTCAAGAGCGCGGAGGAAGTGAGATACCTTCGCGCGGACGGTTGCACGTGTGTGGGCAGACGTGTCGCCGTGCGCATGCACAATCTTCGCCCCCGTGGCCACATGCTGGTTCGCAAACCCGGCAACGATTCCCATTGGCGTCCAGAACAAGTCAACGTTTGGATTGACGTCCTGGGCAACGTCACACTGCTGCAAAAACCACGGCCATTCAACGGCGTTGGGGGATTTGAGGTAAACCAAGCCTTCCTTGCCCAGAGACGTTTCCGTCCTGGACACCAAGCGAGCCCCGGTGTCGTTTATCGGGAACGTGCACCCGCGCCCCGCTAGCGGCAATTCGACGCGTGTGTACGGCAAGCCGCTGCTAAGAATCAGCCCATCCAGTCGATAGAAGCCGACGAAGGCGCCCTGTGGGATGTCCCGCGCTGCTCGCGGGCAGTGCTTCTGGATGCTGACCTTGTCGATGCAACCCCTCTGCTCAATGATACAAGCAACGGCTTGGTTTTGTTGCACATGCACATCGGACATTGCGTCCTTGTCGCACGCGTCTTTTACGATTACCTGCGCGATAAACCACTGGTTGAAGGCGAGCGTGTCGGCTTCGGTCACCTGAAGCGGCACGTAGCTTTCCATAGCGCGCCTTGGCGTTGCTGTCAAGACGTGGCACCGACGAGGGGTAACACGCTCGCGGGGATATGCATTTTTGTCACTTTTTTTGTCACAAAAGTTTTGTCATAATGTCATACAACTTTTGTCACAAATGAATTTTTGAACTTGGCTGAACACGAGTTGGAGATAGAGTTAACTTCAACTGAACTTGTCTCCTTATCGTTCGTGTCCGTAAAAAAATCCAAGATGTATACAAATGACATCCAAGCGCCAACGCAAAAACATTCCGTCTTTTGTGGCACAGGACGACTGCCCGGCAAGCAGGAAGCCGCATACCAATCGTGCCATAGGTGTAGTTCGCTATCACCGGAACAGTTCTCGTCACGATAGTAGGTGCACAAATGACAAATATCCATATTTGTCATGGGATGGGGCCGGTTTCTGTTGCAATTCCCATCCTGATGTGAACAAATTGGGCAAAAAAAAGGCTGTTTTCCTGGCTGGCGGACCGGGGTCAGGAAAATCTTTTGTGGCTTCGTTGAAAATTTCCGGTGTGTCGTTAAAAAAACTTGGTTTCAAAGCCATCAATTCTGATGATGATTTCGAAGCCGCCTTGCACCATAGCAGCATTAAGATGACGCCTGAAAACATATTTTCCACACAAGGACAGAAAATACGCGAACGTACAAAACGATATACCGCAGAAAAGCTCCGACGCGCTCAATCGTCCCGTTTAGGTCTGGTTATTGACGGGACCGGTAAAGATGTTGCAAAAATCCGAAAGCAAAAAAAACAGTTAGAGGAGCTGGGATACACAACATGGATGGTTTTTGTGGAAACGTCGCTGTCAGTTGCTCTTAGACGAAACCGTATGCGTCCGCGGAGCTTACCTGACAACGAGGTCGAAATCTTCTGGCATCAAGTAATGAAAAACAAGCCCAAATTTTACACACAATTCGGATCTAATATGCATACCATTCGTAACGAGACGATAAAGGAGGTCAAAACGCAGTTTGAAGCATTTTTGAAACATATCCTAAAATCGAAAATGAAACCCTCTCGGTGTGTGTAAAGACAAAAGTTGGGGCCCGTCATTGTTTGCGCTGCGCTGCACGCCCTTGGTCACCGTCGCGTTAAAGCAGTGGTGCGAGGGCCGCGACTGGTGTTTGCAGCCCCAGGCCTCCAGCAGCATCTTTTTTATCATTGTTACAATTACAACTAAGTAAATTTTCACGGTTTGGATCGTTGCAGCAATCTCCGTCGCATTGTTTCCACACAACCGAAACGATGATTACCGCCGAAAAAAAACAAAATTGCAAACAAGTAGGAATTTTTTTAAGAGTAAGTTTCATAGCAATTTGCCAATTTTTTAAATTTTTCTTGTGTTGCGTGTGTACCAGACTTATCGGGGTGCAATTTCAATGCATGTTTTCTGTAGCATTGCTTCACGTTTTGAGTTTTTTCACAATGTATATCCGCACACCTTGCAAACCTTTTCTTGTTTACACATCTCACCTGTGCATCTTTGTCTTCGTGGCTACACGCAATGTGATCTGGGTTCCCGAAGAAATAGCTATCTTTTGAATAACCGTACTGATTGGTTGCTCGAGCCGACTTCTTCTTGGCGGGTTGCTGTAGCGTCGATCGCTTCGATTTCGATACGATTCGCTGTCGTTGCGATACAGGGGCGTTTCGAAGTGCTTTGGTCAAAGTAGCAGAAGGCTTGACCCAACGAAAGGTTCCGTTCGATAACCTCTTGCTCAGCCACAAGTTGCCGTCACCACCCTGTCTCAGACCCCAGGGGGTCTGTCGTGCTTTGAAAGCTGGCGAGGGTCGAGGGTTCATTTTTTCTATAAATCATTTTTTTGCACGTTAGGGCCAATAGTTTAAAATAAAAGTTTTGGATTATAAATGGCATCGTCGCGTCTGGACCCGGAGGGTCTGTGGTGCATCCACGGCAAACGGTACGATCTAAGAAAAAACAACTTTTTGGAAAAACACCCGGGTGGAAGGGAGCACCTCGAACGGTGCCGGGGGCGTGACGTGACGGAGATGTTTGAAAGCTATCACGCTATCGTCGGGACTCCGGGAAAAGCCATGATGGACCCGATGCTCGCAGAACGCCAGGACAGCGTCCCCACGTCGTTGTTTGCGTGGGACAAGCCGGCGCTGTACGATGATGTAAAGCAAAGAGCGCGCCAGTACTTCCGCTCGAAAGCACCAGGTGTGGTCCGTGGCGACGAGCACAAAATGCCGCGAGCGGCGGCGTTACTCAACGCCTTTTTTATTACGTCGTTCTTTGGCGCCGCCTGCGGTTGGTACGTCGGTTCTTGCGGCGCCGGAGCGGTCGCTGCGATGCTGTACTGGTTAGGGCCGAGTGGCCTGATGCACAGCGGCTCACACTCGGCCATTTCCCGCAACAACACCGTCAACTACGCGGCCACGCTGCTCGGTAGCTTCCACACCGCTCCGCTGCACTGGTACGTACAGCACGTGATCGGGCACCACTCTCACACTAACATGCACGGGTACGACCCCGATCTAGAGCACTTCCGACACAACACACCGGGCTACCGCCTGCACCAGCGCCAACCGCAATCGCCCAGACACATCCACTGGCGGGCAGGGATGGCCCTCCAGTCCGTGGCGACGACCGTCGGGCCGGCGCTCTTGAACCAAGTCAGGTACCTCTGGTCATCGACGTTCGAGTGCATGCCCGTGTTGAACCACAACGGCGTACCGTGGCACGTGCTAAACAGAGTGCTTGTGGTTATGCTTACCGTGTTGTACCCGTTTATGGCGTTTGACCTATACACGGCCGCGGCGTTGATCATTGTGCCCTACGGCGTGCACGGGTTCATGTTCTATTTGTTTTCGCAAGTATCGCACCTCCAGGCGCGCCTGTTTTACACGTCCAAACGCGACTGTTGGGCCACCCACCAGGCGCTGTCGTCTTGCGATTACCGCGTCGACTCACGGCTTTGGAACGTTCTGTCGCTGGGCCTGAACACACAGATAGTGCACCACCTGTTGCCGACGGTAGATCCGTGGCACTACCCGGCACTGTCGCGCATTATTCACAAAACACTCAAGGAGCACGGTGTTGTGCCGCTCGTGTTCGAGACATACGCGCAGGCGGCGCGCGGACACGTGGAGTACGTAAGCTCGCTGAACAATGGCGATGCGACTATTCCGGGTTTCTGTTGTCATCGGAAATGATAAAAAATTATGCAAAAAATTGATCGTGAGGGTTTTGCAAACGGGGACAAACCACACATGTGCTAATCTCTCAATCACAACACGCGAGACCAGCCGGTGTCCATTTCTGATTACATTCATTCGAGGCACTCAAAAAAATGTCATTTTTTGTGTTTGCACACACCGGCATTCTTACGGACGGAAGCCAAGATCAACCTTGTCCAGCATTGTTTTCTGTTGTCATTGGAAATGATAAAACCTCCGTTTCTGCTGTTATTCGTCAGCTTGGTGGCACCAGCCGTTTACATTTGGTCTCTACCGTTGCTTGCTCGTGGGGGTTTTGCGAACGGGGACAAAGCACACATGTGCGACTCTCTCAATCACAACACGCGAGACCAGCCAGTATCTATTTCTGGTTACATTCAGACACCGGAAGCGACAGGAGCCATGGCAGCGGCGTTCTTTCCGACGATATTGTTAATTTGGACTGAGACTTTCGCTACCGACAGGGGTATGCTGTCGTCTTTGCTGTTCACTGTATTCTTCTACACATTCCTCATGTCCCCTGTAGAAAGAGGTAAATTTCAACATTTCTTTTCTGTCGCCGGGTTCGCACTATCACTGTTGGTTCATTTCTACGGATTACTCGGTTCACGGGTTGACCTGCGCGTGATCTATACTCTTGCCTGTGTTGCACTGCTCCTAGTTATTACAAATACGTATGTACACCTGTTCATGACAGAACTTCCGCACAATTACATGTGGGTGACAGAGTCGATTGCGATGACGATGATGGTGTCTTTCATGCCAATTTTCTACTACTACATGTGATTTGTTGTTCGCGGCATTCAAAAAAAAATGGTCATTTTTTTGTGTTGGCACGCACCGGCATTCTTACGGGCGGAAGCCAAGGTCAACCTTGTCCTGCACGGTGTCGCGCACGGACTGCCCCGCGGACCCCATGGTCGGGCCGTTGGTCCGGTCGTCCGCGAGGCGAGGCATTGCGGGGACCGCAGTGTCCGACAGGCCCGCGCCGGACGCGGCCACGCGGTCAATGCACGCCATGTACACGCAGTGGATGGCGCACAGCTGTGCAATCATGCACATAGCAGGCGAGAGTCCGCCTGTCTGGTGAGTCTTGAGCATGCTGTACGCGACGTAGCCGGTGATGGCACCGCTGACGCGGTCGACACGAGACAGTTTGCCGTTGGCGGAGTAGCGCTCGTCCATCACGGTGTTGACGGTGTGCACCACGCCAAGGATAGCGATCGGCAGGTGCTGCAGGATGTCATGCTCGAACCAGCCATCGCCGTTGATTGCGAACAGACCGCCGGTGACGGCGACGAGCTCGGTGCCCATCTCCAGCAGGCCGCGCGCCCACGGCGTGATCTCCTCGAGCGGCTGACCGACCATGTCGGAGACAAACTTTGGAAGCACTGCGTAGACGGCGCCAAAGGTCAGGATGTTGTAGCTGGTGGCACGGGCGTCCTGCCACTGTGCGACGTAGGCGTCGTCGGTGACACCCGAGAGGAAGGTCGTCATGATGTACATCATGCCGAACGTCCAGAGGTACTGCCACATCTCGCTGGCGCGGGCGGTGACTGTGTTCCACGCGGTGAAGCAGAGCATCATCTGGCCGATGACGCTGGCCCACATCACAGCCTGCATTGGAAAGCCGTCGTCCTCCTCGACAGCGAGCGCGACGGACGAGTTGGTGTCAGAAATGACAAGAACGGGAGAGTCCTGTGGCCAAGCAAAACCTGCGATGTCCATCTTTTGGTGTGCGTTTTAATTTGTCGTGAAAATATATTTTGGTCTCACGTGCCGTTACCCGAGGGCGCGATCGGATTGCGCAATGCCTGCAAATCGATCACGTCGCTCCACGACGTCGGTCGCGACCGCGCCGCGCAGGAAGTCGTGCGCCTGCGCCCCTGTAGCCACGCCGCCCTGCTCCGCGGTGCTATTGGCCACCACGGCAACGGCGGGCCGCTCGGCCGACTTGGACGTGTCCATGCCCCCGGTCTGAAACGGCAGGGCGAGCTCCGTGATACCTGCAACCGCCTGTCGCACCACCGGGCGCTCGGCCGGCTTGGACGTGTCCATGCCCCCGGTCTGCAACGGCAGTGCGAGCTCCGTGATACCTGCAACCACCTGTCGCACCATCGGGCGCTTGGCGCTCTGCTGGACGCCCACGGGCGCGCCGCTGTCGTGCCCTCGCGGCGCCGACCTCTCGGGCGGACGTTGAGGCCGCCCCGCGCTCCCGGGTGCCAGCGCGTCCGTCGCGCCCAGGTCGCTGCGCGGAGTTTCCTGTGCCAGCTGCACTTTGCGTGGGAGCGCCAGCGACTGAACCTTCAGCCCTCCCTGCGCGGAGTGGAACACCGAGTTTGTGCGGGCGCCGGGCGCCGGCAGCGGCAGCTTGGTGGTGACCTTGAACGACCCCGTCTCCATCCCCTGCGTGGTGGGCACGGTCGAGGCCGACGGTGCACCGAAGCTCCGCGAAGGAAGTCGTCGGCTCGCCACGTGAGCGTCCGGCCCACGGGGGTTGTGGTCGGCCAACCGGCTCATGCCCACCGAGGCGGCGTTGGAGTGGCTATCCGACTGGCCAAGGAAGATCTCGGGCGCCGAGGCGCCCTGCGGCACGGCCAGCTGTCGTATCGCGACCGGCGGTGCGGCAAAGTTGTCGCGGTCACCGATGTCGGCGACCTGTATCTCGCCGCTCTCCATGATCTCCCGGTGGTCCTGGGCCGCCAGTCGACCACGCGACGGCACTGCGTCGCCTTCTTTGTTGCGCTTTGTCGCCGGCAGCGGCCGGGTAATGTCCGTGTACTCGACCTGGTTCTGATGCCCGACGAAGTTTGCTGGCGCCTCGGGGTGCTGCGTCACCGTCGACATCTCGCGCGTGTGGTACGTGCTGTCGGCCGCCATTTCGCGTATCCGGTTGGTTTTTGCGCCCTCGTTCAGCCGGTGCCGCCTGCCGCCGGTGCCGTACATGAGGTCCTCGCGCACCTCCTCGCCCAGGTGCTCCACCTCTTTTTTGTGCAAGCGCGGCCGTTTGTCGTCGTAGCCTTGGCGAAACTGCAGCATTTCGTCGTCGTCGTTCACGTGAAAATCGCCGTTCGGGGGCGGCAGGGGCTCTGCCATGATGTTGTAGACGTTACCACTCTCG